>SAMEA3663026__coassemble_474_pt1 | contig 21190 bp, 11 predicted proteins | sample SAMEA3663026__metabat2_low_PE_017 | metagenome-assembled genome bin SAMEA3663026 (sample SAMEA3663026) | pig gut metagenome | biome: pig gut; feature: pig-associated habitat; material: faeces | place: France | collected 2012
GCCGAGAGTAAGTCCCTTTCCCGGGGAAAGGGATTTAGGAAAAGGGTAGCGTATACAAAAATGTGCGTCGGCCTTTTGTTCGCATTGAGCGACAGTTCCTTTGAAGGCTATTATTTGCTGCATACGAGGCTTGAATTTATTTGGATATGGCAAAACGTATAACCATCAAGGACCTGTCAGAATACCTGTCATTGTCCACAGCCACAGTCTCACGCGCCTTTTCTGGCAGCCGCCACATAACGGAAGAGACGCGCAGGAAAGTGCTTGATGCTGCCAAAGAATTGGGATACAAGCCGAACATGGATGCGGTGAATCTCAAGACCAGGCACATCAAGACGGTCGGCGTGATTCTGTGCGAACTTGCGACGGACATCCCTTCTGTAATAATCCGCGGTATTACCAATGTGCTGTATTCCAATGGGATAAAGGTCATTATCGCATGCTCTGACGACGACCCTGACAGGGAGAAGGAGAATCTCCTGATGATGGAGAAATACGGGGTGGACGGTATCATAATATCCCAATGCGGATTCAACGAGAACAAGGGCGAATACCGGAGGATAATGGACCAGGGAACGCCTATGATATTCATTTGCAGGGCTGTACCAGATTCTTTCATGGTGGACAGGGTGATGGCGGATGAATATACGGGGGTGTATTTCCTGATGGAGAAGCTGATATTGTCCGGAAGGAAGAGGATATGCCACATCCACGGGCCGAAAGACCTTTTCAATTCCGAGGAACGGGCCATGGCCTACAGGGACGCTCTCGCGAGATACCGGATTCCTTATGACGAGAATCTCCAGGTTTCCTGCGGACTTGAGCTCGAGGACGGAGTCGTGGCCGTGGACGAACTCGTGAGCCGGAACATTGACTTCGACGCGGTCTTTGCCTTCACGGATACGGTAGCGGTGGGTGCGTTGCAGAGATTGCTCGAGATAGGCTACAAGGTTCCGGAGCAGATTGCCATAGCGGGATTTGCAGGGAACATGCTCACTACCTGTACGATACCGAAGCTGAGCACGGTCAGCCTGCCTTCTATGGAGATTGGCCGGAAGGCTGCCGAACTGCTTTTGGACAAGTTCAGTACTCCGGATGCCCCGTGCCAGAAGGTTGTGCTGAGTACCAAACTGATATTGAGACATTCCACCGGGATTTGATTCCGGGGAGGAAACTAATAAATACTGAAACAACTGATCATTATGTACGTTATAGGAATGGATTTCGGCTCCGATTCCGTAAGGGCGGTGCTGATAGAGACGGAAGGTGCCGAAGCCGGCAGGGAAGTTGCCGGATGTACCTCATATTATGCAAGATGGAAGGAAGGACTTTATTGTTGTCCTTCGGAAAACCGGTTCAGGCAGCATGCCCTGGATTATCTCGAGTCGATGAGGACTGTACTGAAGGAGGTCATTTCGGCCTGCCCTGACAAATCCCGTATCGTTGCAATCAGTGCGGATGCGACATGCAGCACCCCTTGCCTGGTAGACTCGTCTCTTGTCCCGCTTTGTCTCAAGCCCGGATTCGGGGAAAATCCCGATGCGATGTTCGTGCTCTGGAAAGACCATTCCGCGATGAAGGAGTCCGATGAGATCGATGCTGCCCTCAGGAAATCGCCTGTGGACTATGCCTGTCACAGCGGCAGTGCATATTCCCCGGAGCGTTTCTGGTCCAAAGTCCTACATCTCCTGCGCCGCTCGGAAGAAATACGGGATGCTGCCTGTGGTGCCGTCGAACTATGCGACTGGATTCCGGCGGTCCTGACCGGGTGCAATAATCTCGGGGAACTCAGGGCAAGTCATTGTGCAGCAGGGACTATGTGGTTCCACGATCCGAAATGGGGAGGCTATCCTCCGGAGGAATTCTTTTCCGGAATTGACCCGCTCCTGCTTCCGATATTGAAGAATATGCCGCAGGACAATTTCACGCCGGACCACATTTCAGGCCATCTCTGCCCTGAATGGGCAATTGAGCTCGGTCTTCCGGTGACAGTCGTAGTGGGTGTTGGCAATATTGACAGCCATACTTGTTCCGTCGGGGCCGGGATTGCTGATGGAAGGACTGCAATGAGTTTCGGGACATCTGCCGGGTATATGAGCGCGGTCCCGTCGGAAAAGATGGGTGACAGGCTCATCAAGGGAGTTTACGGACAGTTGGACGGCAGCATTATCCCCGGATATGTGGGCCTGGAAGTCGGATTGTCAGCCTTCGGGGATGCATTCGCCTGGTTCAGGAGGCTGCTATGCTGGCCGCTGGAAAAATATGCCTCGCCTGAAGAGCGTGAGAGAATAGGGGACATGATTCTTGCCGGGTTGAACGAGGAGGCTTCCGGGCTCGTTCCGAAGATGGACGCGCCGCTTGCCACCGATCATTTCAACGGGCGCAGGACTCCTTCCATCAACACCTCCCTGACAGCTTCCTTGACCAGGCTGAAAATCACTTCTTCGGCTGCGGAAATATATTATTCCATAGTCGAGGCCACTGCCTTCGCCACGAGGGCCAATCTCGAGTTCCTCGTTTCAGGAGGCGTTGATATTCATGAACTTGTAGCGCTCGGAGGGGTCGCCCATAAGTCTACTTTCGCAATGCAGATGATAGCGGATGTCACGGGATATGAACTCAATGTCTCGTCGGAGAAGAATGCCGGGGCGAGGGGAGCGGCGATATATGCAGCGACCGCTTCGGGATTGTTCCCTGACGTTCCTTCCGCGCAGAAGGTCCTGTGCCTGCCATGCTGCAGGACTTACCGGCCGAACCTTTCCGTGAAGGAGATTTTCGATGCCAGATACAGAAGGTATCTTGCAACAGTGGAATTCAATGAATCTGACATAACCGGAGAAGGAAAATGAAAGGGTACATCACCATAGTCCTGGCCGTGCTGCTTATTGCCGGCAACAATGCAGGAGCTCAGATAATCCGTAATCCGGAAGCAGCTGCGTATCTCAGGGAAGATCTCACCCGTGCTGGGGTCAACAGCAATTGCTACGAGTTCCCGGAATTGAAGGATACACCGGCTCCGAAAGGGTACAAGCCATTCTATATCAGTCATTACGGACGTCACGGCTCCCGTTCGGACTGGGGCTCGGCCAATTACGCGAGACTTGAGAAAGTGCTTTCGGAAGGGAAGGAAGCCGGCATTTTGACTCCTGGTGGAGATTCTCTGCTGACATTGACACGGGAAGTGATTCGTCTTCATGACGGGATGGACGGGCGTCTCGTACCGAGGGGCTTGTACGAGCACAGGATGCTGGCTGACAGGATGTTCCACAGATACAGGAGGGTGTTCACGAAAGGGAGCCGGAAGATTTCCGCGGTTTCGAGCATGGTTCCGCGATGCATGCTGAGCATGACGGCTTTCACGGACAGGCTTTCCGAACTGGACCCTGGGCTGGATATCCATTGGGATGCCGGAGAGAAAATCCAGGCTTATGTGGACAATGTATGTCCGGCCGATATTGACAAGTCTGCTTACCGTATAATTGATTCGCTCTACGCTGCGGAAGTGCCTGATACTGTATTGATTTTCAGGAGGCTTTTCACTGACGCGGAGGCCGGACGCAGGATTGCCGGCGATCCGGTACAGTTCCAGAGAGACATTTTCGCTGCCGGCAGGGTGCAGGATCCGTTCGAACTTGATGGCAATATCATGGCGTTCCTGCCGTTCGACGTAGTGTACCACAATTGGGAGTATGTGAATATCAATCATTTCCTGCATCAGTGCAATTCCGAGGAATTCGGAGACCGCAGGCTTCCGGCGGTCCGGAATCTTGTGGATGATATAGTGTCGAGGGCTGATGATGCCATAAGGACCGGCAATCATGCGGCTGACCTCAGGTTCGGTCATGATTATCCTGCCTTGAATCTGGTCTGTTATCTCGGTTTCGAGGGCGTGGGTGAGCGTTATGATGTCGAGGCGGCAAGGCAGCATTTCAACGGCTCGCTCTATTTCCCGTTCGCCATGAGCATCCAGATGGTTTTCTACCGCAACAACTCCGGTGACATTCTCGTGAAGTTCCTTCTCAACGAGCAGGAGACCCTTCTCCGCGGCCTTGCCCCAGTCTCCGGCCCGTATTACCGCTGGAACACCGTCAAGGCGAATCTGAAAGGGTATTTGCAAAGGTCTTCCCATGCCTGATAGCAAAGGCTGGGAGAAAAGGACGTACAAAAGATGTCAAGGGCAAGATATGCGGTGTCCGGGTCGAGACGATAGAGAATCCTATGATGCGTGACCTTAGGATACTGGACAAACTGGTGGACGAGCTGGCCAAAAGGTAGCCGATTGTGAAGGTTACGGGGAAAAGAAAATAATCTAGAGCTTTTGAGAAATGATTTAATTCAAGTATATTTGTATACATTAAGCCGTTTCTTCCGGAATATCTGACTGTAAAACAATAATCTCAATCATGAAAACGTCCAGACTGTGTTTATCATTTTTGGCAATCTCTTTGATTGTCTCAACGGGAGTCATCTCATGTGAAAAATACGATGACTCTTCTCTTGTTCAACAGATAGAGGACCTGACTCGGAGAGTGGTAAAGCTGGAAGAACTATGCAGCAATATGAATACCAATATTATGTCTCTCCAGCAGATGTTGACGGCCTTGCAGGAAGAAGACCGCATCGTGGGTGTGAGCAAGGTAACAGTGAATGGAGAGGAGGTGGGCTATATACTTGATTTCTCCAGGAGCGGTGCTGTTACTATCTATAATGGCAAGGATGGAAGCACTCCAGTGATAGGCGTAAGGATGGATACTGATGGAGAATGGTATTGGACAGTTGACGGCGAGTGGATGTTGTCTCCTGATGGAAAGCATATCAGGGCTACAGCAACGGCTCCGATACTATCAATACGGGATGGCTACTGGTATATATCGAAAGATGACGGGAAAACATGGGAAAAGTTGGACAAAGCTACCGGAGATTCATTCTTCCAGTCAGTAACAGAGACAGATGAAGCAGTGGTCCTGACATTGGTCGACGGGACTGTCATCAGTATACCGAAACTATTGAAGATATCCATAATCTTCGATGATAGTGAGGATATCGTCATCATGCCGGGAGGACAGCGCATTGTCAATTACCAGTTAACTAATGTATCAGGCAATGCCTTGGTGAAAGCCGTCGCCCAGAACGGATGGCGGGCCAAGGTTGAACAGACTGGCAACACTGAGGGTAGAATCATAGTGACAGCTCCTGAGATACTTACAGATGATGAGGTTATAATCCTAGCGTATGACGGAGAGTATTCCATGGTAATGGCGGCACTGAATTTCGTGGAAGGAACAATTACAGTTTCTGATGATAGTTTCGAAGTTCCTGGAGAAGGCGGCTCCGTATCTCTTGAGGTGTCCTCAAATGTAGGAATGAAAGTCTGCATACCAGAACAATCTGCATCCTGGATTTCATATAAAGTTGATCCGGCGACAAAAACAATGGTGGAGAATACGGTCACCTTGATATTGAGCCGGAATTATTCTGGCAGTGAGAGAAGTGCTGTCGTTGCCATTACAGATGAGGGAGGAACGTTCTCCAAAGCCGTGGCAATCCACCAAAAAGAGTTTGACCAATATACCGATATAACAGGAGGAGGGGAGACTGCAAATTGCTACATTGTCAACCAACCTGGCGGATATAAGTTCCCTATAATCAAAGGTAATGGACCAAAAGGGGTTATAGTGTCTGGAGACAGCGCTGAAATCAATGGTGCAGTGAGCGCCTCAATCGTGTGGCAGGATGCGGATATCATCGAGGTGACTGGCATAAAAAATGGCCATGTCACTTTTGCCACGGCAGATCCGCTGCCACATGGTAATGCTGTCATTGCTGTCAAGGACATAAACGGTACAATCCTTTGGAGTTGGCATATCTGGTCAACAGATTACGAACTAGGCGTGGGCGATGTGACTGTTACCAACTATTCCAGGACAAATTCATACCAGATGATGCCTTTGAATCTTGGAGCCAGGTCAAAATCTTCGGGGTCTTCGGATTGGAGAAACGGTGACGGTGCCGTCTTTTATCAGTTCGGCAGGAAGGATCCTTTCCCGTCGAAGAGTGCCGTGAAGACTGCTGCCGGAGGATCGCTTGCGCTTTCAATAGCCAATCCGGACACGTTCTATACATGGAATAACTATACGGACTGGTGCTCTGACATGAGGATGGATTGGTGGGATGCAGGCAACACAAGTTTCTCTAATTATGCTAACTCTACAGCCGCTGATGCCAATGTCAATCTGGGTGAAAAGACGATATATGATCCATGCCCTCCCGGATACAGAGTTGCACCTGATGACGCTTTTACAGGATTTACCAGAACTGGTGGGGCAGTGTCCGCCTTCTCACTTGTCAACGGATCCTTCAGCTACTCCAATTTTGCATATACGTTCAATGCCCTTTCTGGAAGCATAGTGTTCAAACTTTGTGGTGGGCTCAATGCATCAGCAGGCTCATTACTGACGGGTATAGGGTATTATCAGTCTTCACATGCTGCAGGAACAGGTATTCAAAGGCAGTTGATTCTTCAGTCCACAGGTGAAGTGGATCCTATGTGCGCCGTTTATTCCAGGGCTTTGGCTGGTGCCGTCAGGGCAGTCAAGAACACCTACGTAAAGAAAGAAGAATCATCGGATTATTCCAGCCATGGAACAACAGTCCAACTTCAGAACCATACCGTAGGTAACGGGATTAAGGTCCTGATTGCCGGGGACGGATATATGGACAAAGATATAGCAAGTGGATTATATGATTCGGACATGGAGAAGGCGTGCGAGTATCTTTTCTCAGTGGAGCCTTTCAAGACTTATCGGGACCGTTTTGATGTCGTTGATTATCGGGCTGTATCTGCATTGTCGGAGTTCAACGCGTCCCAGAAAACTGCCTTCAAGGTCCAGTTCGGGTCTGGAACTCATATTTCAGGGGATCTCACGGCTGCATATAATAGTGCAAATAGTGTATACAATACAATTGAGAATGTCTTGATAATCATAGTAATCAATTCTGCGAAATATGCTGGGACATGCTATATGTCTAGCCTCGGTACGTCAGTGGCTTTTGTCCCCGCCTCTCAGGAGTATTACACATTCGAGGATATTGTTCATCATGAGGCCTGCGGCCACGGCTTCGGCTTCCTTGGCGATGAGTATTTTTATACTGGAACGATTCCTTCCGGTGAAGTGGAAGAGGTGAATTACTTTTTCAATACGTATGGATGGTATGCCAATGTGGATGTTACGGATAATCCGTCAGCCATCAGATGGAAGAATTTCCTCTCAGATCCGGTATATAAATCTACCGTAGGAATATATGAAGGTGCATTTACATATGCATATGGGGCATACCGTCCGACAAATGAAAGCATAATGAGGTCCAATAAAGGGATGTTCAATTCTCCTTCCCGCTATGCATTGTTCAAGCGAATAATGGAACTGTCCGGCGATACCTCTTCATGGGAGAAATTCGTAAATTATGACACGAAGAATCTTGCTTCTTCTAATGTATTGGAAGCGGACGGATATGCTGCTCCGGATGATTTCGTGCCTCTGTCCAGACCAGTCATCGTGGATGAGAAACAGGTTATCTCATCTATCCGGGATTTCGAAGTTCAGGCCTCCAATGATGCCGGGCACTCTTCCGGTCAGTCTGGAGATAGTTTCTCCAGACACTAATTACCAGATTTTCACTGTATCCGGTCAGTAAACGCTCCAATTAACCAAAGGTTGTTAACCAAAAGTTAAAAAGCATACGCTTCAGAAAGGATAGAGCGTAAGCCCGGAAATTCTGTAGGTGGTATTGTATTTGGTGCGGTGTTTCTGGGACACGGTCTTGGGATTGCGCACCAACGGGTTGGGAAGGACGCAGGCAATGCTCACTGCCTGTGCTTTGGTCAATTTGGCAGCGGTGCAGTTGAAGTATTTTTCAGCTACGGCTTCCACTCCGTACAGTCCCTTACCGGTTTCTGCAACATTGAGGTAAACCTCCATAATGCGTTTCTTTCCCCATATCATCTCGATGAGGATGGTATAATAAGCCTCAACTCCCTTCCTGAACCAGGTTTTTGAGCCGAAAGTGAAGCAATTCTTGGCCGTCTGTTGGGAAATGGTGCTGCATCCGCGGATTTTCGTGCCCTTTTTATCGTGGGCCTTCTTCATTTCCCTGATTGCCTCGAAATCAAATCCGTTATGCTCAATGAAACGGCCGTCCTCTGATGCGATTACGGCTTTCACCATCTCCTCCGAGATATTGTCAATGTCCACCCAGGTGCGCTGGTTCCTGAAATCTTTCTGGTCACGATACTCTACGCTGCGTTTCAGCATCAGCGGAGTCCATCTGACCGGAACGAACTTGTACAACGTCACCCAGGTGAGCAGGATGAGCCCCGCTGGCAGATACAGTAACAATCTCCAGAGAAAGACAATCAGCATTGGATATCTCTCAGCCGGCCTTCCTTGCTCCATAATCTTTAGCAGCAATGGAAAAGTGCCGGGGCGGCGAGGCCTGCCCAGGCCAGAAGGCCGGTGAGCCACAGGGCGAGGAAGGCGATGCCGAGAACGGCGAGGGTGATCAATATCCTCGCGGCAGGGGACAGGCCTTTCCTTGCGTACGGGTCCTTCAGTTTAATCTTCGGGAATTTGGCAAGGTCGGTCAATGTCTCGCCGAATACGATGCTGATTTTGGACGATGCGTTGATCGCCCAGCCGTTCGCGTTCAGGAGAGGTGCTATGTTGCGGCGCCTGAGCTTCATCCATGCCATGACCATTGCAGGTCCTGAAATGATGAGGATGATGGCGAGGAAGACCAGCACAAGCTGCATCAGGGAAAGATCGATGAACTTGTCGAAGATCGTGGCGATTGCCGTGCCGATCATGCCGAGAGCCATGCCTATGGCGGCGAATATTCCGACGAATTTTCCTATGTCAAACGGCGGGGCAACCTGTTTCGCGTCTCCGGAAGCTGTAGCTGCAGGGGCTGCGTTGATCTTCTCCGTAGCATCCTTCATCAGCTTGGCATCCTTGTCCGCCGCGCTCTTGTTTATCAGGTCCTCCACCATTTTGGCCATCCTCCTGTAAGGCGACCAGAATGCCTGGGCAACGCTGATAGGATTCTCTATGATCTTGGTTATCACCGCATCCCATTCAGTTCCGGCATTGTCATAATAGACGGCGTTCTTGCCGACGAACAGGTCTCCAACCTCTCCGGCGGTCACGGCTGCAGCTATGGTGATCTTTCCCGGTTTGCTCTGGGTCGTGCAGTCGCAGTAAACGAGATACATTCCGCTTGCAGCGGCAGTGCTATTGTGGCGGCCCATATCTTCCACATTGATGCAGAGATGGCAGGCCCTCTGGTCGATAATGAGGGTTCCGGACTGGAAAATTGCCTTGACGGACTTGTCCTTGCAATAGAAGTCATCGAAGGTGATGAAATTCCTGAGCAATCTGTAGAAATCCTTGAGGACATGGAGGAACCGGTCCACATTGTCAATGCTTTCCGACTCTGCCTTCAGCTCAAGGTCCGCTGTCACGAGGCCGAGAAGGCTTTCCTTCCTGTCCTGTTCCAGGAGAAGGCGTACTTTCACCTCTCCGAGACTCTCCACGGCAGCACCGGCCTTGGCTGATTTCCAGGATACATATGCTGCGATTCTTGCCCCGGTCTTCGCCCAGATTTCTTCTGTAATCGTGTCAGTATCAGGCGCGAGGACAATCTTGGCCAGTTCCCGCAGGCGGGATTCCCAGGCAGGGTTCAAAGCTGAACCGAGTGAAATCTCAGGCTTTCCGGTGATGCTTGCAATAGGGTAGGACGCTATCTCGTCAGCCTTTCCCGACAGGTCTTCCGAACTGATGGCCTCAATCCTTCCGGCCTGGACGTCGAGCTTGGACGCATTGTCAGGAGTGAATGCGGCGAGCTTGGAGCGCATGAAGAAATCCTTCACTTTGGCATCCAATGCCGTATAAAGCGCAATCGCCGTGTCCGTATTTTCCCCGAACGGGAGTTCCGGTGCAGCGTCGAGCCAGCCGCGGTATTCTGCCAGTGTCTTGTAGAAATTCTCTATGATGTCCTTGTCGATTCCCGGTGCCCCGCTGCGGTCGTCAATCTTGCCGATTGTCTCCAGAGCGGCTGCAATCGCTGCCTTGTCCTGCTCGTCTTCCGCAGATGCATCCGTGATGACTCCGTCTCCGTTGAATCTGGTTCCGGCGAATATGGCGGCAATGTTGGACGTCTCCTCCATGGAAATCACGTCCCCTTCCTTTCCGAGATTCCTGAGAATCTGCCTTGCGGAATTCCTGAGTGCGAGTCCGTCCGGATTCTCCCCGTTGAACTCATTGATGTCCAGGCTGCTCTTCCCTTCAACGAGAAGGTCCGGATTCTTCAGTGCACCGGTTGCCCATTTCGCTGTGGCAACCACGTCGTTCACCCTGATTTTCCCGTCCTTGTCGGTGTCGATGTATGCCATGCTCTTCTCGTCAATTTCCAATCCCTTGACCGGGCAGGAGAGAACTGTCCACATTGTCGGGTCAAGTTCCCCGAGATGAGCGATGTCGGCGCCGCTCCTGATTTTCACTCTTGTAGTTCCCCCTACATTATCGAACTCCCACTTGTAATTCAAGTTTTTTCCTTTCTTTGCCATAATTTTCCAGATTAGGCGCTAAAGATACGAAAAAAACCGGAATACAAAAAGACTCTGGACGCTATTGTCTCTTCCTGATTCTGAAGAACATGGCGTAGAGAAGAGGCACGAAGAACAAGGTCGCGATAGTGCTGAACAGCAGCCCGCCCATTATGGTCACGGCCATCGAGCCGAACATCGCGTCATTCACGAGAGGAATCATTCCGAGAATGGTCGTCATCGATGCCATAATAACAGGACGCAGCCTGCTCTCCGAGCTGGAAATCAGGGCCTCGTAAGGATCCTTCCCGCTGCTGATCTGAGCACCGATTTCGTCCATCAGCACTATGCAGTTCTTCATCATCATGCCGACCAGGCCCAGGGCTCCCACAATCGCGCAGAAAGTGAACGTCTTGCCTGTCAGCAACATTGCCGCAACCACGCCGATGGCCAGCAGAGGGACACAGCACAATATGATGGCAGGCTTCCTGTAATCACCGAAGAGCAGGATCAGCATGGCGATTATAAGTACCACGGCGAGAGGGACATTGCCGAACAGATTGCTCATCGTCTCGTCGCTCGCACCTTTCTCTCCCTCCCAGCGGATGGAATATCCGGCCGGAAGTTCCATGGACTCTATCTTGCCGGCAATCAGCTGCCTTGCCTTTTCCGTGTCGATGCCCGGGGCAGGGGAGCACATCACAGTCTGCGTGCGCTGTCCGTTGAAACGCGGCACCACAGGGTCTTCCCACCTGACTTCCACGCCCGGACATATCTGTTTCAGCGGCACGGTCTGCAAAGCGGACTCCACGAGGTCTGCCTTGTCAAGTGTCCCGTTCCTCAGCTTCAGCATGTTCTCTTCCGTGAAAGCGTTTCCCATGTTCGGAATCATCTGGAACAGAGGGACATTCTCGAGATTGTCCACAGGGCCGCCGTCGCTGTCAGTACACTTCACATATATCGTGTTCTTGTGAATCCCGTCATAAAAAGTGCCCACCGGCAGCCCGCCTGATGCAGTCAGCATCGACAGCGACACATCCTGCCTGCTGAGCCCTGCACGTCTTGCTGCGGACTGGTCGTAGTCTATGCTCAGCACAGGTATTGCCGGCTCCCAGTCGGTCGTCACCTGACAGATTTCCGGAGTGCTCTTCATGATGCTCATTGCAGAGTCTGCGAGAGAATGCAGCACGGCCGGGTCAGGACCGGAGAACATCAGCTCCACCGGATACTTCTTGTACATGATATTGTACCTCTTCAGCTTCAGATATGCGTCAGGATACATCTCCTCCAGCTCCCTCTGGATTTCGTCCATATTGGCCTCAAGCGCCTCGGGGCTCTCGAAATTGATTATCAGTTCACCGTATGAAAGCGAAGGAGTCGCGATGCTGCGGACGAGATTGTACCTTGCCGGAGTGCCTCCGATGGAGGTGGTGATATCCCCGATTTCCGGCCTCTTCTGCAGCCAGTCCTTGATTTCAGCGAGGTCCTGTGCCACCTTGGTCGAATTGGTCCCCTCCGGAAGTTTGTACTCCATGTACATCTGGTCATAGACCATGTCCGGGAAGAATCCCTGCTTCATCTTTCCGTATCCGAAGAAAGTCAGTACCAGGAGCCCGAGGGCAATGCCGACCGTGAATACCCTGTGCCTCAATGCGAAATCCAATGACTTGCGCAAAGCCCTGTAAACCCATCCGGTATAAAGCGCATCCTCATCCGTGGCCCCCTCGACAGCCGAGTATTTCCTGCCCTTCAGCAGGCTGTCAGCCATCAGAGGCACATGCACCAGTGCCAGTATCCAGCTCAGGAGCAAAGATACAGCGAGCACTATGAACAGGTCCCTGACATATACGCCGGCCGTGTCCGGGGAAAGGAAAATAGGAAGGAAAGACAATATTGCAATGAGGGTGGCACCGAGCAGCGGCATTGCCGTCTTCTTTCCGATGTCAGTCATCGCCTCCCGTCTCGGCTTTCCGGTCTTCAGGTCCACGAGAATACCGTCCACAATCACTATGGCGTTGTCCACCAGCATTCCCATGGCGAAGATGAATGCTGCGAGAGAAACCCTCTGCATCGTCCCGTCCATGAATCCGAGGAAGAGGAACGAACCTATCACTATCATTATCAGGCTGATGCCTATTATCAGGCCGCTCCGGAATCCCATCGTGACCATAAGAATAGCCACCACGATAAGCACTGATTCCACAAGGTTCTTGAGGAATGTCAGCAGCGAGCTTGTCACCCTTTCCGGCTGGCAGAACACCTTGTGGCATTCCACTCCTGTAGGAAGTCTTTCGGCCTCAAGTTCTGCAAGCCTTTCCTCGACAGCAGCCCCGACTTTCACTATGTCTGTGCCGGAAGCGGCGGCAACGGCAATGCCGAGAGCCCTCTGGTCATTGTACATCATCGAGTTGCGGACTGGTTCCGCCCAGTCGTGCTCCACGAGGGCTATGTCCTTGAGTCTCAGCTGGTCGTCCTCATGGCCCTGTATAACCATGTTCCCGATTTGGTCCGCAGTCCTGAATTTGTCGCTGACAGTCACGCGGATACGGTCCGGACCATTGTCATAATATCCGGCATAGTAGATATTGTTCTGCCCGTTGAGGGTCGCGAGAATCTCGGCAGGGGAGACTCCGAGGGTTGCCATCTTGTCCGTGCGTATGGAAATGTTGATGCATTCCTCACGTTCTCCGTAAATATTCACGCGAGCGACTCCGGGTACATTGCCAATCTCCCGCTTCAGAAGCCTGGCATAGTCCGACATCTCCTCCTCGCTGAGCCCGTCTGCGGTCAGGGCATACATCATTCCGTACACCAGGCCGAAATCGTCCTGCACCATCACGGAAACCCCGCCCGGAAGTCCTGCGGCAGTGTCATTGACTTTCCTCCTGAGCAGGTCCCAGCACTGTTCCACATCCTCGTCCTGCGTTGTATTCTTCAGGTCTATTTCTATGATTGTCAGGTCATTGTAAGAATGGCTCCAGACCTTGTCCACATCTCCTATGGACATTATGCTCTTCTCGAGAGGGTCGGAGACCTCCATCTCCACCTCATGAGCCGAAGCTCCGGGATAGGTGGCCACGACGACCGCCTTTTTTACCTTGATCTCCGGGTCCTCAAGCTTGCTCATGTCGTATGCGGACAGACCTCCGCCCACGAGCAGAACGGCAATCAGGAAATATATCAGCTTGCTGTTCCTGAATGCCCATTTTCCGAAATCTATGCTCATAACAGACCTCCTATGTTGGTGGATGATGCCTTTTCAAGTATTTTCACGCGCTCGCCTTCCCTGATCTGGTGTGTGCCGGAAGTTACCACGGTTTCGCCGGGGTCAATCCCGGACAATATCACGGCCGAGCCGTCCGTGTGCAGGCTGCCCACTTTTACTTCCCTTGAGCTGACAGTATTGTCACCGGAAAGTATCCATACGTGGCTTTCCCCGTCCTTGCTGAACAATGCGGAAGAAGGAATGCATGTCCGTCCGTCGTCGGCCGGTTTCGTGCTGATTCTCACCATGGTGTTCATTCCGGGAGCGACTCCTGACACTGCGGAAAGCAGGCCCAGTCTCACGGTGTAGAGCTGGTTGGCATTTGCTTTCGGGCTGATGCTGAGCATCTTGAGAGGCGCTTTCATTCCGTCGAGGAAGTCGAACGTAGCTTCGAATGAAGAATATTCCCTGAATCTTGCATATTCCGATCCCGGTATGTTTATCTCGATTTCAGGGGCTCCTCCGGAAATCAGGCTGATGACCGGCATCCCTGCGCCAACTACTGCCGGGGCGTCATAATAGGTCTTCTGGATCCTGCCAGCAAACGGAGCAGCCAGTTTCGTGTCGGCAAGCTGGTTCCTGCAGTTCTCCAGCTTCGCGGTAATCTGTTCAAGCCCGTATCTTGCCTTGTCATAGGCCGATGCGGTCACTGCGCTGTCCCTGTAGAGGGCGAATACCCTTTCGGCGTCAGCCTTTATATTGTCGTATTCCGCCTGGGCTGCGGCAAGCTGTACCTTGTAGTCCCTGTCATCGAGTTCTGCAATCACCTCGCCCTGCCTTACGGCCGCACCTTCCCTGGCATATATCCGTTTCAGAGTTCCTGGTATCTGGAATGCCATGTTCACTTCGCTCGAGGCTGTCACCCTTCCCGGGAATTCGATTCTTGCCTCATCCCCGTATGCTTTCACTGTCTCTGTCTTCACTACCGGGGTCTTCACCGGGAGTTCCTTCCTGTTTCCGCAAGATGTCAGTGCGGATGCCATCATTATAGCCGTCATGGCCATAGCCGCTCCAGTTCCGCGGCAGATTCTTTCTTTTCTGTACATTATAATTTCCTTCTATAATATTCAAGCATGCTGCACACTGCAAAAATCAGGACATCCGGAGGATACAATGATGCTGAAAACGACTGAAAATTGTCCTATATGTACGATTTTGAGGTCCTACTATTCCATATTTATCTGATTTAAGACAAAATCTTTGTTAATTTGTGCATATTAACAATACAGAACTACATGGGAATGCCGGAAAATACGAACGAATATCCCGAGATGGGACTTTTTGACATGACAAGGTCTGACCTCGAAATGAAAGGCCGGTTCCTGCGTATAGACAAGAACGGTTTCTTCTATTGCAGAAGAGGTACATTGGAGATAGTCATCGAGAACAAGACTTATTTGATAAAGGAAAATGACATATTCATCTATCTTCCTTTCTGTGAACTGTATATCCACAATATCAGCGACGACCTCGCCGGAGTCATAGGTATAGCGGATTTCTCGTTCGTGTATTCTTCCCTCCACGTGGTGGCCAACACGTATAATTATCTGTATGTCAAGAATAATCCTTGCATGAGCCTTTCTCCGGAAGGCAAGGTCCGCGTGGACGAGATGATAGCGGCAATCCAGTCCCGGAAGGGCATGGAGTCGGACCCTGTCATGTTCCAGATGCTCAGTTCCCTGGCCAAGGCCCTCTGCTTCCAGATAATGTACGAGTATTTCTCCGGCACTCATTCCAGTCCCGTCCGGCAGGACCGCAAGGACATCGTGTTCCAGAATTTCATGCAGTCTCTCTACAAGAATTGCACGAAATGCAGGGAAGTGGCCTTCTATGCCCAGGAACAATGTCTTACGCCGAGATATTTCTCGTCCCTGATCAAGTCCGGCACCGGCCGCTCGGCCCAGCAGTGGATAACCGTGGTCATTATCGACAAGGCATGCCGCCTGCTCGATGACCCTTCAAACAGCATCAAGGATGTGTCCTACAGGCTGGGCTTTCCCAACCAGTCTTTCTTCGGCCGCTACTTCAAGCAATACTACGGAAAATCACCTTCCGAGTACAGAAATTCATTGTCCGAAGAGAACGTATGAAGACGGATTTTGCAGTTCAGGAATATATTACGTATTTTAGCGGCCTAAACTTCAACCGTAATGAATCAGAAACGAATCGTATTCCTGGACTACATCAGAATCTTCGCGTGTTTTCTTGTGATGCTCGTGCATGCGAGCGAGAATTATTATCCGGGACCCGGCTCCACTGACATGGCCGGACCCCAGGCGATGCTCGCCAACCAGACTGACCGTATATGCGTATCGGTATATGACGGTTTCTCGAGGATGTCTGTCCCGCTGTTCATCATAGTTTCCGCTTTCCTGCTCGTGCCGATGCGCGAGGAGGAGACGTCGTGGGAATTTTACCGCAGGAGATTCCGCAAGATTCTGCCTCCTTTCCTGTTCTTTGCCGTGCTTTATTGCACTTTGCCTATGCTTTGGGGGCAGATAGGACCTGATACTGCAGTTCGTGACCTGTCGGGGATTCCCCTGAACTTCCCGTCACTTGCCGGACATCTATGGTTCATGTTCCCGCTCTTCAGCCTGTATCTGTTCATTCCGGTCATCTCTCCGTGGCTCCGGAAGGCATCTGCACGTGAGGAACGCTTCTTCATCGTGCTTTTCCTGATATCCACGTGCATCCCGTTCCTGAACAGGTGGTTCGGAGAGGTATGGGGCCAATGCTTCTGGAACGAATATCATCTGTTGTGGTATTTCTCGGGCTATCTTGGATATCTCGTACTCGCGCATTATATCCGCGTGCATCTTGACTGGAGCATACGCAAGAGGCTGACTGTCGGAGGCATTTTGATGGTTGCCGGCGCAGTGGCAACTATTCTCTCTTATTATGTGCAGGCAGTTCCCGGCGTGCTTCTTGAGACACCTCGCCTCGAGGTAGGCTGGAGTTTCTGTACCATCAATGTCGTGGCCCTCACTGCAGGCGCATTCCTGATGTTCTCATGCATCAGGAGCGAAAGTGCCCCGGCTGTCGTCACGGAGCTTTCCCGCCTCAGCTACGGAATGTATCTCATACACATTTTCTGGCTCCACATGTGGGCTGTGGTGTCCATGCAGATGCTCCATCTCCCGACACCTGTATCCATTCCGTTCATGGCGGTATGCACTTTCCTGTCTTCGGCGCTTTCCGTGAAACTCATTTCCTATATCCCGGGAAGCCGCTGGATAGCGGGTTGCTGAAAAATTTCCTGACATTTTCCGGATTTCTTTGTAACATATTCATCCTGCCTGCGTCTGATAGCCGGTATTAATCTTTCACGCCAATGTCAAAAACTATCTCTTTCCTGACCGCCGGCATTATTGCCTGTCTCTTTGCTGCATCGTGCCCCCGGGCCTTTGCCCAGTTCAGCTATGACCTGATAGTGAAGAACTCCAATGTTGAAGTCAAACTTACCTTGAAGGACGCGCAGACCGACGAGCCGCTGCCCTGGGTCTCGGTATATCTAACCAATGCCGGAGACACGACGATAACCAATTTCGCATTGTCGGACGAAAGGGCAATGTCAAGCTGAAGGACGTCCCTGCCGGGAAATATGAACTCAATGCCGAACTAATAGGCTATCTGCCTTATAAAAAGGAACATACGTTCAAAGGCTGGCAGGCCGATCTCGGGATAATCAAGCTTAAGGAGAATCCCGAGTTCATCGATGCTGCATCCATATCCGCCGTCGGCAACCCGGTGGTGATAAAGAAAGACACTATAGAATACAATGCCTCGTCTTTCAAGGTGGGGGAGAATGCCATGCTCGAGGACCTGCTGAAACGTATGCCCGGCATGGAAGTGTCTTCAGACGGTACCGTGAAGGTCAACGGTGAGCAGGTGGACAAGATAACCGTAGGAGGAAAGACCTTCTTCTTCAATGACCCTACCGTGGCGGTGAAGAATCTGCCTGCAAAGATTGTGAACAAGATAAGGGTGATAGACAAGGACAAGGATGAAGCCGCCTTCACGGGTGTTTCCACAAAGGAAGACAAGGAAAAGGTGATGGATGTCGAACTGAAGGAGGAATACAAAAAGGGATGGTTCGGCAATGCCAAGGCAGGCGGCGGATCGACTCTGACCGGAAAGGCGGAAGACCCGCTTACGGATGGTCGCGGGGCCCTGTACAATGCAAATGTGATGATGTCTGCCTACGGGGAGAAGGACCAGCTAGTGCTGCTCGGCAATGTCCTGAATGTGGACGAGTCTGAGGAACAGATGTATGTCTTCAGGGGAGCCAGCCAGATGGGAGGCGTGCTGAACGGAATCGGTGGCCTGACCACATCGCGTCTTGCCGGCGCGAACTACAATACTTCCCGTATCCCTGGCATGGATACAGATGCGTCAGTGACATATAAATACAATGCCAAGGACAATGCCACCCGTTCATTCAGGACGTCCCTCAGGCAGGATGCCCCGGACCTTCTGACCGAGTCTTCCGTGCTCAAAGGAGGCAAGGAGGATGCCGTCACTATCGCATTGCAGCTCAAGAACAAAAACACGAAGAAAGCATATTTCAACCTGAACCCGTGGTTCTCATACAGCGACGGATATTCAACGAACAGTTCCCGGTCGGCTTCTGACGATGCTTCTGGAAACCGGTTGAACTCTTCGGAATCTGATGTTTTGAAGAAGATCAAGAGCTTTTCCACGATAGTGCAGTTGCACGGAGGCCTGAAAGATATAGGAGACAAGAAAGGACGTTCCGTAGTCCTCAGTCTTTCGACCGAGATGCGGTTCGATGACGGGAACAGGAACGAGAACAGCGAGACTGTAATCGGGGAGAATGTCCAGTTGAAGAATCTGCTCTATGACATAGACAATGATTACAAGGGATTCTCCGGACGGGCATCTTATACGGAGCCTCTCGGCAAACGCTGGAGACTCCGACTTATGGCAGAGTCCAAATATATTTCCAGGTCCGATGTTCAGGACGCCTTCAGGCCTGACGGCTCGGAGGATGATTACTATTCTTCTTATTCGAGGAATAACTATTTGGCGAACAGGGGAATGCTCCAGTTCCAGTTCTCCACTGACACTACCGAACTGAATCTTGGCCTCACTTGCACGGTGTACAGGAACGAGACCAGTGCAAGGTCACTCGGTGTGGAAAGTGTCACTGGAAAAGATGAGTGGAGGGCCGACTTCGCACCTGCTGTCAACTGGAGATACAAAGCGGGGAACAGCAATCTTATGATATTGTATTCTGCAAATACGAACCAGGCTTCGAACTCCAAACTCAAGCCAGTGCTGGACATTTCCAATCCTGTCAGGATTACAGCCGGCAATGTCTATCTGGGCCCTGCCCTGCAGCATACCGCTTATATAAACTACAGGTTCAACAACCGTGAGAAATTCACGTATTTCGGGCTCTCCATGAGCGCTAACCTTACCCAGAGGGAAGAGGTGGATGCTGTCTGGTTCGATTCTGACGGAGTGCGCTATTCGGTGCCGGTGAACGCGAAGAAGCCGAACATGTTCATCTATTTTTATCCGTCATTCAACCAGCCGTTCGGCAAGAACCGCCAGTTCACCCTCTCGATGTATGGCTCCCTGAACTACAACAGGAACATTTCCTATCAGGCCGTGTCCCAACTCGACGGGTTGGATGTGGATGCATTCGACTATTATGAATTCATGTCAGGATTCTATGGCAATTCGCGCGGAGACCGGTTCTACAGCGGGGAGAGCGGTTTCAGGGAAAGCACTACGACAGTTTTCTCGTGGGACGTTACGGGGAAATTGAAATACAGCATTGACAAGTTCGATGTCACAGCCGGATACATGGTAAGCAACGACAATTCCAGGTATTCAATAAACAAGGATGCCGGCCTTTGCTCCTGGAGACACAGTGCCTTCGCCGACCTTCTCTATCAGCCCGGAAAGGGATGGGAGTTCTCCACGAAGCTGAGCTACAATTTCTTCAGGGGATATTCCTCCGGCTACGGGGATCCTGAATGGAGATGGAACATCAGTGCAGGCAAGTCCATAAAGGCCTTCACCCTGTCCCTGCGCGTGCAGGATGTGCTGAACCAGAGCAGGAACCTGAGGCAGAGGGTTACCAACGAGTATCTCGAGGATGTATATTCCAAAATTCTCGGACGGTATTTCATCGCATCCGTGGCATTCAACTTCGGCAAGATGAATGCCGGGAAGAATGCAAAGGTACGGGATGCGATGTTCAATATGATGATGTAGCGCGATACTGCCGGTTTCAGGAACCTATTGCCCGAAGTTGTACGCAGCCCTGAGCAGATGCCTGAGAGAGCTTGCCATCTCGTGGGTCTCCTGCAGGATGTTCAGATAGACGTAGGACACGGTGAGATTCTCGTCGGAGGAACGCATCCTTTCGATCTGCCCGTCCCGCACTTCGGATATTGTCTCCTGGAATTCCCCGCACTGCCTGCACAGCTTCTCATAGTCGGAGTAGTCGCCTGACTCTATGAGCGTTGCGCTGCGTTTAAGGAGATACAACATGGTGTCACGTACCGGTAGGAATTCCTTGACACGCTCTTTCGGCAGAGGTACGAAATTGTTGTCAATATGTTCCTCGCATGGGTCGCAAATCCTCCTGAGACTGTACAATATGTCCTCGCAGCTGTTCCTGCCGAGATGGAACCAGGTATTTTTGCCGATGGCCACGTCCGGGTCTATTCTGCGTATTCCGAGCATCTCCTTGCGTCTCGTCTGCTTCATGTCCTGCCGTTCGCGCCTTATCGAGTTCCCGGCAGACTGGATCATGTTCAGTTTCTCCGAGATGAATCCGTCGGTCACGAGGAAGGAGATGCCGCAGATCATCCAGCTGTGGGAATTGATTGCCGCCATTGTCTCACGGGATATGAACGAGAAATTGCCTATTCCCTTGATGACCATGAAATATATGATGCCAGTCGCTGCAAGGCCGCCGAAAATCCCGATTTTCCATTTCAGGGCCGGACCTTTGTACGTGAAGGTCATCAGCAGTCGGGAGAGATATTGCACCACGGTGCCGAAAAAGAAGGCCACTGCCACGGATATGAAGATTGCCATTATCATGCTCAGGGCCTTGCCTGTGTTCATCATCTCGGCTATATTGAGGCCAGGGTCTGACCAGGACTTGATGAGCGACATTGCGAATGCTCCTCCGAATAGCTCGAACACCAATGAAACTGTGGTGGAAGTAGGCATTCCGAGCGTGTTGAACACGTCCAGGAGAACGATGTCAGATACCATCACGGCGAGGAATATGAACATTACCTCCCTGAATGAGAACATCGAAGGATGGAAGACTCCGTGCC
>SAMEA3663026__coassemble_475_pt1 | contig 21183 bp, 20 predicted proteins | sample SAMEA3663026__metabat2_low_PE_017 | metagenome-assembled genome bin SAMEA3663026 (sample SAMEA3663026) | pig gut metagenome | biome: pig gut; feature: pig-associated habitat; material: faeces | place: France | collected 2012
AAATACCTGAGTTCCAGAAGAATTCCCCGCTGCGGAAAAATACCTCGGCGATTTCCCTGTCCGGTTTTTCAGTGAATGTCTTCACCTTCACCGGCTCATTCTTCATGCAGGCCACCTTGCCCCCGACTGCCTGGATGTAGCCGAATTCCGTGTCCGGCCTTGACGGCTTCACTCCGAGAGCCATCAGGACAGGATTTTTCTCCGCATAGTCCAGGGCGTTTCCCAGAGCTTCCTTGAACAATTGTTCGTCCTTGACGATGATGTCGGCAGGAGTCACGGCCATCACCGCTTTAGGATTTCGCTTGAGCAATGTATAAGTAGTATAGGCCACACACGGACCGGTATGCCTTGCATAAGGCTCGAGCAGGATGTTCTCCTCAGGCAACTCCGGAATCTGCTTGGTGACGATGTCCTTGTACTTGCCGAGTGTGATAACCAGAATGTTGCTGTCGGGAACAATCCCGACGCACCTGTCATAAGCCATGCGGACAAGAGATTTCCCGCTTCCGGAAATGTCGAGGAAATGTCCCGGCATTTCTTCCCGGCTTATGGGCCAGAACCTGTTCAGGTGCCCTCCGGCCATGATTATGCAATATTGATTCGATCTCATATGTCGGTCTTAGTTTATGTTGGTATCTGCTTCATGTTGGTGTCAGACGTATATCGGAACAAACGCTCCGGGGAAATAATTTATCCTCACATCTCCTCCGTCGAAGACCACCGAAGCGACATCGAACCAAATTTCCAGCTCCGTTCCCAACTTGCTTCTGTTCAATGCGATATAACGTCGTGCTGCGTTGGCTACATGTCTTTGCTTGGCAGCATTGACCGCATCTTCGGGCTCTCCCTGGACGGGTGCCGTCCGGCTTTTCACTTCTGCAAAATGTATTCCATCCGGGGCAAGTGAAATGATGTCAATTTCCAGATGTCCGCACCTCCAGTTCCTGTCCAGAATCGTGTGCCCTTTGGATATCAGAAACTTGCAGGCCTCATCTTCCCCGGCCTTCCCCAATTTGCCTTTCCCGTTCATTTTCCGTCATCTCATGTATTGAATGTCACTACCGTCACGCCGGAGCCTCCGAGCTGTATGCTCTCGTCCCTCGCCGAGGACACGCCGGGCATTGCCCTGAGGTATTTCTGGATTTCTTCCCTCAATGCCCCCGTGCCCTTCCCGTGTATGATGCGCACGGACTGGACATTCAACATGATCGCGTCATCTATATAATGCATCACGTTCTCGAGCGCCTCATTCACCCTCTGTCCCCTCACGTCCAGTTCCATCTTGAAATTCAGCTTCCTCTCGCTGATCGAATCCTGGCCCTGAACAGGTGCGGCGGGACGAATCTCGGACTTGACTGCGGACTTGAACTCGTTGGACGTAATCCGTTCCACCTTGTCCAAAGGCATCTTGCTCTTGATATTGCCCACTATCACCGTGACGGCCTTGTCCGACACTATCGCCACTTCGCCCACCATGCCGTTGGACTTCACCCGGATTTTCTCGCCGACTCTTAGCGGGCCGCTCCGGAATTCGGCAATCCTCCTTTCATTGTCCTCCTGCTCGGCCAGCTTGCGCCTCTCCTCCTCCGACATTTTCCCGTCCTTCCTCGTCCTCTGCCGCCTCTGCCTCTCGGAAACCTGTTTTATCTTCTGCTCGAGATATCCCTCGCGGTCCTTCCTGTCCTGTTCCTTCCGGGAAGCCAATGCGGATACGAAATCCTGCAGCTCGCTGCGTGCCTTCCGCGTTTCTTCCTTCGCCGCCTGGGATTCCTTGATGGTCCGGATGGTGTTTTCCACTTTCCGGTTGGCGCTCTTGACAATATCCTCCGCCTCCGCCTTGGCCTCGTCCAGAATCTCCTTTCTCATTTTCTTTATGTCCTCGAGCTCCTTCTGGTATTTCCCCGTAATGTCCTCGAGAGTCCTGTCGGTATGCTTGATCTTCTGCAGCTTCTCGTCGAGAGCACGCCTGTTCCTCGCAATCTTGCGCAGATTCCTCTCGATTCCCACGAACTCCTCGCCGGCCCTTGTCTCCGCATCCTTCACGATGGCCTCCGGCAGCCCCATTTTCCTCGCAAGCTCGAATGCGAACGAATTGCCCGGCAATCCCATCTCGAGTTTGAACAATGGAACAATATTCTTGGCATCGAACTGCATTGCTCCGTTCACGACTCCCGTTTCGCTTCCCGACGCATATAGCTTCAGGTTCGTATAATGAGTGGTGATGACCCCGTATACTCCTCTCTTGTCCAGCTCGCTCAATATAGCCTCGGCTATGGCACCTCCCGCGGCAGGCTCGGTGCCGGAACCGAACTCGTCGATGAGCACCAGTGTCCTGGAGTCGGCCTCTGCCAGCATTTCCTTCATGGACTCGAGAAATGAACTATATGTACTCAGGTCATTGTCAATCGATTGCCCGTCACCGATATCCACCATCAGCCGGTCGAAGACCATCATTTCCGAAGTCTCGGACGTAGGAATCAGCATGCCCCACTGGAACATGTACTGCAGCAGGCCGGCTGTCTTGAGGCAGACGGACTTGCCACCGGCATTGGGACCGGATATCAGGAGAATATGTTTCTTGGGGGTCAGGGTTGCGGTCAGCGGCACGATTTCCTTGTTCTCGCGCTTGAGCGACCTCTCGAGCAGCGGATGCCTTGCCTTGCGCAGATTCATTTCCCCGCAGTCGGATATCACCGGCATTCCGGCCACGAAATCCAGGGCTGTCATGGCCTTGGCTATCAGGAAGTCCAATTCGCCGATGCATATTGCACCGGAAAGCAGGTCAGGGACATACGGCCTGAGCCAGTCGCTGAACTCGTACAGAATCCTCGCGATTTCCCTCCCTTCGGCGAAATGCAGTTCGCTTATCTCGTTCGTGATTTCCACTATTTCCGCCGGCTCGATGAAAGTCGTCTTGCCGGATGAGGACTCGTCATAAACGAATCCCTGGATTTTTCTCTTGTTGGCAGAACTGACCGGAATCAGCATCTTCCCGTCACGCATCACCACCGAGGCGTCACTGTCCACTATTCCCTCGGACTGGGCTTTCTTCAGCAACATGTTGATGCGTTTCGATACGGCTCCCTCCTTCTCCCTAAGCTTTTTCCTGATCTCATACAGTTCGTCAGACGCCGTGTCCTTCACATTGCCGAACTTGTCAAGGATAGCATCGATCCGCTGGTGAACTTCCGGGCAGAGCTTTACCACGGACACCATTTTCTTAAGGTTCGGATATACCCCGTCCTTTATTCCGGCGAAAAATGACGTTATCCTCTGCAGGGTCTCGAGCATGGTCCTGAGCTTCCGGAGCGAAACCAGGTCTATGTTCGACCCTTCCTGCTCCAGCATTTCCAGGAATCCGCAGCAGTCGATGTAGCCGCTTCCCGGGAAGGATTCCTCGAACATGACAATGAGCCGCATCTCGTCCGTGAGAAGCAGCCTGCGCCTGATTTCCTTCGGGTCGGTGGAGAATCTCTCTCCGGCCGTTCTCGCGGCAGCGTATTCAGTGCTGCAGCGGTCGGATATTATTTTCCTGATTCTGTCGAATCCCAGTTTGGCTTCTATTTTTTCAGCATTCATTTCGTTTCCTTGTCCTGTCCGGAGAGCGAAGCCCCGAGCAGGAGCTTGAGCTCGTTGATGTTATTGATGGCGTTCAGGCTGCCGTTCCTTCCGAATGAAATCTCTCCCGTCTCCTCCGACACTACGATCACGTCGGCATCAGTCTCCTCGGTGATGCCTATCGCAGCTTTGTGCCTCATTCCGTAACTCGGAGGAATGTCAGTCCGTCCCGTTATCGGCAGGGTGCAGCGGGCCGCCTCGATCCGGCTTCCGTCGATTATCATCGCCCCGTCATGAAGAGGGGAGTTCTTGAAGAACAGGTTCATTATCAGCCTCCTGTTGATCTTCGCGTCTATCCTGTCCCCGGTCTCTATGACATAGTCCAGATTGTTTGAATGTGGAAGCACGATGAGTGCGCCTGTCTTCTGCTCCGACATTGCCCTGCAGGCTTCCGTGATTTCCTTCACGTCGGTACTGTCCATCGGATGCTCCTCCTTGCCCAGAATGCGGTTGAGGAACGCACGGCCTTTCTTCCCGATGCGGGAACCGCTGCCGAAGCGTATGAGGAAATGCCGGATTTCCGGCTGGAATATGACTATAATGGCAATGACACCCACGTCTATAAATGTGGACAGCAACGCACCCATCAGCTTCATCTTCAATGCGTCTGCGAGCACCTTCAGCACGAAGATGGAAATCACCGCAAGGAAAATGTTCATCACGGTGGAGTCGCGTATCCAGCGGAATACCAAATATATGATGAGGGCGACCAGCAGGACGTCCAGCATGTCGGTGAATGAGAACTTCAAGAATCCGAATATCTCAGGCAGCATATCTTTCCACAGTGTTAATCTCTTGTCCTATCGTACAAAAATACAAAAAGAGTTGCGCCTGCGCAAAAGTTTTCAGGCATTTTGTGAGAAGGTGGCGGCCTGCGGGTCCGGAAATGCCTCCGGAAGCTCCGGTTTTCGGAAGAAATTTTCTCCGAAGTGATTGAAAATTAAAAAAATAGTCGTATATTTGCAGCCCGCAAAAGTATGCGGAATACGATAAAGTATTAATAAACAATTAATTATCAAACCAATGCCTGGATTAATTGGAAAGAAAATCGGAATGACTTCCGTTTTCGGTGCTGATGGAAAAAATATTCCATGCACCGTCATTGAGGCTGGTCCGTGTGTTGTTACGCAGCTCCGTACGGTAGAAAAAGATGGTTATGCCGCCGTACAGCTCGCCTATGACGAAACCACAGAAAAACACGCCAGCGCCCCTCTCAAAGGGCATTTCGCAAAGGCAGGAACCACTCCTCACCGCAAACTCGTTGAGTTCAAGGCGGATTTCAAAGGAGAGCTTAAATTAGGCGACACCCTGACAGTCGCAGACATCTTCGAAGGTGTCGAGTATGTCGATGTCGTCGGTACTTCCAAAGGAAAGGGATTCCAGGGAGTCGTTAAACGCCACGGCTTTGCCGGTGTGGGCGGTGCTACCCACGGTCAGCACAACAGACTCCGTCACCCTGGTTCAATGGGTGCGTCATCATGGCCTTCACGTGTCTTCCCGGGAATGAGGATGGCCGGCCATATGGGCAATGAGAGAGTTAAGGTGTTCAACCTTCAGGTCGTAAAAGTGATTCCTGAGAACAACCTTATCGTCGTGAAAGGCTCCGTGCCTGGAGCAAGAGGTTCTTATCTTATCTTGGAGGATTAATTATGGAATTGACAGTAAAGAAGATCGACGGAACTGAATCCGGAAAGAAGGTCGTGCTCGACGAGAAAGTTTTCGGTATCGAGCCGAATGATCATGCCATCTATCTCGACGTCCTCCAGTATCTGGCAAACAACCGTCAGGGTACAGCCAAGACAAAGGACCGCAGCGAGGTTTCCTACAGCACCAAGAAGCAGGGCCGTCAGAAAGGCGGCGGCGGTGCACGTCACGGTAGCATCAAGGCCAATATCTATGTAGGCGGAGGCCGCGCACATGGACCACGTCCGCGTGATTACTCTTTCAAGCTGAACAAGAAGCTCAAGTCACTCGCGAGACTTTCTGCCCTTTCATACAAGGCAAAGGACAACAAGATCGTGTTCGTTGAGCCGTTCACAATGGACGCTCCAAAGACCAAGGAGTTCCTGAACATCCTCTCCGCAATTCAGGCGGGAGACAGGAAAGTGCTCTTCGTCCTTCCTGAGAATTCAGCCAATATTTACCTTTCATCACGCAACCTTGAGCAGGTAAAGGTCATCACTGTTGATGAGATCAACACCTACACCATCATGAACGCTCATTCGCTCGTTCTCGTTGACGGTGTTCAGGACATCCTTTCAGCCAGGGCAAAACGCTAAAAAGATTGAGAGATGGGAATTATCATTAAGCCAATAGTAACAGAGAAAATGACGGCTCAGGGCGAAAAGTTGAACCGTTACGGATTCATTGTGGACCGTGGAGCCAACAAGATCCAGATCAAGACAGCCGTAGAGCAGATGTACAACGTCTCGGTTGCAGCTGTCAACACATTGAACTACCACGGGAAAAGAAAATCCCGTTATTCCAAGTCAGGCATGCTCAGAGGCCGTATGAACCACTTCAAGAAGGCATACGTGACACTCGCAGGCGAGGACAAGATTGATTTCTATAGCAATATTTAAGGAGGGAAGCAATGGCAACAAGAAAATTCAAACCGGTAACTCCTGGAACCAGGGGAATGGTTATCAGCGCTTTTGACGACATTACCGCCAAGAAGCCGCACAAGGCATTGCTTGAGCCTCTCAAGAAAACGGGCGGACGCAACAACACCGGTCAGATGACCATGCGTTACATCGGTGGCGGACACAAGAGAATGTACCGTATCATCGATTTCCACCGTGCAAAGGACAATTGCAAAGCAACAGTACTGACAATAGAGTATGACCCGAACCGCAGCGCACGTATCGCGCTCGTTCAGTACGAGGACGGAGAGAAGAGATACATCATCGCTCCTAACGGACTGAAGGTAGGTCAGATTCTCGAATCCGGCCCGGGCGTCGCTCCTGAGGTCGGCAACGCTCTTCCTCTTGGGGAAATTCCGGTAGGTACACTCGTACACAACATCGAGCTGCGTCCTGGACAGGGCGGTGCAATGGCACGTTCTGCAGGTACTTATGCACAGCTCGCTGCACGTGAGGGCAACCACGCCATTCTCCGTCTGCCTTCAGGCGAGACCAGGATGGTGCTCACCACTTGCCGTGCAACTGTAGGTGTGGTATCCAATCCAGAACACAATTTGGAGTCGTCAGGAAAGGCAGGCCGCAGCAGATGGCTCGGCAGGCGTCCTCACAACCGTGGTGTCGTAATGAACCCTGTTGATCACCCGATGGGTGGTGGTGAAGGACGTGCATCCGGAGGTCATCCTAGGTCCCGCAAGGGTCTTCCTGCAAAGGGCTACAAGACACGTAATCCTAAGGCTGCTTCAAACAAGTTCATTATTGAAAGAAGAAAGAAATAACAGGAATAAACTTTAGAGATTATGAGTCGTTCATTAAGAAAAGGTCCATATATCCAGGAAGCTCTGGAAAAAAGAATTCTTGCTATGAATGATGGCAGCAAGAAGAAAGAGGTCGTGAAGACTTGGTCACGCGCAAGCATGATCTCTCCTGACTTCGTTGGTCACACTATCGCGGTTCATAACGGGAACAAGTTCATTCCTGTTTATGTAACTGAGAACATGGTAGGCCACAAGCTCGGAGAATTCGCTCCAACAAGGACTTTCAGAGGCCATTCAGGTAACAATAAGAAGTAGTAAACGCTTAATTGATCAGAAATTATGGGAAAACGTAAACATTTAATGGCCGTTAGACTGAAAGAGATTAAGCAGCAGACAGCTATCGCAAAGGTAAACGATGTTCCGTCATCACCGCGCAAGATGCGCCTTGTGGCTGACACCGTGAGAGGTGTTGAGGTCAATCACGCCCTCGACCTTCTCAAGTTCTCGAAGAAGGCGCCTTCAGTGGTGCTCGAGAAACTTCTCCGTAGCGCGATTGCTAACTGGGAGGCCAAGAACCCGGACAAGACAAAAGAACTGGATAACGGTAATGTATATGTGAAGACCCTCATGGTCGACGAGGGACGTACACTCAAGAGAATCCGCCCATGTCCTCGGGGAAGGGCCGGCAGGATTCGCAAGCGTTCCAACCACGTTACCATTATTCTCGATGTAAAGAAACCAACAGCAGTGGAGGACTAAATAATGGGACAGAAAACAAATCCTATCAGCAACAGAATCGGTATCACCCGTGGTTGGGTCTCTAACTGGTGTGGTGGTAGTTATGCCGAGAAAATCGCGGAAGACTATAAGATCCGCAAATATCTTGTCAACCGTCTTGCAAACGCAAGCATCTCCAAGATTGTCATCGAGAGGACACTGAAGCTCATCACCGTGACGATTCAGGCTGCAAGGCCGGGTGTCATCATCGGAAGGGGCGGTAGCGCCGTTGACAACCTCAAGAAGGAGCTCAACAAGGTGACCAACAAGGATGTACAGATCAACATCTTCGAGGTCAGAAGACCTGAGGTTGACGCAAATATCGTAGCGGACAGCATCGCTCGCCAGATCGAGGGCCGCGTATCCTACAGAAGGGCAATCAAGATGGCCGTTTCTACAGCCATGCGTGTTGGTGCCGAGGGTATCAAGGTTCAGATCAGCGGCCGTGTAGGCGGAGCCGAGATGGCAAGAAGCGAGATGTTCAAGGAGGGCCGTACCCCTCTCCACACATTCCGTGCTGATATCGACTATGCTCTTGCAGTGGCTCACACCAAGGTAGGTGCGCTCGGTATCAAGGTATGGATCTGCAACGGTGAGGTTTACGGTAAGAAAGACCTTTCTCCTAACGCAGGTGTAGCAGCAGCTTCTGCACAGCCTCAGGGCCAGGGCCGCTCTTCACGTGGCGACCGCGGACCACGTCGTGGTGGCAAGGGCCGCAGGGGAGGAGCTCCTCAGGATTCCGAGAAATAAGAATTCACATACTCACGATGAGGGGACGGCTTCGGCCGTCCCCTTTTTTCGTCAGTCACGCCTGTTTGTAGAGTCCTCTCATCTGCCCGTAATGTGCTATTTTCTACTATAAACCGCGAAGGAATACCGGAGACCGTTTTCAGGGTCTGTGGCGACGGGGGTCTCTGATGACTTTTGCCAGACTGAGCCGTCAATCGGAGGGAAGAATGCATCGGCATCAGGAACGGAGGTATGCACGTGAGTGATATAAAGGGCATCGGCATATTCCATGGCTCTCTCGTAGGTCTTTGCACCTCCCATCACGAAACAACGCTGAACGTCATCTGCCCCGCCATGGCCACTGTCAGCGCTACCTTTCCCGGCCTCCTTGAACGCTGACGGGATATCCGGCACCTGGATAACTGAACCAGGGGCATCGAAATGCCGCTTGGTAATCACGATGTTCAGTCTGCCGGGAAGTGGCCTGCCGATGGAAAGCCATGTACGGTAACCCATTATCACAGGGCAGCCCATCGTCGTCCTGCGGAAATATTTCATATCCTCCGCAATATGCCACAGCAAGGCATTGTCCCTGCCGATTGCCCCGTCATCCGCCACGGCGGCTATCATTATCTTCTCCATAACTTCAGACTGCCACAGGGGCCTTTATCGCCGGCCACGGGTCATATCCCTCCAGCGTGAAATCCTCATATCTGAAATCGAATATATCCTTCACATCCGGATTGATTTTCATCACCGGAAGCGTTTTCGGGTCACGGGACAACTGGAGGTCAACCTGCTCGAAATGATTGAGATAGATGTGCGTATCTCCGGTCGTATGGATAAAATCTCCTGGCTGCAGTCCGCATACACTGGCAATCATCATGGTCAGCAGGGCGTAGGATGCAATATTGAACGGTACTCCGAGAAATGTGTCCGCGCTCCTCTGGTAGAGCTGGCAGGAAAGCTTCCCGTCAGCCACGTAGAACTGGAACAGGCAATGGCAAGGCGGAAGCGCCATCTTGTCCACCTCGCCCGGATTCCATGCCGTCACGAGCATCCTTCTCGAGTCAGGATTGTTCCGTATCAGGTCTATCACCTGGGACAGTTGGTCGATGCTCTTTCCGTCCGGAGCCGGCCAGCTTCTCCACTGATGCCCGTATACAGGGCCGAGATCCCCGTTCTCATCGGCCCATTCATCCCATATCGAAACCCCGTGATCCTTGAGATATTTGATGTTGGTATCCCCGGCAATGAACCACAGGAGCTCATATATGATGGATTTCAGATGTACCTTCTTCGTGGTCAGCAGGGGAAATCCTTCCGAAAGGTCAAATCTCATCTGGTGTCCGAACACGCTCTGTGTCCCCACTCCGGTCCTGTCATGCTTGATGACTCCCTCCTGCCTGATACGGCGCAGTAGATCCAGGTACTGTTTCATGCTATTTCCTTACTGAGAACGAAAATATTATCGCCTGTTCGAAGACTTCTCCCGGCCTCAGCTCGGTGGACGGATATTCCGCCTCGTTAGGTGAGTCAGGGAAATGCTGGCATTCTATGGCCACTGCGTCATAGTCGTGGTAGATGTGCCCGCCCTTGCCTTCAGGACAGCCCTCGAGCCAGTTTCCGGTGTAGATCTGTACGCCCGGCTGGGTGGTCAGGACTTCGAGCACGCGTCCGCTGGCAGGTGAATACAGCTCAGCAGCAGTCTGTATCTGGCCCTGCTGGTATCCGTCAATCACGAAGCAGTTGTCATATCCCTTGCCATATTTGAGGGCAGGGAAGTCCGCCTTGATTTCCTCACCGATTCTTTTTCCGCTCACGAAATCCATAGGCGTCCTGGCGACGGATTCAGGCTCGCCGAGAGGTATAAGTGTCTCGTCCGTAGGCAGATACTCGGAAGCGTTCAACTTCAGGACATGGTCCAGTACAGTGCCGCTGCCCTCCCCGTCGAGATTGAAATATGAGTGGTTGGTCAGGTTCACCACAGTAGGAGCATCGGATTCTCCCGTGAATGTGAGAGTCAGTTCGTTCTCCTCCGACCATCCGTAGCGTGCTACCACTTTGAGATTGCCCGGGTATCCGGCCTCGCCGTCCTCTGAGAAATACATGAACTCCACTGCATCCCCGTCAATCCTGCTGTCCCATACCTGGTTCTGGAATCCTTCCGGGCCGCCGTGCAGATGGTTGCAGGCATTGTTTATCGGCAGTGTGTATTCCTTGCCGTCAAGGGTGAAATGTCCTTTCGCGATGCGGTTCGCATATCTTCCGGGGCATTTTCCGGCACAAGGGCCGTCCGCGAAATAAGACATCGGGTCATCGTATCCGATCACGACGTCCGCCATTTTGCCGTCTTTGTCCGGAACCACCACCGACACTATGCCGGCACCTACTGATGAAAGTCTGACCGAAGCTCCTGAAGCATTGGTCATGGTATAAAGGAAAATCTCCCTGCCGTCAGCAGTCTTTCCCCATAATGTCTTTTCTATGCTCATATAATTCTGTCTCCGTGAATTTGTACGCAAGACTTTCAAATTTATCATTTTTTATCGTCAATAACAAATTTTCCTCCGGCATGACAAACTGGCACGAAATCCCGGCAGCACGGTTTTTGTAACGTTTCAATACGATAATCAACAACTAAAACAGGAGGTTATATGGCTGTGAAGTTCTATAAGTGCCGCCATTGCGGCAATGTACTCGTGAAATTCGTCGATTCAGGCGTGCCTGTGGTATGCTGCGGCGAGAAAATGCAGGAACTCGTCCCCGGTACCGTCGATGCGAGCGTGGAGAAACATCTCCCGGTCGTGACCAAACTTGACGACTGCCGTATCAAGGTGGATGTCGGCAGTGTCCCTCATCCGATGCTTCCCGGGCATCACATCGCTTTCATCTATGTGGAGACAGAACACGGAGGCATCCGTATTGACTTGAAAGACAAGCCGGAAGCTATCGTGTGCACTTGCGCTGACAAGCCTGTTGCAGTCTATGAGTACTGCAATCTCCACGGACTCTGGAAGACTGAACTCTGACAGATTTGCATGGGCGCTCCGCAGGAACGGAACCTGCTACGTAAGTCATGAAACCGGTCCGGAACCGGTCACGGCTGACAGCAGGGCGAAAATCCGCTCCTGCGGAGCGTCTTTCATGATTACCTTCTTGTCCCTGTCGAGAAGATACAGGGACGGGATTGCCCTGACATTGTATATCTGGTCCGTACGGATGATATAGTTGAAATCGTACCCGCTATGCCACTCCTTCGGATATCCTGAGGCGTATTCCCGCCATTTGTCCAGCTCGAGATCTATGTATATGTTGACAACGGCCAGCCTGCCGTCATTGAGCAGGCTGTGAATTCCGGGATCGGATTCAATCGCCTCGGTGATCTCCTTGCATGAAGGACATCCCGGATTGGAAAAGAACAGCAGAGTGAAATCGGCCTTTATGCCGTACAGGGTGCTGACTTTGCCGGACAGGTCCTTGAAAGCGAAATCCGCAGCCGGTGCACCCACCCTGTTGAGCGAGCACATCTTCGCCTCGTACTGATAAGCCGGCTTCATGGATTCCGGGACAATGTCAGATCCGGCCAGTCCGGTGACATAAGGCAGGAAAAACTCCTCGTTGCGCACAGGGGAATTGGGGTCGTAGAAATATTTCCGGGCCAGTTCGGTGACGGTTTCGAACACATTGGAGGACGTGTCCGCGCGCTCGCAACTTTCGGCCATGCGGAAGAGCGCTTCCGAAGCCCGTACGGCTGTCCTGTTGTCAGTCTGCCACAGAATCGTGCTGAACATCCCGAACTGAGTCTCGAGATCAGTCTTCGGGATTCCCTTCACATGGGACGAGTCACAGGCCCCTCTGAAAGACGGGTCCATGAATGCATCCCAGAAATGCTCGGCCAGGAATGCCAGCCTCTCCGCCGGGTCGGTATATATACCAGGGGCCTCCACAGAAGGGAAATGCTGCACTGCCGGGGCCTGGCTGCTTCCTGACGGCCGTCCGCCGCATGAGGCAATGACCCACAAGGCTGCTGCCGCTGTCAACGCTGACAGGATCCTACGCATTGTTTTCAGCTATTTTGGCCTCGGAGATATTGATGATGAAGTCTCCCATCTTCTCCAGCTCGGCCACGATGTCCATATAGAACACGCCGATCTGGTAGTTGTAGTCAGGGTTCTCCTCGATATTGATAATATGCTCCTCGCGCAGGGTGTTGCGGTACTCATTGATATTGTACTCGGCATCCTTGGCATTGGAGATGTCCCTGATGGAATTGTACGAAGCCTTCATGTTCTCTATCATTGCCCTGAAAGCCGTATCCACCAGATCACACATTCTTCCGAGCCTCTTGAGCTGCTCTGAGTCGAAGGTCTTGCCATGGTCGTTCCTTCTCGCCAGCATCCTGCCGATGGCCTCCACGGAATCACCGAGACTCTCCAGCTCGCCGATTATCTTGTACATGCCCTTGATGCGGTTAGCGGAAGCTTCGGAAATCTCGCCTTTCGAAACCTCGTTCAGATATGCGGCAATTTCATATTCTATCCTGTCGGTAATGTCCTCATATTTGATGAGCTTGGCCCGCAGGTCTTCGAATTTGTTCTTGTCAGTCTCGTTGATTGCCTGGCGTGCATAGCCGAATCCGTTCCGGCAAATCTCGGCGAAATGCACGATTTCCTGCTCGGCCTCATCGAGAGAAAGCTCTGCAGTGGACAGGGGACCTCCCTGGATGAATTTGAGACGGTATACTTCCTCCTCGCCCTTCGGGGTAGGAACGAGCATTGTCACGAGTCTTTCTATCTGAGGAATCAGCCAGATTAGCACGCATGTATTGGTGATATTGAACAATGTATGCAGTGTGCAGACTCCGTATAGTACTGACGTCTTCAGCATCGGGTCCGAGTCAATCATGGTGAGGTCGGCCACCGTAGGGTCGGCAAGACCGAGGGCAGCCACGATTTTCCCGATTAGCCAGAGGAAAGGATGGAATATGATGAGCACCCAGACTACGCCGAAGATATTGAACACTGTATGTGCACGGGCAGCTCTCTTGGCCGAGTAGTTGGCCACCGCTGCTGCGATGTTGGCAGTGATGGTGGTTCCGATATTCTCTCCGAGCACCATCGCTGCTGCCATGTCGAATCCTATCCATCCGTTGGACACGAATACCATCGTGAGGGCCATTGTCGCACTTGAGGCCTGGAGCACGATTGTGAGGATAGTACCGATCGCCAGGAAAATGAGGACGGAGCCGAATCCGTATCCCGTCATGTTCTGTACGAATGCCAGGGCTTCAGGATGTTCATCGAGATTCGGCACGGATGCCTTGAGGGCTGCGAGGCCGAGAATCAGTAGGGAGAATCCGATGATGCACTGGCCGATGCTCCTGTTGCGGTTGTTCTTGCTCGTCGAGAAAATAAATCCGAGGGCGACTAATGGGATGGCTACGGTCGAAATATCGACGCTGAATCCGAATACCGCTATGAGCCAAGCTGTTACAGTCGTGCCGATATTGGCACCCATTATGACTCCGATTGCATTTCCGAGTGAAAGGAGTCCGGCATTCACCATGCTGACCACCATTACCGTGGTGCCGCTTGAAGACTGGATGAGGGCCGTGATGATGATACCTGTGATGACCCTTTTGAATCTTGTGGATGTCATGGCGGCGAGGAATGACCTGAGTTTGTCACCTGCCGCTTTCTGAAGACCTTCACTCATGAGTGTCATTCCGTAGAGGAACATCGCGAGAGCTCCGAACAGAGTGAGGACCTGAAGTACAATCTGCATATATAATGTTTGTTTTATCTGCAAAAATATAAAAAATAGTTAGATTTGCCGTTCATTGACATATATATTTCAGAATAAAAGTTAGAACGATATGAATCCCGGTACCAGATCTTTCCTTTTGACAACTGCCTTGCTTGTTTCAGCAGTCATGCTGCGGCCTTTTCCTGCATCTGCGCAGTTCTATTCTCTCGGGGAAGATCCCGGGCGCATCAGGTGGAACGTCGGGAAGACTGATCATTTCAGGATAATATACCCTGTCGGTATGGATTCTATTGCCGCCTGCTACGGGCTCCAGTTCGAGAAATATACCAGGCCGGAGGCCATCAGTTCGGGATTGTCTCTCAAGGACGGGAAGAGGAGAAAATTCCCGATAATCCTTCATCCTTATCATGGGATATCCAATGCATCTGTCACCTGGGCCCCGAAGCGTCTCGACGTGTTCACCCTGCCGGATGCCTATGATCCTGATCCTTTGCCATGGATAGAGAACCTGGCAGTCCACGAGGGCCGTCATATCGCCCAGATGCAGTTCGGATACAGGGGCTGGCTCAAGCCGCTGGCTATCCTGCTCGGGGACATGGCTCCGGGTGCGTATTCCGCATTGTGGCCGAATACCTGGATGCTCGAAGGGGATGCCGTGGTGGCGGAGACGGCACTGACCGGTGCCGGCAGGGGAAGGTCTGCGGATTTTCTGGAATATTACCGTGCGGCATTCGCGAAAGGGGACTGGAGGAACTGGACCAGATGGAGATACGGATCGTACAGGCGTTATGCTCCGGATCACTATGCCCTTGGTTATCTGACGCTTGCAGGTGCCAGATATTGTTTCGGGGATTCGCTCTATACTGAGCGCTATTTCGACAGGATGAGGACGAATCCTTTCCGATTCGGCAATACCCGCAAGACCATGAAGGCAGCTTCCGGAATGGGATTCAGGCAGTCATTCGACGTTATAATGAGGACTTTCAACGAAATGTGGGAGGAGGAAGCCGCGGCCCGTGAGCCGTTCATCCCTTCCGCGAGGGTATCCGGAGAGGACAGATGGTACAGGGAATTGCGGGGAAGTGTCATGTATTACGGGAGGATTTACGGAATCCTGACAGGACTTCCGGAGGCCTGCTCACTCGTTGAAGTCAATCCGGATGACGGCTCGATGAATCGCCTCAGGGCATTCTCGGGCAACACCGGAAGGCTTTCGGCAGGCAACGGGCGACTGTGGTGGAGCGAGACATTGCCAGATGAGAGGTGGTCGCTGGAAATGGATTCCGCAATCAGATATTATGACATTTCCTCCGGCCGCACCGGTACGCTGGTACGCCGCGGGAGACTTTTCAATCCGGTTCCTTCTCCTGACGGACAATTCATTGCGGCGGTATCCCTGCCTGCGGAAGGGGGCTCTTCAATCTCTGTCCTTGATGCCCGGAGCGGGGCCATGGTACGGAATATAAGGATTCCTGGCGGGTTGCAGGCGGCGGAAGTCTGCTATGTTGGCAATGAGCTGTATTTCAGCGCAGTATCTGATGAGGGATGTGGCATTTACAGGGTCAGTGATATTGCCGGCGAGCCGGCTGGCGTTGCCGTAAGGCCTCTTCCTGTCAGCATCCGGAATCTCCGCGCTCAAGGCGGCAATCTGCGTTTCGCCTGCGACCGGACCGGGACGAATGAGTATTATGAATATGATACGACATCCGGTGAGGTGCTCCAGCTGACATCCCTGAGGAACGGAGGCTCCGAATTCTGCGGAGACGGGGATTATCTGTATTATACGGTCCAGACGGGAGATGACAAGATGCTGCACCGGACGGCCTGCAGGGACCTCATGTCCGAGGTTGTTGATTATGAAGACATCCACAGGTACAGGGTGGCTGACGAGCTTTCATCCCAGGAGGAGGGACTGGCTATGCGCAAGGGTATCGGAATGCCCGGGGCCCGGGAAGAGCAATTTGCAGGGCTGCAGGATGTGAAGCGATACCGCAAGGCCGGGCATCTTCTCCGCATTCATTCCTGGGCACCGGTTTATTTCAATTATGACAGGATATCCTCATCGAGTGCGGACTACAATTACGAATATGCCTGTGCCGGGGCCACGGCCCTGTTTCAGAATGATCTCGGAACGTTCTGGGGTTCAATAGGATACGGTTATCACAAAGATCCTTATTCCTATGCATACGGAGGTACGCGCCACAGACATTCCGGGCATCTGAACCTGACATATACGGGACTTTATCCTGTCCTGGAACTGTCTGCTGACATCAATGACAGGGCGGCCATCCAGTATCGCCGCAGGGATATATCCGCTGCAGGGGAAGTCTCTGATAATATGTATGGCAGCCTGCTATCCGTGCCTTATGTCGAAGGCCGGATCAGGGCATACATTCCGTTCAATTTCACTTCCGGAGGCTGGCAGAGAGGATTGATTCCGCAGGTTGAATACAAGATCGGCAATGACTGGTTTGACAAGGCAGTGACGGAGATTTCCTACGACGGGAATTTCGACGGAAGTTCATGGCCGGTGCATCTGACAGGATACCGTCCCGGTTCCAATGTGCTGATGCAGAAACTGACGGCATCCGTGCGCGGCTACGTCATGCGTCCGACGGCAAGTTCGGCAGTCTATCCGAGGATGGGAATAGGAGCCGAGGCAGGGATGTCTGCAAGGACAGGGCTTTCGGACATGTTCACTCCGGCATTTTACGGCTATGTGTACGGCTATCTGCCTGGTATCACGAGGACCCAGGGGCTCAAGCTCACCGCAATGTACCAGCACTGCAAGTCTGAAGGCATATTCAAGGAGACTGTAGTGGATATGTCTCCACGCGGGTTCAATGACTCTGGAGCTGACTATTACATCCGGCAGAATTCCCGTAATAACCTGAAGCTCAGCGTGGATTATGCAATACCGGTCTATGTCGGGGATATCAACTGGTTCTCTCCCCTGTTCTATGTCAGGAGTTTCGAGGTCACGCCTCATTTTGACTTCACCATGTTCTCCGAAGGCAAATCCCTTGCGGACGGCAATCTGTTCAGTGCCGGTGCCAGGATTGTTGCCAGGTTCGCGAATCTGCTCTGGATACCGTATGACTGCAGCATCGGTGTCACCGTCGACTGGAACGGCGGCTCGGCATCCGACAGGATAAAAAACAGTGGCTGCCGCATGGACAGCCACTATGTCGGGTTTGTATTCAATATGTCGCTTTAGGATTATCCTATGGCCGGCTTGATGAGGCCGAAGATGATGTAAGCGATTACAAGTGTCACGAAAATATTGAATGTCTGTGCGGTGAGGAATACCTTGAGTGGTACTCTGTTCTCCTTGCCGAAGATGTCCTTAAGCCTGGTTTCCAGACCAATGCATACGAAGGCAACGCTGAACAGGGTGTTCTGGAATCCCTTGGTCACCTTGCTGACGGTCTTTGCGGCGTCAGGAGAGAGAAGGAAGCTGAACACGAGGGATGCGATGATCATTCCGAGCACGAACTTAGGGAATCTCTCCCATATGACTCCGGCAGTAGGACGGGTCTCCTTGTTGGTTCCCCTGTAAGCCCACATCATTGAAATGAAGAATGCTGCAAGTCCGAGGAGGACGTTCTGCGAGGACTTCACGATGATGGCGGTCTGGCCTGCCTCAGGAGCCTTGATGAGGGTTCCGGCAGCGGCAACGGCTCCGGTGGTGTCGATGGTTCCTCCGATCCATGCTCCGGCTACCTCAGGTGAAAGATTCATGAGGTCTGCAAGCCAAGGCAGGAGATACATCATAGGGATGGCGATGATGAGCACGAGGGATACCACGTAGGAGAGTTTCTTGTTGTCTCCGTTGATGACTCCGCAGGTGGCGATTGCAGCCGATACGCCGCAGATTGACACTGCGCTGGAGAGCATGGTTCCCATTTCCGGATCCACTTTCATCTTCTTGCCTACCCAGAAGCAGAAATACCACACTGTGAACACCACGATGAATGACTGTGCGAGGCCGTATGCTCCGGACTTCATCATTTCACCGAAGAGTATCGTGGAACCGAGGCAGATGATGCCCACCTTGATGTAGAACTCGCTGTTGACGGCAGTCTTGAGCCATGAAGGAAGCCTGAAGCAGTTGTTCAGGATGAGACCGTAGATGACTGCGAAGAAGACTGACTCGAATCCCCATTTCTTGATAACAGGGATATTGGCCGTAACCTGTGCCAGGACAGTAATCGCGAAGATGAACAGCAACGAGATGAAAGTGCCTTTGAGGGGCTTCCTGAGAGCTGCCAGGGTCACATAGGTGAGGAGCAGCACGAAGCCGAACATGTAGAGGGCGCTTGCCCAGTCTGTTGCTGAAGCCAATGTCTTTGGCATCACCGGCATTGATTTCGGGAAAATGCATGCGAGCGCAAGAACCGCCGCACCGACGAAGACGATAATCCAGTCCTCTGTCGTGAATTGCTTAAGCCATGATTTCATTATTCGGTTTGGTTTTATTGTTTTCAGTTGGTGGCTTTTTGCCGAAAAACGCCCAAATATAACATATTTTTATTACTTTTTAAGTAATTTGGAACAAAAATGACGAATTGCGAAATATATTGTAAATTTGCAGGCGTCGCCGGAAATGTATTTCACCCAGTCCGTGCGGCAATGTTTTAATATATTACAATCATGCAGACTACGGCCAGATGTTCCGCCTGCGGCGGAGAGAACAATGTCACTATCTATCAGAGTATCAATGTCAGGGAGAATCCTGAGCTGAAGGAGAAAGTCAGGGACGGTTCCCTGTTTGTATGGACCTGCCCGCGTTGCGGACAGCTGAACCTGGCCCTGTACCAGACATTGTATCATGACCCGGACGAGCGCCTGATGGTCTGGCTGCTTCCGGAAGGAAGTCTCGGCGATACGGAAAGGCAGGCCGTGGAGAAGCACATGGCTGCAATAGCCGACCGGATGTGCTCTGATGGCGGTGGCCTGGACGGGTATGTCCTCAGGCAGGTGTCAGACGCGGGCTCCCTGATAGAGAAAGTCAGCATCCATGAGGCCGGGCTGGACGACGTGGTGATGGAAATGTGCAAATACGTCACCAGGCTCGAGCTGGCCGGCAAGGAAAAGGACAAAGAAAGAGCGGCCGCAATCGTGGCCGCCCCTATGAAATTCTACCGTATTGAAGGTCCTGACAACGATATTACATTCTCCTATCCTCTCGACGGGCAGATGCACGGAGCCCAGGTCGGCTTCAATGTCTATGAAGACTGCCGCGGGATCGTCCAGCGCAATCCGTCAGTCCGGCCGGAGCCGGGATTCGTCAAGGTCGATGCTGGCTGGCTGTCAGGAAAAATCCGCTGAATCTACTCTATCTTGCGTGCTCCGTCGCTGATGACCACGTCATAAACCTTAGGAGCGTGTCCGAATTTCTCGGTGAACTGAGTTGTAGCGGTGCTTATGAAGCTGTCGTAGAGGTCTTTCCTGACGAGGTTGATGGTACATCCTCCGAATCCTCCTCCCATTACGCGTGAACCTGTGACGTCGCATTTGCGTGCGAGTTTGTTCAGGAAATCAAGTTCCTCGCAGCTTACCTCGTAAAGACGGCTGAGTCCGAAATGTGTCTGGTACATCATTTCTCCTACAGTCTCGTAGTCTCCTCTCTCGAGGGCGTCGCAGACATCAAGCACTCTCTGCACCTCGCCTATGACATATTCAGCCCTGAGGAAATCCTCCTCCGGAATCTGGTCGCGGACTTCGTCGAGCCATACCCTCTTGGCGTCGCTCAGGAATTCCACGTCAGGATGGTTCTTCTTGATGGCTGCGCAGGCGTTCTCGCAGGACTGGCGCCTCTTGTTGTATGCGGATGAAGCGAGTTCGTGCTTTACGCATGAGTCGATGAGTACAAGTTTGTAGCCGGCATCTTCAGGGTCGAATGGGAAATATTTGTATTCCAATGTCTTGCAGTTCAACCTGATAAGGTTTCCCTTCTTGCCGAATACTGATGCGAACTGGTCCATGATTCCGCAGTTTACTCCGCAGTAGTTATGCTCTGTAGACTGTCCTATCTTGGCCAGCTCGAACTTGTCTATCATGTTGTTGAACAGATAGTTGAGAGCGTATGCGAAGGTGCTCTCAAGGGCAGCGGACGATGACAGGCCGGCTCCGAGAGGAACGTCACCGGCGAACACGGTGTCGAACCCTTCCACTTTCCCGCCTCTCTTCATGGTCTCGCGGCATACACCGAAGATGTATCTTGCCCAGCTCTGCTGAGGCTTGTCCTCCTCATTCAGTCCGAACTCCACATATTCGTCATAATCAAGTGAATACGCATGAACCTTGTCAGTGCCGTTGAGCCTTATCTCAATGATGATTCCTTTGTCGATCGCGCCTGGGAAAACATAACCTCCGTTGTAGTCCGTGTGCTCTCCGATGAGATTGATTCTGCCGGCCGACGAGAACAAGTCGCCTTCTGTGCCGTAAAGGAGTTTGAACTTCTCCTGGATTCTGGATTTCATTTCCATAATGTATGTGGTTTAAAATTTAATGACATCGTAAATCTTTCCATTCGTGCTTTGTCCTGGGTGATGGACTCTGAAAAGCGCAGTCCGCATCGCAAATGTAATAAAATTATGGGTATTATGAAACATTATTCCGGATTTCCTCCGTTGGCGTCTGCCTCCGTCCCCGTGGCCTGCACTATCCTCAGCAATATCGGGCAATGGTCGCTGACCCCTCCGAGATAGCGCGGGCCTGAATATGTCCTGAGAGGCTTGAATCCTGCATGTACATTGTCCCTTGTCATGAGAAACGGCAATTCCCCTATCTCCATCCTGCATTCTTCCGCCATGTGCGGGCTTGCCCAGAACATGTCTATCATATCCCATCTGCCATTGAACCTTATCGTGCCTTTTCCGGAGGCTTCG
>SAMEA3663026__coassemble_480_pt1 | contig 20949 bp, 17 predicted proteins | sample SAMEA3663026__metabat2_low_PE_017 | metagenome-assembled genome bin SAMEA3663026 (sample SAMEA3663026) | pig gut metagenome | biome: pig gut; feature: pig-associated habitat; material: faeces | place: France | collected 2012
GGCCTTGTGCTGATGGTGTGCACGAAGCGCCGATCGCCCCCTTGAAAAGGGGGGACGGGGGATTGAGGAGGGAGGGCGGCAAGTCCTCCGAAATGCAATACCATTGCCGGAACGGAACAAGACCAAGTCGAGATTGAAGGCAATACAAGTGCGTTTGGCAACAATGGCGTCATCAGACGCCGTGTTACATTCATCGGGGAAAAGGGGGCTTTCGGAAATGAAAAAACTTATATTGGGAATGAAAAACTTGATTATGTAAGAAATTAGCCTTAAATTGCGATGATTTATTTGATTTTTTAAAGAAGAAAAGGGCTTAAGTATGAAAAGGATTACGATTCGTGACGTTGCCCGTGAGGCAAAAGTGTCCGTTACCCTTGTTTCGTTCGTAATGAACGCCAAAAGAGATAAAGACGGAAATCTCGACTGCCCTGTAAATCCTGAGACCGCAAAGAGGGTCCTTCAGGTCGCACAGAAACTAGGCTACAGGAGAAATTTTGCTGCCGCATCACTCAGGAGCGGCCGTTCCAACTCCATTGCAGTCATCCCTAATGATATTTCCAACAAATTCTTCGCCGGAGTCTCGAGATGCATCGAGGACAAGGCCAAGAGTTATGGCTATACAGTCCTTTTCGCAAGTTCAGATGAGAATGCTGAAAGACTTGCCAATGTAATGGATGCAGTCCTTGCGCACAATATCGACGGAGTTATCGTGGCTCCTTGTACAGGAGGCGAGGCAGCTGTCAGGAAGGCCACCGATGCCGGCGTGCCGGTCGTGCTTCTCGACAGGGACATCGTGGATATGGAAAATGTCGGAAAAGTCCTTCTCGATGACGTTGAGGCAGGCTCCATGGCCACTAACCTTTTCATCGAGCGCGGTTACAGGAAGATAGAAATGATATCATATTCTCTCGGAATCTCCAGCCTTGAGGAAAGGGAGTCCGGATACCGCAAAAGCATGATGGACCACGACCTCTATGATTTTGCAAAAGTGCATTACACTTCCTACGCGAAGGCTTCAGAGGATGTTCCTGCCATCATCAAGGATGCTGTTTCCCGTGGCGTGGAGGCCATTTTCCTCCCGACATATTCGCTCTCCGCACTCGTGCTCATGACCATGAGGGACCTCGGCCTCAAGACTCCGGAAGACATGGCCGTCATCGGATTCGACGTCAGCGACATATATCAGCTCTACTCGACATCTGTCACCCACATCGTGCAGCCTCTCAAGGAACTCGGAGAAAAATCAGTGGACGTGCTCATAAACATGATTCACAACAAGCCTGCTGAGAAGGTGGTCCTCAAGCCGGAGATGATTGAAGGCAATTCTACGGCAATGAAGAGTGGAAAATAATCTACAGGGCGGGCTCCGTTGGACCTGCCTTTTTTGTTGGAATAATAGAGACCGACTGACAAAATGAACGGTGAAGCTGTAGTAGTGAAAAATGCCGGAAGCCATTATCTTCTGTCCTGCCTTCCGGAATGGGCTCCATTTCCGGCAGTCCTCAAGGGGAAAATACGCCTGAAGGCCAACGAATCCACGAATCCTGTGGCCGTGGGCGACAGGGTCCTGTTCGAATCAGACGCATTGACTGCATCAGAAGTGAGCCTGGAGCATCCTGCCCTGATCTGCTCGGTAATGGACAGGAAAAACCATATCATCCGCAAGTCCACCAATCTTTCCCGCCAGTCCCACGTGATAGCTGCCAACGTGGACATGGCATTTGCGGTCGTTTCGCTCTATTTCCCGGAAGTCAAGCTGCCTTTCCTGGACCGTATGCTTGTCACCTGCGAGGTGTACGGAGTCCCGGTCACAATAGTGCTGAACAAGGTGGACCTCTACAGGGAAGAGACTCCTGAAACGGTGGCGAATTTCATAAAGATATATACCGAAGCAGGGTACAGGGTCATCCAGACCTCGGCAAGGACAGGGGAAGGAATAGCAGAAGTCCGCGAGGCCTGCAGGGACAGGGTCTGCCTCTTCTCGGGAGAGTCCGGAGTGGGCAAATCCTCACTCATCAAGGCCCTTGACCCTTCATTGGAGCCGAAAATCGGAAAAATATCCACGGCCCATCTCCAGGGAAAACATACCACCTCGCTCTACGAAATGTACAGGATAGCTGACTGTGGCTATGTCATCGACACCCCTGGTCTCAGGGGCTTCGGCCTGGTCAATCTGGAAAAGGACGAGATAGCGAGATATTTCCCGGAAATGCTCAAGGCATCCGAGAAATGCCGCTTCATCCCGTGCACCCACACGCATGAGCCGGGATGCGCGGTCAAGGAAGCCGTGGAAGAAGGCCTCATAAGTCCGGAGCGGTATTCGTCATACCTCGGCATGATTGAGGAAGACAGGAAATTCAGATAGAACAGGATGTCCCCTTTGAACAGAGAAATACTCAGGCTCGCTATCCCGAGCATATTCGCCAATATCACCGTTCCCATCGTGGGCATGGTGGACCTTGCCGTGGCAGGCCATCTTGACGGGGATGCGGCGGTGCTGATTGGAGGCGTCTCAATAGGTACTCTTCTGTTCGACCTGCTGTACTGGAACTTCAGTTTCCTGCGTATCGGAACAGGGGGACTGACCGCCCAGGCCTACGGAAGAGGGGACATGAAGGCCGCTGCCGATGCATTGTTCAGGTCTTCGGGCATGGCCCTGATCATAGCCGCCGCCTGCATATTGGCCCAATGGGTCTTCGTGGACCTGGCCTTCCTCGTCGTGAAATGCTCCCCGGAGGTCAGGGAACTCGCCGAGGGATATTTCCATGTGAGAATCTGGGCGGCGCCTGCAACATTGACCCTCATGGCCGTAAAGGGCTGGTTCATAGGGATGCAGGACAGTGTACGCCCGATGATTACGGACCTGATAGTCAATCTCGGCAACGCATTCATCAGCATTGTCCTCGCCATGGGCATCCATGCCGGACCGGTCACCTTCCGGGGAATCGGTTTCGACGGAATCGCGGCAGGTACGCTCATAGCCCAGTATTCCGGTCTGCTATATGCGTTGGCCGTGATATTCACGAGATACCGCAAGGTATTCACCGGCTATTCAGCCTCAGGCGTTTTCAGGCTTTTCAGGGACAGGGAGATGAAATCGTATTTCAAGCTCAATGCAGACCTCCTTGTCCGCTCGATGTGCATAATGGCAATATATGCCGGGATGACGGTCATCTCTGCCCGTTATGGGGACATGATGCTGGCTGTCAGCTCGATATTGGTCCAGATGATGATGCTCTTCTCGTATTTCACTGACGGCTTTGCGTACGCCGGAGAGGCTCTCACGGGCCGTTTTGTCGGCATGGAAAGGCCGGATTCGGTCAGGAAGACGGTACGTTGCGTCTTCGCATGGAGCATGGGGGTAGCCGCCTTGTTCATGGTGATATATGCCGTGCTCGGCGAGCCTGTCCTGCATCTGCTCACGTCCGACGGGGAAGTGGTGGCTGCTTCCCTGGAATTCATTCCATGGCTAGTCCCGATGCCGGTCATAGGGTGTGCCGCATTCACCTGGGACGGCATCTATGTGGGAGCGACCGCCTCCAGAACCATCAGGGATTCCTCTATATGGGCCGTGGTTGCATTCTTTGCCGCCTGGTATGCCGGGAGGGCTCTCCTGTCACCGACTCCTGACGGTACACCGGAAATAGCCGTGCACATACTCATGGCGGCCTATATGATGCATGTCATTGTCAGGTTCGTGTATGAGACGGCACTGTACAAGCGCAGCATCCTCTCCGAGCCGTTCGCCCGATGAGGATGCCGTTCGAGAACCTTCAAAAACTTAAGTTACCTTATCCCGTATTTTTTCAATATCCTGACAATAGGCTTGCGGATGGATTCTGCCCATAAGGTGTAGCCGTAATTGTCCGGATGCACTCCGTCCACCGTAGCGTTGCGGTTGTCTCCGACGGCGTCAGGGACAATGAAATATACGTCCTTGTATTTCTCCCTGCCTTCCCTGGTGGATTTCAGCTCCTTGAATATGGATGCGGCCATGTCCATCTTGGCCTGCTCCTTGGTCTCCTCATAGACATTGAAATTGCGCCTTTCGCGGTAAATCGTCTGCTGGAAAATCAGCGGAGTCCCCGGATGCGCTGCCACCATCCTGTCGATGAACGGTACCAGGCGCTCCTTTATGAGGTCAGCTGTAGGGTTCGAGAACGAGTCGAATACGAAAGCATCCGCCTCCACGTCACACAGGACGTCGCAGAAATAATCCTGCAGCAGGCATCTTCCGCTGCAACCGAGGGAGAGCATCTGGAGCCCGGTGGTCCTGGAGAACTGTGCCGGATAAGACATTCCGGAACGGGTGGTGCTGGATCCGTGGGTGTAGCTGGATCCCCATATCGCTATCCTGTGACGGAAAGGATTCTCGATAGGAGCGATTGATTTCCCTTCGTCCACGCCTATCTTGATGGAATACTCCTCGCTGTATAGCGGGAAATAGAGCAGGCATTCGTGCTCTGTCCCGTCCATGTTGTTGATGAGTGTGAACGGCTTGTCCATCTTGTTGTCAGCGGCGACTCCCGATGCGGCATAGAGCCATCTTCCGTCCTGCTTGATGTAGAGGTCATATCCCCTGGCTGAAAATCCGTTGGTGTTGGTCGGGAAGCTGACCTGCCCGTATTCGGTGAGAATGCTGATACTCGTGGTGTTGGTTTTGAACGCGCAGGCCATTCCGGATGTCATCCTGACCTGGAAATTCTCAGTCGGTGTGAAGCCCTTGTATTTCACGGTGTCCACGCGATGATACGGATTGGTGGTCTTTCCTGGCATCAGTTTTCCGGTGATTGTGAGGTCCGAGGCTTCCGTGTAGGTGTATTTCACCCCTTTTGGGGTCTGCCCGAAGGTAGATGTGCCGGACAGGATGGTTGCGGCCAAAATGGTCAATAAGAGTATTGAGTGTTTCATTTCAATGTTATTTAACTCCCTTTGTTGGTTTTTTTGTCTTTCAAAGTTAGTTAAAATTCCGGATTCTGTCTATTTTTGCATCAGCAAATGCGCGGAACAATTTCTCCCGCAGGAAAGCCGGTAAGTATGAGCCTTTATACATATTTCAGGATAAGCAAGCCTTCCAGTTACAAAGTGCCTGATACTGAGGTGGATGCCGAGTACAGGAGACTGAGGTCGAGGACTTTTTGGGGAGCTGTTGCCGCCTACAGTCTGTATTATGTATGCAGGATGACCCTGAGCGTCGTCAAGCAGCCCCTGATAGACGGGGGAGTGTTGAGCGCAGGCGAACTCGGACTCATCGGCTCGGCAATGCTTCTGGTCTATGCCCTCGGCAAGTTCACCAACGGTTTCATAGCTGATTATTGCAATATCCGCCGGTTCATGGCCGCCGGGCTTTTCGTCTCGGCAGCTGTCAATCTGGTCATGGGCCTGCTGGGCCTTCTCGGAACTGCCCTCGGGGTATCCGGAATCGTGGTCTTTGCAGTTTTCTTCATCCTATGGGGAGCCAACGGCTGGGTGCAGTCCATGGGAGCGCCTCCGGGCATCATAAATCTGTCGAGGTGGTTCCCGCTTTCGAAAAGAGGGACCTATTACAGCATTTTCAGCGCCAGCCCTTATCTCGGCAAGTTCCTGACATTCATATTGACAGGAGTCGTAGTGGGAAGCCTCGGCTGGGAATGGGGATTCATATTCTCCGCCGCGGCAGGATTTGCAGGCACTGCGGTCGTCCTCCTTTTCGTTTCAGACACTCCTGAGAGCAAGGGCCTGCCATCCGTGCAGCAGCTGAGCGGAGAGGCTCCGAGAAAGGCTGATTCAATGCCGACCAAGGAACTCCAGAAGATAGTCCTGCGTCATCCAGGAATATGGATAATCGCCCTGTCAAGTGCTTTCGTGTACATCACCCAATATGCCATAAGCGGGTGGGGAGTCCTTTTCCTGCAGAAGGCCAAGGACTTCACCCTTCCTGCCGCGACCCAGATTATTGCGTTCTCCGAGGTTTTCGGAGTGGCCGGGACAGTGCTTGCCGGCTGGCTTTCCGATACTGTGTTCGGAGGCGACCGTGTGAAACCTGTCCTGCTTTCGGGAATGGGTTGTCTCGCCGCATTGGCCCTGTTCCTGTTCACGCCGGGAGGATATGTCCTCAATATAGTGTATGTCTCGTTTTTCAGCCTGTTCACAGGGGTTCTTTACTGCATTGTCGCCGGACTGATGGCGGTGGACATTGTTCCGAGGAAGGCTACGGGAGCTGCACTTGGCATTGTCGGGATATCGAGTTATGTGGCTGCGGCCGTACAGGATGCCGTCAGCGGATTCCTGATCCAGGGAAGTTCCGGTGCGACCCTGCCTGATGTGCCGGCTTCCTATGATTTCACTCCAGCCGCCCTGTTCTGGACAGGAGCGTGCCTGCTCTCGTTCCTGTTACCGGTATTCAATTGGAAATCAATGAAGAAACAGATTGTGTCGTAGATATGTGGAGGAAACGTTTCTTGCTGGTAATATTGTCCCTGACGCTCGCTGCAGGATGCAATCCCGGAATCTTCGTTGATGCGCCGGAACTGCCTGATTACAAGGAAGTCACCATTGAAGGAGACGGCGGGTCCTGGGAGTGCCCGTTTTTACGGGAAGGCCTGAAACGGATATATATAAACTATCCGGTCTCGGACCTGGAATATGTCACGTATTACGGATCCGGAGGAATTACAGGCCCCGATTGCCATCCTTCCGAACTCGAGAGCATCGTCTTTGAGAATCCTGCCGAATGTTATTCTATCGGTTTCAACGGGAATATGCTGTATGTGACCTGCGGTTACAGCAACAGGCAGGACAGCATCCTGCTCAATTTCGAATATGACTGGGGAGTGACCAAGACGGTTCATATCACGATTACGCAGGGCCGGCCGCTGACGGCTTTGTTTGCGCAGTACGAGACGGATCTGGTGCTTGAGGAGGATTTCGAGAGAGTCGTCCGTCAGTACGGATTCCTGAACAACGGCCCGATTCCGCAGAAGGTGGTGGTATATCCCTATTCGTCGGCTCAATGCAGCAGTATTGTCGTCCCTGAGGCAGAATGGGCTGAAGGCATGAATCTTACGATGGAACGGCCGTTCTTTGACGGTCAGGACTGGCTTTATGAGCAGGCGGATGTCGTCACGGGGAAAATGGACAATTTCATCCCGTCGTGGATGATGGATTCCGGACAATTTACAGTCGAAGTGCCTGCCGGAGTAAAGGCCAAGGTGAGCATTATGCTGCATTATACCCGCGCCGGGAGGAAGGGCGCGATGCATTTCAGAAATACAGTGGCCGGATTCGAGACTTCGGTGAATTTCACCTGCACGGTCATTTATCCTGTCAGTTATGAATATGGGGTGGAGTATGAATAGGTGGATTTATTCTGTGGCATTTCTTCTGGTCAGCGTTGCGGTTTCCTTTGCAGGCGAGCCCGTTCCGAAAGGATTCTCCCGCCCTTTTGAATGGCGAATCGGGGCCCAGGTGACTCCTGCATGGGTGCCGGCCACGAATGATTTCCTGAAAGGGGAGAATCAGGATGGCAGGCGTATAGGAACAGGGCTGTCAGGTGCTCTCCGGGCTGATTTCAGCTTCAGTCCGTTGACAAGGGAAGGGATCTTGTACAAGGGCCTTTATCAAGGGGTAGGAATCAGTGCCAATTCATTATTCTCCAATGAGTTGCTCGGAACTCCCGTATCCCTGTACCTGTATCAGGGCGCTCCCATTGTGCATTTCAATGAGGCCCTCCGCCTCGGCTACGAGTGGCAGTTCGGTGCGGCTTTCGGGTGGAAGCCTTATGGCGGAACTAACGAAGGGGAAGATGCTCCTGTAAGTACTTCTGTCACGGCCCACATAGGCCTTGGCCTCAAGTTGGATTATGCCCTTTCGGACAGATGGACGATGTCTTTCGGGGTCAGGGCCAATCATTTCTCCAACGGCAATACATCCTGGCCCAATGCCGGGGTGAATTCCATCGGTGCGGAGATAGGCCTGTCATACGTTGTCAGTCCTGCAAGGGAAGTGTCCGTGGAACCAGTTGTGTGTCAGGAAATTGTGGAAGCTGCGGACAGAAGGGGATGGTTCTATGATATCATGGTCTTCGGGGCATGGCGCAAGCGGGCGGTATATCTCGGTGAACCTGTGGAACCGAAGATTTGTCCCGGACGGTTCGGGGTTCTCGGACTGCAGTTTTCGCCGATGTACAGGATCAACCGTTTCGTTGCCGCAGGACCGGCTCTTGACATGCAGTGGGATGAGGGTGCGGGGCTTGCCCCGTATTGGGTGGAAGGTACAGACGGGGACAATATCAAATTCGCACGTCCTCCGTTCGGGAAGCAGCTGAGTGCGGGATTGTCCGCGCATGCGGAACTGACAATGCCGATATTTTCGGTCAATGCCGGCCTCGGATATGACATCGTGAACCCGAAAGGAAACAAGCGCTTCTACCAGTCCCTGACGCTTAAGACTTTCCTGACCAAGTATCTGTATATCAATGTGGGTTATCGTCTCGGAGAATTCCGGGATCCGCAGAATCTCATGCTCGGCCTGGGCGTCAGGCTGTAATCAATTAGTGCTTCGGACGGGACTTGAACCCGTACAGGCATTGCTGCCCAAGGGATTTTAAGTCCCTCGTGTCTACCAATTCCACCACCAAAGCTTTCCGTTCGGCAAAGTTAATAATAAATTCTCAAATCTCCATACAATTACACTTCCCCATCTTTTTGCCACGCTACCCATTAACAAAGTCCACTGTACAGTTGCCGGAAGGCACAGCAGGAGTGTGGCCGGCCGCGGCCTCATGAGCGGCTCCCGAAGGAACGAAGTTCCGAAGGGTGGATGGAGCGAAGCGCAACTCTTGCTTTGCCTTCCGGCAACTATATGCTACAATATTACTTTCCTTTTACTGATTATCCGCAACTCCTACAGCAATTAAGATCTTCTTGCAAAACACTTGACACGGTAGAGAATTCTAACTATTTGATTATCAGCGATAAAGTATAATAAAAGTGTCAAGTGTCGTCAATTTGCCGGGACTTGCCACCGGAAATGCCACTACAAGCCCCAGGGGGCAATTTCAGGTGTCAGGTGTTTTTCATCAAGGCGATTGTTATCTCGCCTATATGTCATCTCGACCAAGCGAAGCGCGTGGAGAAATCTCTCGACTCCGCACAAGTGCTACGCTCGAGATGACAATATGCTCTGACTATTATTGTATGAATTGCGCATAATCAGTTTCCTTTTTGTAATATATTCACAAGGACAATATCCGTCCCGCTTGTATGCTGGACAACAGCATTTCTTTCGCTGTTCGATGTATTCTCATCAATCCGGACAACAATGCGCTCAATCCACCTTGCTCCTTCGGCATATATTATCTCGCATTTCATCCAGCCGGCATCGTACAATACTCCATAGTCAGTATTGGTCGGCATCACTTCTTTCCCGCCTTCAGTTACATCAGGAATTCCGTCAATATTTCAATATGTCGGAGATTCCGCTCTGGGCATTGTGCCGGTTCAGGGCGGTCACGAAATACTTGCCTTTCGAGGAGAGGGGATAGGAGAGGTCGGCCGTGACGTCCAGGAGGGTGGCTGTCTTGTTGTTGCCGTTGCTCAGATAGACAGCATAACAAGAAGCTTCCTCGACCTTGTCCCAATGCAGCTCGCCGCCCGATATCACCAGATTCTGCGGAACCGGAACCGGGGCATCGGCTGACGTGCCCCCGAGATGAGGCATCAGGGCTTTCCTGCTGAACGCCCTCTTGATATTGCTCTGCACCCCTTTAGGATTCTCCTTCAGGGTACTGCTGTTGTAGATGAGATGTCCTGAGACATTCTTCTGTGCGGCGAGACTGCATTGAGTCTCGAACTCCGTCGCAGAAGACCAGCCCTTGCCGGATTCATCCGACTTGAACCCGCTGAGCGTATGTCCTATCATCAGCGGAGTGCTGCTTACATTCTGCGACCACCAGTCAAGCCTCGGGGTATAATAGTCCGTGTTCGCCTGGGTGGACCAATACAGCTGAGGTATAACCGCGTCAATCAACTTGGCGGAGCATACTGCCGGGACGTCGATATACTGGCTGTTGTAATTGTTGTTGTAGTTGCCCTGCGGACCGAGGGTATAGGCAATCTCCGGGCTGACCGAAAGCAGGGTATTCTTCACCAGCTTCACCATCTCGAAAATATTGCCCCTCCTGAAATCCTCAATGCTGCTGTATCCGCTGCCGTATTTGCTGTATTCAGCACTGTCGTCCAGCCCGTTCCCGATGGCGGAACCGGAAGGATAGAAATAATCGTCCATGTGGATGCCGTCAATGTCCGGATAACGCGTAACCAGCTCACGGACAATACCTGCTATCCTCTCCCTGACCTCGGGCAGGGCTGGATTGTACACCCAGATACCGGAATATTTCTTCACCATTGATTCCGGAATCTTCGGACTCAGCCCCTCGCTGAAATAGGAAGTCGTCGCAATCCTGTACGGATTCATCCACGCATGGAACTCGATTCCTCGCTTGTGCGCCTCGTCAATCAGGAACCGCAGTACGTCATAACCCGGATCCTTGCCGGGAGTTCCGGTGATGTATCGGCTCCAAGGCTCGTAAGATGAACTGTAGAAAGCGTCCGCCATTCCCCTTACCTGGAAGAATACGGCATTGATGCCCAAAGACTTGTAGAGGTCGAGATAATCCGTGTAGACCTTTTTCTGCCCGCCCTGTGAATAGTCCCCTGCAGGCCAGTCGATGCCCCATACCGTGGCCATCCACGCTCCGCGCAGCTGTGCCGGCGGAAGGACTGGGTTCTCCTTCACGATTTCAGGCCTGTCATCATCACCTTTTTCAGGATTGTCCGGGGTTGTCTTTTCCTTGTCGCAGGCTGCGGCCAGCATTATCAGCGCTGCCGCTGCGAATTTTCTGATGGTTGATATTGTCTTCATAAGTGTCAGTTGAATTCGCCAAAGTTACTCAACACTCTTCTCTTTTCCAATGCGGTTTCACCACACGACGGCCGTTTTTGCCAAAATTATGACAGATATTACCAAAAAGGCAGGGAAATATTTGGCAGTGGAGAGGATAAGACTTATTTTTGCCAAGTGATAAGGGAAGATTTCGCGACCTTTATACCAATTTTAGCGCCAACTGGAAAATAAAAACACATAAACTTAATTAGAAAATGGGACTTTTAAATGGTAAAGTGGCTCTCATTACAGGAGCTGCAAGAGGAATCGGAAAAGCCATTGCCCTCAGATATGCAGCCGAGGGAGCTGACGTGGCTTTCACCGATCTCGTCATCAACGAAGCTGCTGAGCAGACAATCAAGGAACTCGAGGCTTTCGGCCACAAAGTGAAGGGATACGCTTCAAACGCCGCTGATTTCGCCCAGACCCAGGAGGTCGTGGACCAGGTCATGGCAGATTTCGATCACATTGACATTCTCGTGAACAACGCTGGCATCACCAAGGACGGACTCATGCTCAGGATGAGCGAGGCCCAGTGGGATGCCGTCATCAACGTCAACCTCAAGTCAGCCTTCAACTTCATCCACGCAGTAGTGCCTGTGATGGCAAGGCAGAGAGCCGGCAGCATCATCAACATGTCTTCAGTGGTAGGTGTTTCCGGAAATGCGGGCCAGTGCAACTACTCGGCTTCCAAGGCCGGCCTCATCGGCCTGGCAAAGTCAATCGCCAAGGAAATGGGTCCTCGCGGAATCCGTGCCAACTGCATTGCTCCGGGATTCATCATTTCCGACATGACCAAGGCTCTTCCTGACGAGGTCCGCGAGCAGTGGATGAAGACCATCCCTCTCCGTCGCGGCGGTACACCTGAGGATGTGGCCAATGTCGCCCTCTTCCTCGGAAGCGAGCTTTCATCCTATGTCAGCGGACAGGTAATCCACGTCTGCGGCGCGATGAACTGCTAGTCAATCCGTTAGAAATACTTCTTCTCCTGGTGGTCGAGGCTGATGAAAATCGCCAGCATTATGGTGAATGCCCACAGCGACGAACCTCCGTAGCTCATGAAAGGGAGAGGAATTCCGATTACCGGCATGATCCCTATGGTCATGCCGATATTTATGAACAGATGCATGAACAGGCAGCTTGCGAGGCAATAGCCGTAGATTCTGGTGAATGTCTCCCTGCTGTGTTCGGCATCTTTCATTATCTGCCATATCAGCATCACATACAGGGCGATGACGGCTGCACATCCGAGAAATCCCCATTCCTCCCCGACGGTGCAGAAAATGAAATCCGTGCTCTGCTCCGGGACGAATCCGTAGGTGGTCTGGGTGCCGTTGAGGTATCCCTTCCCGGTGAGACCCCCTGAGCCGATGGCTATCATCGACTGGTTCACGTTGTAGCCCACTCCGGACGGGTCCTCCTTCATCCCGAGAAGCACCTCGATCCTCTTTCTCTGATGGTCCTGCAGCACATTGTAGAAGATGAAATCCACGGAGAAGACCATCGCTATGCCCACGATGAAGGACAATACCGATATCTGGGCGAATCTGTCCCTGTATTTCGTTGCAAACCAGAGCACTACCGGGATAGCTGCCCCGGCGGCGCCCAGCAATATATAGAGCGGTTTCACCTTCATCAGGAAACTCCATCCGGAATTCTCTGCCGCGGCGACGATTTCCGGCTCGGCCTCTCCAGACGCCACGATTTCAGCCCCCGGGACGAGGGTGTTCCGGAGATATTCCCAAATGGCTGGAAGAAAAGCGAAAAATGCAATCCCGACTCCTATCCCGAGAATCCATTTCCATGCGTTCTTGTGGTTCATCGCATTGCAGAGCAGGATAATTCCTAGAAGCACCATTATCGCAGTGTAAGGAGAGGATGTCATCGTCAGGATGAATACCAATATTGCAATGCCTATCATGGTGATAAGCCATCCGGAAAGCCCCTCGCGGTACAGGACGAAGATGAATCCGACATACACTAATGCCGAACCGGTCTCGCTCTCGGCCAGGATTATGAGCATTGGAAGGGCGATCACGAGCGCCACGGACAGGAAATTCCCCGGTTTCGTAATCTTGAATCCCGGCCTGCTCATCACGAATGCTATCAGCAGGGACGTCGTTATCTTGGAAATCTCGGCAGGCTGGAACCTCACGGGCCCGAAGGCGAACCAGGACCTGGATCCCTTGACCTCCACCCCGAGGAAAATGACGGCTACCAACAGGAACAGCACCACCGTGTACAGGAGCCCTGCCCCGCTGTCCCACAGGTTCGGGCTGATGAGGAAAATGATGATGCCGCCCAGCCCGAATGCCGTGAGCATCCAGATGAACTGCCTCCCGCTGTTGGCCGAGAAGTCGAATATGCTGTTCACGTCGGCACCGTGGACGGATGCATAGATGTTCACCCATCCGGTGAATACCAGAAGCAGGTAAATGATGACCAGCTTCCAGTCGTATGCCTGACCGATTGTTCTTCCGCTGTACCCGTCCATATATCAATAAGTTTTGACTTTAGACATCAGGTCCCCGTCCAGGATTCTCTCCTCCAGCGGCTTGCGTTTTTCGTCGATGTAGCCGTTGAGATACTTCTCCACGAGCAGGGATGCTATAGGTGCCGACCAGGTGGCTCCGAAGCCGGCGTTCTCCACATAGGCAGCCACGGCTATCTTCGGATTGTCCATTGGGGCGAAGCAGATGAACACTGAATTGTCCGCACCGCGTGGATTCTGTGCCGTACCTGTCTTGCCGCAGATGTCGAGTCCATCCACGGCTGCCACACTCGCGGTACCTCCCGAGCCGTACCCGCTGTTCACGGCCTTCCACATGCCCTTGATCACTTTCTTGAAATTGGTGGTGTCCACCATTGTGTACTGCCGTTCCCTGAACTTGTCATCTATCTTGAGAGAATCGGAATCCTTGATGATATGCGGGATGTAATAATATCCCCTGTTCGCTACGGTTGCGCACATATTGGCAATCTGGAGCGGAGTCACGCCGATCTCTCCCTGCCCGATGGAAATGGAGATGACGGTGGTGAATTTCCATCCGCCCTTGCCATAGACTTTGTTGTAATACTCCGATGTCGGGATGGTCCCTCCGAGCTCTGCAGGGAAATCGCTCCCGAGCTTGTGCCCGAACCCGAAGCTTTCCACATATTCGTGCCACTTGTCTAGTGCCTCGGCCTCCCCGCTGTATTTCTTGTTCTCGAGGATATTGCGCATCACGTAGCAGAAATACCCGTTGCACGACATCATTATGGCTTCCTCTAGCGCAAGAGGCGAGCTGTGGGCATGGCATCCCAGTTTGTGGCTTCCGAAATAATAGCCCTTGTTGCACGGGTAAGTGTATTCCGGCTTCAGCACTCCCTCCTCGAGCCCTATGAGCCCGTTCACCAGCTTGAACACGGATCCCGGAGGATATGGTGCCTGGACCGCCCTGTTGAACATCGGCTTGTGCGGGTCGCTGACGATTTCGCTGTAATGCTTTCCGATGTCGGACAGCATCTCCACGTCGATTCCCGGACTCGACACCATCGTCAGGATCTCTCCCGTGGAAGGTTCTATGGCCACGAGACTGCCCACCTTGTTCTGCATGAGCTGCTGGCCGTATTGCTGCAGGTCGGCGTCGATTGTGGTGACAATGTCTTTCCCCGGCACCGCCTCCTTGTCCATCTCACCGTCCTTGTATCGGGTCTCTATCTGGTTGTGGGAATTGCGCAGATATACGTGATAGCCTTTCTCGCCCCTCAGCTCCTTCTCCCTTGCTGCCTCTATGCCCGTTTTTCCGGCATAGTCCCCGGAACGGTATTCCCCGGGATGCTTCTTGATATAGGCCTGGTCCACCTCCGACACATATCCGAGAAGATTCCCTCCGGCATTCACCGGATAGTCCCTGATACTTCTGACCTGCCCCTTGAATCCCGGGAACTTGTACTGAACTTCGGCGAACTTCATATATGTCTCGGCCGGCAACTGCTTGAGCATCACCATGGACTGATACCCGATACGCCTCCTGTTCATGCGGTATTCCGCCATCCTGCCCCTGATGAAATCAGGCTCCACTCCGAGCACTTCCGCGAGAAGCAGGGTGTCGAACTTCTCCACCTCCTTCGGCGTCACGAGGATGTCGTAGGCCACTTTGTTGCCGACAATGATCTTGCCGTTGCGGTCATAGATGACGCCCCTCGTAGGGTAGATGATGTCATAGACCATCGAATTGTTGGAAGCGTCAATCTTGTAGCTGTTGTCGATTATCTGGATATAGAACAGTTTGGACAGCAGGATTCCTGCCATCACACAGAGCCCGATGCGTAGTTTATTGTCCCGTGAGAGATTCATGGCTTATTTCCTCTCGTTTGGATCCATCATGTGGGCGACGACGAGAGAGAGGCCAACTCCGGCCACAAGGGAAGCGGCGAATCTTATCAGGTTGAATACCAACGGTCTGGCAGGACCTCCGTCGGCCCAGATATAAACAATGAGGAAAATTCCCTGCACGATCAGCAGGGCGAATGTCACCTTGCCTATGCCGTGTTTCCTCATGGAAATGTCCTCTCCCAGAAGAATCAGTTCCTTGCCGAACACGCTGTCGCAGATGAATCTCTTGCAGGCGGCCACCGGCACGAGCGCTGCCGCATTAAGCCCTATCAGCCCTTCTGCGAGGAAATCTGTACCGAGCCCCGTTGCGAATGCAATCAGCATGGTCCCCGCTGCTCCGATCTTCGTCGGCAGGCACAATATTGCGACCGGGAGGATACTGAGCGAGATGTAGGCGCTGATATGGAAATAATTGCATATCAGCAACTGAGCGCAAAGCGTCAGGAAAAACATTATGAAATAATTCTGCTTCATCTTCCTCCTTGTCCGTCATCTCCTGCAAGTTCGTTGATCTCACGTATGTCCCTGTTTTTCACGAGAGTGACATATCTGAGTGCGGTGAAGTCCTGGAAAAGAGAGACCTCAACCTCGTATGTGGCTCCGTTCACGATTTTCGACTCCCCGACGGTGCCGAGCGGGATGTCTGCCGGGAAGATCGAAGAGAATCCGCTGGTATAGACGGTGTCTCCCTGGGAGAACCGGTACTGCAGTGGAATCTCCTTCAGCAGGGCGCCCCGGGACCCTTCCCCGTCCCATTGCATTGGCCCGGCCGCTCCCGAATTGCCTATGCGGGCGCTGATGCTTATCTCGCTGTTGAGGAACGAGATTGCGTAGGAATAATGCCTGCTCACCGCATCCACAATGCCGATTACTCCGGTGGATGTGACGATTCCAGTCTGCGGAGTCACTCCGTTCACGGAGCCCTTATTGATTATCAGGTAATTGTGCTGTTTGTTGATGCTGTTTTTCCGTATTTCCGCAGGCATGAACTCGAAGCGTGCGTCGCCATTGTCGTACATTGCTTCCGCAGCATCCTGCTCGCGGGCCCGGGTCGAAAGCGCATTGACCCTGTAGGTGAGTCTCAGCACCTCTTCAGACAGCCTTTCGTTTTCTTTCTTCAGCGAGGTATAGTAGCGGACCGATTCCGTAGCTCCCCAGACCGTGCCCATGAACCCGTGTGCGGCCCTGCTTATGAAGAAATCCTGCAGCGGGCCGTTGTCCCTCAACATATCAAGTGCGGCAATCTCCAATATGATGAAGACTGCCGTATTGATTATAGTTCCGGTTATGGTTCTTCTGCGGGGCATGCTATCTCTTCAGGAAGGAGCAGTTCTCCGCATTCTTCAATGCGATGCAAGTTCCGCGTGCCACTGCGTGGAGAGGGTCCTCTGCCACGTGGAAAGGAATGTTTACCTTTTCCGTGAGCCTGATATCGAGGCCCCTGAGCAGTGCTCCGCCTCCTGAGAGGAAGATACCGTTCTCCACAATGTCGGAATAAAGCTCCGGAGGAGTCTGCTCGAGCACGTGGAGGATGGATGATTCTATCCTTGTGATGGACTTGTCGAGGCAATGTGCCATTTCCTGATATGTAATCGTGGCCTCAACAGGGTGCGCGGTCATCAGGTTGGCTCCCTTCACGATGTATGGCTCAGGCCCGTCCACGAGGTCCGGAATCACCGCTCCCACGGCTATCTTGATCTTCTCGGCCGTGATCTCGCCCACCTTGATATTGTGCTGCTGCCTGAGGTATGTCTGGATATCGCTCGTGAACACGTCCCCGGCAGTCCTGATGCTGTCCTGGATGACGATTCCGCCGAGGGAGATGACAGCGATTTCAGTGGTTCCTCCACCGATGTCCACCACCATGTTGCCCTTCGGGGCCTCCACCTCGAGACCGATTCCGAGAGCTGCCGCCATTGGCTCGGAAATGAGATACACATCCCTTCCGCCTGCATGTTCGGAAGAGTCCCTGACGGCCCTTATTTCTACCTCGGTACTTCCGGACGGAATGCCCACCACGAGCTTGAGGCTCGGGGAGAAGAATGTCCTTTTCTTGCTGTTGACCTGCTTGATGAATCCGCGGATCATCATCTCGGCTGCATTGAAGTCAGCTATGACCCCGTCTTTCAACGGGCGGATCGTCTTGATCCCGGGATGCTCGTGCTCGTGCATCAGTTTGGCCTTGTGCCCGAGTGCGATGCATTTCCCCGTATTGCTCTCGACAGCTACGATGCTCGGCTCGTCCAGCACTATCTGGTCATTCTGGAAAATGACGGTGTTGGCGGTCCCGAGATCCATCGCAAGCTCTTGAGTCAGGAATGAAAATGCCATATCAAATGTTCAATTTTTCAGTTATTCACATAATTTCCGTAAAAGTACGAAAAAAAACTTAAATTTGCTTGGTTATGTGAATCAATATGAACAGAAAATCTTTTCTCGTAGTGATGGCCGCGGGACACGGTACCAGGATGGGTGCCGGGATGCCCAAGCAGTTCCTTTCATTGTCCGGAGTGGCCATCCTGCAGCGCACCATACAGAAGTTCATCGATGCGGTACCTGATATACAGGTAGTTACGGTCCTTCCTCCGGACGGGGAATACGTGGACTGGTGGAAAAATTACTGTCTAGTGAAGAACTTCTCATGTCCCCAGGCGATGGTATCTGGAGGGATCACCCGTTTCCATTCCGTCAAGGCGGCTTTGGACAGGATTCCGGACGGGGCTGTCGTCGCCATTCATGACGGGGTCAGGCCGATGGTTACGGAGGACCTGATAAGGTCAATGTTCTCGCGTTTTTCCGAAGATGAGACATGCAGGGCGCTGATACCTGTCGTCCCCATGGTGGACACAGTCAAGATGCTGCACAAGGAAAAGGATACTTCAGGAAATACCATTTTGGTCCGTGCCGATGCTACGGAGCCGGACAGGTCAGTCCTGTACGGCGCCCAGACTCCTCAGATGTTCCGTTCGGAAGACATCAGGGCCGCATACAGGCAGCCGTTCGACCTTTCGTTCACGGATGACGCCTCAGTGGCCTCCGCATACGAAATACCTCTCGCGTTCTGTGAAGGCGAGAGGCTCAATTTCAAAATCACCACCCCGGAGGACCTTGTTCTTGCCGAGGCCGTCCTGAAAATCAGGGGAGAACGCTGACAGGGTTCTTAGTCCATTTCCTTTGTGATTCCAGAGAAACTGGTATTGTGGTAGTCCTTGACCCATACCTGACGGTCGATGGCCTCGTCGAGGGCAATCATCGTCTCGGTAGCCAGAATATATGGAATCTTCTGGATGGTGTTCAGCAGGACTTCCATAAGATGGTCATTGTCAAAGCAATATATTTTCACCAACATGGCATATTTGCCAGTGACGAAATGACATTCCACCACTTCAGGAATTTTTCTGAGGTGACTTACCACTTCATTGTACTTGTCAGCTTCCGACAGGGAAATGCTGATGAAGGCGCAGATGTTCAGGCCAAGAGCCTGCGGTTTCACTAAAAGCCTCGATCCGGTGATTACTCCGGCAGCCTCGAGCCTTTTCACTCTCTGGTGGATGGCAGCGCCCGATACGCCGCATTCGCGTGCGATTTCCAGAAACGGCATCCTTGCATTCTTCACAAGGAATGACAAAATCTTCTGATCCGTCTGGTCAATGTGATACTTGCTCATAGCGTCCATTCTTTGTTTACCAAATGCAAAAATAAGCAATATTTCATAAAAATGTCACATTTCGGCCGCGGAAAGTAATTTTTTTTAAGCAAAAGGCCTTCTAAAACGTCGAATTTATTTCTTTGCTGCCCCTTTCCTGCGGAACTGCCTCTTCGTAGGCGACTCGGAACTGATGATTTCCATGCACTTTTCCTCGGTCAAAGTCCCGGCATCCACGTCTTTCGGAATCTTGTAATTCTTCCCGTCCTGCTTTATATACGGCCCGTATCTGCCGTTTATCACCTGGATTCCTTTTCCCGAAAATTCGAGCATCACCTCGTTCCCGCCGCCTTTGGCAGCCTCTTTCTCAATCAGGGCCACGCATTCATCCACAGTCACGGTGAGAGGATCCTTGCCCCTCGGCAGGGACATGTTGCGGTCACCGTACTTGATATACGGCCCGTACTTTCCCTTCGTCGCTATAATGTCAGTCCCGTTGTACTGACCTACGGTCCTCGGCAGCAGGAACAGCCTGCATGCATCCTCGAGGGTGATGCTCTCTATCAGCTGTCCCGGAGCGAGATTGGCATACTGCCGCTTCTCGCCTTCCCCTTTCTGGACATAAGGCCCATACTGGCCGAACCTTGCCACAATCGGCTGCCCGTCCGCAGGGTCGTTCCCGAGTTCCCGGCTCACGTGGCTGTATTCCTTGTTCCCGAGAACTTCCTCCACTTTCTTGTGGAACGGGGTGTAGAACTCGGATATGAGATTGTTCCATGCGAGATCTCCTTCGGCAATCTTGTCGAAATCCTTCTCCACGTTCGCCGTGAAGTCATAGTCCATTATCGGCCCGAAATTCTTCACCAGATAATCGGTGACTATCATGCCTATCTCCTGGGGGAGCAGCTTTCCCTTCTCCGCGCCCACTGTCTCTATTTTCTCGCTTTCAGTGATTTTCCCGTCCTTCATCGCCAGATATGGCACCGGAATCTTCTCTCCCTCCTTGTCACCCTTCACTATATATCCGCGTCCGGTCGTGAGAGTCGATATGATCTGGGCGTATGTTGCAGGACGTCCGATACCGAGCTCCTCGAGCTTCTTGACTAGCGAAGCCTCCGAGTACCTTGACGGCGGGGCGGTGAAACGGCCGCCTGAAGTGAATCCGAGCGGAATCATCACGTCTCCTTCATTGAGCGCCGGAAGAATCACTTCCTCGTCGTCCTGCTGGTCGTCCGAACTCTCCATATATACTTTGAGGAATCCGTCGAACAATACCTGTGCGGCCTGCACCGCGAATTTCTCCTCCCTCCTGTCGTTGGATATCTTCATGTCCGTGCGGAGAATCCTGGCATCCGCCATCTGTGAGGCTATTGTCCTCTTCCAGATGAGATTGTACAACTTCTGCTCCTGGGCCGTCCCTTCTATGGAAGTGTTGGCGATATATGTAGGCCTTATCGCCTCGTGGGCCTCCTGGGCTCCCTTGGAATGAGTCCTGTATTGTCTCGTGCGGGAATAGTTCTCCCCGAAATTACCGACGATGTATTTTTTTGCAGCCCCGAGGGCCAATGCCGAAAGATTCGTCGAGTCGGTTCTCATATAAGTGATGAGTCCCCGTTCGTAGAGGCTCTGCGCCACCCTCATCGTCACGCTTACAGGGAACTTGAGCTTCCTTGCCGCTTCCTGCTGGAGAGTGGATGTCGTGAACGGGGCCGCAGGAGTGCGGGTACCCTCTTTCTTGTCTATCGAACTGATGGTGAATTTCGCGTCTGCACAGTCCTCGAGGAACTTCCTTGCCTCTTCAAGCGTCTTGAACTTCGTGTTCAATGTGGCATTGACCTTAGCCCCTCCGGATCCTTCAGGGGAGAATGTCGCATCCGTCTTGAAATATGCTTCTTTCTTGAAGTCCATTATCTCCCTTTCCCTGTCCACCACGAGCCTCAGGGCCACGCTCTGCACCCTTCCGGCGGACAGCTTCGGCTGGATTTTCCTCCACAGGATCGGC
>SAMEA3663026__coassemble_490_pt1 | contig 20366 bp, 17 predicted proteins | sample SAMEA3663026__metabat2_low_PE_017 | metagenome-assembled genome bin SAMEA3663026 (sample SAMEA3663026) | pig gut metagenome | biome: pig gut; feature: pig-associated habitat; material: faeces | place: France | collected 2012
TTCTGGCCGGCTGGGTGACCGACAGGTTCTTCAAGGGCAGGGCAGTGCGCACCAGCGCGATCTGCACACTTCTCGCTGCACTCTGCATGCTGGTGTTCTGGCTTGCACCTGCCGACAATGTTTTCCTGACCGTGACGTTCATCGTCCTGTCGGCATTCTTCATCTACGGCCCGCAGGCCCTTCTCGGAATCGCCTGTTCGAACCAGGCTACCAAGAGGGCTGCTGCGACCGCCAACGGTATTTGCGGCCTGTTCTGCTATCTTTCCCCGATTGTGTCGGGAATCGTGTTCGGAGCTATCGCGGAAAGCGCTCACGGCTGGAACATGGTTTTCCTTCTTTCAGTCATATTCGGTCTCGTAGGCGCCGCCATCCTGGCATTGCTCTGGAACCGTCCTGCCACGGGATATGAGAAAATGGAAAAGATAATCGCCGAAGAGAAGGCTGCAATGGCAGAACGCCGGTGATTCAGCCTTCGATCACCAGTCCGTCATAGGCCGGGAGAATGTCAATGTCCGGGGCGAGTTCCTTCAGGCTGGCTGCAAAATCCGGCCAGGAAGGGAACGTGTGAGAGAGATGAGTTAGCCAAGTATGCCGGGCCCCTATTTTCCGGGCAATGTCAATAGCCTGATACAGGGAGAAATGAGAATGATGAGGCTTGTAGCCTACGGTATTCAGTGTGACATGCTCCAGGCCGCGCAGCTTTCCGAATTCGCTCTCCGGAATTGAACTCATGTCAGTGAGATAAGCTATGTTGCCGAAACGGAATCCCAGGACGGGCATCTTGTCGTGCATCCCCCTCACCGGAATTATCTCCACTCCTTTTCCGGTGGATGATACTGCATTGCCGGAAGGACCTCCGTCCGGGCCGTAAGGTTCATGTACGCTCTCTGCTGCAATACACCTCCTGTTTCCGGTAGGAATCAGGCTTCCGTCAGGTCTGCGGTAGCAATATCCCCGGTCGTGCACCCATACGAGCCTAGTGTCATCATCGGCCGGTTCCACGAAAAACGGCTCCTCCCCGATGATGTGTATTCTCCATTCAGGCGCCCCTGGATACTTGTCCTCTGCGAAGGCATAGCTATAGCTTTCCTTCAGTGAATCAAGGACTTTCGGCTCACAATAAATCTCGGCCGCACGCTGGTCGATGTAATTCAGCGAACGGACGTCATCCAGCCCGCCCGTGTGGTCCCGGTGGTCGTGTGTCAGGAGAATCGCGTCCAAATGTGAGACATCCCGGCTCAGCATCTGTACCCTGAAATCGGGCCCCGCATCCACCAGAATCTTCAACCCTTCGTATTCTACAAGTGCTGATGACCTGAGACGCTTGTCTCTCAAGTCATTGCTCCTGCACACCCGGCAGAGGCATCCTATGATAGGCACCCCCTGGGAGGTCCCTGTCCCGAGAAAAGTAAGCCTTGCCTTCATAATGTCACCTCCACGATTTTACCGGCGAGTCCGGGGTCCCATGGCCTTTCTACCCGGATGTAATTTCCGGTATATCCGCCCATCATCCCGTCGTGGCAGCTGTCCTCGAAAAGCACTCTCTCCTTCACCCCTTTCTGGGATGCCGTGAATTCGTCGTGAAGCTCCCTGCACAGGTTTTCAAGCATCTCCACCCTCTTGGTCTTCACGCAGTCCTGAACCTGGTCTTTTCTCAGGGCCGACCTCGTTCCCGGCCTCTTGGAATAAGGGAAGATGTGGATGAATGCAGGCCGTATCCTGTCTTTCAGGAAATTGTATGTCTCCATGAACAGTTCGTCAGTCTCTCCCGGTAGTCCGGCAATCACGTCAATCCCGAAAAATACCGATGGTTTGAGTGTCCCGTCGGCATTCCTTTCTCCCGGAGCCGGGTTCATCTTCTTGCGGATGTAGTCGATTCTTTCAGCGAAGAAAGCCGTGTCATAATGTCTGCCCACGTCCTTCAAGATGGTGTCGCTGCCGCTCTGCAGGGGGATATGGAAATGCGGCTGGAACTTGGTTCCCGAAGCTATCCAGTCCACAATCTCCTCCGTGATCAGGTTAGGCTCTATGGACGATATCCTGTAGCGTTCTATCCCCTCCACGGCGTCGAGCCTCTTGAGCAGTTCCAGGAAACTCTCCCCGGAGCGCCTTCCGAAATCTCCCGTGTTCACACCTGTCAGCACTATTTCCCTGATTCCCGACGCGGCGATTTTTTCGGCATTTCCGACGGCCTCCTCAATGCTGATGCTTCGGCTGCGGCCTCTTGCGAAAGGTACGGTGCAGTATGCGCAGAAATTGTCGCACCCGTCCTGGATCTTGAGGAATGCCCGCGTCCGTTCCTCGCCGCCGGAAAATGCGGCGAATACATCTCCGGAAATCTCATCCGGGTATGCCCCCGGAGCCATTTCCACAGCCGCTTTCCTGCCTTCGAGGAATGCGAGAGTGTCTGATACCAAATGACTTTTCTCATTTGAGCCGAATACCAGGCTGACTCCTTCTATGGCTTCCACCTCCTGCCTCCTGAGCTGTGCATAGCAGCCTGTCACCACGATTGCGGCCTCTGGCGATGTCTTGTGAAGCTTGCGTATGATGTTCCTGGATTTGCGGTCCGACTGGCCTGTCACCGAGCATGTGTTCACCACGTACAGGTCCGCCTTTCCGTTCCATGGCACGGTCTCGAACCCTGCCTTCAGGAATCCCCGTTCGTAGGTCGCCGTTTCGGCATAATTCAGCTTGCAGCCTAATGTTATGTATGATGCTTTCATGGGGTTAATCTCAATGTGCAAGTATCAGGAAGACGCACGGACGCTTGCCTATCACGGTATTGCAGCGTTTCCACTCGCTCACGGTCCTGGTGTGGATGGTGGCGTCCGGCAGGGTGATGTCAGCGGCAAGGCACAATTCCGTGGAAGGCTGGCATACCGAAAGGATGTCGGCCAGCAGCGAATCGTTCCTGTAAGGTGTCTCGATGAAGATTTTTGTCTGCCGGGCTGCAGCGGAATGCTTCTCTATGGTCCTGAGAGCCTGCCTTCGTTCATCCGTCTTGGCCGGGAGATATCCCATGAATGCGAATGACTGTCCGTTCAGGCCTGAAGCCATGAGAGCCAGCATCAGGGATGAAGGGCCTGACATCGGTACCACCTCAATACCGTGGCGGTGACAAAGTTTCACGAGCTGTGAACCCGGATCCGCCACTGCCGGCAGCCCTGCCTCCGTTATCAGCCCCACATCCTGCCCTCCGTCGAACAATGGTATCAGAGCCTCGACTTCCGCTGGCGTGGTGTGCTCGTTCAGTTCATGGAAATCCAGATCCTGTATATGGCCTTTCAGTCCGGCTGCCGAGAGATATCTCCGGGCAGTCCTCACTGCCTCCACGACATATATGTTGATTTTCGGAAGCAATGACAGGACTCCTTCCGGAATCACTTCGCGCGGGTCATTGTCCCCGAGAGGGGAGGGTATTAGGAAAAGCCTTCCTTTTGCGTTATTTTGCATTTTTCTTCCTTTTTTTGTCCACGGACCCGTCCGGCCCGATGACGATTTTCACTTTCTCCTGATTCATCAGTTCCTGCTGCCTTGCGGCTTCGGCCTCCTGGCGTTTCTTCCGCCCCTTGAACAGATTCCTGAAGAAATCTCCGGTGCGGTCATATTCCTTCTGGTAGGTAAGTCCGAGCCCGTTGCGCTGGGAGTTGTCCAAATAATTCGTGTACTGGTCGGCCGAATGCGAGAAGAGATTCAGTCTCAGCGCTCCCGAATTGGTGAGCTTCACGTCAATGTCCAGGTCACCTACGAATTCGCTGCCGGAACTACCTGTGTCGAACTGCCTGTTGCCGAGGGTCCCGTTCACGATTACCCTGTTGTTGAACAATGCGGTGGACAGGGCCACGTCGAAAATGTCCGTGCCGCTCATGTTTTGCTGGTAGTCCAGTCCGAAGTCTAACGGGATGTTCAGTTTCTGCAGGATATTGTTCAGCTGCCCGGCCATTATCTCCGTGACGTTGGAATACAATGTGGATGATGTCATGTTCGTCACGCCTGACTGCTCGTCAGGTATGAAACTGTTCGTAATCAGCAGTGCCAGAAGCTGTTTCTGTACCTTGTCCTGGGTGTTAAGGGCGGATTCCACCCTTGCCTGCGTGGTCGGGTCGAGGTCCGGGATGTTTATCGCGAAGCCGAGCCGCGGATTCCTGATCTTGTCGCTGATGGATATCTGGCATTCCACCAGCCTTCTCGTCGCCGTTGACGTGGTGTCTGCGATGAGAGTGCCGATTGAGGCCTTGGTCTTGTATACGGCATTGATGTCCAGGTCACTGTCCATCACATCACCGTTGAACCTGACGGTGCTGCCGTCCAGTATGCTGAAGTCCCTTTTGGCAATGCCAAGGGCCACGAAATGGAAATTGCCCTGGGTTATGTTGTAGTTGCCGTTGATGCTGAACACCCCTTTGCTCGGCCGTATGTCCAGATCAATCAGGCCGTTGCCGCTGCCGGTAAGGACGTTTCCGGAAGCCTTGTCAATCTCGATGTCCGCTTCGACTTCAGGCGTTGCAGTGACCCTCAACTTCACGGCGAGGTCCCCCGGTTTCTTCTCCTTGGTCTTCATCTTCTTGACTATCTCGTCATAAGGATCCACAATCCTTACCGTTTCAGGCTCCTTGAAGGTCAGGAGGTTGGATACTCCGGCAGATTCCGAGCCTCCCAACGGAATGTGCAGGGCCCCGGACTTTGCCGTCCTTGCGGTCGCGCTCAACAGAAGAGCGTTCAGCGGTCCGGTGATGTCCATGTTGCCGGTCGCATGAAGGTTGCCGTAGAAAGTCGAGTTGTCCGCTTCACCGGTGTCCAGGACGAGCATCCTGTTGAAATCGATGTGCGTACCGAAGTTCATGTCCTTGAAATGGTTCCACCCTATGCCTCCGCTCACTGTCCCGCCTGCACCGTACCTGTCTGAGATGTTCACCTTTTCGAAAGTCGCTCCGGAGGAATTCAGGCTGACAGGTCCTGTTGCCGTGTATTCCACGCCGGTGAATGCCACTTTCAGTTTTGCCCGGTCGAGTACAAGCCCTTCGCTTGATATCTCCAGCGCGGATACGGGACCGCTGAACCTGATTTTTCCGGAGACAGCACCGCCTATGTCGGAGAATACCGTATTGAGGAATGGCGCGGCATAGCCCAGGTCAGTTCCCGCAAGGTCAATATTTCCGGCAATTTCCTTTGATGACGGATAATAGTCTCCCATCAGGTTGATGGTCTGCCTGCCTTCGATGAGATTCCTGCAGACAATATTGAACTTGCGTGCTTCCTCTTCCCACACGCTTGCGAGCCGGAGTGTTCCCATGTTCCGTCCTGCGAATGCAGTGGAGTCGCAAAGCAGATTCAGCAGTATACCTGCGCTTTCCATTGTAGGAGATATTATCATCGCCTTTCCGGTTACCTTGCCGGCAATGCCCATATCCTTGGATGTCAGGCTGTTGAGTAATTCCAGACCGAATCTGTCCAATGCGATGCCGAGGGTGTCGCTCTTTTCTTTCGCCCATCCTCCGTCCACCTTGATGGACTGGTTGTGGCTGGATATGCTGAAGCCGTCAATGCTCGCGGAGGCGTCTCCGTAGATGAGCTCCCTGGACTTTATCGCCCATTGAGTCGAGTTGAACATTATCGAAGAAGGCAGTATTACGGCGCTGGCCGAGAGTTTTCCTGCCTCATTGCGGAATAGCCTTCCGTCCATGCTCAGGGATCCTCTGTTTCCCTCTTGTTTTCCCTGGGTGTTGTCATAATAGTATGAAAGTCGCAAGGAATCATCGCAGGCTTCCACTCCCAGGCATGCCGCCTTCATCATTATCGGCCTTGCGGAGATTTCTCCTGCCTTGAGGGTGGCTGCCAATGCTTTCTCCGGATTCCTGACCGAAAGTTTCAGGTCCTTGATGTATTTGTCGTTGTATGCTATTCTTCCCGATTTGAGGTCTGCGCTCAGCTTTCCGTCTCGTTCCAGCCTGAGTTTCAATGATGTGCTGTCTGCGATATAAGTGCCCGGAGCGAAGAATGAAAGGACGTCCCGGCTGTCGTGGAAATTCAGGGCGAGGTCGTAATGATTGTTTTCCCATGCACACTGCTCTCCGGTGTAGAGAGACGGAAGGGCTTTCATGGTCGTGGCGGCCTGAATGTCGCGGATGAAGCTTGCCAGGAACTTGCTTCCGGAATAGGATGCGTCTGCGAATCTCGAAGTGAAACGTATGCGGTTGATGTCGTTGTTGGTAAGCGAGGCAATGCCGATGTCCCCGATGTCGTGCCTGCCGTGCTCGTCTTCCAGCATGATGTTCCGGATGTCAATGTTGCCTATGATGTCCTCTCCGCTGATTCTGGTGAAATTCGCCTGCGTGCTGAGGCTTACGCGCGAGATCCCCCTCTTGTCGATATTGAGCGCATTCAGGTCGGCATATCCCAGATTGGCGTAGAACTGGTAAATCGCGTTCCTGGTCTTCGTGGAGAATGTGAATATTCCCTGGAACAGGAAATTAAGGTTCGGGTCGCTGCAGACGATTCTTCCGTCGAAGGTGTTGCCGCTGAACTTGCCGGCCGCAACAATTCCGGAGTAGTCGTAGTCATTCATGTTCAGCCTGTCCACGAAGAGTGAGTCAATGCTCAGCTCCGTGGTGTCTTTCCCGATTCTTGCCGTGGCCGAGGTCCTGAGGCTGCATTCATCTACAGGCCCGCTGCCGAGTACCTTCCTGATATTCAGGTCGTCTGTGATTATCCTGCCCCCGATGTCCATGGGCCGGTCTTTCCGGATCAGGTTCCTGATGTTGAGGTCCGTGCTTGCCGACCCGATACCTCCGCCGATATTGCCGGCCACCCGGAAATCATTCAGTCTGCCGTTCAGTTTTCCGTTGAAAGTGAGATTCTCGCCTTCGCAGAAACGGGACATTCCGAGATTCGTGGAAGGTGCCCATCCGCAGATGAAGTCTTCCAGGCCGGCGGAAGTGAACCCGAGATTCCGGATGTCAGCTGATATGATCATGTCCTCCACGTCCGGAAGCCCATTGACAGTTCCGCTGATTTTTCCGGACAGGCCGGGAGTGGCTATGTTCAATCCCTTGAGTGACAGTCTGCTGACGAATCCGTCCACATCCCCGTCCAGGTCTGCCTCCATCGTCTTTCCGGCTAGTGAAGGGGCGAAGTATCCGATTGTTCCGAGACTTACGTGGCTCCGGTCTATATGTCCGGTCATCCTGACGGCTGTCACGAATTCCGACCAGGATGCGGTGTTCTCATAAGTCATCACGAATTCCGGGAAATATATGTCGGACCAATTGTCGGCGATATGAAGCGAGGTGATGGAAGTCTTTCCGTTTCCGACTGTGGCATCTCCGGAAATCCGCCGGCACACATATCCGCTTTTCTCCCTGAATGAGAGGCTGTCGCACAGTCCCGACATCACCGGTCCCCTCATCCTGAGCTTCCTTCCGCTTATATTTATGTCCCTGACTTCCATGTCGAACCAGTTTATTCCTCCTTCGGCGAACTTGGACTGGTCCTTTCGGAAATTTTCCATGAGGAAAGCCATGTTCCTGATCCTGACTTTGGATATGGAGAATACCTCCTTGTCGCTTTTCTCCTTTTCCTCAGTCCTCTTCTTCAGCCTGAAAATGCGCTTGAGATTGTTGCTGCTGGAAATGCTGTCTCCCGGTTCGATGGACAGGTACATCATGGCGTTCTCGACTGTGGCCGTGTTCAGGTGGAAGCCCGCGCCTCCCAGAAGACTCTTCAGCCCGAATGTGGCAGTGATATATTCGGCACGGAAAAGAGTGTCGCATGCAACATTGCCGGCACTGTCGGTGAAAGGGTTTGTGTCGATAATGGCTATATCTTTGATTACCACAGCCTTGAATGGATTGGCGTGTATCTTCCCGATCTCTATCCTGCCGTCAATCTTGTCGCTTATCATGGAGATGGCCTTCCTCGCAGCCCTTGTCTGTACTCCAGGTGCCTGCACGGCAATACCGGCGGCGATGATGACCGTCACCAATGCTATTCCTATGAGGTATAATATTTTAGCTGCCTTTTTGATAAGCCTTTCCAATTTAAATGCTCTTCCGGAAGCCCTCCGGCATATCTTACAAAGTTAATAAATATCTGACAATGAACTGCAAGTTTACACTTAAGTTATTTTTTTATTATTACCTTTGCAGGAAATGTCCGCAAGGACCTCAGCTTTTTGATGTATGGAGCATTCAGATATTATTCTCGGAATAGAGTCGTCATGTGACGATACTTCGGCCGCAGTGATCAAGGACGGCTACCTGTTGTCCAATGTGATAGCGAGCCAGCAGGTTCACAAGGATTTCGGCGGAGTCGTGCCGGAACTTGCCTCGAGGGCGCATGAACAGAATATCGTACCTGTCGTGAGCCAGGCTCTTGCGAAAGCCGGAGTGGCTCCCGGTGATCTGACTGCCATTGCATTCACGAGGGGTCCGGGGCTGCTCGGCTCCCTTCTTGTCGGGACTTCTTTCGCCAAGGCCCTGAGCATATCCCTCGACATCCCTATAGTCATGGTCAATCATCTACAGGGACACATCTTGGCAGGTTTCGTCAAGCAGTACGGACAGGAGAACCGTCACCCGGAATTCCCTTATCTCTGTCTTCTCGTTTCAGGAGGCAACTCCCAGATAGTCAAGGTGAACAGCCCTCTGGACTACGAGATTCTCGGACAGACCATAGACGACGCCGTAGGGGAGGCATTCGACAAATGTTCCAAGATGATGGGCCTGGGATATCCCGGAGGACCCGTAATTGACAGGCTCGCCAAACTCGGTGACCCGAACAGGTTCAAGTTCGCCAAGCCTCATATCCCGTGTCTTGATTACAGTTTCAGCGGCATCAAGACCTCACTCCTGTATTTCGTCAGGGACGAGATGGCCAAGGATCCGGATTTCATGGAGAAGAACAAGGAGGACATCTGCGCCAGTTTCCAGAAGGCTCTCATAGACATCCTGATGGACAAACTCGTGAAGGCGGCGAAGATGACAGGAATCAGGGAAATCACCATAGGGGGAGGAGTTTCGGCAAACAGCGGACTCCGCGAGCGCGTGACTGAAGAGGGCCGGAAGAGGGGCTGGAATACGTATCTGCCTGAGTTCAAGTTCACTACAGACAATGCTGCAATGATAGCCATAGCCGGCTATTACCATTATCTGCATGGAGAGCGCACACCGCTTGACGTCGCCCCTGTCTCGAGAATGGCGGATTTCTGACGCTTTGGCCTTTTGCCCGCACTGAGCAATAAATCCTCTGGAAAGCAATAATTTGCGAAAAATAATATATGGTGGAATTTGAAGTTTCCTGCCGCATGGGCAGAGAACCGAGGCTGGACGACATACGTACAGCGGCAGCGGAGGCGCTGCATCTGAGGCACAATGCGGTGATCAATGTCATTGACCCGACCAAATCCTATCAGCCGACCATGGTCAATGCCGATGCGCATTGCCATATCGTGCACCGCTCCATCGATGCCCGTGGAGATGTCACTGTCCGCTACAGAATCGAGGCTTACAGGAAATACGAAGAATATGAGGAATATAAACTTCCTGAGTACCAGCAGGTGGGAGATGCCGAACCTGTCATCGTGGTGGGTTCCGGTCCTGCAGGAATGTTTGCGGCCCTGAAACTTCTCACACTGGGCCTCAAGCCAGTCGTCCTCGAAAGGGGCAAGGATGTGAGCGGCAGGAAGCCGGACATCGCACGTCTGTCCAGAAGCGGGGCTGTGAATCCGGATTCAAATTATTGTTATGGTGAAGGCGGCGCCGGCACATTCTCCGACGGCAAGCTTTTCACGAGGTCTTCAAAACGCGGTGACAACAGGGAGGTCCTCCATCAGTTCGTTAAGTTCGGGGCTGACCCGTCCATACTGATTGACTCCCATCCGCATATCGGCACTGACAAACTTCCACGTCTCGTCTCGAATATCCGGGAATGTGTCCTGGAGCATGGAGGAGAATATCATTTCAATACGAAAGTGATTGACATGGAGCGTTCAGAAGACGGAATCATCACCGTGACCGCGGCAGATACGGAGTCCGGAGAAACAGTTACTTACAAGTCCAGGGCGGTCATTCTTGCCACCGGACATTCAGCCAAGGACATTTACGAGTTGTTTGACAGCAAGGGTTGGGACCTGCAGGCCAAAGGTTTTGCCCTCGGTGTCCGCGTGGAACATCCGCAGGACCTCATAAACCGTATACGTTATCGCGGGCAGTGGGAACCGGGCATGCCTGCAGCGGAATATTCTTTCGTGGAGCAGGTGGATGACAGGGGAGTGTTCTCTTTCTGCATGTGTCCGGGAGGAATCCTCGTTCCTTCCGCTACTGAAAGCGGTGCAACTGTCCTGAACGGAATGTCCAATTCTGCCAGGAATTCCAGATGGGCCAATGCCGGTGTGGTCGTGTCAATCGAGCCTGACGATGTGCCTGAGGAGTACCGCAAGTACGGGGCATTCTCCCTGCTCAAATTCCAGGAGGACGTGGAGAAGAAGATGTTCGAATATTCCGCGGCCAACTCCATGCCTGATGCTGACGGCAATGTCAATGCTCTCTGCGCTCCTGCCCAGAGGATGGTGGATTTCTGCGAGGAGCAGGTTTCCGGGACACTGCCGGAGACTTCATACCGTCCTGGTGTGATATCAGCACCTCTCCATGAGCTGCTCCCTGACTTTGTCGCATCCCGTCTCCAGAAGGCTTTCCCTCTGGTAAACAATAAGATGCGCGGTTATTACACGGAAGATGCACTCCTTCTTGGAGTTGAGTCCAGGACCTCCTCACCAGTGAGGATAGTCCGCGATACTGATTCTCTCCAATGCCCTCAGGTACCGGGTCTGTTCCCTTGCGGAGAGGGTGCCGGCTATTCAGGCGGAATCGTCTCCTCCGCTATCGACGGAATCAATTGCGCCAAATCCGCCTCAGCCCTGCTGCATCCGGAAGAGTAATCTCACCTTTTGGACTTGAAGAAGTCGGAAACTATAGAGCCGCAGGTGTCCGCGAGGATGCCTGCGGCTGTTTCTGTCTTGGGATGGAGGAGGGAAGGGGAGTAGAGGGAGTAGCCACGCTTCGGGTCAGGGGCACCGTAGACGACCCTGCCAATCTGGGCCCATGCACATGCGGCAGCACACATGGGGCAAGGCTCTACCGTGACATACAAAGTGCAGTCATTCAGGTATTTGCCTCCCATTGCCCCGGTGGCGGCAGTGATTGCTATCATTTCAGCGTGCGCTGTCGGGTCATGCAGTTTCTCGGTCATGTTGTGGCCTTTGGCAATGACTCTTCCACCGGCCGTGATTACGGCCCCAATAGGGATCTCGTCCTCGCCGGCTGCGGCCTGTGCCTCCCGGATGGCCTCGCGCATGAATCTTTCGTCAATGCTCTCCATCAGTCCCTGCGTGCGATTCCGATATAATAGAGAAGTGTGGCGATCGAGCCGATGGCAGCTATCACGTAAGTGTATGCAGCCCACTTGAGGGCGTCAATGGACATCGGCCGGGTCTCGTAGTTCGTTATCCCTGCAGTCTCGAGCCAGTTCACGGCCCGGCTGCTGGCATTGATTTCCACCGGCAATGTCACTACACTGAACAATGTAGTCATCGCAAACAGGGCGATTCCGAGCCAGAGCAGTCCCGGGAAGACATTGATGAACAATACTCCGAGCAGCAGAATCCACTGCACTGTATTATTGGCGAAGCTCACTATCGGCACGAGAGCCGTCCTGAGTCTCAGGGGACCATATCCCATGGCATGCTGCACCACGTGACCGCATTCGTGCGCGGCAACGGCAGCTGCGGCTACCGAGGTGCTGTAATATACTGATTCGCTGAGGTTGACTGTTTTGGTGGCAGGGTTGTAATGGTCTGTGAGAGTGCCTTTTATGCAGGTTACCTGAACATCCCTTATGCCGTGGTCGGCCAGCATTTTCCTCGCTACCTGCTCTCCCGTAAGTCCTGAACCTGTAGGGATTTTCGAGTATTTGTTGAATCTGCTCATCAGCATCTGCTGGATGAGGAAGCTGGCGATCATCACCAGAATCATTATAATCCAGATATTCATTTTCTACGTATATTTTAATTTTTATATTCCTTTTGCCGCCGCTTCTTTATCAAATAGCAGACCAGAACAAATGTAGCACTTATTATTGAAAAAACTTCAGCCAGTCGGAATAATTAGTTATTTTTGCAGTCTCTTGCAGGAAGGGTGAAGATATGTTGAAGGAAAATGACTTCTCGCGGCTCGAGCTCCGGCTCGGTGCATGCCGCGAAAATTACAGATATTTCAGGTCGTTGCTCGAGCCGTCCACCAGGCTGCTCGTGCTCGTGAAAGCCAATGCCTATGGTCACGGCGCCGTGGAATTTGCATCGATGATGCAGAAGGAAGGCGCTGATTATCTTGCTGTTGCATATCCTGTAGAGGGAATGGAACTGAGACGTTCGGGTATCAGCCTGCCAATCCTGGTGCTGACCGCAGGGACGGATTATTTCAATGAAATCATAGACTTCCGCCTCGAGCCGGGCATCCCCAACCTCTATGCATTGAAGGCCTTTGCCGATATACTTGAGGCCCGCGGAATCAAGGATTTCCCCGTCCATATCAAGCTAGACACCGGAATGCACAGGCTCGGTTTCATGACCGGGGAACTCCGGGAACTGACAGATTTCCTCGCGACCTGCAAAAATGTCAGGCTCAAGTCCATTTATTCCCACCTTGCAGCTGCCGAAGATCCAGCATCTGACGACTTCACTCTCGGACAGATAAGAATGTTCGAGGACAATGCTGCCGGAATCATCGACTCCATAGGATACAGGCCGATGCTCCATATCCTGAATTCGGCCGGAATCGAGAGGTTTACGCAATATCAGCACGATATGGTCCGTCTCGGAATCGGTATATACGGGATCAGTGCAATCCCTGGAAGGAAACTTTCCCCGGTGGCTTCAATGAAATGCAAGATATTGCAGATCAAGCATCTGAAGCCTGAAGACGGAACCATCGGCTATGGCCGTCACGGTGAGATTGCCCCGGAGGGAACTGTAATCGCCACCATCCCGGTCGGATATGCGGACGGGATTGACCGTCATCTCGGATGCGGCCGGGCAACGTTCTCCCTGAACGGACACAGGGTCCCGACCATCGGCAATATCTGCATGGACATGTGCATGCTCGACATCACCGGAGTGGATGCCGAGGTGGGCGATACCGTGACGATTTTCGGGGAAGATCCGACCGTATCGGAGATAGCTTCGATTCTAGGGACTATTCCTTATGAGATAATGACAAGAATTCCCCGCCGTACAGACAGGGAAATAATACGTTGATTTACAGCATCATTGACTTGCGGACCTCATCAGCAGTCTCCTCTCCCTTGAGGTGTGCGAGGATTGCCAGGCCGAAATCCACTGCGCATCCGGGGCCGCGTCCGGTGATGATGTTGCCGTCTGCCACTGCAGGCACCTTTTCGTAGATGCCTCCGCGTGCTTCAGGCCCGTCCTCGAATCCGTCATAACAGGTGAAATGTATCCCCTTCAGGCTTGGAAGCTGTGAGATTACGAGGCCCGGAGCTGCGCATATTGCCGCAAGGCTTCCTCCTTCCGCATAGTGCAGCCTCATGAAATTGATGATTTCCGCGTTTTCTGCGAGATTTTTCGTTCCGGGCATTCCGCCTGGGAAGATCATAACATCATCCGCTTCCGTACCGTCCAGTTCGACATTGGCCTTGAACTCACCGTAGGTCAGGTCGGCTGCCACTGTCACCTTGTGGGCTCCGGTCACGTATTTGTCACGATGGATGGAAACTGTCTTCACATCCACACCGCCACGACGGAGAATGTCGAGGGGTGCTATTGCTTCGGTCTCTTCGAACCCGTTTGCAAGAAAAATGTATACGCCTTTCATAAATACCTATATTAACAACAATAATGACAAAGTATAGAGCATGTAGGTCTGGAAAGCCAGACGGCCCCGGCTGTCGGCCTTGAGCATGACCTCAGTGCTGTTTCGCCGGATAATCCCGTTCAGCTCCTTTCCGTCAGGCAATGAGGTGGCGGCCCATTTCTGGATGATATTCCCGTCATTGAAATAGACGGCACCTCCGTTGGACCTGTTCAGGGATATAAGAGTCCGGTAATCAGCCATATAGCATTGCTCTAAAAGTGCCCCGGCTACTTCAGCCGGGAGATTTTTCCTCATCGCCGCCTCCATTCCGTCAAAGCTGCCGGACATGAGCACAAGCACATCAAATCCGGCTTCAGAAGCTTTCCCGGCTGCTTCAGCAACGCTTCTCCATCGGCGCTCCCTGATCCTGTCAGGCCTCGTCACGGAAAATACAATCACGTTCCCCGCCGCGGCGAGCGTATCCCGGTATTCTCCTTCCCGGTCGGTAAAAGACAGCTCCGGGAAATCCGTCTCCCTGATATTGTCTTCCTTCTTCACTGTCCTCGTCTCCACGAAAGTCCAGGTGGAATCCGGCAACTTGTTGAGTGTGAACACTCCCTGCTTTCCGTTCTTCTCGTATATGAATGTCGAGATATATTCGTCGGTAGTGGTCTCCGGCAGTCCGGCTGCAGCGGAGAGCCTCGAGGACAGGCTGAAAGGAGTCAGCTCCAGCATCGGAATAGAAATCAGGGAATATATGGCAAATCCTATCGAGGAAGCTCCTATGACAGCTGCCGTGACATATTTCTTTCTTGACGGGCTGCCGAAATCCTTGAACGGCCAGAATGCGATGACTGCCAGGATGCACAGGACCATGTTCTTGGCAAATGACTGGAAATGAGTCAGATGAATCGCCTCTCCAAAACAACCGCAGTCCATTTCGGGATTGGCAATCCACAGTACCAAAGTCAGCAGGGTGAACCCTCCGAGCAGGATTGACACTGTCCATGCCGCAACCTTCCTGAATACCCCGGTGACGAGGCAGACACCGCAAAGGGTCTCCAGAAGGGCGAAAACTTCACCGATGACTCCGGCAGTTCCTGACAGGAAACCGACGTGGAAGAAATTGAGATATTCCCTGACTATCAGGGCTGAACCCGCCGGGTCCATCAGCTTTAATGTCCCCGCTATGAAAAATACGAATCCGATTATCTTGGCGCACAGCCTCTTTGTAACGTCCTTGAACATATCCTTGTCACTTTCTCATAGTCATTGCCGTATCCACGGCTTCAAGAATTGCAGTGAAAATCCTGTCAGGCGGGAGCATGCCCCCGTTTTCGTCGCTGCAGTCGATGCGAAGGAACGAATCGTCCATGGCGCATTGTTCCCTGTAAACCTCCCGTACTCTCTTTTGGAATTCTATGTCCGCCTCGTGGATATCGCTCCTTCCTTCGAGATAATCCCTGTCCCCGCCTTTCCTCGGTGATTCCAGTTTCTTCTCCACGAATCCTATAGGCACGTCAAGGAAAATGTTCAGGTCCGGAACCGGGAGACCGAATGCCCCGTATTCCGTATCGAATATCCATTTGCGCAATTCCTCCCTCTCGTCCCGTGAAGTGATTTTGGCACATTGGTAGGCGATGTTCGAATACACATATCTGTCGAGGAGTACAATGCCCCCGTCATCGAGGACCTGCTTCATCTCCGGGACTGCCCCGTGCCTGTCTTCAGCGTATAACAGTGCCACGAGCTGGGGATGAACACTTTCGATTGATCCGAATCCTCCGCGCAGGAATTTGCCAATAAGATCTCCGTACACAGGAGCGTCATATCTCGGGTAATGAATGTATTTCAATGGTTTGCCCAAAGACTCGAGATAAGTCCTGAGCCTTTTTACCTGGGTGGATTTGCCTGAGCCGTCAAGCCCTTCTATTACTATTAGCATAAGTTTTGTCCTTGTAGTTTACAAATATATCGAATTTTTCTCGCTTCTTAGCCCGCAGTTTGGTAAGTTTGCAGAAAAAATCGAATATGACAACTGTGAAAATGCTTACATCGGGGAGAAAGATCGAGGTGATGGGGATAATCAACCTTACGGACAATTCCTATTATCCGGAAAGCCGTTGCCTTGACGGGAACGGTGACGATGATATTGACAAAGTCGTGAGACGCGCTGCTGCGATGATGGAGGAAGGTGCTGCGATACTCGATATTGGAGCCTGCTCCACCAGGCCCGGCTCGGAGGCCGTAGGGGAGGATGAGGAATGGCGCAGGTTGAAGCCGGCTTTGAGGGCGATCCGCAGGGAATTCCCTGAAGTGAAAATCTCGATAGACACATATTGGCCGTCAGTGGTGCGCAAGGTATATGACCTGATAGGGGAGTTCATCGTGAATGACGTGACGGCGGGCTATGGAATGCCGGGGGTGAATGCCAATGATAATGAGGCTCTCAGTGAGATGCTCGTCACTGCAGGACAGCTGCGTCTTCCGTTCGTGGCAATGCACATGAGGGGCAATCCTGCCACGATGCAGTCCCTGACGTCTTATGATGACGTGACGGATTCCGTGATGCAATATTTCCATGAATTTGCTGAAAAAGCTGCCGGGGCGGGAGTGGAGAACTGGATTCTGGATCCCGGATTCGGTTTTGCCAAGACTGTGGACCAGAATTACCGGCTGATGCGCGACCTTCCGCGTTTTTCGGAATTCGGAAAGAAAATTCTGGTCGGTGTATCACGCAAGAGTATGATTTATAGGAAGTTCGACATTACTCCGGAGGAGGCTCTCCCGGCCACGCAGGTGCTGCATTACAAGGCCCTGTGCTCCGGTGCGGACATCCTGAGGGTGCATGACGTGGCAGAGGCAGTCCGTACAGTCGCGCTTTACCGCACCATGGAACCATAGAATTTCCATGGAAAATCACTATCTTTGCAGTTCATCAATATTTTCGGACAATGGACACCCATTCTTTATTGGCAGTCTCTCCGGTCGACGGAAGATATGCATCCAAGACAGAGGCTCTCAGGCCGTATTTCAGTGAATATGCGTTGATCCGTTACAGGATCCGTGTGGAAATCGAGTATTACATCGCTTTGTGCAGGATTCCTCTGCCGCAGCTCGCCGATGTGGACAATTCGCTCTTCCCGGCAATGCGCAAGATTTATGAGGACCTGACTCCTGAGCAGGCCGCAGAGGTGAAGGAGATCGAGAAGACCACGAATCACGACGTGAAGGCGGTCGAGTATTTCATCAAGCGCCGTTTCAAGGAGCTCGGTCTCGAGAAATGGTCCGAGTTCGTGCATTTCGGCCTCACGTCCCAGGATATCAACAATACGTCCCAGCCGCTGATGTTGAAGGAGGCTCTTGAGAATGTCTATATGCCTGCTCTACAGGCGGTTCTCGATACGATATCAGTAATGGCGGAGCAGTGGAAGGACATTCCGATGCTTGCGAAGACCCACGGGCAGCCGGCTTCTCCGACCAGGCTCGGCAAGGAATTCAAGGTGTACCAGGTACGTCTCGAGGAGCAGCTCAGGCAGTTCTCGCAGCTCACATATCCGGCCAAGTTCGGCGGTGCGACCGGCAACATGAACGCCCACAAGGTGGCATTCCCTGACATTGACTGGGTGACTTTCGGAAATGATTTCGTGGCTTCCCTTGGTCTGAGGCGCTCTTTCCCGACTACGCAGATTGAACATTATGACAATCTTGCTTCGATTTTTGACTGCCTGAGGCGCATCAACACTATTCTCATAGACCTGTGCCGCGACATCTGGACATATATTTCGATGGAGTATTTCCGCCAGAAGGTGAACAAGAACGAGGTGGGATCTTCGGCAATGCCTCATAAGGTGAATCCTATCGACTTCGAGAACGCTGAGGGCAATCTCGGAATGGCAGATGCCGTACTGACATTCCTCTCCATGAAACTTCCGATTTCGCGTCTCCAGCGTGATTTGACAGACTCGACTGTTCTCAGGAATGTTGGGGTGCCTGTAGCACACGGACTTATCGCATTTGCATCCCTCAGCAAGGGACTCGGCAAGCTGATTCTCAACGAGGATGCCCTGCATGCAGACCTGGAGCGCAACTGGGCTGTGATTGCAGAGGCCGTGCAGACCATTCTCAGGCGGGAAGGATATCCTAATCCTTATGAGACCCTGAAGGCCCTGACCCGTACCGGTGCCGGAATCGACGAGGAGACAATGGAGAATTTCATCAACACACTCGCCGTGTCGGATTCCGTCAAGGATGAACTCCGTGCCATCACCCCTTGGAGCTATACCGGCTTCTGATGGGGTGAAACGTCTGAATAAAGCAAAACAAAGAAGGTGGCCTCGAAGTCTCAGGACTTTCCGGTCACCTTTCTTAAACTGTGTAAGAGGGAAATTAGAATCTCTCCTCTGAAGAAACAGTCAGCTTCTTGCGTCCATGACGACGGCGTGAAGCCAGTACGCGACGGCCATTTGGCGTTGACATACGCTCGCGGAATCCGTGCTTGTTCACACGTTTGCGTACAGATGGTTGAAATGTTCTTTTCATTATCTTGATTTTTTATATTATTCTACTTTCACAAATAGGAATGCAAATTTAGTCTTTTTGATGCGAATAACAAAATTTTTCTGAAATAATTCGTCAAAACAGTCCGTAGACAAGATTCCAGACCAAAAAACGCAGTAATTTGCCGATGAAGAGCAGAAGACAGGTCCTGCCAGGAGGAGTCTTGTAGAATCCGAGCGCAATCGCGATTACATCTCCGATGAAAGGCACCCAGCATATCAGTGCGAGCCAGACCCCGAACCGGTCTATCTTCTCTTTCTGCCGCTGTAATGTTTCGGGTTTGACGTGAAACCATTTCTCAATCCATTCCCACCGGCCTATCCAGCCCATCCAGAATGTCACCACGCTTCCGAGCCAGTTCCCCAATGTCCCGTAAACCAGACATCCGACAGGGTTGCCCGTCGCGGCCAGAACCGCAAGATACAGCGCATCCGAACTGAATGGAAATATCGTGGCAGCTAGAAACGTACCGATGAACAGGCCGATGAGACCGAGACTTTCGAGGAACTCCATGTTAGTGTATATCAGTGTTTTGCGGCTCTTGCCTTCCCGGCGGCAGGAATGTCGATGACATATTTCTCATCGAATATCACGTCGTCTATCCAGTCCGATATCTTCCATGTCTTCACCGAACCCGGACAGAATTTGCCTTCAGACATCATGCGGCAGAGCTCTTCTGCGAAATCCCCTCCTTTCAGGTATAGGATGCTGCCTGTGTATTTTCCCGCAACCCATGGATAGAAATTGTCCAATGCCGTGACAGCCCTCGAGACGACATGGTCAAACGTCCTGCCGAGTGACTCAGCCCTGGCATTGACCGTGGTGACATTCTCCAGCCCGAGGGCCGAAGCCACCTCCCCGGCCACGATTATCTTCTTGCCCACCGAGTCGCACAGGGTGAAATCCGTATGCGGGAACAGTATCGCGAGCGGGATGCCCGGAAATCCTCCGCCCGTTCCCAGGTCCAGTACCGAGATTCTTTCCGTTTTCCCGGAAGGACTCCTGCGTCCCTCCCTGAACTCTTCATATACATCCGGCCTCTCACGGCGCAGATATTCCGCAATTGCAAGAGAATGAAGTACATGGCGCATATACAGGCTGCCGATGTCCTTCCTTGATATAACGTTGATTTTCGAGTTCCAGTCGTTGTATAGCGGCTCGAGCTTCCGGAAACGTTCCTCCATTCCGGGAGTGATGTCCGGATTCCATTGTCTCGCAAAACCGATGAATTCTTCTGCGTTCATATCTCTTCCTCCATGTCCAGCATCATCTGGACGATCAAATTCTTGGCCCGGCTGATTCTGGTCTTCACTGTATTCACCGGAATCTCCGTCTTCTCGGCAATCTCCTTGTATCCGAGATTGTCGATGAAGCACATTTTTGCGACGGTCATGTAATGAAGCGGAAGCTTGTCGATGCAGTTGAGAAAATTCTCGTGGTCCTGCGTTGAAATGACATTCTCCTCAGGACTCAGCCTGTCGTCCGCGACATCCATCGAGTCATCGGCAGCATTGTCAATCGACGTCTTCTCGATTTTCTGACCTCTTACCTTGCTCTTGCACTGATGGTCGAACGCGGTGTTCCTCGCGATGCGGAAAAGCCAGGTGGACATCTTGCCGCCTGTCCTGAAAGTGGACATCTTGCCGAAAGCCTTCTCGAAGCTCTCCATGCAGATATCCTCGATTTCCTCGCTCTCTTTCACATATTTGCCGATATGTCCCGACACTGCCTTGTGGTAACGTGCATACAATGTGAAGAATGCCGCCTCGGACTCCTGCCTGGAGCCTTCGAGGGCCATCTTCACGAGCCCGTCATCATCAATGTTAGTGAGCTTCAAGCCAGTTTTTCCCATAATTGCATTCAACTGTCAATGGTACTGATAGTTCAGTAACGTGTTCCATTTCTTCCTTGACAATGGCGGAGAGCCTTTCCACCTCGTCG
>SAMEA3663026__coassemble_497_pt1 | contig 19986 bp, 13 predicted proteins | sample SAMEA3663026__metabat2_low_PE_017 | metagenome-assembled genome bin SAMEA3663026 (sample SAMEA3663026) | pig gut metagenome | biome: pig gut; feature: pig-associated habitat; material: faeces | place: France | collected 2012
TATGGTCCCTTTTTCAATTATTTTGGTGGGGGAATTTTGCGTTACTATTTACAACACGGATTGAAGAATATCTCTCATCGGATTCAGACAGGATGCTCTTGATTGATGGAGCCAGGCAGATAGGTAAGTCATACATCATCCGCCATGTGGGAGAAAAGATGTTCCCCAACTACATTGAAATCAATATGGAAGAGGATAAATTGGGGGACCGGGTTTTTGCAGAAGCCAAAACAACGAAGGACTTTTATATGGCTTTGAGTGTTGTGGCCGGTGACAGGATGAAGCAGCGGGAGAATACTCTTGTATTCATTGACGAGATACAGGCCTATGATCATCTTCTGACTCTTGTGAAATTCTTGATGAAAGAGAAGAAGTTCACTTATATTGCCAGCGGTTCCCTGCTGGGAGTGACTTTGAAGAATACTCAATCTGTTCCAATGGGAAGTTTGGCTATTCAACATATGTATCCAATGGATTTTGAGGAATTCCTGTATGCCAATGGTGTAGGAGAATTTGCAGTTTGTTCCATGAGAGAGAGTTTCAATAAGCAGGAGGCCTTGTCGGAAGCGATGCACAACAAGCTTATGGACCTCTTTAAGAAATATCTGTTGGTTGGTGGCCTGCCGAAGGCTGTTGAGACATTCGTAGATAGTCGTAATGTAGTGGAATTCCGCTCTATTCAGAAAGAGGTTCATGATTTATATGGTGTTGACGCCACCAAATATGAGGAGGAGCATGACAGGAAATTGAAGATACGCCGTATCTTTGATATGATTCCATCAAACCTTGAGAATAAAAAGAAGAGACTTGTCATCAAGGATATCGAAGACAAAAAATGGAAAAGAAGTAATGATTATTTGGATGAGTTTGACTATCTTATCTCTGCCGGCATAGCATTGGAGGTAAAAGCAATCAGTACACCGACATATCCCTTGGTGGAGAATAGTGGCAAGAACTTGTTAAAACTCTATCTGAATGATGTCGGAATTCTGTCCGGCATATTTTACCGTAACAATATCAAGGCTATAATGTCTGATATAAAGAGTATAAACCTCGGCTCTGTCTATGAGACAGTCGTAGCCCAGGAGTTGAAGGCTCACGGATATGATTTATACTATTACGACAACAAGAAAAACGGGGAGGTTGATTATTTGATTGATGATGCCGACAATCTGACAAATATTCCAATCGAGGTAAAGTCCGGAAAAGATTATTCAGTGCATAGTGCATTGGATAAGTTCTTGTTCAATGATGACTATAACATCAAGAAAGCCTATGTGCTGTCCAATGAGCGGAATGTGTATCTCGAGAACGGAATTATATATATGCCTATCTACTATGTTATGTTTTTCCAGAACACATCCAATGTAGTGGAAGAATTTTAAGGATAACAGAAGAGGAGGACGATGAGCTGACAGCGGTTGTCCGCAGCCGCCAGCTGCATATCTACCGTAGCGGAAAGAAAGTCCTTGTACTTGCAGGCAAGGCTGCACCGAAGGTGTTGATGGAAGACATCCTGTCTGAATTATTATAATGAGTAAATGAGTATGGGACGAATAGAATGGGAGAAGAAAACGGTAAGGCATATGATAGAATTGTGGTGCCGGAAGAAACACGGTGGGAGTCCTCTTTGTGCAGAATGCAGTATGCTGCTTGACTATTCCATTGCAAGACTTGAGCATTGCAGGTTCGGTGAGGAGAAGACAAAGTGCCATAAATGTGCTGTGCATTGCTACATGCCCGAAATGAGAGAAAAGATTCGTGAAGTAATGCGTTTTAGCGGTCCAAGGATGATTCTGTATCATCCTCTTGAGGCATTGCGGTATATGGTATCGAGATAATGACGGAATATGAGCAAGTTCAATGATTTTTCGGCCTTGAAAACGCTGAAGAAGGAAATGGAGAAGAAAGACTCTGGGGTCGATGATGAGGTGTCGCAGCAAATGAAACGCAGCCGCACGGTAGTCCATAAACCTAAAGAGCAGCTGGAAGGTGAGCGGGTGGCAAAAGAACGCGGCCTCTGCCCCGGATGCACTGTCACTCTGATGGATTCCAATGACCGGGGATTCTCCGCCACGTGCATAAGGACTGTGTAGAGATAGAGATTGACGGCCTTCTGTTCAGAGCCGGGTTTGGCGACTTTGTCGTGAACAATGCTTTATCCATGCTCTTGCGGATGATAATCCGGAGATTGGCAACATCAGACAGACTTCTTTCCATTGCTCAGATAAGTTTCCCGAACTTGTCCCTCCCCTCGGGGAAAAGAGATGTCAGGTGGTCGATGAGAATCTGGCGGGATTCTTCAGGAGAGCAGTCGGGCAGGGTAGGGGAATCCGTGTCGTCTTCCACGAACTTTGCCCAGAACGGACCTTCGGATGAATTGCCGGAGAGTTTGAAGAGCGTGTCCGGAGTGGTAATGCTGTTCCGCTGCCACCCTTTGTATTCGCAGTTACGTCCCCGGTAAACCCTTGTGATGTCGCCCACTACAGTCCATGTGCCCATGTCGAGGAAGCCTGTCAGGAAGTCCACGGCCTGTTTGGTGACCTTCGGAATCAGATATTTCTCCATGTGACCGCCGACCTTCTTCCTCGTCTCCGGCGGAACCTCCTTCTCAAGTATTGACCTGATTTCGGATGAGTCCAGGGCCTCATGCTCCCGGATGGCGGACAACAGGACAGGGGAGAGGTATTCCTGAAGTCTGTCGTCGATGGTAGCTGCCTTGCATGTCCTGCCCTCCGCCACCTGGTATTTCGCCTGTGACCGTCTCCAGTTCATCAGATGCCTGTACAATTCCTTCGTGGCGAAGGCTGCCCTGCGGGATATGTATTTCCCGTATACGATGCCTTCACGTACAGCGTCCACCTTCCAGTCCCACGGGCCCAGCTCGTCCGAAGAATAGAACCACCAGTCCGGATGAGTAAGTTCCTCGATGGACCAGCCGCGCACAGGACTCATGAAGAACGGAATCATCCCGACCTCCCGTATGACATTTATCATGCTCTGCGCCGAATTTATCGGAAATTCATCATTGCTCATGGCGATTCATCAAATTTCCAGATCCTCAATGACAATCAAATTATCTTTGCGCGACAACTTGATTCTCTTCGAGAACTCCCAGCCCATGTCAAGTGCAGTATAATTGTACCAGTCCCCGTCAGCGGTTATGTCAATGAGTTCAGTCCTGTTTTCCTGAGAAGATTTATCGTCCTGCTGGCCGCTTCTGAACAGCCAGGTGGCATACGCAGTATCGTCAGAATCATAAGTGTAAGCTTCCTGAAGCTTCTTCAGGAGCTCCGGTGAGCAGTGCTTGTGAAGAAATGCGTAATTCTCATACAGCTTTTCATTGTACATCTTTGTAATGAAAGCCTTGAACATCATTTCAGGTGTGAATATTACCGGAAATGTGTATGTGACCGATGTTGGATTGCCTAAAAAATCTTTTGCCGGCGACCATTCGGTAGAAGATGAAACCACATTTAATGCTATGGAATCCAATACCGGATGCCTGCCTCGACGAACTTTCACATCTTCAAGATTACCGAACATGTCGATTGTAAACCCCAATGTCACACGGCCTGTTGCTGCGTCCTCCAGTGCTGCATCAGGATATGTGAGTCTTCCCTGTACCCATTTGGAAAAGTCATTGATATCTTGACCTTCAAACCTTGCTTTTTCATCAATATAATCGATAAATGCTCCGGTGATAGAGTCTGAGAATTTCACGATTTCTGTACTGTCATTGGTCCAGGTGTCATCGTTCCATTCACGTCTTGAGGATCGAAGGAATGAAATAGCAGCCTTGTACTTGACGGGGTTTTCCGGATTGGCGCTGTTGCCATATCCTACCACATTCAAGGCACTTCCCTCAATTGGAAATGTATATAGACCCTGCGGATCATCATAAAACAGGTGCCGCTGATCTTCCGGACATTTTTCAATATAGTCTTCTACGCTTCCATACAGCTTTTTTATGAGAGCATCCAACGAGTAGAGATATCGCTCCGTCTCCGCATCAATATATTTCAGCTGCCCTTTTTCTTTGTCTTTTATTCCGAAAAACCTTGGCGTGCGGCTTGTATCTTCATCTGTAAAAGTTATAATGAAAACATTCTGCCCGGATAAATAGTCCAATACTTGGCCATTCACTCCTGCTGTGCGCAATGAATCTGCAGCAAGGCATTCAAAAGAGGACGGCCCGGACAGAGCGCTTTCCACATCGGAAAAGTAACTTGCCGGGTTATACCTTATCACAGGAATGTCTCCTGCTCCCGTCCTGCCCTGCCCGGCACAAGCCGATATCGAAAAGGACATTATGGCTGACAATAGCAACAGTTTCATGGATAATAGTTTTATCTCAGGCAAAGTTAATCATTCTCCATGATTACTGCAATCCCAGCCTGGCCTCCTGCACGTTGCGGCTGTCCGGTCCGTTTTCCAAGAATTATAATTAACTAAAGATTTAGTTGTAAAATTAAAATATTAGTTTTACCTTTGCTCCAGTTAATGAAACAGAAAATGGGAGAATCATTGAGAAAAAGGCCCCAGGAGCTCACGAAGGCTGAGCTGGAGGTAATGCAGGTCATCTGGCAGAAGGAGAAGGTGCTCGTCCACGACATCCTTGCGGAAATGCCGGAGCCGAAGCCTGCGTATAACACGGTATCCACGATAGTGCGCATCCTCGAGAACAAGGGGTTCGTGTCGCACAAGGCTTACGGAAGGACATACGAGTATTATCCGGTCGTGGGGAAGGAGGAATATACCAATACCTATATGAAGACCGTCCTCGACAATTTCTTTGACGGTTCCGTCAGCCGCCTTGTGAACTTTTTCTCCGCCCGGGAGTCACTTTCCGTGGAAGAGACAGACGAGATACTCAGGATTCTTAACGGGAAAAAATAGCCATGTCAGTTCTCTTGTATATAATTGAAGTGATTGTCGCCAGCGGGCTGTTCATGGCCATATATCGCTGGCTGATAGCGCGCAAGGTTAGTTTCGGCCTCTGCCGGGCCTTTATTCTAACGTCAATGCTGCTCGCTGCTGTCATACCTGCCTTGAATGTTCCGATGTATCCGGATGACAGGATTGTGGTGAAGCTCGTCCCTGTTGATTTCGACGCGGATGTGAATGAGGCCGGTATCGCTGCAGGCAATTCCGGTGATTCCCCGGAATCGGGAAAATCTGCCGGATTCATGGATGTTGCCGTCCTGACGGCATTGTCAGGCTATATCCTCGCCGTCATTGTCTCACTCGGGCTCGTCATATACGGAACAGTCCGGATAGGCAGGCTCCGCAGGCGTTCAAGCCTCACATATACAGACGATTATGTCCTCGCGGAAAACGATGATGTCGTAACTCCGTTCTCTTTCTTCAGGACAATATTCATCGGTTTCAACTATGAGCCTCGGGAACGCAGCCAGATTCTCTCCCATGAGGCGAGCCATGTGCGTCACGGCCATTCATACGAACGCCTGTTCATGTCAGTCCTGCGTTCCGTCTTTTGGTTCAATCCCTTCTTCCGGATGGCCGGTAAGGACCTTGAAGAGGTGCAGGAATGGGAGGCGGACAAGGATGTGCTCGATGAAGGATGGGATATTTACGCATACAGGACGACCATATTCAAGCAACTTTTCGGATATTATCCGGACATTACCTGCGGGTTGAATCATTCATTGACAAAACAGAGATTCGCCATGATGAATCAGGTACATCGTGGCAAAGGGGCATGGATCAGGCTCGCTGCCGCACTCCCGGTAGTTGCTGCAGTATTCTTCGCGTTCGGTTGCGGTGCCAGGAATCAGGACCGGCCCGAGTCCGTTTCCGTACGGAATGAATCCCGGGTATTTCAGATAAAGGTCACGGAAAACCCGGCGGAGAAAGGCACCCATTCTGTATATTGCAACGGGGAACTCAAGGAAATCAATCAGATAGGTGCAGCCGTAAAGGCCTATTATGAAGGAGAAGATATGAGATACGCCACTGTCTCCATCGATGCTGATGAGAATGTCCCGATGGGAGTCATCACTGACATAAAGGAAGAGCTCCGTAATGTCAGGGCATTGAGAATCAGATACCTGAGCGGAAACGGCTCTTTTGCAAGATATCTCCCTCCGGCAAAGAAAGACTTTCTTCAGCTGGAGGTATGCAGGGTGAGCCGCCGGAATCTGGTGACAATGAAGCTGAATGCCGCCGGACACCTTCTCCTCGCCGGCATTTCCATCAGGGGCTCCATGGATGATAAGACCCTATGCAGGCAGGAAATTGACCTGCTGAAAGAGATCATTTCGAATCCGGGTGGGGACTCGAATCTTCCAGATGCCACGGAGCGGGAGATTTCCATGCCTGACGGTTCATTGAGAAAGTTCATGGTCAACAATGCCATAGTTCCGTTCGAGTGTGAGCAGGGCAGTTCCTATGAGGACTATACCAAGGTGATGAACATCATTACCACGGCCTATACGGAACTCCGGGAAGAGTTCTCGGCGGAAGTGTTCGGGAAATCCCTTGCAGAACTCACGGAAGCCGAGAGGCAGGTTGTATATCAGGCTGTTCCAAAGGCGGTGTACGACTCGGAGCCCTGAACAGTGTAATTAACGGCAATACAGAAGAGCCCGGCTGAATATTCAGCCGGGCTCGTTTTTCTATAGTTGTTTCAGCGGATTACAGCTGAGGACCTGCCTTTACGAGAGCCTTGCCTGCGCGGTTGCCTTCATATTTCTTGAAGTTCTTGATGAACCTTGCAGCGAGGTCTTTAGCCTTGGTCTCCCACTCTTCAGCTGTGCTGTAGGTGTCGCGCGGGTCAAGGATGTTGGTGTCAACACCGTTGAGCTCGGTAGGAACACTGAAGTTGAAGTAAGGGATAACCTTGGTAGGAGCCTTGTCGATGGAACCGTCGAGGATGGCGTCGATGATTCCGCGGGTGTCCCGGATGGAGATACGTTTACCGGTTCCGTTCCAGCCTGTGTTCACGAGGTATGCCTTCGCACCGCTCTTCTTCATCTTCTTCACGAGCTCCTCAGCATACTTGGTAGGATGCAGCTCGAGGAATGCCTGTCCGAAGCAAGCAGAGAAGGTCGGAGTAGGCTCTGTGATTCCGCGCTCGGTTCCTGCAAGCTTTGCAGTGAAGCCTGAGAGGAAGTAGTACTTGGTCTGCTCAGGATCGAGGATGGATACCGGAGGAAGAACTCCGAATGCGTCAGCTGAGAGGAAGATCACCTGTTTTGCAGCAGGGCCCTGTGACTTAGGACGCACGATCTTGTTGATGTGATAAATAGGGTAGGATACACGGGTGTTCTCGGTAACGCTCTTGTCGTTGAAGTCGATGATGCCGTTCTCGTCAACGGTAACGTTCTCGAGGAGGGCGTCGCGCCTGATGGCTCCGTAGATATCCGGTTCAGACTCCTTGTCGAGCTTGATGACCTTTGCATAGCAGCCGCCTTCGAAGTTGAAGATACCCTTGTTGTCCCAGCCGTGCTCGTCGTCACCGATGAGGAGACGCTTAGGGTCGGTTGAAAGGGTGGTCTTGCCGGTTCCGGAGAGACCGAAGAAGATGGCGGTGTTCTCGCCGTTCATGTCGGTGTTGGCTGAGCAGTGCATTGAAGCGATGCCCTTGAGAGGGAGATAGTAGTTCATCATTGAGAACATACCTTTCTTCATCTCGCCGCCGTACCATGTGTTGAGGATAACCTGCTCCTTGCTGGTAACGTTGAATGCTACAGCTGTCTCGGAGTTGAGGCCGAGTTCCTTATAGTTCTCTACCTTTGCCTTTGCTGCGCAGTAAACTACGAAATCAGGCTCCTGGTCGAACTCTTTCTGGTTCTGTGGACGGATGAACATGTTGGTCACGAAATGTGCCTGCCATGCAACCTCCATGATGAAGCGGACCTTCATGCGGGTGTCCTGGTGTGTGCCGCAGAAACCGTCCACTACGAAGAGCCTCTTGGAAGAGAGCTGCTTGAGAGCGAGCTTCTTGAGGACTTTCCAGTTCTTCTCGGAGAGAGGGTGGTTGTCGTTCTTGTACTCGTCAGAAGTCCACCATACGGTGTCCTTGGAGTTCTTGTCCATCACGATGTACTTGTCCTTAGGGGAACGTCCGGTGTAGATACCGGTCATCACGTTGATGGCACCGAGCTCGGTTACCTGACCTTTCTCATAGCCGGTGAGATCCGGCCTTGTCTCCTCGTTGAAGAGAACCTCGTAAGATGGATTGTAAAGGACTTCTTTCACGCCCTTGATTCCATACTTGCTTAAATCCAAATTTGGCATAATGATAATAATATTTTAAATATTATAACTAATTTTCAATGGTTTGTTTGGCGGTGCCGGAACAATTCCATGGTCCGGTCTGCAAAATTAAGCAAAAAATGTTAATTTTGTGCATATTCCGGACGGAATAGTGAACAAAAATTCTGCCACTCCAATGCTTTTTCAGTCCGGAACGAAACGTAAATTGTTTTACCTGTATTCTTTTGAAACGAAAGTGGCGGAAACCTGGTCCGAAACTTCATTTTTAGTATGGAACCGATTGACATATTGTCAGAATACTGGGGTTATTCCTCATTTCGCCCTATGCAGGAGCAGATTGTCAATGCCGCCCTGCAGGAGAGGGACGTGCTTGCCATCCTGCCGACGGGAGGAGGGAAGTCGGTCTGTTTCCAGGTTCCTGCGATGATGAAGGAAGGCATCGCCATTGTCATCACCCCTCTCATAGCCCTGATGAAGGACCAGGTGCAGAACCTTCGTGACAGGGGAATCAAGGCACTGGCGGTGTATGCCGGCATGAACAGGAGGGAAGTGGACCTTGCCCTGAACAATGCCTCATACGGGGATTTCAAGTTCCTCTACATTTCTCCTGAAAGGCTCGGGACGATGCTTTTCCGTTCCTATCTTCAGGTGATGAAGGTCAGCTACATTGTGGTGGACGAGGCGCATTGCATCTCGCAGTGGGGGTACGATTTCAGGCCTGATTATCTTGAAATAGGGAAGATACGCGATGAGGTGGATGCGCCTGTCATAGCCCTGACCGCGACCGCCACGCCGGAAGTCGCGGACGATATCATGGAGAAGTTGCGCTTCAAGGACAAGAACCTGATAAAGAGCGGATTCGAGAGACCGAACCTTTCATATATCGTGCGCCGTGCCGAGGACAAGACGGGCCAGCTCCTGTCGATATGTTCAGGTGTGCCGGGGACAGGAATCGTGTACGTGCGCAGCAGGATGAAGACCGAGGAGGTCGCTTCAATGCTGTGCTCCAAAGGTATATCAGCATCTTTCTACCATGCCGGCCTGCCTCACATGACAAGGACCGCGAGACAGGAGGAGTGGAAATCCGGAAAGGTCCGTGTAATGGTCTGCACCAATGCATTCGGCATGGGCATCGACAAGCCTGACGTGCGTTTCGTAGTGCACCTCGACCTCCCGGATTCTCCTGAGGCATATTTCCAGGAGGCGGGACGAGCCGGACGTGACGGGAAGGATGCCTATGCCGTCCAGCTCTGGAACGGAACCGATGTGCGTCGTCTGAAACAGATCGAGGCGGTGACTTTCCCGACATTGGAATATGTCGAGGACATTTATCACAAGGTCCACGCTTTCTTCGACATTGCCTACGGCCAGGGCAAGGGCCGTCAGCTCCGGTTTGACATAGCGGAATTCTGCTCGCGGTTCAAGTTGCAGAAGGCTTCAGTGTTCTATGCGATGAGATATCTCGAAAGGGAAGGACATTGGACGTTTTCCGAGGATGTGGAGGTCCCGACGAGGGTGAGAATCATCGTGGACCGGGACGCGCTGTACGACGTGGAGTTCGACGATCCGGTTGGGCTGCGCCTGATTGAAGCCCTGATGAGGAGATGCGAGGGCATATTTTCATTCACAGTCCCGGTGGACGAGGAATATTTCGCGGCGAGGTGTGAGATTACAATACCCCAGTTGAGGCAGCTCCTTTACCGGCTTTCGCTCCAGCATATTATAATATATGTTCCGACAGACCGTGTTCCTGCATGGGGAGAGGCTTGCCGAGGGCAATGTCGGGATGTCTCCGCAACGGTACAAGATGCTGAAGGAGACCGCGCACAAAAGGATGGAGGCAATGCTGGAGTATGTCGGGGAAGAGGATACCTGCCGCTCGAGGTATCTGCTGAACTATTTCGGGCAGGAAGACACGACGGATTGCGGCAGGTGTGATGTGTGCAGGGGCAGGGCGGCCCGTCCTGGAGAAGACCCCGGGGCTGCCGGGATTGCCGGCAAGACGGAGGATGCCCTCAAAAGATTCATCCTGGACAGGTGTGCAGGGAAGTATTCCCTCAAGCAGATAAATGCCGAGTTCGGAAACCCTGCATCGGGCTGGTCGCCGGCATATCTCGACATCCTCCGGCGTATGGTCGACTCCGGGGAAGTGCCTGTATATGAGTTCTGAAAAAATATGGAATCGGTTATTGCATTTCTCCTTCAATAGACGTATCTTGCAGAATTAATTACTAACAACATAGTTTATATGGCTTACAAAATCATTGATTTGGAGGGAATCGGCCCTGTATATGCCGAGAAACTCGTTGCAGCCGGAGTTATCACCGCTGATGACCTTCTTGAAAGATGCGCCGCTCCGAAAGGACGCAAGGAACTTGCAGAGGCGACAGGAATCACCGAGAAACTCATTCTCAAATGGACCAATTATGCCGACATGTTCCGTATCCATGGAATAGGGCCTCAGTTTGCGGAGCTTCTCGAGGCCGCAGGCGTCGATACCGTAAAGGAACTTTCACACCGTGTACCGGCCAATCTCGCCGCCAAGGTTGCAGAGGTGAACGAGGAGAAGAAACTCGTGCGCCGCGTACCTGTGGAAGCTGAACTTCAGAAGATGATAGAAGAGGCGAAAACTCTTCCTGGAGTGCTGACATATTGATTCGGATATCATCCGGGATTTCCGGCGGTCGGACTGAATTGCTTGAACGGCAATGAGTTCCGGCCGCCTTTTATGTGCACTGGAGGGACCGTTCACCATAATTGGGGCATGCGATGCAACTTTTCATGCCAATGATGCATCTATAGATATGTATGAATATGCAGAATACTATGATACAATTTTTGACAAAAAGACATCTGGCGGCATTGGCGGCCTGCTTTGCTGCGGTATCATGCTCGGTGGCCGACATGGATGTCTCGATGTCCTTCGACCGTGAAGATCCGGCTTATGCGCCGGAAGGGACAGGGGACAAGTTCGATGAATACGAAGAGAACAGTTTCATCAAGACCGAAGACAGCAATGTATCCACGTTTTCAATCGATGCTGACGGGGCTTCCTATGCCTACATGAGGAAAATGCTTTCCCTCGGACGCCGTCCGGCTGCCGGTGCAGTGAGGATTGAAGAATACCTTAATTATTTCACTTTCAATTATCCGGAGCCCGGAAAGGACCATACTGTGGCATTGAACGGTGAGGTGGGTGAGTGTCCGTGGAACCGCGAGCACATGCTTATGCGGCTCGGATTGAAAGGAAAGTCTCCCGGTGCGGAAAGACCGCTTTCGAACTATGTATTTCTCATTGACGTGTCAGGGTCAATGAACTCGGATGACAAGATCGGGCTTCTCAAGAGAGGGCTTGCAGAACTCGTGGATCAGCTTGAACCTGAGGACCGGATTTCCATTATCACTTATTCCGGCAGCGTGAAACGTCTTCTGGAATCCACCCGTGCGGCGGAGTCAGATATCATCAAGAGCGCCATATCCAAATTGGTTGCTTCTGGCAGTACAGCAGGCGGTGAGGCCATGGAGATGGCCTACAAGGAGGCGCTTGACAACTATATCGATGGGGGCAACAATCGTGTCATAATGGGTACGGACGGGGATTTCAATGTCGGGGTGACCTCCACAGACGCTCTTCTCGAAATGGTGGAAGGCTATGCGGCCAAAGGCATATATCTGACTGTCTGCGGTTTCGGTACCGGCAATCTAAATGACAGCATGATGGAGACCATCTCCAACAAGGGTAACGGCACTTACGTCTATATTGACTCGGAGGAAGAGATGACGAAGGTCTTCGTCAATGAGGTTTCCAGTTTCTATTCCGTGGCCAATGACGTGAAAGTCCAGGTGACATTTGACAAGGATGCCGTGGAGAGCTACAGGCTCATCGGATATGAGAATCGCCTGATGGCTGATTCCGATTTCGAAGATGACGGGAAGGATGCAGGGGAAATCGGTGCAGGACAGACTGTTACGGCTCTGTATGAGATTATTCCGGGGAAGAAGTATCAAGAGGCGTTGAAGGTCGCCGGTTTCGAGGTGCGCTACAAGAAGGCGCTCGGAGAAGAGAGTGCGGAACTCGGCATGGACGTGGTGGATTCCGGCAAGGTCTCGGACGAATTCAGTTTCGCTGCCGGGGTGGCTGCCTACGGAATGCTTCTGAAGGATTCCAAGTACAAGGGAGCTTCCACTTATGACATGGCCTGGTCGCTTGTCGGTGCAGGTCTCCATTATGACAAATGGGGCTATCGTGCGCAGCTTCGTGACCTGATACAAAAAGCCGGGAAGATTGATTGATCCTTCTCCCCGGCCCGTTCCAAACCTTACTGAGTCACACCTATTTGGACATTTTGCTTATCAATATCTTAGGATAGTTGGTACATATAGCCTTCATTGATGACGAGTTCGTGATGTAGTAATCCATCGTGGACTCGTCATCGGCATTATATACGCTCAAAGCGATTCCTGCTTTCCGGAACTCGTCTATGGTCCTGTCTCCTCCTCCCTGGTTCATGTAGGTGGTCGACATGTTGGCCCATCCGTAGCCACGCGACTGATATACGGAGGCTGCGCTGTTGCTCATCCATCCGATTTCGACGCCTGCTGCCCTGGCATAATTGAAGGACGATGCCATCACTGTAGCATTGCCGGTGCAGATGAATTCCACGAAATTCTGCGCCTTCTTCTCCGATATTATCTCGCAGGCTCTCCGGCAGGCGTTGATAGGATATTGCGTCAGAGTGGACGGACTTGTAATGTTCTTGATGTCCAACCACAGGCGGGTGCAGCTGCCCTCCTTCATCACCTCGTCGAGATATTCCTCAAGCGTCGGGATGCTCTCTCCGTTTGTCAGGTTTCCCTTTGCGCGGATTTCCTGAAGAGTGGCTTCCCATGGGTAAAGGCCGTTGATTTTGCACTCAGCATCGGCATGTGCCACTATGACATTGTCATCCTTTGTCCAGTATATGTCGCATTCGGAAGCATAGCATTTCAGGCTCATGGCATATTGGAGGGCTGCGATGGAATTGTCCGGAAAACCGACTCCGGCTTCCGTTGATCCGCCCCGGTGGGCCACTACGATATTTCCTCCGTCAAGTGGCTTCAGCCCTGTCTCCCCGCCTTCCGGAGTCTCCGGCTCATCCGGCCATACCGGATAAGGCTGTGTCTCGTCTTTGTCGCAGGCAGCCAGGATGAAAAGCCCGGCCGCCAGCGAAAAAATAGTTCTTGCAAATGTCTTCATTACTTCTGCTGATTTGTTTTATAATTGCGGACGCATCTGAACGGCAGGATTGCATTTCCGTTGTCCACGTATGTGGCCTCGGTGTAGCTTGAGTTGTGGTTCTTTATGACCACGTTCATCCTGAACGCCCTCTTGTCCGTTGTGTAGAGAGGAATCCACATCTGGCACCTCAGTCCCGCCATCTGATATCCCTGCTTCATGTAACGGAATCCGAGAGGATAGTAATTGAATCCGAACTCGTCAGCGCCGTCAGAGATATTGTTGTAGGTGGCTCCGGTCCAGTATTCGGTATTCCTCAGCCATGCTGCAAGATTGCCGATTCCGCGGGCCGAAACTTCTTTGTCGCCTGTTCCTCCGGTTCCGGAAGCGGTAGTGAGCTGCTTGTAGGTACACTGGGACTCGAGTACCTTGAAAGTATGTCCTTCGGATGCCTGGCTTGCGGCATAGGCTATGTCCAGCCAGTCTGAAAGATTGGCGATATGCCAGCCGTAAGGGCAGATTCCCTGTACCTGCATGGTGACCATAGGGTGTGCCTTCTCATCGGCTTCATTGTCACCGGTGAAGCCTCCCGGATTGGAAATGTATTCGAGTGTTATTTCGTCTCCTACCGCATCGGTGATGACCGAGCCGGCCGTCCAGCCTTCAGGGAATGTCTGGTTGATCTTGTTGTCAAGACCCCATGTCGGAGTTCCGGTAATGATTTCGGAATAAGCGTAGATACGGCCGTGAGTGTCGTCACCCTGGAGCTGTCCTCCGATTTCGGCCTCTTCGTAAGCCATGTTGAGCCTGCTTGCGTCATCCCAGCTCTGCGGCATTACGCTGTCGCTTGAATAACCTCCTGTGGCAGTTGCTGCGGAAGGTACCATGCGGGCGCCGAGTTTAGGGATTATGCCGCCTCCGTCCCAGCGCATGTGTTCCACCATCCACTCTTTCATCGTCCCGTCACGGGCAATGAATGACTTGGTCCTGTACTTGGACAGTTCTTCGTCCGGCATGCAGTTGTTGGTGGTTATCCTCTCCCATGTCCAGGTCATGTCGTTGAAGTTCACGGTGAGATTGCGCATTCCGTCAACGTCGATTTCAGGTCCTTCCGGAAGGGCGGATGACGCGCTCTCCACCTTCGCCACGGTTCCGTCCTTGGCAAGTGCGAAATATGGATATGCAAATGTGCGCGAATCCATGTTGAAGAGTACCTTGTTCGCCCCGTCCGCTGCATTCATGAAATAACCCTTGACGGAGTGGAGTCCTTTCTCGATCTTGGTCATCTGTACAGCCCCGGCAATGTCAAGCCCGGAAGCCGAAGAACCGTACATATAATAGTATTCGTCTGCGGCAAGCTGGGTGACAGGTATCCTGAGGGTGTCCGTGCTTGTGTCAGGCGAGCCGACGATCACGAGGAATACCGCATTGCGGACATTGTCCTTGTCGGTCCATGCGGAGGCCTTGAGATCCACGCTTCCGCTTTCCGTTGCCGACCATTCCAGCCATCCTGAAGAAGTTCCTTCGTATTCGGCATCGAATAAATATTCGTCTCCCATGTTGGTTGTATATGCAATAGTCTGCTCTCCGCCTGCCGCGATGAATTCGATGTCTTTCACGTTTGAGCTGACAGAAGCGTCAGCCTTTTCGCCGAGCTGGCTGAAAGTGAATGCCCTGGTTGTCCCGTCCTGGGCCGTCACGGTGATGGTGAAATAGCGGCGGTATTCCGGATTGGGCTGAACTGTAACGTTCAGGCCTTTCTCTGTGACCGGCCTGGAGTCCCCTTCATATGTTCCTATGAAATCAGTAATCACATCGGCTTTTGTGACCGTGGCGCAGCCTTTCGGGTCATCCACCTCGAAATCCCAGTCGAGTTTGTTTATCTTGTTGCCCTGGACTATGGTCACGGCTGCCTGCCAGTTGTATTCCCCGTCCGGAGTAGTTCCGTCTGAAGCGAACTGGACAGGCTCCCGGGCAATGGAGATCCTCGTTGAGGAATCTATCATTGACGACTCTATGCTGTCACTGCAGCCGGCTGCAGCGAGGAGTGCAAGGAGTATCGGTGTATGTAATGAAAATCTGTTGTTCATGTTCTTGGAATATTAATGTTGATTTAGCTCCATCCTTCGGTCTGCACCAGTTTGTGGTTCTTGTTCCTTGCTGAAGCGCTGATAGGCCAGAGCAGGATGTTCGGGTTGGTTGCCTGTTTCTCTTTCAGTGAAGGATTGATGTCCCAGATTTTTCCGAGGCGGATGAGCGCCCACCAGATGACTCCTTCGGCAGGGAATTCCAGCAGGTATTCGTCCGTCAGGGCGTTCAGGACAGCGTCGCGGGTGGCATCAGTATAGAAATTGTCAGTCCCGTAGGCTCTTCTCGCTATGATGTTGAGGGAGGCGAGTGCCCCTGCATAGTCTTTCTTGTAATATTTGAGCTCTGCGTCCATCATCACGGCAAGGGCATATCTGTAATAGAGCAGGTCGCAGTCTGCTATGACCGGTTTCTTGGACATGTCCCCGAGGAATTTGTTGGGCCATGTAAGTTCCTGTCCGGAAGCTCCGTAGGCTCCCTGCCCGAGATTGCATCCAACTCTCCTGTCGCCCTTTTCCTTGCTTGCGTTCAGGAAGTCTATGAAAGTCTGGGAATAGCTCCACCACTGGGTCGAGCTGATCGGTACAGGATTGTTCTGGTAGGAGGATGCCACGAGATTGCCCGGGTGATAGAAATATCCGTAATATCCTCCGGTAATCTTCTCTCCCTGGTCGTTGAGCAGGGCGAAGATGACCTCGGAATTGGCCTTGTTGGTCCGGCTGAACACCGAAGCGTAGTCGGAGAGAAGTCTCGACGAACTAATCCCGATGGCGGATAGTGCCTCGGAAGCCATTGAAAGATAACTGTCCCCTCCGTTCTGGTTCGAATACATCCACAATGCGTATTCGGCCTTGAGCATATTGACGGCGTCCTTGGTGGCGAAGTATTTGTCAGTGCCGAGATTGTCCGCATTCTCCACTGCAGTCTGTATGTCAGCCCCTATCTGGGCATATACATCCGCTTTCGGGGCCCTTTCCGGATATGTCTCCGGCTGGGATACTGATTCAATCGGCACCAGGTTGAGAGGAACGTCACCCCAAAGTCTTGCAGCCCAGAAATAGCAGTAAGCCCTTGCGAATGCAGCCTGCCCGATGGCGAAGCTGCGATCGTTTTCCGTCATCTCCACTTTCGGGGCGTATTTGAGAACGGCATTGGCCTGGTCGATGGTGGTATAGAGCGCTGACCAACTTGTCGATGTCGTGGATGCGTCCATCGTGCTTGTCCTGACGGCTATCATGTTGTTGTTCTGGACTCTGGATTCGAGGCTCGGACCCCACATGTAGTCCCCGACCCTGGCTTCACCCCAGTAGAATACGTTGATTTCATCCTGGGCGAAATTGGACCTCATCCTTTCATATATTCCGTATGTGGACTGGAGCACGTCCGAGGACTCGGTCCACATGTTGCTCGCTGACAGTCTGTTGTCCTGCATGATGTCCAATACGTCGCAGGATGCGGACGCGAAGACGCACGCGGACAATGCGAAAGTAGCTGACAATTTATATATTTTCTTGGTATTCATATCTTTGCATGATTAGAAGGTGATCTTCACATTGAACAGCACTTTGCGTGCGGCCGGGGCAATGCTGGAATTTTCGCTGGCTCCGGTGCTGACTGCGGAATACATGGAGTCGGAAGAACCTGTTCCCATGCCGGTCTCAGGGCTAATTGAACCGCTGACTCCGGTCCAGTAGCACAGGGTGTTTCCCGATACTCCTACGGTTATTTTCTTCACGATGTTCCTTTTCAGCCATTTAGCAGGCAAATCATAGTAGAGGGACACGTCCCTCAGGCAGAGGTAGTCGGCCTTCTCGACATTGAAGTCGGAAGCTCTTGAGAAATTCCTGTTGCCGTAGTCGGCGTCATTAGGGAAGAATCTCGCGTATTTGGCATCGGTATCACCCGGGAAGCGCCAGCAGTCATAGACCATCTTGTCAACGTTGGAATTGCTGTTGCCGAGGGTGTTCTGCACGAAGCGTGATTTCATGTAGTTGTAGATGGAATGTCCGAGCGCATAGTCCACGTAGATGGAAAGTGTCAGATTCCTGAAACGGAAGGTGTTGTTCAGTCCTCCCACAGAGTGCGGCATCACGTTTCCGAGCTCGTACATGTCTTCGGCATCAATCATTTCCTCTCCGGTGGCAGTCCTCTTGGATCCCGGACGGTTGCACCATTCGTAGTCTCCCGCATCTTTCCTTCCGGTGATCGAGAGCCCGTCACTTCTTCTGTATCCATGTGACTGGGAATCGTAAAGGGCGGCTTCAGCCTCGGCATCGGTCTGTATGATATGGGAAATCTTGTATCCCCAGATGCGCCCGAGAGGCTCGCCTACGGCAGTTCCTCCGAAACGCTCACCGGACTCGCTCATGGTGTATCCCCCGATTCTCCAGGCTGTCTTGCCGTTGATGTCGGTGTACATGTATTCGTCCGGGAGTGAGAGGACCTTGTTTTTGTTGAAGGAGTAAGTGAAATCGGTAGTCCAGGTGAAGTTTCTCTTCTGGATGTTGACTGAATTGATTTCCACCTCGAATCCGTAGAAACGCGCGCTGCCGACATTTGCCTTGACGGAACTGAGGGAACCGGTGTCCGGAAGGGTGATGCTGAAGAGCATGTTGTCAGTCTTCTTGTTGTAGTAGTCCATCACGAAGCGGAGCCTGTCATTGAAGAACCCGAGGTCGAGCCCGAGGTCCAGCTGCGTGGTGGTCTCCCATTTCATGTTCTTGTTCTGCATCGTGGTAGGCAGGAGGGTGGATTGTCCGTTGTAGATGCTGGTTGAGAATGCTCCGTAAGTGTCGTAGAGACCTATGCCGTTGTTTCCTGTCTGGCCGTATGATGCCCTGAACTTGAAGGTGTTCATGGTGTTGCGGCTGACGTTCCAGTAAGGTTCCTCGGAGATTACCCATGCGAGTGAGCCTGCCGGGAAGAATCCCCATTGGTTCCCTTTGGCGAACTTGGAAGAGCCGTCGGCCCTGAACGTCGCAGAGAGAATGTAGCGGCCGTCATAATTGTAGTTCACGCGTCCGAAATATGACATGAGAGCCTGTTTCGTGTCCTGGTTGGAGGCTGTGAAGTTGGTTCCGGAGTCGAGGATAGGGACCTTGTCGGATACCGAACCTGTGGAATTTGCGGTAAGATACCAGTATCGCCATGAAGTGAGCTCGTAACCGGCTGTGGCCTCGAAATTATGTCTTTCGTTGAATGTTTTCTTGTAATTCAGGAAAGCGTTGAAGGAGTCCTTGAGCGTCTCCGTCCTGGTCTCCGTGGTGGAACGTGTGGCAGAAATGTAGTTAGGGGTGTCTCCCACCTGTCCCATGGCATAATAGCTTCCGCGGTAATTGTCGTCGAAAACTGCATATTGGGCTTCGGCCTTGAGGCCGTCGATTATTGTCCAGGTCAATTTGAAATTGCCGCCGAAGCGGTTCTGGGCCATCTCCCTGTCGTAGAATGCTTCATAGAACGATGCCGTCTGCTGGTTCTTGTTGGTACCTCCGGTGGCCCATCGTCCGTCCTCGAAATACTCCTTGTGGGTAGGGTCCATCATAAGTCCGCGTCCTATGGCATTGAAATAGTTGCTGGTCAGCGGGTTCTTCTTCGAACGCGAGAAGTCGAATGTCGTGGAGGCAGTGAGGCTGCGGGTAATGTTGAACGAGGTGTTCCCGTGCATTGTGAACAGTTTGTATCCGCTCATGGCCACCATTCCGTCATCCTGGAGATAGCTCACCGAAGCGGCGTATTTCATGTTTTTGCTGCCTCCGTTGACTCCTACGTACTCCTTGTGCCACAGCGCATTGGTGAACCATTTGCTCTGCCAGTCAGTGTCGGTGAAGATAATGACCTTGGTCGGGTCCACAGGATCGTACATCCATTGGTAACCTTCCGGGATTTCCTCCCCCTTGTCCAGGTATTTGGTGGAGAAAATGTCAGTGTCCTTGTTGCCTGTTCCTGCTGCATTGGCCCCGTTGAGGATTACCTGACCGTTGGGGCCTTGAGCTATCGCCGGTCTTACGAATGACAGGAATTCCCTCGAATTCATCAGATCCCATTTGCGGGAAGGGGAGGACCATCCGACCTGGGCGTCGAATGTGACGCTCGGGTTCTCGAATGAATTGCCTTTCTTGGTGGTCACGAGGATGACGCCGTTTGATGCCCTCGCTCCGTAGATTCCGGCAGAAGCAGCGTCTTTCAATACCTCGATTGACTCTATATCGTTAGTGTTCAGATCATCCATGTCTCTCGCCACGCCGTCTACGATGACGATCGGGTCATTGCTGAGGGTGATGGAGGAACCGCCTCGGATGAGGAACCGGGGCGCGTTTCCGGATATTGTATTGTTGGTGGCTACCCTGAGTCCCGGGACCTTCCCCTTGAGGGCGTCTCCGATGGTGGATACAGGGGCTGCATAAAGTTTGCTGCCGTCAACTTTGGAAATGGCGGTGGTCAGG
>SAMEA3663026__coassemble_506_pt1 | contig 19635 bp, 13 predicted proteins | sample SAMEA3663026__metabat2_low_PE_017 | metagenome-assembled genome bin SAMEA3663026 (sample SAMEA3663026) | pig gut metagenome | biome: pig gut; feature: pig-associated habitat; material: faeces | place: France | collected 2012
CTTGCGTTCAGCGTTTCCGCCCTTCCGATCACGAAATGGCTCGACTGGACCCTGAATCTTACCGGAATGTCCATGAAGACTTTCTCTGACGGACTCGACTACAGCACCAGTTCATTGGTGGGCAATGCATATACCTGTTTCTCCTTCCGTCTTCCGAAAGACTGGAGATTCGAGCTGGACGGCAAGTTCACTTCTCCGATGGAGATGGGCTATTACAAGATGAAAATCCAGTGGTGGTCCGATTTCGGGGTCAAGAAGCAGTTGCTTGACAATCGTATGACCCTGTCACTGAACCTGAACGACGTGTTCCGCAGCAGGACTGCCAACCTGGACATGAAGTCCCAGGCCGACGGGGGAGTCTCAAGCTCATATCTCGGCCAGAAATTCTACCAGCAGAAACTTACTGTGGGCGTTTCATGGAATTTCGGCAAGGCACAGCAGCCTCTCCGCTACCGCAAGGTCGGAAATCTTGAGGAGGCTTCAAGAGCCGGTTCAGGAAAAACCATAGGAAATTAGGCACCAGCCGGCGTCCTACCCGTTGGGATGAAGGAAATTTATCTCATCGGACCATTTCGGAGCGCTTTTGAGCTGTATGTCATTACCGCCGGGGGAGGAGTCCTTGAGAAGGGAGCCTTCCCCTTCATCACATTTCCAGTATCCGAAGAGCCCCGGGCTGTCGGAAGGGACACCGCGGTTCATTGCATCCTGCAATGTGGCCTGGCTCAGGCATTTGTCCCACATCCTGATCTGGGCGAGAGAGCAGGCCTGGCCGTAACACCATGAGCCGCCCACGAGGGTGACGGTCCCGAATGAGAATGTTTTTCCGGATTCCATCTGCTTGTTGGCATTCTTCTGTCCGTCAATGTACATCTGGATGAGGCTGCCGTCGTAGGTGTATGCGACATGATACCAGGTGTCGGCTTTCCAGGCTTCGGTATTGTCGTCGAAATATACTCCGGTCATCTGGTTCTGGAAGCAAGGGCCTTTCTGCATAGCCCCGTTCGGCCACCATCTGAGATACAGGTCGCTGAATGCGACAGGGGAGGAGTTGCCGTAGAATACCCCGTTGGCTGACGTGTATCCGGCCGTGTTGGTCATCTTCATCCAGAACTCCACTGTCCATTCCGAAAGCCCGGTTACTGGAGTCGTGAAGGATGCCTTGCAGCCTCCTGCATTGGAAGGATTCAGAAGCGGTGTCTTCTGGAAATGCGGAGCCATCAGCAGATAGAGGATATGTCTGGCATCGCCTGCTGTCGTGACCGGTCCCGTTACCGATGAAATCGTCAGGGGAATAGCGTATGCTTCTCCGTTCGGCGTCTGGAACTGTCTGATTGTCAGGGTGGAAACGGCTGATATGCTGCCGGCCGGGATGGTCACTTCAGAATCGAATGAACGGTATTCTTCGGGAAGTACCATATAGGATGTCCCTTTCCGGGAATTGTATGTGTCAAGCATTTCCTCGTCTATTCCGAGGGTGACAGTGACGTCGCTGTCCACTGCTTTTGCGAGACGTACGGTGATGGTCTTCTCGACAGTTCCGTCCACCGTCTGGTTCTCCACCTGCTGCGTGAATCTGTCTTCCGGAGCCGCCTCGGAAATATAGACGGCGTTTTCAATGATGCCGTACGGGGCATCGTCACATCCCGCTGCCAGTATTGCGGAGATGGCTGCATATATTAGGATTCTCTTTCTCATTGCTTCGTAATTCATTTATTCTCAATGATGTGCCGGATTCATCTGCTGGATTGCAGCACGCATGAAATAATAGTCGTTGCGGCTCCTGCACAGGTTGAACCTGTATGCTCCGACTCCTCCGATCCTGCAGTCAGGAATGCCCGGTCGGTAATACATCGCCATTCCCATCAGGGAGTATGTCGTAATTCCGTCCCTAGTGGTGAAAGTAGGGCCACCGTCTCCTGCATGTCTCTCGAAATCTTCGCACCATACGGTCTTGCGCAGAATCGTCTCCTCATCCTCGAGGGAGCCGAACTTGTCGAGCAGCCTGTTGAAACGCGAGTCGAGATTATAGTCTCCGGTGCAATAATATGCCTGGATAATATAGTAGTCGAGCAGAGGTCCGCTTTCCGCAAGCAATGTCTGGGGTTCTCCGTCCACGGCGAGGATGAGTCCTGTTCCGGATTTAGGACCCATGTATTTCGCCACTTCTGAGAGGAATACCTGCATGGCTTTCGGGGAACCGGAAATGTTGCCGCTGTAGCCGTAGTTAGGCTCATAGTCGAAATCGCATCCGTCATAGCCGTAGAACAATGCCGAGTCAACGATTGCCCTGGCGTATTTCCTGATGGCTTCGTCTGCTTCTTCCGTGCCATCATACCAGGAGCCGTTCCAGCCCCAGTATTCTTCTGCAGACTGTCCGGCAGGCGTGATCTCCCGGCCAATGTCCACTATATGCTGACACCATAGGACCTTGGTTCCCTTCTTCCGCTGCACTTCATGCATGTCGTCGAACTGTTCCTGAGTCAGTCCGGTCTTGCTGCCCCAGATCGAGACTACGTCCATCGAGTCCGGGATTCCCCTCAGCTGGTTGTACATGTCTGTTCCGGAACCGGTCCATCCGCTGTACCATCCGAAGCAGATTGCGTGGTCGGTCTCCTTATATTCCCGGAGTGCCTTGTAATACTCTTCCGTGTTGATGTTCACCGGGTCATGGAATTTTGCCTCCGGCGCAGTCCAGTCAGAGCAGGACTGGAGCACTATGGCCGCGATTATGATATATGCTGTTCTGTTCATGTCAATTTCAATATTGTCCGTCAGTTTTCAATGCCCACCAGAGGTCCGCGTTGTCACTGTCAGCCCCGCCGGGGAGGAAAGAGCATGCGGCTTCGGTGTTGATTCTGTTGCCGTTATATTCACTCTGTGGGAAATGCAGCCTTCTGACCTGCCTCTTCAGGTCGCAGCCGTCAGGAGATGCGCTGAGTACCGGAGGGAAAATTCTCGGATATCCCGTCCTCCTGAAATCCGCCCATCCTTCGACAGGGTTCAGGAGATTTGCAATCCATTTCTGCGTTATGATTCTTTCGAGTTTCTCCTCCATCGGGGCTGCTTCATCCCAGGCAATGGTGATCCGGGATTCGTTTTCGTAGCTGTCGGATGAGGACAGAGGGTCATTGTGGCTGCCCGGTAAAAGGGTGGAATTGGCCATGTATTCTTCCGCTCCGTTCACGTCGAACTCGCTGAATGCCAGCCTGATGCCCTCTTTGTACAGATTTTCTGCAGTACCCCCGGTATTCCATCCCCTCAGGGCACCTTCCGCGCGCAGGAAAGCGGCTTCGCTCGCGTACATTATCGGCATCGGGTTTTCTCCGGCATCCTTGAGACCCTTGTTTGCCTCGACTGCAATCTTGAATGAACTGAAATCCGTGTATGTGGCAGGAACAGGAGGATTTGCAGTACCTGAACGTACTCCGATATAACCTCCGCCAAGTGCGTCGGAGGCTTTGGAGAAATAGGCCTCCCTTCTCGGGTCCCGGTATCCGTTCATGTAGGAAACGAGGCAGGCATTGGCCCTGAGCTCGCCCCAGTTGTGAACTATCTTGTAGCCGTTGTTGGTCTGTCCGCTGTTCGTGTTGTCATAGGCGCTGTCGTCCACTGAGGTCATCACTCCGTCCGCCACGGCTTCCTCGGCTTTGGTCCTGGCGAATTCCGGATCAGCCCCGCTGATGCGCACGGCCATCCTCAGTTTGAGCGTATTGGCGAATTTCAGCCATCTGGAGCAGTCTCCTCCGTAGATCTGGTCAACTTCCTGGAGTTCTTCGCTGATGCCTGATACAGAGGCGTTCCGCAGGGTGGAGATGACCCCGTCGAGGTCCTCGAACATGGCTTTCCATGCTGTAGGCTCGTTGTCATATTCCACGTAGATGTCCCCGGCCCTGACCTTGGTGTAAGGTATAGGTCCCTGCAATGTCGCTATTTCCTGCATTGCGAAAATTCTCGTGAGCTGGGCAATGGCGAAGATTACTCCTTCTCCTCCGGTGCTTTCCCGTATGATGAAATAGTTGGTGTATATCTTGGTGAAGAAAGTGTTGGTCGTGGACTGATTCCAGCCTTCCTCGGCATTGAAATACGCGAAGACTCCGGTTCCCTTGTTCCAGTTGTTCGGGGAAGTGATGTGTCCGCTGTAGCAGGCCCACATGCAATTGTTGAACTGGCATTCGTTCTGCTGTGGACTTGCATAGACATTGAACATGCTGCTGAGCAGGTCGTTGACCGGTACCGTTGACGGCTGGTACGGATTTCTGTTGTATTCCTCGAATTTGCCGGTGCAGGCTGCGGAGCAGAGCACCAATATGAGGAAGAATATATGTTTCAAGGTCTTTTTCATGATTCTTCAGGCTTTTCAGAACTGTACTCTCACGTTGAATCCCATCGTCCTGGTGGACGGGAGCATGAATGAGTCGAAACTCTGGTAATAGTTGGATGATACGGCTGTCGTGAGCTCCGGGTCGAAAGGAGCCTTGCAATATATCATCCACAGGTTCTTCGCGATGAATCCGACGTTGAGCGTGCACTTGTCCCTGAACCATCTGCGTGGTAGTGTGTAGTTCAGATTCAGCTGTCCGAGCCTGACGTTGGTCGCGTCGTAGGTGTAGTTCGTGACAATTCCGGCAGTGGTCTGGTAATAATTCTTTGCAGTCACGAGACCTGAGTTGATGCGTACTCCGCCATTGTCCCTCGCTGCAGCCGAGGCCTCGGATACTCCGTATCTGTCGAGGGTTGCCTGGGTCTCGCTCATCACGATGCCTCCGAGCCTTGCGTTGAATGTCATCCCGAGGGCAATTCCTTTCCATCCGAAGTCCAGGCTGAGTCCCATGTTGGCCTTCGGGAGTATGGAACCAATCTTGAAATAATCTCCGCTCGTCACCGACAGCCCGGTGTTCGGGTCGTTGAGAATGTATCCGTTAAGGTCACGGGCAATCTTCTTCTGGGCATAGACGTCACCTGTGGAACCTCCCGTCCTCAGGATGACCTTCGCGTCAGTCTGCCCGAATCCTCCCACTGTCAGTTCCTCCATCCTGATGGTCTCACCTGAGAACGGGTTCACTGCTCCGTCTGCAAGGCGCTTCACCTCGTTCCTGTTCCAAGTGAACGTATAGTGGGCTCCGAAAGAGAAACCGCCCCATTTATGGTCGTATCCGATTCCGGCCTCAATTCCTTCGTTCATGATGTTGCCGCTCTGGATAGGAATGGACGTGTATCCCGATGAGGACGGCAGGGAAGCGTAGAATGTCTGGTTGAATGTGTTGGAATGGTAATATGTGAGCTTGAGGCTCAGGTCGTTGAAGAAGTTGGCGTCGATTCCGGCCTCCCAGGATTTGGTTCTCTCAGGCTTCAGGTCGTAGTTTGGATATGATGTAGTCGTGCTCCATGACTTGCTCTGCTCGTCGTACGGATATGAGGCGGTTGTCATGTATCGTCCGTAGGAATTGCCGACCTCCGCGTATGATGCCCTGACTTTCAGGAAAGATAGCCAGTCCGGGGCATCGAACAGGCTTGATAATACGGCGGAGATCCCGACGCTCGGGTACATGAAGCAGCTGTAGTTCGAATATGCCAGTTCGGACTCCCAGTCAACCCTGCCTGTTGCGGTTAGGTAAATAATTGATTTCCAGCCTACTTCGGCATTGATAAAGATGGCCTGCGCCTGGTCGTGCCATCCGCCCTGCTTCGGTTTCCATCCTCTTTCGAACTTGATGTTGTGCACGGCGAAGAAATTCGGGATGTCCAGGCCTCCGTCATAACCGATATATTCCTCCCTGCTGTCGTCGATGCTGGCCCCGAGATTGATGTTCAGGCTCCAGTCACGTATTCTCTTGTCCACGGTGGCCATGATGTCGGCGTATGTGGACTTGAGCGTTGTCTGGACGTCCCTGTAATTGCCGTTTTCACCGGAGAAGTTCTCGTCCGTGGAAGCGTACATCTTGTAGGTCAGGCGGTTGGCATAATTGTCAACCTTCACGCGTCCGGCAATATTCAACCACGGTGTGATATTGAACTTGAGCGAGGCATTGAGCATGTACCTGGTCTTCTTGTTCTCCCGCAACTCTCTGTGCTGCACCCAGTAAGGGTTCTGGAGTCCTGCCGTTACGCTCCCGTACGGCCAGTATTGCACGTTGTAGCCTTTAGCCTCGTCCCATCTCTCGAAAATCCTGACGTTTTCGAAGCTCTCGGACCTCGGCATCAGGTAAAGGCCCGGAAGGGGATTGTAATACAGGCCCTGTGCCGTAAGGTTCTTGTCGTTCTGCAATATGTAGCTGGCCCCGAAGTCGAAGACCATCCTGTCATTCAGGAATGTGGACGTGTTGCGCGCGGAGAAGTTGTACCTGTTGTATCCGCTGTTCGGAAGTATGTTCGTGGAATTCGTGCTGGAAGCGGAGGCATAGGTCTGGTTCCGGCTGTTGCCCGTGGAGAATGATATGGAATTTATCTCGTCCACTCCAGTCCTGAAGAAGTCGGCAGGGTCATAATCGTTGTCCACCTTCTCTCCCCAGGAGGAAATGTCATTCGGTGCGTTGCCGTAGCGGCTCTGCATCTGCGGCATCATTGATACTCTCGAGAATGTGGTCGTGTTGGAATATGTGACGGTTGTCTTGCCAGCTTCTCCTTTCTTGGTGGTTATCAATACTGCTCCGGCCGCTGCAGCATTTCCGTAAAGGGCTGCTGCAGAAGGGCCTGTGAGCATTGTTATGCTTTCAATGTCCTCAGGATTGAGGTCCGCCACGCCGTCGGTTCCCGGCTGGTCGGAATAGATGCTGCCCGAGCCTCCGCTGGACAGGTTGTACATTGGCAATCCGTCTATGACATATAGGGCGAGATTCGATTTGGTGATGGATTTCACTCCGCGCATCACAACACGTGTTCCGGAACCGGAACCCGAGGCTCCCGCATTGATGGTCACACCTGCAACCTTTCCGTTCAGGGAGTTTATGAAGTTTGCATCCTTGACGGCCGTGAGGCTGCTTCCGTCGACTGACTGCACATTGTAGCTCAGCGCTTTTTCCGAACGCTTGATACCGAGTGCGGTGACTACTGTGGCGTCGAGGAATTCCGCGGAGGCATTCATCCTTACTGCAATGTTGTCCTGGCCGGAATAGACGATTTCCACATTCTCGTATCCGATGCAGGAAATGGTGATGACGTCTCCCCGGACAAGACCTTCGAGAGTGAAGTGTCCGTCGAGGTCTGTCACAGTTCCGTTCATGCTTCCGGATACGGTTGCAGATGCTCCGATTACCGGGCCGGTCTCGTCCGAAACGGTTCCGTGAAGGATCCCTTTCTGCTGGAGGGAGTTGACTGTCAGCTCATTGCCATTCTGAACAGCTTCTGTTACCGGTCTGGAATACATCGTCTGTCCGCTGAATACAAGTCCCGCCGTGCATAACAATACAATGGCAATGGATTTCATGGCCTGGCGCCATTCGAAATTTTCCTTTCCTGCACCGGCTTCGAAATGGTATTTTGCAATTCCGAGGTCGGTCCAGGTGTAGCCTATTACGGAGAATTTCCTTCTCGCTTCCACGATGTCCTTCTTGCTTCCGGCGCATCGTCCGGCATATTCGAAGAAGAATTTCTGCTGGTTGACTGCAGTCGGGGCAAGCCTTGCAGCTTCCACCCCGGCAGTGAACCATTCGGGGAGTCCTCCGCCGGCATTGCTCAGTTCCTCGATTGTCTTCGTCTTGTGTGCGACACCTTGAGTCGCTCCGTAACCTATTGCAATGTAGCAGATTATCTTTTCTCCCTTCTCAAGAGTATAAGTTCCGGGCACCTTGGAATAGCTCAGGCCCACCCAGCATGTGTTGAGCCCGAGAGTCTGTGCATATATCACGAGCTGCTCCCCGTAATAGCCGACCCTTTCTTCAAGACAAGGGCGTCCGCTCTCATCGGAGCGGGCGTCCTCTTTTCCGGCCATTACGATGTAGTTCGTGACGTTGCGGAACTTGCCGTATTTGGCCAATGGCCCGAGAAACGCTTTCGGCTCGTCCAGGACAAGCTGTGCGTGAAGATTTCCAGCAATGTTGATTTCCTTGATTTTGGCGGACAACGCGCCGGCAGTATCCCTGTCAATCGGTCTGCCGAGATATTCCCTCACTGAGTGACGGGCACGGATTGCTTCCAGTATTTCCATATAATGACAGCTAGAATATTCATATTGTATCAAATACTACAAATGTATAAAATTATACGGAAAAATGGGAATATCCGGCAGGTGCCATGAAATTTTTATATTGCTGAGAATCCGAGCTCCAGGTCGGCAATGATGTCATCAATGTGCTCCACACCGATGGAAAGCCTAATCGTGACAGGGGTTATGTGCTGTTCTGCAAGCTCTTCCGGACTCATCTGCAGCGTTCCGGTCAGGGAATCTTCCGCACTATAATCGGCATGGCTATGGCCGATTCCATTTGTCGAGGAACTGCCTTACGACGGCGGTATATTCTTCAGGGTGGTCCCTGTATGCATTGGCGTGAGCCGAGCCTGGTGCCACCCAGAATTCTTTCGGCTCCGGCTTGGCGTCATACAGTGGCTGCATCATGCTGAACGGCACGAAGTCGTCAGCGTCCCCGTGTATGAAAAGCATTGGCCTGGTGCACCGGCTGACGGAGATGAGAGGGGAGGCCTCCTTGAAATTCCATCCGTATTTCATATTGCAGAGCAGGCTTGTGGAATGCATGAGAGGGAACGCCGGCAGTCCGAACATCTCCTTCAGCTGCATGCTGAACTCGTCCCAGACACTGGTATATCCGCAGTCCTCCACGAAGGCATTGACATATTCCGGGAGGTCTTTTCCGGAAACGTTCATTGTCGTTGCAGCTCCCATTGAAACTCCGTGAACTATCATTGCTGCACGGTAATTATCGTCACGGAAAATCTCTTCTGCGACTTTTATCCAGTTCAACACTTCATCGGCATCCTTCCAGCCCATCTGGATGTCGTTTCCGTCGCTCAGACCGTGGGCGTGAAGGTCCGGCATGAGGACGTTGTAATGCAGGTCCCGGTTGTACATCCTTCCGAAATAGAAGAATTTGATGGCGCTGTCCTTGTATCCGTGGACGAGAACGGCAGTCTTGCCGCAGGCATCATCGCAGGCAAGATAATATGCGTGCTGCCGTTCTCCCGCCGGAGAAACCACGAAAGTGTCACGGAGATGACCGCCTGCCCGGATGCTGTCCATCCACGGCTTCATGTCCGGGAAGCGGGAATATAATATGTTGTAGGTGCTGTCCGTATCCCGCCTGTTCGGGTCTGGTGCAAGGGAGAACCGCAGCATGTAGAAACTGGCGGCTGTCAGGGCCGCGAGTATGATAATAATGATTCCTGCACTGATATACAATGCTTTACGTAATGACGGTCTCATAATGTATTGCGTATTAGTTCTATGATGTCGAGGTCCGCCGGCAGCCACTTGACATCCCCGAGATGTCCGCGGTCAAGCCATGCCGATGCTTCATGTTCGTTCAGGTGCAGGGATTCCGATGCCAGTGTGCACCAGTAGCAGTGAAGGGTGAGATGGAATGACGGATAGTCCCATTCGACCGTCTTCAGCAGGTCTCCCACTTTTATCCTGGCATCCAGCTCTTCCATGATTTCGCGCTCAAGGGCCTGTTCCGGGCTTTCTCCGGGTTCCATTTTCCCTCCCGGAAACTCCCACCAGTCCTTGAATTCCCCGTATCCGCGCTGTGTAGCGAATATTTCATTTCCTCGCCGAATCACTGCGGCGACAACTTCTATCTTTTTCATCTGATATCTTGCAGACATTAAGCCGGCAATGCCACTGCAAAAATTATGCTTGCTGCAGGAGCGGATTTCAACTCTTCCAGAACAACTTCAGGCGCGTGCAGAGGAAAGTGGCGCACATCATTAGACTGGTGAAAATGAGGCCCTGGACGATGCCCCAGAATTGGTTGCCGGAGGCGAGTGAGTAGAGAAGTGGAGAGATGCCGAGCAGGGTGAGCACGGGATATATTGCAAAACTCGTGACGGTATAGGCCACCATCGGGTTCTGGCCGATTCCGCTGAGGAACTTGCTCGTGAAGTGGAAATGGAACTCGAGCAGCAGCAGGAAACATGTCGTGAGGAGGGCCATTCCGCATGTGGTGAACAGGTAGGAGAGATTGCAATAGTCCTTGGCAATGCCTCCGTCAATCGGGTCAAAAGCGATGCCTGCCAGCAGGAGTGCGAAACCGGTGAGGCCGGTCCGGGAGTAAACGTTCCGGTCTTTCCACGCAAGAACGGTAAATCCGACGGCAAGAACGGCGCTTGCGATGAAATCAATCAGGACCACCCTCAGGTACAGTCCCCATAGCTGGACAAGCACGGCAGCGAGTGCAATGAATCCCGCGGCAACTGAACGGCAGCTGAATGTCAGTGACTTCCCGCTTCTGCTATGTTTCAGGATCATGTCTCCGGCGATTGAACCCGGAAGGACAATCAGCAGGTATTGGAGCCATCCGAAGCTGAACAGCCAGGAAATGCAGCCCGGGACATGGATTGCGGATGTCAGTTCCGGGATATACGAGTCCACGGCCTTGACGGCTGCAACGAACAGGATGACAAGCCAGCGGAGACGGATGTCATCACGGGTAAGAACCCATATCAGGCCGCCCCAAAACGCTGTTGTGGCGAGAATCATGATTATGATGTCGCTTGTGCCTTTGTCCAAAGGAATGCCGAACCAGAATTTCAGTGCCGCTGCAAGAATGCATATCAGCAAAAATCCGGCGATATTGACGTAACGTTTTTCGGTCCGGACCAGCGAAAGAAACATTGCTGCCCATACTGCAATGAGGAAGAGAAGAACTTGCCATTCAGGCCTTGCGGAACTATGGATGTTGTAGCTGCTGTTGCCGATTACCAATGCGAACAATACGAGAGCAACCCATCTCCTGGCAAGCTGCAGGGTGATTGCCCCAATCGTTGCACCGCCTTCGATTCTTTTTCTCATCGCGAGAGGAAATGCCGCACCCATCGAGAACAGGAAGAACGGGAATACGAGGTCCACCCATGTGATTCCCGCTACTGATGGGTCGAATGCATAGGTCGGAGGAGGACACTGTGCATGGAACATCCAGGCCGGCAATCCTGAACCGAATCCGATGTTCGCGCAGAATATCATCCCGATGATGGCGATGGCGCGCAGAATGTCTATGGAAGCTATCCGTTTGTTCATGAAAATGTTATGGTCCGAAGTTTATAACAGTCCGAGCAGCTTGCTTCTCGACAGCATGCAGGCACCGATCGGGCCGCATTTCTTGCCGAGCTTCGAGAATTTTATGGTAGTGTCCCTGTTTATCATGTTAAGGGAATGTTTCTGAACGGCGCTCTTGATGGGCAGCATCAGGTAATCCTTTGCTGCAGAGACCTTTCCGCCGATGACTACAAGCTCGGGATTGAACAGGTTGATCAGGCCGGCTATCGCCCGCCCCAATGTGCTTCCGATTTCCTCGATTACCTCGATTGCCAGGACGTCCTCTTCATCGACTGCAGTGATGATGTCGTCAAGCGATATGTGACCTTTCTCCTTGAGGGTCCCGGACAATACCGAAGCTCTTCCCTCGGCAAGTTTCTCCATCACGATTCTGTGCGCGGCTGAGCCCGAAGCTCCTGTCTCGAGACAGCCGGTCTTTCCGCATTGGCAGATTTGGTCGTTGTTGAGCATCGGGAAATGCCCGATCTCTCCAGAGAATCCGGACTTTCCGTATGACAGCTTCCCGTCTATGATCATTCCCATTCCGAGGCCCCAGGTCACATTGAGGAAGATCATGTTTTTCTCATTGTTGCCGGCCCCGCAGATGTACTCTCCGTAAGTCATTGCACGTGAGTCATTTTCCACAAAGACGCAGGTGCCGAGTTCCTCCTTGAAGACCTGGGATATAGGCCTGTCTTCTCCGATGAAGTAGCTGAAGCAGTATCCGGTCTCGTTATTGACGCGGCCTGAAAGATTGAATCCGTAGGCGAGGACCTTGCTGCGGTCAATGCCGGTCTTCTCGACATGCTGTTTCAGGAACGTGCAGAAAGCCCGGAAGGATTCTTCGTTGTTCTCGAGAATGTATGAAATATCTTCCTGGAAATCAATGACTTCTCCCTTGAAGTTCGTGATTGCCATGCTGATGTGGTGGTTTCGGATCTCTACTCCGATGAAATATCCTGCAGAAGGATTCAGTCCGTAGATGCTCGGGCGTCGTCCGCCTGTGGTACCGAGTTTGCCAACCTCCTCGATAAGCCCGTCGTCAATCATTTCGCCCACGAGTTTCGTTATCGTGGGGATGCTGGCTCCGAGCTCCCGGCTCATGTCGGCAATGCTGTCAGTGCCCTCGCTGATGAACTTGCCGAGAATGGCCTGTTTCAGCGATGCGCTTTTGTTGTCAGAAAAGTTCAAGAATGAGTTCATACCGTGGTCAGTGTGTCCAATATTCCTCGATTTCCTCGAGAGTCTTTCCGGTAGTTTCAGGTATGACTCTCCACATAATCAGCATGTATGGCACGCACATCACGGCGAAAATGAAGAAAGTTCCGGCCTGACTCCATTCGAGCAGCACCGGAGTAAGCTGCCCGACAAGGTATGTCCCGACCCAGAGCATGAGTCCTGCCAATGACATGGCGCGTCCCCTGATGGCGTTCGGGTACATCTCCGACAAAAGTACGAAAACTATTGCGGAAATTGAAATGGCACAGCAGAATACGTATGCCAGGAAGAATGCAAGCATGAACCCGTTGCCGAGACCGAGTGACGGACCTGCGCAGAAATATGTCCCGATGGCAATCAGGCAGATGATCATTCCGCTCACTCCCCAGTAGATCAGTTGCTTGCGTCCCACCCTGTCAATGATGAATACTGCGAGTATCGTCGTGGCGAAGTTCACCAGTCCCACAAGTACTGTGGAGAACATCGGATTGTCGAATCCTGCATCGGAGAATATCTTCGGGCCGTAATAGAGTACTGCATTGACACCCATGAACTGCCCGAGTATGGCTATGGCGCATCCGGCAAGGACAGCGGTAAGAATCCCGGGCTTGAGCAGGTCGGACCATTTCCCTTTGTCGTCTCCGAGGGATGCCCCGGTCACCTCTATCTCCCTGCTTATTTCCTCTTCGGAGGACATGGTTTTAGAGAGGACTTTCCTGGCCTGCCCGGCATTGCCCTTGATGACCAGCCACTTGGGACTCTCCGGAATGAAGAATATCACGAACAGGAAGAGCAGTGCCGGAAGGGTTTCGCTTCCGAGCATTCCGCGCCATGCCTCAGCATTGAACATCCTTGTCCACAGACTTCCGTCGGCTACTGCCGGGTCAATCCCAGCGTCGATTATCCAGTTGGCCATGTAGGCGAGCAGGAATCCTGCCGTCACTGCAAGCTGGTAGAGTGATACGAGAGTGCCCCGGATTCGGGCAGGGGATATCTCGGAAATATATATAGGGGATACTATGGACACGATTCCGATACCGACTCCTCCGATTATCCTGAATATTACGAGGGCGGAGAAGCTGCCGCATACTGCGCATCCTATTGCACTGACGCTGAAGAATGTGGCGGAGATTAGCATGGTGATCTTACGTCCCAGGTAATCGCTCAGGCTTCCTGCGCATATTACTCCTATGATAGAGCCTATCAGGGCGCATCCCACATACCATCCTTCTCCGGAAGCGCTGAGGGAGAACTGGTTTCTTACGATGTCAGTGGTGCCGGAAATGACGGCTGTGTCATAACCGAACAGAATTCCTCCGATGGCAGCGACCGCTGCCAGGAAAATGACATATGCTGTACCTTGGTGTCGCATGTGAACCGCAATTAGTCGATATTGAAATACTCCTTGTATCTGTTGTAGAGATTGCCGGCTGCAGAATAGACGGACTGAGGGCTGAGGAAATGCGGGAATTCGAAGGTAATGGCCTTGTCGTATCCGCAGCGTTTCGCAGCCTCAAGTTTCAGGCGGAGCTTGTCGAACTTGATAGGGAGGAAATTTATAGGCATGTCCCTGTCGAATGTCTCGGCATTGGTCCAGCACTGCATTCCGTAACGGTCTGCCAGTTTCTTGTTCACGCTGAAAAATGCATCCAGCTCGTCATAGTCGATGTGCCCGTCCTGGAATGCACATGCGTCCACTACATCGTGAATGCCGGCGAAAATCTGGTTCCACTCCCTTTCGTGGTCTTCCACGCTGACTCCGTCCTTGACCTTGAGCCCGGTTCCCATGATGGCCTTCTTGCCGTCGATCCAAGGCGAAATGAACACTGGAAGTCCTCCGGAAACCTCCTTGCACTGTTTGCCCATCGCATGGAAAGCATCAACTGCTCCTATGGTGTCCCTGCTGATTTCTGTGCTGAGATACCATCCTCCGAAACTGTCATATTTCTCCCCGTACATCTTCCATACCTCGTCGATGACGAATTTGTTGTCCTCGATCTCATGGCTCATGTCCTTGGTATCCCAATATACTCCCGAGTCATAGAGGCCCAGGTAGAATGTCATCCCATGTTTCTGGGCGAGGCGGCAGAACATGTCTATGAGGTCCACCGAAGGCATGTAGCAGCCTTTCTTAAGCAGATAGGGTGACGGGTAGGTTATGAATTTGCGGTATCCGCACCGGATGTCAATCACTGTATCTATGCCGATTGCCTTCATGTATGCGAAGTCCTGGTCCCATTCCTTCTCGCCCCAGTTCTGGTGCGGGATGTCGTGGGATATCTCGTCGAGGAATGTTCCCGTGATACGCAGACCGTTGTCTTTCGGGACGATGAGATGGCTTTCGGCAGTCGATATATACTGGTTTTTACCTGATTCGGATGAGCAGGAACTCAGGAGCGAAGGTGCGGCAATGGAGGCTGCGCCGGTAACCGCAACTTTTTTAATGAAGTCTCTTCGGTTTGTCATGATGTTGAATATATTCAAGGTGTTGATGCAAATATAATAAAATTTTTTAAAAATCAATTCAAACTTTCTTTGTATTATTAAAAATATCGTATATTTGTAGCGAAATTAATAAAATTATGAAGCTAAATAACCGCCTGTTTTTAAAAATCCTGATTGCGGCATCGCTCCTGCTGATTGGCTGTAAGCCTGATAATCAAAGAGTTAACCATAATTACATGTGGTTCGACTGCGAGGCCAACTATGCGACTCTGTCGACTCCGGACTCCATATTGTTCTACCTCGAGAAATGCCGGGACCTCGGATTCGGCAATGTCGTGGTGGATATGAAATCCATTATGGGCGAGGTTCTTTATGACAGTTCCATAGCTCCTTATATGGGCGAATGGGAGGGGGTCACAAGGCCAAGGGACTATGACATGTTCGGCTGGTTCATCAAGTACGGACACCAGCTGGGCCTCAAGGTATTCGGCTCCCTGAACATATTTGCCGGCGGCCACAATTTCTTCGACAGGGGAATAATATATACTGACAAGGCTGCCTGGCAGAGCATCTGCTATCACGACGGCAAACTGACCCCGATATCGGAGATAAAGACCAATTACAACGGCATGCTGAATCCTGCTGATCCGGAAGTGCAGCAATATCAGATAGATATCCTCAAGGAATTCGCCTCGAAATACCCGGAAATGGACGGAATCATATTCGACCGTCTGCGCTATGACGAGATTACATCCGATTTCAGCGAACTGTCCAAAAAGCAGTTCGAGGAATATGCCGGTGTCACTGTGGAAAATTTCCCGGAGGACATTCTTTCCTGGTACGACGAAAACGGCCGGAAGCGGGAGAAATACGCCTATGGCAAATATTTCAGGAAATGGGTAGAATACAGGGCCGCTACCATACATGATTTCGTGGTGCGCGCACACAAGGAGCTCAAGGCCGTTAATCCTGACCTTATTATAGGTGATTACACCGGGGCTTGGTATCCTACATATTTCCATGTGGGAGTGAACTGGGCCAGCAGGGAGTACGACCCGTCCCAAGTGCCTGAGTACGAGGCATGGGCCACCGGGAATTACAAGAATACAGGCTATGCCGAGGAACTTGACATATATATGACCGGACTGTACTATTCGTTCATCACCAAGGACGATGTGGACAGGGCTACCGGAGTTGTCGGACGCAGGACCGAAGCCGGTATGGACAACAGCCTGACTTATTGCTACAGCGTGGAAGGCGGAGCAGAGATTGCGAAGCAGGTGACATGCGGCGTGGTTCCGGTGATAGGGTCCATATATGTGGAGCAGTATCTCGACGATTTCTCCCTCTTCCGTCCGGCAGTGGAGCAGGCTCTCAAGAGCACGGAAGGAGTGATGGTCTTCGACATTGTCCACCTGAACAAGCATCATCTGTGGGGTGATCTTGAGGCCGCAATGAAAAATGCAGGGAATCTTCAATAATAAATCATATCAATATTTATCATGAAAACCATTTTCAGATATCTGATTGTCGCTATCGCCTTCATGCTGACGGCTGTCAATGCCATTGCGCAGCCATCGGTCAAGGGTAAGGTGACGGATGCCGACGGGCAGCCTCTCGCTGGAGTGGCTGTCCTCGTACAGGGTACCGCCAACGGTACGCTAACTGATGAGAACGGTTCATACGCCCTTTCCGTGAAGAAAGGAGACGTGATACTCTTCTCGAGTCTCGGCCTTGCAGACCAGACTTTCATCGCTGACGGTTCTCTCAAGACATTGAATGTGGTTATGAAAGAGGACGTTTCATATATCGAGGAGACCATAGTGGTCGGCTACGGAACACAGAAGAAGTCCTCCATGACGGCTGCGGTTTCTTCCATCAAGGGAGACGAACTCCTGAAAGCCCCTTCGACCAATGTCTCGCAGATTCTTGCCGGAAAACTTCCGGGCATATCATCTGTCCAGGAGTCCGGAGAGCCGGGACTTGACCAGGCTTCGCTCCGTATCCGCGGTTCCATCTATGGCGTTTCATATGTCGTGGACGGATTCCCGGTAAGCAATATTAATGACATTGATCCGGCCGACATCGAGAGCATTTCAGTATTGAAGGATGCCTCGTCTGCTGCAGTTTACGGCCTCCAGTCATCCGGAGGTGTGATTATCGTCACCACCAAGAAAGGAGACAAGGGCAGCACCCGTATCAATTACAATATGTCCATCGGAGCATCGTTCAACGCGAATTTCCCGAAATTCATGGACGGCCCGCAGTTCGCATATTATTACAACGTTGCCGACATGATGGACCGCCTTGCAAGGGGCGACATCAGCAGTCCTGACCAGTATGTCCCTTATTTCAGCAAGGAACAGGTCGAGATGATGACCAACGGCGATCCTTCGGACGGATGGGACAATGTCAACTACATTGACAAAGTATTCGGCGTGGGCCTTACCCAGAAACATAATATCACCGTACAGGGAGGTAATGAAAAGCTTCGTTATTTCACTTCCTTAGGCTATCTCGGACAGCAGGGTAACATCGACAATTTCAACTACAAGCGCTACAATATGCGATTGAATGTCGAGTCCAATTTCGCCAAGTACTTCACATTCACCGCAGGTCTCTCCGGCGTGATTTCCAACAGGGAGACTCCTGCCTACAATTCCGGTGGAGGTGATGATTCCGGATATTCCGAGACCGGATGGCTCTCCATTGGCAACCAGACCATCCAGATGCATCCTTACCTGCCGGAGAAATATGAAGGACTCTACACCGCTTCCATCAAGAAGAACACGGGACTCCCTCAGTCACCTCTCGCGGCCATCTATGAGTCAGGCTACAAGAAGACCAGGGGAATGGACGTGACGGCCAATGTATCCCTCGCCATGGACATACCGGGCGTGGAGGGGCTTCAGCTCAAGGTTGCAGGTTCATACGCTTATGGTAATTCCTACAACAAGAATCTCAATACCCCGTACTATGTATATTCGCATACCAGGGATGCCGCTACAGGTGAGTTCGCATGGAACAAGGTGACTGACCCGCGCGGTGACGGTTCCGGAAACCAGCTCGGCGAGGGCTCGACTTACTCTTATTCATTGACCGGTCAGGCCAGCCTCAGCTATGTGAATTCTTTCGGCAAGAACAATATTGACATTCTTGCACTTATGGAAGCCCGCGACTACAAGGGCAACGGACTTTCCGCATACGCCAAGGAGATTCCTTTCGCCTCCCTTCCGGAACTTTCCAACGGTACTCCGGAGGAGAGCCCTATAGGTGGCTGGAGTTCCGCTTCGAGAAGTGCCGGCTACGTGTTCAGGGCAAGGTACAATTACGATGAGCGTTATCTTGCTGAGTTCACTGGACGTTATGACGGCTCCTACAAATTCGCCGGCATGCGTTCCAGCCGCTGGGGATTCTTCCCTTCAGGCTCAATCGGATGGAACATGGCCAAGGAAAAATGGATGTCAGGTGCCCGCTTCCTCGATGACCTGAAGCTCAGGGCATCAGTTGGACTTCTCGGTAACGACTATGTAAGCGAGTATATGTTCCTCAGCACATATTCACAGTGGGGAAGCAAGGTCATATACAGTACCGGCAGCAACAATGCCTACCATTCGACTGCAGTTCCGAGTCCTGACCTCACCTGGGAAAAAACTCTCTCATACAATGTCGGTATGGATGTCTCCATGTGGAAGGGCAAACTCACTGCAGAGCTTGACGTCTTCTATAATTACACTTACGACATGCTTACGGCCCAGTCTTCCGGTTTCCCGTCCTCAATGGGAGGCTACTATCCTGACTGGATAAACTACAATGAGATTGATGCCAAGGGTGTGGACTTCTCCATCACCCACAAGAACAGCGTGACTGTGGCCGGAAGACCTTTCTACTACCAGATCGGGGCATCATTGACCTATTCCAAGACCCGCTGGCTCAGGTACAAGGATGACCCTAACGCTCCTGAAATCCAGAAGATTGTGGGTACTCCAGTCGGATCATTCCTGGCCTGGAAGGCTGACGGTCTGTTCCGCAGCGAGGAGGAGATTGACAACTCCGCATGGTACGGAACCCGTCCTTGTGTCGGTGACATCAAGTATGTGGACCTCAATGGTGACGGCAAGATTGACACCCAGGACAAGGGCCTTGTGGGCCGTCCTAACCGTCCTCAGCTCACTTACGGTCTCAATCTCGCAATCAGCTGGTGCGGTATTGACCTCAATGCCCAGTTCACCGGCGGAGCCCTCTTCGACGTGTCCCTCACAGGTACTTACTACAATGGCTACGATGACAACACAGTCTGGACCCAGACATTCAAGGAGGGCGCAAACTCTCCTCTGTATCTGGTCGAGAATGCCTACAGCGAATACAACAAGGACGGCACCATGCCTCGCCTGACGCTCAGCAATACCGGCCACGGTGGAGACAACGGTCTTGCATCCACATTCTGGCTCAGGAACGGAAGATATATCAGGCTCAAGACAGCCCAGCTCGGCTATACATTCCCGAAGAAGTGGATGGAGAAAGCCAATATCCAGTCACTCAGAATCTTCGTGGAGGGCCAGAACCTCTTCACCATCGACGGTCTTCCTAAGGGCATCGACCCTGAGTCCCCGGGCGTGAACAACGGTTATTATCCGCAGCAGCGCCTTGTCATGGGCGGTATTTCCATCACATTCTAAACTTGTTGATAGTATGAAACTTATTACTAAATATATGGCGGCTGCCGCCGTTGCGGTGACTGCGGTGTCCTGCTCCGACTTCCTCGACAT
>SAMEA3663026__coassemble_514_pt1 | contig 19222 bp, 17 predicted proteins | sample SAMEA3663026__metabat2_low_PE_017 | metagenome-assembled genome bin SAMEA3663026 (sample SAMEA3663026) | pig gut metagenome | biome: pig gut; feature: pig-associated habitat; material: faeces | place: France | collected 2012
CTGAAGATACGATGTCAATGTTAACCCCATCAGGGCCCTTGCGTATGACGTCATCCACCGAGATACTCTCGTCCGCGAGGAAATTCGTCACGCCTATGCCCCTCCTGCCGAAACGGGAACTCAGCGTTCCCTTCCTGATATCCAGGTCAAGCATCACCACCCGCTTCTTCGCAGAGGCCAGGGTATTGGCCAAATGAGTGGAAATGAATGTCTTGCCGTCTCCCTCACTCATCGAGGTGCAGACAATCACCTGTATCGGGCGGTCCTTGCGGGACATGAATGAGAGATTGGTCCTGATGATCTTGAACGCCTCGGATATGACTTCCGGGTCTTCCTTCTCCTGGGGCACATTGCCGAGGAACGGAAGCGAAACCCTGTCCTGCAAATCCTTGCGTGAATGCACCCTCGTGTCGAGGAACAAAATCATCAGCAATATCACGCCCGGCACGGCGAGGCCGACCAGCAGGCCGAGTATCAGAATCTTGTTCCTGTCCGGGGAAATCGGGGACGCAGGACCGCTGGCCCCGTCGATGACCCTCGCATTGTTGTCCACCATGGCCTGCGACAAGGCGTTCTCCTCTCGCTTGTTCAGCAGGAACATATAGAGGGACTCCTTGATCTTCTGCTGGCGCTCGATGGAGAGCATCTTGCGCTGCTGCGTAGGAATCGAGGCCACCTTCACCTGGGCATTGCTCTCGTGGAGCATCGCATCCTTCCGGCGCACATTCAGGCTCACTATCATATTGTCCACGGCCCGGATGATGGACTGCTTCATCGCCCTGAGGGTATTGTTTATCTCCTCCACGACCGGGTTCTTCTCGCTGCTGTCCTCTATGAGTTTGTCACGGCGGAGCTTGGCAGCATTGTACTGCGAGATCTGGGCCTCGATATTCATGTCGGATATACCGGTATTGGACGGAATCAGGTCCACCTCCTTCGTCGGGTCGGTGAGATAATCCTTGATATACTGCGCGAGACGCAGCTGGGTGTCGAGTTCGAGGACATTGGAATTGTATTTCTGGGACTCGCCCATGTACATTCCGGCTGCAGAGCCGAGATCCACTATCTGGTTCGCTTTCTTGAAGGACTCCAGGTCGGACTCCACGCCGCCGAGCTCCCTCTCGATGATGACGAGACGCTCGTTGATGAACTCAGCGGTGTTGATGGCCACCTGGTTCTTGTCATTGATGGCTTCCTCGTTGTACACCGATATGAGCATATTCAGCACATCTTCAGCACGTTCCGGAGATCCGTCCTTCAGGGACAGGGTCAGGATGGAAGCCTCGTCCTCCTCCTGGCGGATACCGAGATTGCCGAGAATGGACGCCACCACCGACGACATCGGAACCTTGGTGACGTATATTTCCGTATTCTTCCATTCCGAAGAGAAATAGTTCGTCCTGGTCACGAGGACCTTGCTGCCGCCGACCGACACAGTGTCATTTATCGGCACGGTCACTTCCCTGCCCTCGTCCTCTCCGTATATCGAGCTGAGAACCACGTGGGAAGAATCCTTCGGGGTGAGGGTGAACGAGCAATATCTGCCAGGCAATGCATCCGGGAAGGTCACGGCCACCGGGGAACGGGAGTAGAGCTCCTTCATCCTGAAGCCGGACTTCACCTTGTAGGAGACATCCGCATGAAGCCTCGTAACCACCTCACGCACAAGCTTTTTGGACTTGAACTGGAGAATCTCGTTGGAGACATTCACCTTGTTGATATAGTTGTCATAGCGGTCGAGACCGGCCGAAATCGTCTTGTTCGACGGGTCCTTGATGATCACCGTCGCCGAACGGAAATAGGTCATAGGCGTGCTGGCGTACTTGTACCAGGCCAGCCCTCCGAACACTATGATGGAGAGCACGAACCATTTCCACTTCGACAGCAGGTAGAACAGGAGGTCGAGCACGCTGACTTCCTGTCCGGAATTGGGATTCTTAGTATTGTTCTGCATTGTCGCCATGATTGCTTACTAATTGTTTTTCAAGCTGTTGGCCGCCCACATTGCGGAGCAAACAGCAGTCAGGATGGACGTGGCGAGGGTCACGTACTGGAGGGTCTTGTCCTCGCTGTCCTTCTTCCTGTACTTCGGCTCCACGTAGATGATGTCGTTCTGCTGGAGGAAGAAGCACGGGGAGTTGAAGATGTCCTTGCTCCTGATGTCGTTCAGGAAAATCTCCTTGTGCCCGTCAGTCTCCCGGATCACCGCTATTCGGTCCAGGCGAGCCTTCGGGGAAAGGTCCCCGGCATTGGCAATAGCCTCGAGGATGGTGATGCGGCCGTCCTCCACCGGGAACGAACCGTTGCGGCCGATGGCCCCGAGCACGGTGTATTTGAAATTCAGGAAATCAATCGTCACAATCGGGGACTTGATATAGTCACCGTCGATGATTTCCTGCCTTATCAGCTCCGTGGCCTCGCTCAAGTGAAGCCCCGCAAGATGGAGGGTGCCGAGAATCGGGAATTCGATGTTCCCGTCCATGTCCACCCTGTAGCCCTTCGTGTCGAGAGTGGCTGATGACCTGGCCTCACCGTCCGAGGATATCTGGAATGACCCGCTCTGTATATTGAACGGGAGAGCCAGCTCCATCTGCTTGCAGCTCACGGTGATGGAAAGCCTGTCATTGCACTGGATGACGGCCTCGTGCCGGTAGTCGAAGGGATATTTCTGCCCGGCCTCCATATCGTTCAGGTACACGAACTTCTTCGAGGAGGCACAGGAGGACAGCAGCAAGAGTGCTGTCAGACCCGCAAATAAAAACCTGTCAAGTTTCATATAGTTAATTAATACAAGTTTCATATAGTCAATATTTAAACCCTTTCCTGCAGATCCGCGCCGAGTCGCAGTCCGGGAGACAGTCCATAACCCCCACGGGGACCCTCTCGCAGATCATCGATATAGTATCATATAGGCAGTCCTGAAGCCTCATGTTGCCCTTCACCGCCGAGCAGCTCGGAAGCAGGGCCACGAAAGCGTCCACATCGGCACAGGTCCTGAACCTGTTCTCCGCCGACTGCCTGAGTCTTGCAAAGCCTCCCACGGGATACTTCACGTCCCTGTAGCACGGAGTCTTCCCGCTCCAAGGCGAACCGTACACGAAGACAATGTCATCCTCGACACGGAGGACGGGATTGTCATCATTGACGAGCTCACATCCGTCGAAACTGCATATCCACATGGCGGAATGCGTGCTCTTACCCGTACCGCTGCTCCCGAGGAACAGGTATGCCCGTCCGTCCAGGGCCACGGCCGAAGAATGTATGGAAATGCCCCCGTGCAGCAGCACCGCCTGCGAAAATGCAATCCGCAGCATCGAGCACAATGCCATCCCCGCATCCGGCGAATCCCAGTCCAGTTCCGCCCTGATGTCCGAGAACAGGCAGTCCGCATACATCCTGTGTACCGGTCCCCTCGCCAGTCCCTGGAGCTCCACCATATAGCCGCAGACATCCGCCCCGCTCTCCAAGGCTATGAGTACCATGTGCCCCAGATCGGTGTCGGACTCGTCCAGTTTCCGGCCTCCCAACCCTTCAGGGATGCCTTCGGCAGCATTGAAGGAAAATATCAGGCTGCCGCCATCCATAGTCTTGAAGTTCCTGAACGATGGAAGCAGTTCGTCAGCATCCATCCCTCCCGGAAGAAGCAGCCGGAAATCCAGCCCGGCCACCCTGTAATATTTCACGTTCTTCATCAGTAAAGATTCCGTCGCCTACCTCCTCCCGATCCTGAACTGGCCTGCAGAAAGGGAAATTACAGTCCAGAAAGCCTCAGAAGGCGCAAGCGAGAATGAAAAGTTCATTCGCTTCAAATGACGACCCAAAGTTCGTAATTTTTTCAGCAAAACACAAAAGAACTTAAATGAACCGTTATTCCCCCCTTTCGAGGAATAATGTCCGAAATTGCCGCCCTCCAGTACCAGGTCCAGCAGGGCCGAACTGTCCGGCATCCTGTCAGGAAGGTATGGCAGCGAGTCCCTGTCCAGCCCGAGATGTGCGGAAAGGAACGAGAACAGCAGCCCGTTCCAGCGCAGGAGCCCGGCAGAAGCGAAAAGGTCCCGTACCCGTCCGGCATCCATGCCTCCTGCGCGACAGAGCAGTGCGATATCGCATATCTGCCTGAGCCCCACGCCGTTGCCGAAGGCATGCTTCATTATGTGGCTGCTCATCAGCAGCAAGTCCAGCTCCGGAGAAGGAACCGTCACCGGTGCACCGCATATCTCCACGGCCCGGAATCCGTACTCCTTCTCCGCCTCCTGCATCCGCCTCTTCGTGAAAGGGCTGCAGAGGTCGAAAAGCTTCCGGTGATGCTCCACCTCCACCCCGTCCCACTGGTAGCACAGGCTGCCGTCCGGCTTCACATTCCACCGTATTTCCCTATCAGCAAGGAGGGTGCGGGCCCTGTCCCACTCCCCGGGAACATTGAAATACAGGTCGATGTCCCCGCATTCCCTGCGGTGCGGAACCGGATAGAGCAAGGCCGCAGCCTGCCCCTTCATCAGGACCGGATGAAGCCCGTGTCCCTTGAAGAAACCCATCAGTCCCGCCACGGCCCTGTCCATCACCATGCCCTGCCTCTCAATCCTGTCCACCTCGGCGGTCCACCTCAGCAGAAGCCCGTCATCAGGCAGGGAGGCATCGTCAGGAAGCATCTCCATAGCGGAATAGACAATGGCCGTAACAGTCTGGCGCACAGACTCCTCGTGAATAGCCTGCCACTCCCCGGCAGTCAGGTGCAATACCTTCTCCGGCACCTCCTGGCCGAAGAGCCCGGACCGTACCAGAGCCAAAAATACTTCCGTGAGGGACTCCGTCATCGCTGCAGCAGACCGTATCCGTCCCATTCGTCGAGCATTGCCGCGACATCGGCCGCAGCCGTCTCCTCAGGGACATCGTAGTTGGCCACCATATATGCAGTCACGTCCCCGGCGGAAAATTCCTTTCCGGAAAACGCCTCCCATATATCGGCAGCCGTATCGTTGAGAGTGAAGACGTCCGTCAGATTAATATCCGGCCCGTCTTTCACGATCATATACCGCCTCCCCATCTTGCGGAGGCGAAGCGAATCATTCAGCTTCATTTTCTCAAAATCTTTTTCCTGTAACTATAGCAACGGCTGTCAGGAAGATTATCTTGACATCCGTCCACAATGACCAATGTTCCAGATAGTCGAGGTCCATTTCCAACCGGCGGAGCATCTTCTCCATAGTGTCCGTGTACCCGTTGTACAGGGTCGCGTACGAGAACACGCCCGGCCTTATCCGGAAAAGCCTCTCATAATCAGGATTTTCGGCCTTTATCTTCTCTATGAAATACCTCCTCTCGGGCCTGTAGCCCACCATGCTCATGTCACCCTTCAGCACATTCCAGAGCTGCGGCAATTCATCCAGGTGATGATGCCGGATGAATGCCCCCACCTTCGTCAGCCTGTTGTCGGTCTCCCCGCAGAGTGCAGGGACTCCGTCGTGCTCGGCGTCCGGCACCATCGAACGGAACTTGAACAGGGTGAAAGGTTTCCCGTGAAACCCGATTCTCTCCTGCGAGAAAATCGCCTTGCCGGGTCCCTCAAGCCTGATGGCTGCCCATATTGCCAAGAACACCGGCGACAGGACTATCAGCCCTGCTCCGCTGACGAAAATATCCATCGTCCTCTTCATAACGCTTCCGGCAGGGCCCGCTTCCGCCACCCGGCCCGCGTCAATCTTCTGTAACTCTTCTTGCATTATTATCGCTGTTTATCAAGCTGTTATATATCCCGAGGCAGTTCGAGATCATCCTTTCCTTCGTGAAGAAGCGACTGAATCTCTCCAATGCCCCCTGCGAATAAATCCTCTGCCTGTTCCTGTCCCCGGCTATCGACATTATCGCCGAGGCGATTCCCCTGGCGTCGCGGGTATCCACATTGATGCCGGAAATGCCGTCCGCATTGACCTTGGACACTCCCGAGCCGGGTATCTTCGTGGCCACCACCGGAGTACCACAAGACATCGCCTCAATCTGGACGATACCGAAAGCCTCAGTCTTCTGGATGCTGCTCAGCACGAACACGCTGCTCGCCCCGTAATAGGCCGGAAGGTCCTCATCAGCCACCCTGCCGAGAAGCATCACCTTGTCCTGCAATCCCCTGGAAACTATCCGGGACTTCAATTCCTCCTCGAGAGGGCCGGTCCCCCCGATCAGCACCAGATAGTCGTCAGGCAGGAATTCCGCCGCATCCACGAGATAGGAGAAGCCCTTGTATTCCACGAGACGGCCGAGGGAGAACACTATCTTCCTGCCCGGATACCTGTTCCTGACCGCATCCACGTCAGCCACCTCCGGAATGACAGGGTCTATCCCGATGTGGAGAGGGACGAACTTGTCCGACGCCCCGGCGAGGAAAGGTGATTTTTCGAGATAATATTTCGTAGTGCCTACTATCCTGTCCGCCCTGTGTATCAGCCAGTTCTGCAGAGGCTTGAAGAACCGTAGCAGGAACTGCTGCTTCAATATGTCGCTGTGCCAATGCAGCACCACCTGTCCCCTGTATCCCGACAGCCGGAGCGCGAGCGCAGCCATGGGATCCGGATGATGGATGTGCAGGATGTCGTAGCTGCGGCATCTCCTCCTCAGCTGAAAAATCATCGCCGGGGATATCATCGTCGAGGCCATCTTGAAAAGCGTCCTGCACAGGATCAGCACGGCATTCTCATTGACCTTCTCGACCCGTGTCGGCCCTTCCAGTGCCGCACACATCATATCGCAGCGCACGCCCTCGGCGGACAAACCCGTCATGAGGTCGTACATCACCTTCTCCACCCCGCCCACGACGGGATAAAACTTTCCTACCTGAAGTATACGCATAGGTGAGTCATTTTGTGAGACGTTCGTATAGTTCAATATACTCCGCATATCTGTCTTCCTTTCGGAACTCTTTCACCGCCCGGCTGCGGCAGGCATCCATGAAGTGCGCCTTCCCGAGTGTCTCCACCCGGCGGACCGCATCCACAAGCCCTTCAATATCACCCTGTTCCACGACGAAACCCGTATCCCCGGCCACGGCCTCTATGCTGCCGCCTGTCCTGTATGTCACCACAGGAGTCCCGCATGAAATCGCCTCGAGATTCACGGTCGGGTAATTGTCCTGCCACGTCGGGTTCACGAGGACATCGGCCGTACTGTAAAGCCCGGCAAGCTGATGGACATCGGCAGTGCGCTTCACCGCCACCATCCTGTCTCCCAGGACGGTCCGGCCGCACCTCGAAAGCACGTCATCAAGCTGCTTCCGGTCCATTCCGACAAGTACTATGACCTCGTCACTGTCTAATCTCGCGGCCATTTCCACGAAATCATTCAGCCCCTTCTCCTCGCTCCAGATGCTGGCGATGCCGAGGATGACATGCCTGTCACCGAGCCCGTAGCAGCGCCGGACTTCCGATTCGAGGGCAGGCTGGGGGGAGAAAACGTCGGTATCTATCCCATTGTGAATCACCTGGAAGCGATAGTCCTTCAGGAATGATTCCGACATCTCCGACCTCATCCAGTCCGACACAGGGACTATCGTCAGCCGGTCCTCCGGCATGGAGCAGAAGGCATCACGTTTGTCCCTGAAGTTTCGGGCAGAGCGGTCTGCAAACAGGCTTCGCGGGAATTTCCCCCTCTGGGGACAATGTCCGCAGCCGGTCTTCCATCGGTCACAGCCTGCATACATATAGTGATAGCAATGCCCCGTATACAACCAGCAGTCATGGACAGTCCATATCACCTGTATCCCGCTATGCGACAGGAAGTCGAACAATATCCTGTAATTCAGGAAATAGCCGTGGATATTGTGTATATGGATGATGTCCGGCCCGATTCTCCTGATATCTTCGATGAACCGCTTCGTGGCCAGTACCGAACCAAGTCCGTGGCGGTCAAGAATCCGGGTCTGGAGGCCGTGCCACACGACACTGGCCTTATTTCCCACCGGGACAGGGATTGAAGTCGATCCCGGGAGTCCGTCACGGCCCTTGCTATAGGCTACGTAACTCTCCCAGCCATTGGCCATGGCCAGTTCCCCTATCTCCTTCATTATCCTGCCCGTAGATGTGCTGGTCCTCAACACGGGATTTATCTGCAACAGCTTTTTACTCATACCTTTACAACCCCCTCATAAAGCCGGACCCACATCCCCATGACCTTCCCCTCCGAAAACCTCTCCGTCACCTTCTTCGCCTCCGCCGACATCCTCCTGAGAGTGGCCGGGGAAGCCATCAGCGACATCATGGCATCCGCCAGTCCCCTGATGTCCCCCTCTTTCACGAGAAGGCCGTTGCGTCCGTCATCTATTATATCCTTGGGGCCGCATTTATAATCAAATGTCACCACCGGCAACCCTGCCGACATCGCCTCCACCATCACCATCGGGAATCCCTCATAATGAGAACTCATCACCAGCATCGAACTCGCCTTATATTCTGCCGCGATGTCCTTCACCGGTGCATTCAGCCTCGCACTGTCCCCGACTCCAAGAGTCCGTATCTTCCTCTGCAGCATCTCCTTCCACTCTCCCTGCCCGAAAATGTCGAGCCTCCAGCCAGCAAACCTTCCATCCTTCCGGACCAAAGCCCAGGCATCTATGAGACGGTCGAATCCTTTCTGATAGTCGAGGCGTCCTACCGCAATTACCCGACGGGCATCCGAGGACGCCACCCCGTCATTTAGCCTCATCCCGTCACAAATGTCCTTGGCAGCATTCGGAATGACCCGCATTCCCGGTATCTCTCCCCACATCTGTGCATCCTCCTCCGTCAGAACGACAAATCGGTCAAAACGCCTGACTAATCTTTCATCCGTCCGTGCCCGATAACGGTCCGCCAGCCCGAGGAGTCCGGAACGATTGTATTGATAATGAAACATTTTGCTCTGGTGCAGCTCCATCACTTTCCGGCTTCCGTCCCTGATGTCCGGCACGAAACTGCACTCCCCCGGATAAAGGCAGTCCACCACATCCGGCCTTTCAGCCATCAGCAACTCCGTAAGTCTCTTCCTATGCAGCCTCCGCCTACGGAAATACCCGGCAACCTTGCAAATGAAACTCTTCCCGTTGTCATCCGAATAATTGACCCCCAGGTCCACCATCCTCACCCCTTCCGGCAGCGGGAAGAACAAATCCCTCCCCTTCTGGTCAGTAGTCACCACCAGAATCTCCCACTCAGTATTCCTCCTCAGCCAACCTATCTTATTCAGCAGCACCCTCTCCATCCCTCCCGGGTTGTACAGGGAGTGGATGGTGTAAAGAAGTTTCATAGATTTCCCGGTATTATTTTAAAGCACACTTGCGATATTGCTTTCACGAGTTCTGCAATTATGAACGATCCGGCCAAAACCAATACTACATATAATTGAGATGATATTCCTGGTAAAAGGAACGCTATTGAGTCCATCACAACCAATTGACACAGATATAGTTCATAAGAGATAGAGCCTAAATGAGTTGTAACCCTATTGTTAAACCGCTCATAAGGCAATTGAATAATTACCAACGTTATCGCCACAGGGATGAACATATGCGAAACGCAAAACGCAAGTTCTTTACCAAGCATATATGTCAACCCCACGCAAATAACTGCTGACAGCACCGCAAAACTATACCAAAGCCTATTCTTAAAGACAATCTCATCAATCCTCTCCCTCATCATTGAACAAAAACACCCTGTAGGAAATGCCATAAGACTTACATACCAACATCTGTCATATCCTATCATTCGCAGCATTAATACAGTGATGGTCACTATGATGAACATTGTCAGGACAATGCCATTTTTATCCTTCAGTCTGGTACAAACGAAGAAAACCAGATATAGAAAAAATATTGCAAAAACAAACCACAAATGCGACTGCCGTGAAGTTCCCGTTACAATTATCTCTCGCAAATCAATTACAATATCATGAGCTGGCAATCGAACCAACAAATAATATAAAGCGACTGTAATAAGGTATGGGACTAAAAGTTTCCCTATTCTACGGAGTATCGAGCCTAAGGAGATTGAACAGTATCTTTCATAACTCTTCCACATTCCATAGCCAGAGATGAACAGAAACATCGAAACAAATGGTGCTCCCCAAAAGCGGAAAGGCTGGATTGACTGTAACGGCGTCCTGAAACTCAAATGGCCCAAAATGATAACTATCGCCATAAACACCTTCAGGGCAGGTAATTTCTCCTTCCTGAACGTATTCTCACTCTCAAATGTCAAAAGAGAAACCAAAAACAATATGGCTAGAACAATGGCAAATTCAATCATGCTCGTATTGTTTTATTTGAGCCAATACATAAATAGAGGGCAAATACCACAAAGATATCCGTAGATACTTTTACCCATATTATATAATTCAGTATCAGCAATAATACAAACATCCAATAATACTCAGGATGAGCCTTTGCGAGTGTGATGGCTGTAGTATGAAAGAATGCGGCAAAAAGGACCAGTCCAATAACACCAAAATAGAAAATAAATCGTAAATACCCGATATCTGTACTTTTATAGAATCCTCCATAGTAATCTCCAACATAAAAAGGATCCGTCGTAGCAGGACTCAACATATAGCCATCACCTATCACCCAAGTATGAAGAGACTCTGGGAACACCACCATGTTCGCAAGAATATTATTTGAATTAGTTTCCCAATGACCTTGTTCTATTAGATTAAAGAAGCCTTCGAACGCGAATCTGAAATTACCACGAAAATGAGGATCAGTCAAATATAAAACAGAAGAAACAATCAATGAGATGCCCACAATCAATGCAATCTGTTTCCATAATGAGCCCCTGCCGACATTTCCAGTAGTGCCCCATCTCAGCCAAACAAATACTGCCAATATAAAACCAACTATTGTTGTACGGGCAATCATATTCCCAATAACCAAGATGACTACGAATGCGAGTAAATAGAGCCACAGATAATGGGAACAAGATGGAATGGCAGAAAGCCGACAAGTGACAAATGATATTATCAGCAAGACTGCCGCAAAACGTGTACCTGCTACATCCAAACAACACCCAATGCCGTATAATCTTCCAGCGCCACTCAGCCTATCCATTTCAATGAAGCCCAAATCCGCTACTACCCTGTTGACATAGCTACAGAATTGGGGGCTTAAGTCAATTATCAATGCAAGTATACATTGTAATACGCAGACCGCGATTAAATAGTTACTTACAAGCACCACAGACAATTTCCCATGGGCAATTTGTATTAGCTTGGCAATTCCATATGCCCCGCCTAACCAAACCCACATAGAAACAATATACGTTGCGTAAGTATAATCTCTTGTGTCATTTATGACCGCAGACGCATAGGCCACAAGTGAAACTAAAATAGCAAGAAAAGACAACCGCAAAAAAGCCATATCAATCTTTCCAGAGTGCCCCTTCGCCAATTGAATCAGATAAAACACCAATCCAACTACTGCCAACATCATTTTAGTGTTGACAGCAGGAAGGAAGCTGAATGCAAATGGAAAGAAATAGAAGCTAGTCAAACAGACCAGCAAAAAATAAATAATCAACCTAATCACCCTCATCGGAACAACAGGTTATAAAGCATTTTATAGAATATTATATAATACACCTTAACGGCCCACCATATATTTTTGGAAGCTAACCATTGAAGCAATCTTGTCCGAAGTGGCAAATACCGATTCGCCAAAATAAACCCGTTTGCCTCAGGATACCATTCCTTCCATATTCGCCATTTTTCCGGATTATCACTAATCAAGAAAGGCAACTTGACATTGAGTTTAAAAAAAGCTATCTCTTTTGACAAATCCTCAGGACAATTCTTAATAACAGATGCTATAGCCTGATCAGCATTATAACGTATGTCAATCAGCCTCTGTTCAGAGAACCGCTCAGAAATTGCGTTTTCATTGTATTTCACATAATGATAGAGGGCTTCTGGAACGTAGGCGACCGATTTCGCCTTTGAAAGGACATCAAACATTATCATATCCTCGCCCCCTTTCCTATGCTCAACCGGGAAAACCACTCCGTCATAAAGACAACGCTTTATAAGTTTATTCCAAACATTATACTTCGCACTTCCTCCCAGATAACCAATTTTGAGAGCATCCAATGGAGTAGCGAATACAGGACATTTCTGATATCGTTCAGTATGCTCATATGAGAGATAGAAATCACAGTAGGCGTAGTCAGCACTTTCACTCATCACTGCCGAATACAATTCTTCGAGCATAGTTAAGTCCAGCCAATCATCGCCATCACAATTCAGAATATATTCTCCGGCTGCAGCTGCAAGGCCTGATCTTCTTGCCGCCGGAAGCCCTAGGTTCTTCTCATGAGAAACAATCTTCACGTCTCTTTCCGGGTAACGGGCAAGAATTTCCTTGAGAATCTGAATACTCCCGTCTGTCGATGCATCGTCAACAAAAATAAACTCAACATCATTGAATGTCTGATTCATCAAGGACTCCACACACTTAGCCACAAACGGACGGACATTGTATATTGGAGTAATAACGCTAATAGCAGGCATTTTCATTGTGTTATTGTAAAAATTCATCCTTGCACGTTCTTGGCAGGCAACTCAATGAGACTGCCGAGATATACGTCCATTTCCGAAGGAGTAATTCTCTCCAAACCACTTGAATCAAAAAAAGTAATTTCTCCAAACATCACTTTTTCATTTATGCAATATAAATCAATTCTCGCGTGAGGCAAGTCTTTGGATAGACGAGCTGCTAACTTAAGCATCAATTGCAACTGAGAGGGTTTCTCAAATCCCATATCTGGTCTTGGGGCTCCCCATACAATATCGACATCATTCCAATCTGTGTCATAATACGCAAATCTTTTGTCTCCTGAATACCTGCCATCTGCAACCATTATGAGTTTTGGTTGCCCAGAGAAGCAATATATCTTATAATCAATCAAATCCTGTCTTCCCGTATCTGGTGCCAAGTATTTCTCGGCGATTACGCGCCTGGGGACATTTTTATATGGCCATTCTCGGTAAAGACGATATATGTCAAACTTGAGAGAGAGATTAAGACGGTCTATAGCCTCCTCCTTATTGAATTTGGCTTTATCCTTACATATTACAACGCCTTCTCCGCCACCTCCTTGAGTAGTCTTGAGTACAAATTGTTCGGGCAAAACGCTCCAATCTATTTCTTCAGGTCTATCCCATACTCCTATAGTCGGGATGATGTACTCTTCACCAATTATGTCAGCGACATACTTTTTTACCGCATATTTATCCACCATCGTAGTGTATTCGGGCTTACGATTGTAGAGTTTCAGCCACTGTAGTTTCTCTGTAAAAGTAGTGGGATTAATCAACTCTAGCCGACGCCCCATATAAAACCGATACAGAAGTTTTAGATATAGTGCATCAGGAAGCCATTTAAAGAAATGTTGAACGATGGAGGCCATAAACATGCCTCGATTATCCTTCAACATCATTATGGCAGTTTTGATTTTACTCATAAATTGAGCATTTGTTTACGGCCAAATACAAAGAATCGAACAAGAATCTTGATTCGTTTTATCAAAGGAAGTTGGTCCAAATAATCCAGTTTATCGAAAAAAAACTGAAAATAAAATCCAGGATCGTACACCGGAGATTTTCGATAGCACTCCCACCACTGATCCAAGTTTGGACACCATGATTTCCATGGTTTCGCTCCATTAAAATGAATATTACTAAAAATCAATGGGTCTTCTGAAGATTCCGAATGCATATATTTCGAGTCAAGCATCTTTTTATCATGAAGAGATACGATTCCAAAAGCACCATCTACCATTGAATAAACATATGGTATGGACATTATCCTGTCTTTACATACAATATTAATAATATCCTGGTCTTGATACCTAAATTTCTTACTTGCAAAAGACATGAATCTGCTAACAATATTATCTCTTCTCATCAATTCCAAGTTCATAAGTAAAAAACCGGACAAGAAATAATTACCTGGCGTTGCCCCTATTGATTTGACGTATTTTAATCGCTCTGGAGCGACATTCATATCCAACGCGTACACAGCTCCTAAGTAATTGTCATCCATATCCCTATCCAAAAGAGATTCCAAATCAAGGCGAAAGACCATATCCACATCGGCATAAATAGCCTTACTATATTCTGGTATCAGTTTCGGAGCAAGTAATCTAAAATATGCAGCATTCGTAATTCCCCTTATCTCAAAGGCACCTTTAAATGCGTCCCCGACAGACCTATACTGGACACGCATATTAGCATACTCTCTCCTTATTGCATCAAAACCAGTTATTGATGGTTGCTCTCCTGAATGAAGAACAATGAAATCATAGTAATTGTCTTTATTCCCCGACATCAAGATTGACGATATACATACGCCAGCTGCCAAAGACATATTACCATCAAATGTTAAAACTATAGGAATTGTTCTCATACTAAATTTTGCCTGAAATGCTGTTTAATCCACGGAAAAAAACCAAGCCATGTCATCCCAAACTTTATTCTGTCCACAAGTTGTATTCTAACAAATGGGTTAAATAACACATGAAAATTAATTTCTGGGAAAGAATTCTTCCATAACATATACACATCCGAATAATTTATCGCAGGCATGTATAAACGTCTTTGGTTAAATTTTAGACATATCATTGCCCTTTTGACTTCTTTACTGCATTCTGTTTTATATGCATCTATGACTAATCGCGCATTCGCACAAGCTTCATTCGCCCTTTTAATTGTTGCCGACTTTGTTTCTTCCCTTGAAATTGAGTTGGATTCTCCATTATAATAATAGTAGACATCTGTCACATATGAAACTCGCTTGCAGTATTTAATGATTTGCAAAGTAGTTGCCATATCCTCTCCCATGTTGAATACAGGGAACTTGATATCGTTATCATATAATTGTCTCTTATAGAGCTTATTACATACCGAAAGCGAGTCAATTTGGCTAAGAAGATTGCATGTATATTTTTTCAAATCAGTATTGTGGATGGATTTCCTCAACGTCCGTTTACCTCGCCATAGAGTAATAAAATCGCACACTACAATATCCGATTGCTCGGAAACAGCTTTATTATACATCGACTCATACAAAGATGTATCAACCCAATCATCACTATCACAATGAGCTATATAATCTCCCGTAGCTACTGACAAACCTTTCCTCCTGGTTAAGGGCAAACCAAGATTCTTCTCATTATGTATTATTTTTACTTGACTTTTTCTGTATGGATAATCCTCTAAAACACGTTCAAGCACCAGTATGGATTTATCTTTTGTACAATCATCTACAAAGATGAACTCCATATCTGCCAGAGTTTGCCCTAATAAACTCCTCACGCACTTCTCGATATATCGTTCTACACCATAAACTGGAATAATTACACTTACTTTTGGCATTTAATTATTGATCTAAGTTTAACATATAGGGGGTACACTCCTATAAGAGTTATCATGTATTTTATTCGCGAGCGTAACGAAACATCTTGAGATTGGAATATCTCTTTTGTCATCTCCGGGAATGTATTTAACCATCGGCTATAATAGCCTCTCAGATGGAAATAATTCGTTATTGAGTTCTTGATTATCAACTTTAAGGCAATAATCTCCGACCTCAAAGGATCTATAAGTCCATTTGAAACGAGAATCGATTCTACTAACTGATAGTTACATAGGTTATCCTCAATTCGTTGGTCAATTGCTTGCTTTGAAGTCGCTTTAACTATAGAGCCCTCCCTATGGCAATAATGATATTTAGATTCTGGTAAATAAGCTATACTTCTACAGTATATTGCAAACTGCACGGAATAGACATAATCCTCACAATATGAGCGTGAAGGGAAAACGAAATCATATGAAGAATAAATGTTACGTTTAACCAATTTATTGCACAATGACCCTGTCACATTGCATAAGATAAGATTTCTCAGGAAGGGTTCTTTAAAACAATTAGGACTGACATAGGAAGCTTTATCAACATAATCATTCACATAATCACAAACGACCATATCATAGCCACCGGAAATTGCCAAAGACAACATCTTTTCGCACATATCATCTTCCATCCAGTCATCACTGTCACAAAAAGTGACATACTCACCAGTCGCATGTTCAATTCCCTCTTTTCTAGAATAAGCAACACCGCGATTCTCTGCATGATAAATGAAAGATACAGTCCCACAGAATTTAAATTTATCGTTAATTACATTAGTCGAATCATCCGTACTACCATCATCCACGAATATCAGTTCAAGTTTATCACTAATTGTCTGCCTACATAAGTGTTCGACACACTTATATAGGTATTGGCTTGCATTGAAATATGGAATGATTATACTTATGGTCATATAAAGTGTATTAATGAAAATGGTGTGCAATTAAGAATCCCACCTATACGCAATGTACAAATGACTACACAAATAATTAATCCATTTTAATACCTTAGAATTATACCCTTAGCCAATCATTTACATAACGTCATCAACCACATGCTCATTATGATTGCTTTGAAAATGAATCGCTATGATTTGAAATAACGATTTCATATGTTCATTATTTCTAAGCATCACCCAATATATGGTACAACTTATTCCCATGCCAAGAATAAGTGTTACAACAGAGGGCAGATCAAAACGCGTTATAACATATGCGGGCACACAGGCAATTACTGACAAAACCAGAAACGACACATAATCCTTAAATTGTGATGCATATCCCATACCCAGATGTTTACCGTTCCAATAACTATTGATTACAAGCGCTATCTGAGTGTATATCACTTTTGAAATACATATTCCAATCACCCCAAAAGGAATGGCAGCGATAAGAATGGAAAATGAGATTATTCTTTTGCTAATTTCAAGCTTGAGGATGACATCACTCTTTCCTTTAACCTTTATAAGATTAAGATTGATATTAGTAATGTGATCGAACATTATTGCAAAACTGAAAATTTGCAAATAAACCACTGACTCTGACCACTTCGCAGTCAAAAGAAAATTTACAAGTGGCTCAGCAAGAGCCGACATCAAACAGCACCCAAAAAAGATTACCATAGATGTCATCCCGATATATTTTCTATACGAAGAGACAAGTTGTTTATCATCATCCTGAATTCTTGAGAAAATAGGAAATGTCACTTTGGACAAAACGCCATTGACACTCTCTACCGGAAGCCGGGAAATTGTCGTTCCTTTTGAGTAATAAGCAAAGTCCGTAGGAGAAAAGAACTTGCCAATTACAATTGAATCTATATAATTGTAAATAGTAGTAAGCAGGCTTGCTCCCAATATATTTCCTCCAAAAGAAAATAAATTCTTGAAAGAATCCATGGAAAACTTGGTAGAAGGCACCCACTTTAGATAGAATGAAATTAATATTGTCTTGAGAAAAGCAGCACAAATCGCCTGAGCGACAAGCGACCATACGCCAAATCCGGCATATGCCATTCCTATCCCGACTATTCCTGATATAACCGATGTCAACAGACCGACCTTTGCAAGCGCCTTAAAGTCCACATTGATGGTAAGCTTCGCTATTTGTACCGCAACGAAAGAATTGATTACCACCACTATGGCTTGTACTCTAAGCAGTCCTGTAAGAATTGGCAGATCATAAAAGCGGGAGACCAATGGGGCAATTGCGAATAAAATACAATAGCATACAATGGCAACGATAATGCTAAAATAAAACATCGTCGAGCAATCTTCTTCTGTACGATCCTGCTTTCGAACCAAGGCCATGCTGAAACCACTGTCAACAAAAGTTTCAGATATGGCAAGAAAGATTCCCAAAAGCCCTACTGCGCCGAAATCACTCGGGGCAAGTAGACGCGCCAAAATGATACCTATTACAAATTGGACAAATCTGACGGAGATCTTCTCAATTGCAGCCCATTTTACTCCTCTGATTGTCTCTTGTTTTAATGAAGTCACAACTATCTCAAATTAAGTTGCTCTAATAAATCATAATAAATATTTTCAGCAACAGTACGGCCTCCAGGAGGGAGCAACATATCTTTTCTGAAATTCTCTCTGTACTCTTTCTTTTCATCTCGCCCCTTAATCACAACGTCATCGATGAACTGCTTTACACCGTCAATACCGCGGGCAGTATAATGGCAGTCCAACGCAGCCTTTCCGAGATTATTCATTCGATTATAGAATGGCTGGTAGTCTGGAGAAACAAAAAGACTCGGTTTCTGAGAATACTGATATTCTACCATAAAAGACCCGCTGTCATGCACCAGTGCATCAGATGTCATAAACAAATCCACATACTCGCCAGTCTCAAGCTGAGTATTTGGCATAGTTTCCCACAGTTTATAATATTCGTCGGCTTTTTCCTTTCCCCATCCAGAATATCTGTATAATTCTGACTTAAGCCTCGGATGGGGCTTGAAAGCTATATGCAGCACCCCAACATTCTCTTTTGCCAATCTCAGCATTTCATCAGCGATAAGCAGGAAACTGGATTGTGTCGATATTGCCGTTTTGGAATTTATGGAATAATGCGGTGCCCAAATTATTCTCTTCACATTCTTGTCCTTGCATTTCCATACATCATTGTGAACTTTTGCCAAGAATAAGTCTGCACTTGGATACCCTACAATAACACTATTCTTCGCCTCTATCAAAGATACTGACTTTGCAAATTGCAACAACAAGTCATTAGCATAATATATTCTCCACGCCATGCGATGAAACCATCGGTCGAATCCCCAAATTTCAGCTCCTGGCCAAAAAGAATATGGAACATAGCACAACAGCTTGTCAGGAAAGGAAGTAAAATCGTGCTCCTGACAATGGATATTCTCATACGGCTGCTGATAGAAAATGATGTCAGGATTAAAGTCTCCTCGAAGGTCATATACTTTGTTCCTATCATAGTCCTCGAAGAAGATTCCTCTTTCTGTAAAGAATCTCCGCAATCTTTCCATATCATGCAGCTGTGTTTCTTTAGAAAACGAACAGGCCGGAGAAAGAACGACTTTAACAGAAAACCGAGAATCTGCCAACATCAACTCAAGCAACTTCTGATTTTTCCACATCGGCAAGCTCATTATTACGAAAGCTACCTTCACATGATTATTATTCCTAATATCATTAAGTAGCCTACGATAACCCCGACCATATAAGAAACGCATTTTGTAATAATGCACGCGATCTCTTATTGAAACTGGTATCATATTTCTGTTATTATTGTTTATAGGGCTCACCTGCAAAGTTCCGTGTTTAAGTTA
>SAMEA3663026__coassemble_531_pt1 | contig 18562 bp, 17 predicted proteins | sample SAMEA3663026__metabat2_low_PE_017 | metagenome-assembled genome bin SAMEA3663026 (sample SAMEA3663026) | pig gut metagenome | biome: pig gut; feature: pig-associated habitat; material: faeces | place: France | collected 2012
GCAAAGCAGATGCTCTAGCCAACTGAGCTATACCCCCGTTTTGCGTTTGCAAATATAGATACTATTTCTTAAATTAGCAAACTCTAATAACTATTTTTTTGATTCTATTATGGACTTGATCTGCAAGACCCCCAAAACTAATCTTCCGGGAGCCGAGCTTCTGGATATCCAGTCTGACGAGGTTAAAGCCACCCAGGAGATAAGAAAAGCGCCTTTGGAGCTCCGGGTAGGTATTCCTTCCGATGCCGGATTCATTGCCACGACTGTCATGGCGGCTATGGGAAATGAGCCGGGACAGGATTTCCAGACAGCTTTCAGCGCATCTCACGGCTATGACGAAATTCATTCGGCCCTGACCTGGATTGCCGCCATGGAGGATACATTGTACAGCTACCGCAACACCCATGTGGCCGTATGCGGAGATGAGATAGCAGGTGCTATCGTCGGATATGACGGGGCCCGTTATGCGGAGCTTGCCGACAGGACTTTCTCCCTGCTTGCTGAACGCCTCGGAACGGAAAAACTCTCTCCGGGTACAGAGACAGGACCGGGAGAGTATTATCTCGACTCCCTCTATGTCAACCCGCTCTTCCGCGGAAGATCTGTGGGCAGCCTGCTCATGAGGGATGAACTGGAAGTGGCCGAAGGACTCGGATTTACAACGGTCTCTCTTCTCGTCGACAGGGAAAAACCTTGGCTTCACAAGCTTTATTCCCGGCTCGGATTCCGTATGGACGGGGAGGTCCTTTTCTTCGGAGAACTTTTCCTCCGCATGGTTCAGAATATATAAAGAGCTATACAGTTAGCTGCTCGTACAATTACATGAAACAAACTACTTGATAATATGAAACTAAAACTTATGATGTCTTCAGCCGTCGCATCCTTGGCGGTATTGACTATTTCATGCTCCCGGCAGGCAGACCCGGCGATCCCGCAGGACGCACAGGTGGAGAAGAAGGTGGAGAACGTCCTTTCATCCATGAGCCTTGAGGACAAGGCCGGCCAGCTGGTTCAGATAACTGTGTCTGAAATTTGCACTGACGGTAAACTTGATACGGCAAAAGTCCGCGCCATGGTCCGCCGCTACAGGGTCGGATCTTTCCTGAACGTTTTCGATGACGTCAGCCAGACACGTGAACTAACAGCTAAATATGTCAGTGATATCCAGAATATTTGCGTTGAGGAACTCGGAATCCCGACGGTATTCGGACTCGACATGATTCACGGAGCGACTTACCTGACCGACGGAACGTTCTTCCCTCAGGAAATCAATCTCGCTGCCACATTCGAGCGCTCATTCGCATCAGAAATGGGACGCATCATGGCTTATGAGACGAGGGCTGCAATGGTTCCGTGGATCTTCTCTCCTGTGATGGACCTCGGCCGTGACCCGAGATGGCCGCGCCATTGGGAAAGCTGGGGCGAGGATCCTTATCTCCAGTCGGAAATGTCCGAGGCTGAGACTGTTGCCGCACAGGGAGAGGATCCGAACCATATTGACCTCGACCATGTTGCCGTGAGCATCAAGCATTATCTCGGCTACGGTGCTCCAGTCACCGGCCAGGACAGGACTCCGGCAGTCATTGCCCCGGGAGACCTGAAAGAGAAATATTTCAAGCCGTTCAAGGCCTGCCTGAAGGCCGGAGCCCTGACATTGATGGCCAACTCCGCTTCCATCAACGGAGTCCCTGTACATTCGAGCCATGAATATCTCACGGAATGGGCGAAGGAACAGCTCGGATGGGACGGAATGATCGTGACCGACTGGGCCGACATCAACAACCTCTTCACCCGCGAACATATCGCCGCAGACAGGAAAGAGGCCCTCGAAATTGGCATCAACGCCGGAATCGACATGATAATGGATCCTTACGACCCGACCGTCTGCGATGATATCGTGGAATTGGTGAAGGAAGGCAGGATATCCAGGGCAAGACTGGACGATGCAGTCCGCAGGGTGCTCAGGCTCAAGGTCCGTCTCGGACTGTTCGAGAATCCTGTCTGGAGCGTGGACGGATACGATGAATTCGCTTCGGAAGCCTTCCGTGAAAAGGCATATCAGGCAGCCGTCGAGTCAATCGTGCTCCTCAAGAACGAAGGCGGAATCCTCCCTCTCGAACAGGGAAAACGAATTCTCGTAACCGGACCTAACGCCAATTCCATGAGGACATTGAACGGCGGATGGTCTTACAGCTGGCAGGGCCACAGGGCAGACGAGTTCGCAGGGGATTACAATACGATATACGAAGCGCTGAGGGACAGATTCGGCTCCGATATGGTGGAATATGTTCCCGGCGTTGTCTATTCCGGTTACAATTGGCAGTCTGAGGCTGTACTTGATTTAAGGGCTGTCTCAAAAGCCGTTTCAAGAGCAGATGTTGTCGTGGTCTGCGTTGGAGAAAACTCGTACTGCGAGACTCCTGGCAATATCAATGACCTGAATCTGTCCGGAAACCAGAAAAGTCTTGTGAAAATGGTCGCCGCGTACGACAAGCCTGTCATCATGGTGCTCAACGAAGGCCGTCCGCGAATCATCAATGACATTGAACCGAATGTTGACGCCGTGATTGACGTGATGCTGCCGGGCAATTTCGGAGGTGACGCTCTTGCCGCTCTTGTCAGCGGTGACGAGAACTTCAGCGGAAAGCTGCCTTTCACCTATAGCAAATATGTAAATGCACTTCATACATACGATTACAAGGTCAGCGAGAATGTGCAGACCATGGAAGGAATGTACAATTATGACGCGGTGATGGACGTGCAGTGGCCGTTCGGTCACGGACTCAGCTATACGGAGTTCGAGTATTCCGACCTGAAGGCCGTTTCCGGTTCGTCATTCGTATCCGGAGATGTCCTGGCGTTCGAAGTCACGGTAAAGAATACCGGTGACAGGAAGGGAAAGGAATCTGTTCTGCTGTATTCTAGCGACCTCGTAGCTTCCGTGGTTCCGGACGTGAAGAGACTCAGGCAGTTCACAAAAATCGAGCTTGAGCCTGGCGAGTCCAGGACAGTGCGCCTGGAGTTCCCGGCAGATGAACTCGCTTTCGTGGGACGTGACGGCAAATGGCGCCTCGAGGCCGGCCAGTTCAGGATTTCCTGTGGCGGACAGTCACTCGTCGTGGAATGCGGACAAACAAAAATATGGGCTGATTGAAGCCCATATTTTTATCATCCCGACTGAGTCAAGTTTCTTGTCAGACTATCCGATAGTTTTGACTTCATCACAGTTTCCCTGTGGTGAAGTCAATTCGATTTTACTGAACTCCCTGACCGCGAAGACCAGGAAGACCAGACACACGGCAGCAATGCTGTTATATGCCCATCCCGGCATCACCTCCATGAAATTCTCTGCATCTTTAATGGAGTCTATATTGCTGATAATCAATGCAAATGTATTGTTGGTGAAATGCATCAGCATCGTCAGATTCAGCGACCCTGTACGATAGTATACGTATCCGAAAAGGCATCCGAGAGCGAAAGCAGGGACTGCCTGCCATGGATTAAGGTGGATTGCAGCGAAGAACAATGCGGATATTGCTATTGCCGCTGCCGGCCTTATTCCGCGTCTCCCGTCACTCCTGGAATAGTTCAGCAAACCTCTCAATACCATTCCCCTGCACAGCCATTCCTCGAAGAACGGGGCGAATACGGACACGCAGAGGAAATTTACCCAGAACTTGCCCTGGGTCATCCCCTTCAGCATATTTTCCAGCCATTCCGGCATCGGCGGCATCAGAGCGTTCACCATGTCCATGTCGAATGCCAATGCGAGCGTGCTGAGCATCACGAGTATGGATATTACCGCAGCCCCGAACTTGCCGAAATTCCTGCTGTCCATTTCATATCCCGTATCGAAAAGCGCGTTGCCCCGGCTCTTGTACATCGCGTACATCATTGGAGGAATGAACATTACAGGATATGAAATGAGCATCATGTATTCGCTCCCGCTTTCAGGCAGGGCGAGCATGAACAGCAGTCCTATGACATTCCCTATAAGGGCTCCGACGAGAAACAGTGCTGTCAGCGCGAAAATGTCCCACGGGCCCGGTACGTAGAACGCATATCCGGACAGGAGATTGTAATTGCGTATCCGGCGTTTCATTTGCTGTAGAGCGGGGATGGATATACACCGTTGTCAGCGAACTCCTTGAACTTTGCCACTACTGCAGGACGGTCCTCCTTGTAAGTTACTCCGAACCAATGGGACGGGGTGGAGAGGACATCGCATTTGGCCTCGCCTGACTTGATCATGCAGTCTATCGCGAACGGGATGTAGAACTCTTTCTTGAGCTCCTGGCAGTTCTTTTCGAGGAATGACTCGAACACTTTGCCGCTCTTCTCGAAATAGTCTGGGGTGAATCCCCACATGTTCATTGAGCATAGAGCATTGGCTACCAACTCGATATGAGTCTCTCCGTTCACGGAATTGTCACCGTAGACCTTGCCGTCAGCCTCCTTCGCGATGTTCAGGTGCTCGGCGATATCGGTGAGATGCTGGCCTTCGTCATAGGAGCAGATTCCACGGGATACTCCGCCTGACTCGGACAGTGTGTGGTCAAGCTCGAAGCCCACGATGCTGTAAACTCCCTCGCTGTTCTCATGTGCGCGGAGCCATTCTCCGAGAATGCGGAACGAGTCCTTTCCGTAGTAGTCGTCTCCGTTGATGACTGCGAACGGTTCGTGAATCACATCCTTGGCCATCAGCACTGCATGTGCGGTTCCCCATGGTTTCTGTCTTTCAGGATTCATTGTGAATCCTGCAGGAATCTTGTTGAGTTCCTGGGTCACGAACTGGAACTCGAGCGGCTCTCCGTCAACGCATTTCACATTGCTGTATTTCTGGCGCACAGTCTCCTCGAACTGTTCCTTGAAATACTCTCTGACGATGTACACGACCTTGCCGAATCCGGCCTGGACCGCATCGTAAATGGAGTAGTCGATGATTGTTTCACCATTCGGACCGAGACCGTCCATCTGTTTCAATCCGCCGTAGCGGCTGCCCATTCCGGCAGCAAGTACAAGTAAAGTTGGTTTCATTGTGCAGTTTGTTCTTATTCTCACAAATTTAGCTTATTTTTGTAAAACATAGCGTAATAATCTCCGATATTTTGCTTTGCTGAGATGGGAAAATTCAAAGAACTCTGGAATGGTGACAACCATTCATTTTTCAGATATGCCGTGGTATCGACCGCGGTTTTCTTGCTGATAGTCTGTTTCTTCTCCGAGGACAATCTCGTCAGGCTCCTGAAGGCCGGGCGCGAATACAGGCGCCAGAATGCACAGATAGAGGTGTACAGGAAGGAAATATCGGAAATGGACCGCCAGATAGAGATGCTGTCCAATGACGTTGACACCCTGGAGGAGTTCGCCCGGGAGAGATTCTTCTTCGCCGCTCCCGGGGATGACGTATATGTACTTGAATGATTCGATTATGGAAAATACTGAAAGACAATTATATCTGATGCGTTTCGGACGGGAGTCCGGACTGGCTGACCTCGGTACGTCAGAGTCTGAGGTGGTGAACGGATGGCTTGCAGGAAGTACGGTCTCCGAGCTCATGGAGACATATCTCGAGAGGGTCGTAGGGGAACATGTATATTCATGTTTCGGACGACAGTTCCCTCTGATGATGAGGCTTTTCAAGGTGCAGGAAAGGATGCCTCTCATGGTCTGCCCTGATGACGTCACCGCATTCCAGCGTTATGACACTCTCGGCAAGGCCAAACTCTGGTATGTAGCTGATGCTGAGCCCGGTTCGAGGCTCTATATGGGATTCCGGAGAAATGTCTCCGCACAGGAACTCTATGACAGGGTGCTTTCGGGGACGCTCGAGGAGGTCCTGAACGAGGTGACCCCGCACAGGGGAGAGGCTTATCTGATTCCGCCGGGTCTCGTGCATTCGGCTACGGCCGGCCTGGAAATAGCTGAAGTGGGGGAGTCCTCGGACATGGATTTCCGGATATACGGCTGGGGAAGACCCGTTTCGTCTGCGACCGCATCTTTCACGGCTGATCCGGCAGGCATTTCAGGTACGGCTCCGTCAGACGACGCGGAGGAACTTTCCCTCGAGGCCTCATTTGACTTCATCAATATGAACGAGTACGATGAGACTCTCGCCATTACCTTGCTTTCAGCGCCTTTGCGCACGACATCGGGCAGAATTCCTGAGGACGGCCTCACGGACAGGCTCACCTCACGCAGGGAGTTCACTGTCAATAGGATAAGACTCCAGGAGGCGCTTCATATCTATACTGAAAGGTTCGGATGCTTCCTTGCCTACCTCTGTGTGGAAGGCGAGGCCTCTTTCCAGCAGCCGCGCAAGGAAGGAGGAGTGGACGAGTTCATTCTCCGGAAGGGCGAGGCCCTCTTGGTGCCGGAGGAGGTTTCGGATTTCTTCATTGTGCCGAGGGACCGTTCCACGATTCTGCTCGAGGCTTTCATCGAGCCGCGTGTCGAGGAAGATGACTATATTGATCCGGATGCGGAACCGCGTCTGCGAGGTGAGGAAGATGACGAGGATACCACCCCTGTATGGGAGGAATAATATTGTACCGGGAGGAAAGACAATGGCAGACGAGGTAAGGATTGACAAATATCTCTGGGCAATCAGGGTCTTCAAGACCAGGAGCGAGGCCGCGGAGGCCTGCAAGGGCAACAAGGTGAAGGTCAACGGTGCAGACGCGAAGCCTTCGAAGATGATCCGCATAGGGGACGTGATACGTGTCCGCAAGGCTGCGGTCTATTATACATACAAGGCTATTGGCCTGATAGAGAACAGGGTAGGCGCTCAGCTCGTGTCCGGATATGCAGAGAATCTCACTCCGCAGGAAGAGCTGGACAAGCTCAAGGCACCAGTCGAGACTTTTTTCGTCAAGCGCGACAGGGGAGCTGGCCGGCCTACAAAAAAAGACCGTCGCACAATCGAAGCGATGTGGGACGGTATCAATTTCGATGATGATGAGTGGGATGATTAAATAATCAAATTTTCCCTGAATACTTCCCGGCCTGCTGCGCGATGAGCTCGGCGTCGTCGAAGTAATTGATTTTCATGGCATCACGTACTTCTGACAAGGTCTGGGCGGCAGTTTTGCGAGCCTCCTCGGTACCTTTTCTCAGAATCTCGAACACGGCCGGAATATCCTTCTCGAACTCCTTCCTGCGCTCGCGGATAGGTGCGAGGGTCTCCTCGAGCACTGCGAGGAGCAGTTTCTTCACCTTCACGTCTCCGAGACCTCCCCTGCGGTAATGGTCCTTCATCTCGTCAAGGCTGGCATAGTCCGGAGCAAATGCCGGGAAATGCTCCGGCTTCGAGAATGCGTCGAGATATGTGAATACCGTATTGCCTTCAACCTTGCCCGGATCGCTGACCTTCAGATGGCCCGGGTCAGTAAACATTCCCATTACCTTCTTTTTCAGGTCTTCCGGACTGTCTGACAGATAGATACAGTTGCCGAGCGATTTGCTCATCTTGGCCTTGCCGTCAGTACCCGGAAGCCTCAAACATACGGAATTCTCCGGAAGCAGGATCTCCGGCTCAACGAGCACGTCACCGTAAATTCCGTTGAATCTCCTGACTATTTCCCTTGTCTGCTCCAGCATTGGTTCCTGGTCCTCTCCGGCAGGCACGATTGTACCCTTGAACGCCGTGATGTCGGCAGCCTGGCTGATAGGATAGCAGAAGAATCCGACAGGCAGGGTGTTTTCGAAATCGCGCATCTGGATCTCAGCCTTGACGGTAGGGTTCCTCTGCAGCCTTGCGACGGTCACGAGATTCATATAATAGAACGTGAGCTCGGTGAGCTCCGGTATCATGGACTGGATGAACAGGGTACATTTGTTCGGGTCAATTCCGCACGAGAGATAGTCGAGTGCCACCTCAATGATGTTCTGGCGTACTTTCTCCGGATTGTCCGCATTGTCAGTAAGTGCCTGAGCATCAGCGATGAATACGAACATCTTGTCGTAGTCTCCGGCATTCTGCAGCTCCACCCTGCGCTTGAGTGATCCCACGTAATGTCCCAAATGTAACTTTCCGGTAGGCCTGTCACCGGTCAATATCACTTTTCCCATAAATCGTAATCCTTTAATTAGATTCCGCAAATATAAACATAAAATGCCTAAAACTCAACATCCCAGCGGATGCATGGCAGAATCGGGAGAATACTTATCTGCTTCCATTGGCCGTAGTCATTGTAGATGATGTATGGATTGTGACGGTTGGTGACATTGAACACTGATATTGACAGACCGTGTGTGCAGCGTGGCCTGATGAAGCGGAATGAATACGAAAGATCGAGCCTGAAGTATGGGCGGAGCTGGTGGGCATTGATCCCTGACATTTCGTATCTTTCATATATATTGTCCTGATACTCATCTGTATAGTGATCGTACATCGAAGTGTTCCAATATGGTGGAAGCATGCCCATGTACTGGCTCCTGTAAATGGTCATACGGTTGCCTGAGGACGCGGAAATAACGGCCGAAAGATGATGCTCCTTGCCGACTCCGGACTTGCGGATGCCTTTCACAGCCGTCCAGTCAGCCTGCAGGTTGAACACGTGCGGACGGTCGAACTTGAACGGAAAGCGTTCACCTTCATTGATTGTCGGGAATTTCCGGTCAGTCCGGGAGAATGTATAGGCCACATTTGCGGAAAGCCGCGGGGATGACATTGAGGCTGCGAACTCCAGTCCGGCGGAACGGCCTGTTCCGGATTCCACGTCAGACTCCCACGTATCGTCCATAAGCCTGAACATATTTACGCCTGAAGTATAGCTCACTATGCCGTCAAGGCGTCGTAGATAGCCTCCGAGATTGAAATGAAGGGTGGTCCCGCCGAGATATCCTCCGTCGATGCTGAGTTCCTTGAAACAACCTGCATATATCATGTCGCTCGTCTCCTCGGGAAAATCCGCGCTTGCAGGGACGGTGATGTCCAGTGCCCATCCCGTAGGCAGGCCCTCCAACTGGTGAAGGTACTGGGTCGTCCTGTCGAAAGATATTTCCATGCCTGAACTATTGCGGAACAGAAAATCGGCTTTCAGATGCACATCAGTTCCAGTGATTGCCCTGGACCGGTACAGGTGCAATGTCTGCCTGAGTCCACCGGAGAGCATCATGCGCTTACCGGTATAGCCGGCCTCCACGAAGACAGCCGGGGTGAATGCACCGCAGAGAGCCTTGACCTCAAATCCTTCGGAAAGCGTGAATGGCCCTGAGACCCTGTGTGTTGCAGCGGCCCTGAACCCGATATCCCTGATTGTGGAAGAACGGGAGAACCGGGAGTTCCCGGAACTTATCTCATATTCCTGGATCTCCTTGACAGAAGCGAATGAGGCGTAAGCCAGCAGGTTGAGTCCGGACTTGTTTCCGACAGGAGTCTTGTGGGAGGCACTTACAAGACCGAGGGCATTCCGGACCGTGCTGCATTCCTCCTCTGAGGTCACATTCAGCCTGTCCATGGACATTACGGCAGAGATTTCCGTCACCTGCCCGGGCCTTCGCGGATTGAGGAATTCTGCCGCTATGGATGCGTCGAGGATATTTCCGTTCACTCCGTCCATGTCATCCGATGCTGATGTGACTGCACCTGCCATGAGCGGCAGAGGGGAGAATCTGACTCCTGCACGGAATGAGGAATTCCTGCCACGGGACGGGCCTTCCATATAACCGCTGAGCATGTAAGGGGAGACGGAGAAATTTCCCGATACCCTTTCAAGAGGGCCGGATTTACGCCAGATGCGCATCAATGAGGATGTGAAATTGCCGGATGAGGCCCCGTATCCTCCTGTGCGGAAATCGGTATAGCTGATGATGTCCGGGGAAAATGCAGAGAAGAGTCCGATGCAATGGCTTGACCCATATACTGGAACGCCTCCGTATTCGATTCTGGCGCTTCCTGCGTTGCCTCCCCGCACGAACAGTCCGAGGGAGCCTTCGATGCCTGCCGATACGCCAGGGAGGGTGGCCGTCTGCCTCACTACGTCAGGTTCACCGATGACCGAAACGACTGATGACGCCCTGTCCGGAGTGTACATGAACGAACTTCCGGACTTGAAAATCGGAAGTGTTGCCGATACACAGGAACTGTCAATGGAATATGTCCGTACCGGCAGCGTGTCTCTGTCCGGAGCCATATCCCCTCCGGGAAATGCCGCGGCGGGAATGCAGGCCGCCATCAGGCAGGCGGACAATATGTGACTGAACCGGCTCATATATGGTCTATTATAAAGTTCCTCGGGATGAGAAGGTCGGAACATGCTCCGAATATGCCTATCCCGTTCCTGATGTTGGAATAGATGCGGTTCTCCTCGAAATAGCTCGTGATGTCATCTTCACTCTCGTAAGCCATTGCCTTCAGGAGGCTGGTCTTCAAATATTTGTCGTATTCGTCGGAAACGGTTCTGAATACGACAGTGCTGTTGTCCAGTTCGGATTCAATGAAGAATTCGTATGGATAGGGGGCCACGTCTTCCGGTTCGCTGATTCTCAGATATGCAGGATGTTCCAGTGAGATCCCGGGAGTCCCGAAGTCCGTGAAGATTTTCTGGTCCGATACATTGAAATTGTCCACTGAACGATGGTCGGTGCCGATTACCGTGGCGAGAATATCTGAATCCAGGATCTCCGGCTCCTTGTCAGGATCTATCATTTCCAATGGATTCCTCTTCATTACGAATACCCAGAATACGCCAGTGCGTGATTCCTCGGTGAAATATTTCACGGTTTCGCTCTTGTAGTCGAAACGCTTCCTCTTCACGTCCGCCTTGGCGGGCATTGTTGTGGTGGCGCTGATAAGTTTCTCTCCGGGAACGCTGATTTCGAGCCTGTATGTCCCGCCGGCCACGGGATGATGTTCAATGCTCCAGATACCCTTCCCTTCGTAACTGAAGCGTCCGACCTCTTCCCCCTCGAGGAACAGCATAGCGTCGGCCTCTTCCACATATTCATATTTGAAAACGCCCTTGACAGTGTTCCAGGTCAGAGTCATCGTCTGGACATCAGAGTCCTCGAGAAGACAATTGACGGTCACTTTCTTCTCGAACGATGAGGAGAATTCCAGGTCTTCCGTGCAGGCTGTCAATGCAATGAGCATATAAAGCACTGCCGGGACTATGCGGCATTTCATCATATCAGCTTGATGTCCACAGTGTCGGATATGGTCCTCCCACCGGCAAACTCAAGCTCGACGGTGAAGGTTACATCCATCGGCAGTCCCTCGTCTATCCGATCCAGTTTCAGTGTGACGTTGGGGAATGCAAGCGGGAGGTATGACAGATAATCCTGAACCTTGATCTCCTTTGGGAACGGGCCGATTACTTTCTTGTCACGGCTGATGATATAATCGTATGATAATCGGCCGAGTACTGCATGGTCGGAGATGTCCTCGCCTGCATTGCATCTGAAAAGAGGGACAGATGCCTTCACTCGGATGTCTGTGAGTTCCTCAGTCCTGTATTCGATGGTTTTGAATACTGTTGTGGGAAGTGTGGTCGCGCTTCTTGTCAGGGGAGATGCGTTGCTGCGATGAGGTCTCGGGTTGCCGAGATATATCTTCAGTGCCTGTTCGATCTCAGGATCAGGTTCCTCAGAATAAGCATAGTAGTTGTCGCATTCTTCTTTCCGGACTCCTGCGAGTTGAATATTCAATTTGCAGCTGTCAGCGTCGGATTCGACAGCATTCATCCCGGAATGATTGTAAAGCCAGAGGTATACGCATCCCCTGTTGGCAAAGCTTATAGCCACATCCTCCATTTTGTTGAAGATGACTTTTTCTCCGCAGGAACTCAACGTCATGACAGCGGACACCGCTATTGAAAGAATGACAAGTTTTCTCATAAATCTGTGGTTTTAATGTGCTAATTTACTTATTGTTTCCGGAAAAACAATTCAAGCTGATAAATATCGCTCTCAAATCAGTCTTTTCGGACAGTATCTATTCGGAACATGTCATTTTTTCTATTGCTCCAATGGCTGAAAAATGCATGTAATACAGCACCTGAGCCATTGCAACAGCCGTGCACCCTAATGGGCAATTGCAATCCATCCGGGATTGAGGTCATATAGGAAAACCAAAGTATCCGAATCTTGGATAATGAAATCTTTTGTCAGTATTTCTGCGTCTGGCATCAGGACTTCAATATAGTCATCAGCATCAGTTGAACTGACTCTGTATGGAAATGAAAGATTCTCCTCTTTGAGGTCTTCTGGGAGCGAGTTTTCATATTCAATAATAGAGTCGTTCATGATTGCAATGTTGTCTTTCTCACAAGAGAATAGAAATGTTGCAATCGTTAAAAGAAGAAATACTTTTTTCATGAGCAGTGGTATTAATTATGGTGATAGTTTGATTTATTCAATAGAGAACAGACCTTCTCCATAATAGTTCTGGTTAACTATTACTAACGTATAATTTCCCCGCTCATTAGGAGCCGGTAAACTAAGTGTTTCATTACCATCAAAGGCTATTGTCTCATTCACAATATTATTACGCCTGTCCAAAATATATATATTGGCATTTTCAATGTAATGAAGTTCTACCATAATAGTGGACAGCTCAGGGTATAATGTTGCATTTACAAATGGCATCATTGTCCTGTCTCTCCCGCCGGAGTTATCATTGCCAATTACTATAATGGTTCTTGGTGTATCGCCAAATGATTGGCAGAATACTGTTACATTAAAAAACAGCAAAAGAATGAATAGTAAATAATGTCTCATCATGGTTGAAATTTTGGACGAATGTACAATTCATGCAGGTTCTGTCCAAAAAAAGAATCTCACTTTGGAATATGATAGACAAATTATTGATAATTAATAGGTTAAGAGTAAAATGATATGGTAGAACAAAAAGCCTTAAATAGGCTATATGATTGATGTGTAATGATTTATGCTTATTCTTTTATAATGAAAAAGTGAGATTCTTACTTCATTGAATTCATTTTATTTTGTAGAAACAGGTCAATCTTGGAGAAACTTTTAGGAATGCCAAGTTTCTGGCGTATCGTACCGTTGATATTGTAAATGGCTTTTCGGTTAAGGAAGTCAGACAATTCCACGCCATTGAATCCGATACAATATAGACAGCAGCAGCCGATTTCCCATTCGCTCAAATCATGCTTTTTCAGATATTCAAGAAATTCCGGGTGAGACAACATGAAAGTCTTGCTTGTTGAAATCATGAAATCATCCCTGTTTTCTATCAATTTCCCCAATTCTTCATATGCGATTCGGTTGAATGAGTCGGACATTTCAGCAAGGATGAACATATTCAGGACTTTCAGTCTTTTCTCAAGTTGCACGCGGACGTCATTGTCCAGACCTTTTTCGCTTTTTATCCGGCTCAATCTTGATACTTCCTTCTTCAGGGATTCATACATTGTCACGGCTTCCTTCCTCTCCCTCTCAAGACTTTCCCTGTCCTCTTCGTGACGCGCCCTTTCATCCCACAAAGTTCTATAGCTTTTCTTCAGAAGTTTAGTCAGAATATAGACCGCAAGCAAGATGATGACTATAATGAGACACATTATGATGGCCATAAATCTCATCATCGTTTCATGCAGACGCGCGTTATAACGTTCTTCGATGTATTTTGTCTCGCTTTTCAATAAAGGAACATCTGTTTTGTCGATGAACTCAATATATTTCTTATACGAATCCATGGCTTCTTCATACCGATCCAGATTTTCCTTGATTTGCGCATCTATCCAATAATAGGCCTGGTTGAGCCGCCCGCCATATCTGACGTGATTATTGAGCGCATCTTGTGCAGAATTGATTTCACCGAGATACAGATGAGCTTCAGCGACCGATATCCATTTTATGAGTGATTCTTCCAAATCTCCGGATGTGTATTCAGACAATATCATGCCGACATCTTCTTTACGTGCAAATACTCCGGTGACCAGTCGGTTCGAATAATACAAACTCTTCTGATACGGGGTCAATGAATTCCATGACTTCTCCAATACTCCGAGGTAATATCCGGCCATATGGAAATCCTGTTTCATATTGTTCAGGTTCGCCAGGTCATTTATCACGTTATAGTATCTTAGTGAATCATTGTCGGCGAGATAATACTTTGCGGCCGATTCTGCCTGGGCAATGGCATTCTCAAAATCATAAGAATTCTGGTATAGAACCATTTTAGCTTTGTAAAGCCGGCCAACCGCCGCATTATCCCGGCATCTTGCAACATTATCTTCTGCCTTCACATACCATTCCATGGCAGACTCGTCATCCTGACGGTTGGAAGCAATCACTCCCATATAATAGCATGATTTCAGCTTTTGGTCCGGACTGCCTTTCCTGCTATAATAACTCACTGCACGCGAAATCAGGGAGTCGTCAGTCACATCAATATAGTTCTTGTCCAATGCCATTGACATGGACAGGGCAAATGCAGCTTTGTCCTTTTTGCGGACAAGGTCCGAAGTGTTAATGCCTTCCAGGATGGCAAGCGGCTGTCAGGGCGGGATTCCATGAGGGATTCCGCCCGTGTCAGTTCATGCCTCACAGCCGGTACTCCGGAGCATGAGACGATGCACAGGAAGGTGACTGTTATTGCAATAAAATTCTTCATTTAATCAGCAGCTCGGCTGCGGCCTTGGCGGAGGCTGAGGCGAAGTCGTCGCCGGAGGAGGCGTAGAGGATGCCGCGGGAGGAATTTATCAGGAGGCCTCCTTTGGCATTGGCGCCGTGCCTGATCACTTCTTCGGCGCTTCCGCCCTGTGCCCCGACACCGGGAACGAGGAAGAAATTGTCCGGACAGAAAGAACGGATTTCGGCGAGCTTGTCAGCCTTCGTCGCACCGACCACGAACATCATGTTTTCCGGAGTGGAAATCTCCATCATTTTCTCCATTACTACTCTGTAGAGCGGCTTGCCGTCCTGGACGGACATCTGGAAGTCAGCCGAAGAATTGTTCGACGAGAGGGCCACGACGATGGCGTATTTGCCGGGATAGCTGAGGAACGGAGTCACTGTCTCGCTTCCCATGTACGGGGAAATGGTCACGGCGTCGAAATCCATCGTCTCGAAGAATGTCCTGGCATACATCTTCGCGGTGTTTCCGATGTCACCCCTCTTGGCATCGGCGATGAGGAACATGTCAGGATAATTGCTCCTGATGTAGTCCACGGTCGCATCCAGGGCCCTCATTCCTTCGAGTCCGTAGCTCTCGTAGAAGGCCAGGTTCGGCTTGTAGGCTATGCAGTAAGGTGCGGTGGCATCCACAATGGCCTTGTTGAATTCCACGATGGAGCGTTCCTTGCCGAGGGCCTGTTTCAGAATAGGTTCCGGAAGTTTGTTGAAATCGGTGTCGAGCCCGACGCAGAGCATGCTCTTCTTCTCTTTTATGCGGGCATAAAGCTGTTCCGTTGTCATAGTCGAAATATAGATAGGTTTCTAAATTACAGATAATCTTCAAAATATAATGTTACCTTGTCCATGAGATGAACCCTGTCCTTGCCGAAGACATTGTGCTCGGCGCACGGATACGGGAAATAGTCCACCTGGACATTGTTCTTGATGCATTCGCGGATGAAACTGAGGCTGTGCTCCCATACCACGGTATTGTCGATTGCACCCTGGCAGATGAGCAGCTTGCCCTTCAGGTCCTTGGCCTTGTTCAAGAGAGATGTCTCCCTGAATCCCTCCGGGTTCGTCCTCTCCGTCTCCATGTAGCGTTCTCCGTACATCACCTCGTACCATTTCCAGTCAATCACCGGACCTCCGGCAACCCCGACCTTGAATGTCTCCGGGTAATTCGTCATCAGCGAGATGGTCATGAATCCGCCGTAGCTCCATCCGTGTACTCCGATGCGGTCCCTGTCCACGTAAGGCAATGCCTTGAGCGCCTCGATTCCGACCATCTGGTCAGCCATCTCGGCCTGTCCGCAGTATTTGTGAATCGCCTTCTCGAACTCCGCACCGCGGTTCTGCGTGCCCCTGTTGTCCTGCACATAGACAATGTATCCGCGCTGGGCCATATACATTTCCCACATCCTCACCTGGCCGAGCCATGCGTCCGTAACCATCTGGGAATGAGGACCTCCATATACGTAGAGAATCACTGGATATTTCTTGGAAGGGTCGAATCCCACAGGCTTGTAGAGCCTGAACCAGTTGTCGTATTTCCCGTCGGCGCTCTTCACCGTTCCGAGGGTCATCTCGCCGGTGGCATATTCTGCAAGCGGATCCGGGCATGACTTTATCTCCTTGGAGACCTTGCCGTCCGCTGACCTGAGAGCCGTCTTGCCCGGCACATTGAAGCTGCTCCAGCTGTCGGTGAACCAGGTGCAGGATTCGTTCATGCTCACATTGTGCCAGCCCTCATCCGGGGTCAGCCTGACCGGGACGCCAGTCTTCACCGTGCCTTTCCTGCTGACTGACACGTCGATACGGAAAAGATGGTTCTCTACAGGCGAGACCTCGGCGGATGTGTAGAAAATGCTTTTCCCGTTCTCCGCCACGAACTGCACGTCGGCATCCACGGCGGTGATCCTGTCCACCCGTCCGGTGGTGTCGCACAGATAAAGATTCCTGTATCCGTCGCGATTGTCGGTGCGGTAAATGAATTTCCCGGTGTTCCCGAACCACTGCAGTTTGTCCAAAGGCTCCACGTAACGGTCATCGTCCTCCGTGAGGACAGTCTTCACAAAACTGCCGTCAGACGCACTGTACATGTTCAGGTGCATGTGCTTCTGAGTCCTGTCAAGGACCTGTATGAATACGAAACGGCTGTCGGGAGACCAGCTTACATTGGTCAGGTACTGGTCGTAGCCAAAGTCGTCCGCATCCACATATACGGTGCTGTCCGAGGCCAGGCTGTAAATCCCGACCCTGACGTTCTCCGACTCCATTCCGTTCATGGGATATTTGATGGCCTTGAGCGAGCCGGTCCTCGTTGTAATGTCTAAGAGAGGGAAAGCGGTCACGAGTTTCTCGTCTTTCCGGTAAAATGCTATTTTCCTGCTGTCAGGAGCCCAGAATATGCCTCCGTCGATTCCGAACTCGTTCCTGCTCACGCTCTGGCCGTAGGTTATCTCCCTGCAGTCGCTGCCTGCTACCGTGTATCTGTGGCTGAGCGAGTCAATGTAATACAGGCTGTTGCCCTCGGTGAAAGCTGCAGCTGCCATGTCCGGGGAGAATGTCACGTTGGCAGCGCCTTCCGGTACCAATCCGCGTATCGGGTCATAGCGTCTTCCGTCACCCTCCCGGATATCTCCGGTGGCAACTTCGTAGATGAAGGCCTTGCCCCCGTCCCAGTAGGTGAATGCCCCGTCGGAATTCCATACGGTGTATGTACGGGCAGGGTAGACGTCTCTCGACAGGATGGCTTCCTCCATTGTAAGAAGCTTTCCTTCAGGATTTTCCTTATGTACGGCATGGACGGTCATCGCCTCTTCCGAAGCCTTGCCCCATGCAGGTGTGGCTGCACTTATGTTCATTGAAATGCAGGCGGACAGAATCGCCGCCGGCAGGATGTAAATATTGCCCATGTTGTTTCCGGATTAATTGACTGACAGTATCTTGTCCACTACGTATTTCTGCTGGCCCCTCCAAGGGAGAGCCCCGAGATATTCCTTGTAATGCAGTTCGACATTCTTCCCGCTGCATCTCATCAGCGAGTCCGCAACGCCCTGGTCGGCAACGGAGAATTCGAATACGTAGGATTCCATTGTCACGGTGCCCTTTGCCCCGGTTCCGCGGAGTCCGGACTGAATCAGTCTTCCCTCATAGGTCTTGAAAATGTATCCCTTGTACACTACCTGGTTGAGTTCCCCGGCCTTTACGCCCTCTCCGAAAACGAAATAGAACTTGATGAAGATGAATGCCGCAATGCCAATCGCGATCAATCCGGTCACGGTTGCGATGATTTTTCCTTTGATGGTCATTTTATATTGTCGTTAAGTTCCCATCCCGTGATAGTGGAAACGTAAGGTATCACCGAGTGGGAGAGTTTCAGATGTCCTTTGTAGTTCGGATGCCAGCTGGCGCCGAGTTCGCTGTCGTCATCGTGTATCATCTCGGAAATGCCGAGGAAATACACGTTCTTCATCCCGCTCGTGCGGACAGCGTCCCTGACATAGTCGGCGGCGAGGTCGTCACATTTGCTCGAGATGCAGAGTACAGGATGGTCTTCGCCGTAATTGGCCTTGATCTTTCCGAGCAATGTGTGGTAATTCGTCCTGAATGCTCTCAGCGAAGGCTGCCTGCTGCATGAGAAATCATTGGTACACAGATAGATGATGGTGATGGCAGGCGAGAATCCGCTTTCTGCTGCATTCCATTCCGGGCCTTCCTTCTCGTCGAATGTCAGCGAATATCTGCCCGGCATGTAGTCGTCTTTCATGTTGTCGTTGTAATTCCTGGCGATTCCCATTCCGGAATGTGCCACGGAATAATAGTCGGCGTCAAAATAACGGGAGAGGATGGCTGCGTAGGTGAGGTTGCTGTTCTCCGTCTCAGGCTTGAACGGGTCGGAGCGCACTCCCGGTTCCGTGCCGTATCCGCATGTATAGGAATCCCCGATGACCTCGAACTGTCTCTGTTTCAGCCC
>SAMEA3663026__coassemble_539_pt1 | contig 18361 bp, 15 predicted proteins | sample SAMEA3663026__metabat2_low_PE_017 | metagenome-assembled genome bin SAMEA3663026 (sample SAMEA3663026) | pig gut metagenome | biome: pig gut; feature: pig-associated habitat; material: faeces | place: France | collected 2012
TGCTGAACGCTCCCGACCTACCCTCGGCCTGAAGGCCTCAAAAGCAGTTGTTTAGCTCTGCGAAACTTCAGTAAATGTGTTATAACTTACAAATTTACACATTATTTCAACATTTTCCGGCATTTTTCGGAAATAATATTTGATTTGAATTTGAAAACGTTTAAATTAGCTACATAAAAATACAATGAAAATGCCTGGAATTTCCCGAAGAGGCGCATCACTTCCGGCTTCCCCTATCAGGAAGCTCGCGCCATACGCAGAAAGTGCGATACAAAGAGGAGTCAAAGTCTATCATCTGAACATCGGCCAGCCGGACCTGCCGACTCCCGAAAAAGCTCTTGATGCCATAAGGACACTGGACCGCAGGACATTGGAGTACAGTCCGAGCAACGGTATCAGAAGCCTGAGGGATAAATTGACCGGTTATTACAGCCGGTTCGGAATCAATCTTTCCCAGGACGAAATCATTGTCACTTCGGGCGGTTCCGAAGCGCTTCTCGCAACATTCCTGACCTGCTTCGACCCGGGGGACGAGGTCATCATCACCGAGCCTGGCTACGCGAACTACCTGAGCTTCGCCAAGGCGGCAGGCCTCGTGGTGAAAGCAGTGACCTCAAGGATAGAGGACGGATTCGCCCTCCCGTCCGCCGCTGATTTCGAGACAGCCATCACCGACAAGACCAGGGCCATTCTCATCTGCAACCCGAACAACCCTACGGGACATCTCTATTCCCCGGAGGAACTGTTCCAGATCAGGGACCTGGTTCGCGACCACAACCTGTTCCTGATTTCCGACGAAGTCTATCGTGAATTCGTATACAACGGAGAGCCTTACGTTTCCGCTCTCACCCTCTTCGGAATCGAAGAGAACGTGATAGTAGTGGATTCCGTATCCAAGCGTTATTCGGAATGCGGAATACGCGTGGGCATGGTAGTTACCAGGAACAAGGAAATCCTGGAAGGAATAATGCATTTCTGCCAGTCAAGGCTCAGCCCTCCACTCCTCGGACAGATTGCCGCGGAGGCATCCATCGAAGGGACCGAGCTCTATTCCGAGGAATGTTTCAATGAATACAAGGCCAGACGCGACTTCTTCATCGAAGGCCTCAACAAGATACCCGGGGTTTACTCTCCTCTTCCAGAAGGCGCCTTCTACACGGTGGCAAGCCTGCCTGTGAAGAACGCAGAGGATTTCTGCAGATGGTGCCTGACGGATTTCTGCTGGAAGGAGAACGGGGAAGAACCTGAAGAAAATGGCGGAATACGTTTCGGAGGCCTCATTCCTGGTCCCGAAAAAAAGGAGCCGGAATTCATCGGGGAAACCGTGATGATGGCGCCGGCTGCCGGATTCTATGCCAACAAGGAACTGGGAGCCAATCAGGTGAGGATGGCGTACGTTCTCAAGAGAGAGGACCTGGCACGCGCCTTGAAAGTGCTTGAGAAAGCCCTCGAGGCCTACCGCAAGGTCGAGGCCGGAGAATAACGGCATGTCATATTGAAGGATACAAATATTTCCTCATGCGAAGGACGGCGGCAGTAATGTCCGCCGTCTTTGCATTGAACCATTTCTCCGCGGCGGAAGAAGGAAGACTCAGGAAAGACGGGTCGAATTCCATGTCAGGGAAATTGGTCCTGATGTCTTCGACAGCGCGGGCGGAATAATTCCCGAGAAGGGCCTTCCTGACGAATCCCGGAAGGCGGCTACGTGACAGGAGATGGCGGCGGAGAGGGAATCCGGCCTCGATGAACGCGCATCTCGTACTGAATTTCAGGGACTCGTTTTCCGACCACCTGTACACGAACAAAGTCTTGTCGTAATTGTAATAATTCAGCCCGGAAAGTCCGGCCCGGACAATGAAATACAGGTCCGTGGACGGCCCGGACACATAGTCGAAACCACCGGATCGGGCTATGGAAGAGCGCCTTATGGCCATTCCGGTAGGTATGAATGTCCTGCAGAACGGCTCCCATGAAGTGAGAGGTTTCCAGAACCTTGCCGGGCGGCCGTCATCCTCCGGCAATTCCAAAGGAGTACCGTCGAGCCATTTGAACGGCCGCGGACAGACTATGTCAGCATCCGGCCTGGCCTCCATGACCCGCACTATTTCACGGACATAGGACGGCAGAAGGAAATCATCGTCGTGAAGGATGACTGTGATATCTCCCCTTCCGACTGTCAGGGCGCGGTTGAAATTGCCGACAAGACCCAGGTTTGAGGAATTCTTGAGATATCTCAGGCGCGGGTCATCGAGACATTCAAGATAATCCCCGATTTCAGTGTCAGGCTCGGGATTGTCCTCCACGACCACCACCTCGTATGGCAGGACGGTATCCTGCGAGAGGGCCGATGACAGGGCATGCTTAAGCATTGAGACCCGTTTGTAAGCCGGTATCACTATGGACACGACAGGAGCGGGGCCGTCAGTGCAGTCCTTCATAAGAAAAGACTCCACATCCGCCTGGACATACAGGTTGTCATTCGCCTTCAGGCACTCTTCCGCATTGATTTCCATACACTTGAAATTTTATTGCCCAACACCGAAAATCCGTCTGAATAAAAGCCCGGGACGGTCATCTCCAGTTCCCTGAATACCCACAGAGGCCATCTCCAGTTGTTGTATGCAGCCTGCACAATACCCTGCACCAGGACTACGCCGAGCAGCCCGGCAGCCGTATATTTCAGCACGATGAACGTCAGCAGCACTATAATGCCTCCTGACACCAGGCTCGGGACCACATAAGGGATACGGTTCGAGGTGGATATCACCGAGGCGAACTCCGAGTGGTTGAGTTCCAGGGCGATGACAAGCAGGTACAGGGCACATATTCCGATTGACGGAAGTTCGGTGGATGAATGTATCAGTTTCAGGAAAGGAGGCACAACGAACAGAATTGCAATGGCTCCCGCGAGCATCACAATCTGGCCGGTCACCACCGTAAACGAGATTGTCCTGCGGAGTTCATCCTTCCTTCCGGACACCCTCAGATTGGAGAGTTTGGGAAGAAATGTGACGAACAGTGTATTGGCCACTCCGGACACGATGGTGGAGAGCTGGGTAAGCAGGCCATAGGAACCGATTACGGCAAGAGGAAGGAAGAAACCGATGATGAACATCCCCATCTTGTTGACCGCATAAGCCCCGAGAAAATTGATACCCAACTTCCTGGCATTGAACCAGATGACTTTGAACGTGGAATTTATCTCCTCCTTCGTAACCTCCCCGTCCAGACGCGATTTCAGTTCCGGAGTGAAATACACCCTGTAACAGAACAGGCGCTGGACGAACGGGGCGATGAAATTGGCGGCGACCACCGCGAACAGGCCCCAGTCCAAAAGCAGGAAAATGACGCATAACAGCATGTATGCGGATTTCGACAGGATGGCCGCCTGGGACGCCTCCTTCACCATTCCGCTGCCGGTGAGCAGGCTGGAATAATAGGAGAAATATATGTTGAAATACGTCGAGAACGAGTACAATATCCAGATGTACAGGGAGTTATGGACATTGGTAAAGCCTTCTGTCAGATACCATATATAGGCCGTTCCGAAAGTCAGCATCACCGCGAGGGCAATCAGCGAAAGCCTGGTATAGACATATCTGGCCGTCTTGATAAGTACCGCAAGCAGATGCCAGTCCACCTCTCCCCCGGACTCTTCCATGACCCCCTCCTTCAGGAGGGAACGGGCCCCGCTGTTGACGTATGTGAAATTGCGCCCGAACTGGGGCGAGAATCCGAAATCAAGGAGCCCGACTATGGAGCCGACCGTGAGCATCAGGTAATTCATGCCCACCTCCTCCTTCGTCAACATATTGAGAATCAACGGAAGAGTCACGAGGCCCGACCCTATCAGGAAGAACTTCGCGACGTAGCTCCAGATGACATCCTTACGTGTTATATCGACTCCCATATCATTTCCTCCCCTGACATTTTTCCATGCCCCAGGCGTAAACCTTGTCGATTTCAGGGCAGCTGACACCGTTCTCGTGGGCGAGGTCATGTATCATTTTCAGCCCGTACGGAAAATCTTCCGTGAAATACCGGCTGCCAAAATCAGGAATCCATCCCCCTTCCACGCGCACCATTGGCGACTCGATGTCCCTGAACGAAGGAATGCTGCATATCTTCGCCGTCATTCCTTCAGCATCAGAAGCTTCGTAATGTTCGAGCAGGGTATCTATGTGCTCCGTGCTGACGCCCAATGCCGAGAGCAGGCTGAAGAACTCCCTGTCCATCCGGATTTCTAGTTCGGACGCCTCCACAGTCCATTCCCTGTAGAATAATCCGCGTTCCGGGAAAGGTTTCCCGTCCCAGTCCTTCCACATCGTGTAGAGCCGGCCGGTATGCAGGATGGGATTGCTGTTGCTCAGGGTAACCTCATAGAAACTCCCGGCAAGGACCACCTTCTCCCCGAAAAGCCTGCCGAGGACATCCGCAAACGCCTGTCTGCCAGATATATTCTCGACTGCAACAATGATCTCCTCCCTATCCCCGAGAAGCCTTGCGCTCTTTCCGTATTCCGTCACCCGGGACACGTATGGCACACGCTGGAGGCCGAATACGGGCACTCCCTCCAGATGTTTGTGGCAATGAAAGAAGAATCCGGAATTGGAGACCACGGTCCCGACGATGGTATTCTGCCCGAGATACGGCTTGATCCTGTCCAATGTCTCCCCGACCAGGAATGCCGGAAGGCAGAGAAGGACAATGTCGGACCGGGGTATCAGCCCTGCAGGGTCGGAAGACACTTCCGCAAGCCTTCCCCTCAGGACGTTGCCGTCCGGTCTCGTGACCTCGAACTCGCGGTTCCATCTCTCCGGATGCGAGCATAACATATTGACGGACACGTCCTCCAATCTGGAGAACATCCCCGCGCAGGTATGTCCGAGGCCTCCGCCTCCGCAGATTGTAACAATCAGCATTTTCTCTCCTCTTCCAGCTGTCTGAACGCGGCGAGGAGACGGTCATTATCCTCCCTGCTCCTTACCGCTATGCGCATATATTGTCCTCCGTCAAGTCCTGCCTTGGTCGAGCAGTCCCTCGTGAGGATATCGAATCTCTTGAGCATCGTAAGCACAAGTCCCCCGGCCGTGTACGGCGGCAAAATCCTGCACAGGAAATAATTGGCCTGCGAAGGCATGACGTGCAGGAACGGTATCCCGGACAGTTCCCTTCCGAACCGGTCCCTCTCTTCAGCAAATCTCGTGCACGCCCGGTGATAGTCCTTCTCGTACTTGGTGAATATCTGCATGAAGAACTCGGCAAAGGAATTTATATTCCAGATGCTCAATGACTCGCGAATGCTTGCCATCAGCTCCATGTCAGCAGAACAGAGGATTCCGAGCCTGATTCCCGGCACCCCGTAGCTCTTGGAAATGCTCTTGAGCACCACTAAATGCGGATATTCTTCCAGAATCCTGTCATGAAGCAGTGTATTGTGGACATATCCGTCACTGAAATCCACGAAACTCTCGTCCACTATCAGCCTTGTCCCGCGTTCCCCGCACCATTCCGCGAGGGAAAGAAGGTCGTTGGCAGGAATGAAATTGCCGGACGGATTGTCAGGATTGATCACCAGAATGTTGTCAGCATGGTTCCGGCCGAAAAAATCCTTCAGGTCATCGGCCGTATATCTGTAGTCCGGTCTGTCCGGGATGAACGTCACGAGGTCCTCAGTAGACCGACGGTTCGGATATTCCTCGAATGTGGGACGTACTATTCCCAAAGTCCCGGGCAATATGCCCATGAGTTCCTTTATGAGTTCGGCAGCACCGTTCCCCGGCACTATGTAATCTTCCTTCACTCCCCAGCATTTGGATGCAAGCAAAGTATTGACTTTCAGTCCGGAAGGGTATTCCGACACGAGCGTGCCGAAATTGGCCTTCATCTCCTCGACGATGCGGGACTCCCCGAAATACGGATTTACCAGATAGCAGAAATCCAGCATCTTCGGGAATCTCCAGAATCCTCCGAAACGGCCGTAATATTTCCTTATGATGTCTTTCTCTTCGGCGAAGAGGGCCTCGGCTATGTCCAGGTCCTGCTTGTCGTCTATCTCGTACCATTTCGCGTTCGTCACGGGCAGGGCCTTGAGATCGCTGCTGTTCAGGAAGCTGATGATTCTCAGCACGTTCTCATAGTATTCGTTGTTCCCGACGGCCTTGGTATAGGCTTCGAGGAAAGGAACATACTTGCGGGTGGAGAATTCCTTGCTGAACTTGTAGATATTGACTGTCTTGTAATATTTCCCGGCATTGGAATAGTCGAACGCATCCTTCGGGACGAAGTTCACGATATTGCAGTCGGAGTCAATCCTGACCATGGTCCCGTCCATCCATGTCTCGTATTTGGAGACCAGGGCAAGATTCGGGAAAGGATTGTCAATCAACATACTGAGCAAGACGTCATCGAAAATGAGATCGGACTCGACAAGTATGGTGTCATCCTGCTGGAGATAGTCCTTCGCCAGCCAGAGGGAATAGATGTTGTTCGTCCGGCTGTAAACGGGGTTCTCGACGAACTCGATATTCAGGTCCGTGTACAGTTCCCCTATATGCTTGACGAGCTTTCCGCCCTCGTATCCGACGACTATCACCACCCGGTCCAGTTTCAGTCTTGAGAGCTGTCCGAGAAGCCTGTCGATGAGGGGCACACCGTTGACCGGGACCATACATTTGGTATTGTCCTTCGTATATTCCCCAAGCCTGCGGCCCATTCCCGCCGCGAGGATTATTGCCTGCATATAAGCTTCAGATTAAGTCAATTATACCTGTCGAGCCGGAGGCTCCTGTCGGCTGATACGCCTGACAAGTCCCTCCGGCTCACAAATATACGGATTATTTCCGTTTTATTTATATCAGGCACCTGACGATGCCCTTATTTGATGTAGGCGTCTGAAACGACCTTGCGGCTTCTCGCGATGAAATCGCTCAGGGCCTTGCCTTTCAGCATTCCGTTGGCAAGCAGGGCGAGATCCGTTATCTGGTGAAGAATCTCGTTCCCGGCAGCAAATGCCTCGATATCGGCCTTGTGCGCATCACGGGCGGCGTTCCTGGCCTCGCGTGCTGCATTCTTCGCATCTTCCGCAGCCTTCTTCTGCTCCTCGGTGGCATCCTTGGCCTCGCCTGCCTTAACGATTTCAGGATCTGCCTCAGGCACTGCAGCCATCGGTTTCACGGCAGCTTTCCTGGCCTCCATTATCTTGGCAATCAGCGGATTCTCGAGATTTACCGTGATGTTGTACGAAGTAGGGAGAGAGCCGTAGAAATTCATTCCTCCGCCCATGGAGCTCATTTCGCGGTAACGGCGCATGAATTCGTTCTGGGTGATGAGGACAGGCTCGGCGTTCTCACCCATGTTGTCGGCACTGACATAATAGTCGCTGCCCTCCGGAAGAACTGCCTTGAACAGGTCCTGAAGGTCGTTTCTCTCCTCCTCGGAAAGTTCAGGCTTCTTCCTGTCATCCTTAGGTATGAGATTGTCGATGGAATCTGAGTCCACGCGGCAGAACCTGGTGTCCTGAAGTTTCTGCTCGAGCAGGTTCACGTAATGAGAATCCAGTTCGCAGTCCATCAGGAGCACGTCGTAGCCCTTGTTCCTGGCTCCCTCAATGAAGGAATACTGGGCCTCTGTATCAGTTGCATAGAGATATACGACTTTCTTGTCCTTGTCGGTCTGTTCGCCTTCCACTGCCTTGCGGTAGTCCTCGAAGCTGAAGAACTTCCCGTCAGTGTTCTTGAGCAGGGCGAACTTGAGGGCCCTCTCGCAGAACTTCTCGTCGGTGAGCATTCCGTACTCGATGAAGAGCTTGAGATTGTCCCATTTCTCCTCGAGCGACTTCCTGTCCTCGTTGAATATCTCCTCGAGGCGGTCAGCCACCTTCTTCGTGATGTAGCCTGAGATTTTCTTCACGTTTGCATCGCTCTGGAGATAGCTTCTCGACACGTTCAGGGGGATGTCCGGAGAATCAATGACTCCATGGAGGAGAGTCAGGAAGTCCGGAACGATATTGTCCACGTGGTCGGTGACGAACATCTGGTTGCAGAACAGCTGTATCTTGTTCTTTTCCACCGACATGCGGTCCTTTATCTTAGGGAAGTAGAGAATACCTGTCAGATGGAACGGATAGTCCACGTTCAGGTGTATATGGAACAGAGGTTCCTCATAGGTCGGATAGAGGGACCTGTAGAAACTCATATAGTCCTCGTCCTTGAGTTCGGACGGCTTGCGGGTCCAGAGAGGTTCCACTGTATTGATTACCTTGTCCTTGTCCGTATCCACGTATTTTCCGTCCTTCCACTCCCGCTCCTTGCCGAACACCACCGGAACCGGCATGAACTTGCAATATTTGTTCAGGAGGCCTTCAATCCTGCCCTTGGCGGCATATTCGGAAGAATCGTCATCAAGATAGAGGGTGATGACAGTTCCCCTGTCAGCCTTGTCGCAAGTGGTCAGTTCATATTCAGGACTGCCGTCGCAGCTCCATTTCACTGCCTCTGCACCGTCTTTCCACGAGAGGGTCTCGATGGTCACTTTTCTGGAGACCATGAAGGCGGAGTAGAATCCGAGTCCGAAATGGCCTATTATGCTGCCAATCTGGTCCTTGTATTTTTCAAGGAACTCCCCTGCAGAGGAGAATGCTATCTGGTTGATGTATTTGTCCACTTCCTCCTCGGTCATTCCGATACCGCGGTCGATGACTTTCAGGGTCTTTCCCTCCTCGTCCAGCTCAATGCGGACTGAAAGTTCGCCGAGGATTCCCTTGAAATCGCCTGAGGAAGCGAGGGCCTTCATCTTCTCGGAAGCGTCCACTGCATTGGCCACGAGTTCCCTGAGGAAAATCTCATGGTCCGAATAGAGAAATTGTTTGATGACCGGGAAAATATTCTCGGTCGTAACACCGATTTTGCCTTTGATTTCTGCCATAATTATGTAAGTTTACCAAATTCGCGCCGCTTGCCCTTGAGGGCAACACGGCGCGAATTTGAAGTCAAAATATGTTCCAATTCAAGTTCCATGACAATTTGGCAGTCCTCCAGTCCGTCAGTCGAACGAACTCTCGTACTGTACCGAGCCTCCTTCGAGATATGTCGTCTTGAGCCAGTCAAGCTTCTTGCCGTCCTTCCAGAACTCCAGAAGAATGGTTCCCACCTTGGTGAAATTGCCGCTTCCCGAAGCCTCGGGAACCATCCTGAATCCGTCCTCGGTGCAATATGACAGGTAATATTCAGAGTCCTCATACCTGAATCCGGAAAGCGACACGTCCAACGCTCCTGTCTTGTCATCCATGCTCCTGACCTTCATCGTGAAAACATATCTGAACCTGCTGTTACCTCCCTCCTGGTCCTTTCTCGACACTTCCCAGCCAGTGTCTCCGCCGGAGTAACGGTTCATCACATAAGAATATTCTCCGTATGTCCATGTCGTGTCCCTTCCTGATATGGTACATCTCAGAGGGCCTATCTGGTTGCCTTTCTCGTCCTTGAAAACGTATGAAGAGCCGTCCACCGGCTTTATGTCCCCAACTTTGTAAAGTTCGTCAACATATTGTTTTACAGTCATTGGCCTCGTGAGGCAATACTCCACTATGTCATTGTTGTACCTGACGTATTCGATTCCCTTGTCGTCATAGCCTCCGAAAGACTCGTCCCAATACGTTATGGAGCAGGAGAACGTGAACGGCAACAGCAATATGGCAGTGATTATCCTTTTCATGTTCAGTTTCATGTTTACATTTGTTTGTGTTCCAATGATTTTCAGAATCTGACCCCAATTCCGAAATTGACTCCGGCGAATATCGACCCGAATGATAGTTCAGCAAGTCCATAGACTTTCGAGCCGATTGTATAGGCCAATGGGATGATCTGCCAGTCAAAGGCGGCCTTGTGCCGGTATCCGGAATAGATGCCCATCCCTCCGCTCAAGGATCCGGAGAGAGTGCTGAGCTGCGTCCTGAGATAGAAGAATCTCACCTCCGGCATCAGGTATATCACATCGAATGACTTTCCAGTGTGCCTGTCTCCGGTAAGGAGATTGTAGGTCTGTCCCTTCATGCGGTTGTAATAGACTGAGCCGCCGTAAGATAGCCAAGCAAGAGGGTGGGTCTCGAAGCAGATGGAGTAAGTTCCGGAATACGTGTCCACACTGACCTTGTCCTCATACATATCCTTGACGGACGGCTTGCTTGGAATCACTCTGCTCCCGGCCAGTTTATCGTAGGAAAGCGTAGGACCTCCTGATCCCACTTGGGCGGAGATATTGAATTTGTAAGGTTTCATAGGCCTGGACGCCCCGGCTTCTGCCGGCAAGAGCATCATTGCCAATGCAATTGAAGCGCCCGCGAGTATTTTTCCAAACATATTTTATATAAAACTTCGTTGTCCTGTCCAGGAGAATTCATCATCATTCCCCGTCTTCATAGATGCAGAAAAAGGCCGGAACGTTGCTTCCGGCCCGATAAATTTTCTTCCTGTCCAGGCAAATAAGCCCTGCCTATTTGTACATGAAACGCTTGATACTCATTTTCGGAGTCTTCTCGAACGGTGTGTCCACAGTCTCCACTTTCTGGAGCTTGCTGTATGATGGAAGCTGCTTGTTGGATGCAATCCTGATATGCTCAGGGAGTTCCGAAACTGCTTCCGTATCGAGTCCCACCTTCTTCATTCCGTCCTGGTCGAGATATACGAGAGCCACGAGCTTGCCGGCGCGGTCCACGACTACGGACTCCACCACGAATGGCTGGTTGTTGACCACGGCCTCCACTTCCTCAGGATAGATATTCTGGCCGTTTGCGCTGAGTATCATGCTCTTACTTCTTCCGCGTATGAAAATGTTGCCTTCGGCATCGATGACGCCGAGGTCACCTGTACGGAGATATCCGTCTTCGGTGAATGCCGCAGCGGAAGCCTCAGGATTCTTGTAATATCCGATGCAGATATTGTCACCCTTCGCCTGGATTTCACCGACCACGTTCACAGGATCCTCGGAATCAATCCGAACGGTAGCGCAGTCAACCGACTTGCCGCATGATCCCGGCACATATTTGTCACAGGCCTCATAAGCAAGAAGAGGAGCGGCCTCGGTCATGCCATATCCCACCGTATAAGGGAGGCCGAGTTTCTTGAAGCATTTCTCCACCTCCGGGTTCAGAGGGGCGCCGCCCATGATTATCATCTGCAGATTTCCTCCGAGCGCGCTCAGCAAAGTCTCCCTTACCTTCTTGAAAATCAGGCACCTGACGCCAGGAATTGCCGTAAGGACTTTCATCACAGGCTTGTCGAGGGCAGGCTTGAGCGAGCTCTTGTAAATCTTCTCCATGACGAGAGGAACAGTGATAAGCAGGTAAGGGCGTACCTCCTTCATGGCTGCGAGAAGCAGGGTCGGGGAAGGCGTCTTGCCGAGGAACGTGATACTGGTTCCGTTGCAAAGAGGATAGAGGAACTCGAACATGAGACCGTACATGTGCGCCATCGGCAGCATGGAAACCATTGTGAACTTGTCCGAGGACGGGATATGTCTCTGGCCGAAATCCACATTGGCGCTCAACGCCCTGTACGTGAGCATTACTCCTTTCGGTGCACTGGTTGTTCCGGATGTATAGTTGATCACAGCGAGGTCGTCCCAGTTGTCGCACGGAAGATTGACATTCTCCTGGGAGAATCCGAGAGGATATTTCGCGGCGAACGCATCGGAAATCCCGGAATAGGCCTTCTGAACTTCTTCGTCTCCATACAGGAGGCTGAAATCATTCACGCTGACAACAGCCTTGATACGCGGCATGGCCTTGATGTCGAGTTTTTCCCATATATCCGTGTCAGTGAACAGGATAAGGCTCTCGGAATGGTCCACAAGATGGTTCACGCTCTCAGGTGTGAAGTCCGACAGAATCGGCACGACCACCTTTCCGCTGGTGTTGATTGCGAGGAAGGACAATGCCATGCGGGCCGTGTTCTTGGCGCATACGGATATCTTGTCGCCTTTCCCGAGGCCGCAGGCATCGAAGAAAATGTGAAACCGCGCTATCTGCCCGGCCATCTGTCCATAGGTAAAGGATTCTCCGCGGAAATTGCGGATTGCAGGTTTTTCCCAGTAAAGCCTGGTCGCATTCTGGAGTCTTGAGAAATAATGTTCCATATATGAAGTCTGTAAATTTCAGGGATAGCGTCTTTTCGACAGACACGATGCACAAATTTAATACTTTTCCGTCATTTTCACACGTAATATCCAACTTTCCGCTATCTTTGTCAACGACGGCACAGATGCCGGGAGTATTGAAGGAGAAAATTTTGAGAATATGAAACGTAAACCGATTGTCGCACTTATCTACGACTTCGACGGGACCCTGTCCCCTGGAAACATGCAGGAGTTCGGATTCATCCAGGCCATCGGCAAGACGCCGGCAGAATTCTGGCAGATGAGTGACGGAATAGCCAAAGGACAGGACGCGAGCAACATCCTGGCCTATATGAAACTCATGGCGGACGAGGCCAAGGCCAAGGGCATCAAGCTAAAAAGGGAGGAGCTGAAGATGTTCGGGGCCGGCATCGAGTTGTATTCCGGAGTGGAGAAATGGTTCAGGCTCATCAATCTTTACGGAGAGATGAAAGGGGTGAAGGTGGAGCATTACATCAATTCATCCGGGCTGAAGGAAATCATCGAGGGCTCGCCTATTGCCGGACGCTTCAAGCACATATTCGCAAGCTCGTTCATATACAACGAGGACGGGGAGGCGGAATGGCCGGGCATCGCCGTGGACTACACGGCCAAGACACAGTTCATTTTCAAGATTAACAAAGGCATTTTCAGTTCGCGTGACGCAGCCAAAGTAAATGAGAGCGTTTCGGATGACAAGAAACGCATCCCGTTCACACAGATGATTTATGTCGGGGACGGCGATACCGACGTGCCTTGCATGAAGATTGTCAATATGTTCGGGGGACATTCCATAGCTGTGTATGACCCCGAGAACAAAAAGAAGAAAGCCGTCGCGGAAAAGCTGAAACGTCAGGGACGTGTCAATTTCACCGCTCCGGCCAACTATGAGGCAGGTGGAAAGGTCTATGAAGTGGTATGCCGCATCATTGACAAGATAGTCGCAGACATAGCCCTTTCCAGACTTTCCAAGGGCTGATTATTTCCCGAATCTCTTCAGTATATCCCCGTATGCGTCGATTCTCCTGTCACGGAGGAAAGGCCATCCGCGGCGGACATACTCGGTCCTGTCAAGGTCAATCTCGACGACCTTGTTCTCTTCGCTGTCAGTGCCGAATTGGGCCAGGATCTCGCCCTGGGGCCCTGTAGCGAATGAATATCCCCAGAAATCGAGTCCGATGGTATTGCCGGACGGATCGTCCTCATGTCCGACACGGTTCACCGTGATGACAGGAAGCCCGTTGGCCACTGAATGTCCCCTCTGGACCAGCTGCCAGGCCTGGCGCTGGGTCTGCTGTTCCTCTTTCGAATCGGTCCCGACGCCTCCGATTGCAGTAGGGTAAATCAGGAGTTCGGCCCCGTTGAGAGCCATGAGCCTCGCTGCTTCCGGATACCACTGGTCCCAGCATACGAGCACTCCGAGGTCTCCCACGGATGTGTGGACAGGCCTGAATCCGAGGTCCCCGGGAGTGAAATAGAATTTCTCATAGAAACAAGGATCGTCCGGAATGTGCATCTTGCGGTATTTTCCGGCAATGGAGCCGTCCTTTTCAATGACTACCGCAGTATTGTGATACAGCCCGGGAGCACGTCTTTCAAAAAGCGAGAGCACAAGGACGATTCCGAGCTCGCGTGCAAGTGCACCGAACCGCTCGGTTGACGGTCCAGGGATAGTCTCTGCCAGGTCACATATCGATGCTTCCTCGGTCTGGCAGAAATATACGCTGTTGTGCAGTTCCTGGAGCACGACGAGCTGGGCTCCTTGCGAAGCGCACTGCCTGATATTCGTCTCAAGCTTGCTGATATTGGCAGCGATGTCCGTTCCGCAGGACTGCTGCACCATTCCGACTTTGAGTATTCTTGACATATTCAGTTTAAATTTATTACAATATTCAGCCCCTCTCCCGTCATTTCCCCTGCGCCGGTCCCAGCCAGCCTTCCGGGAACTGCATCGTCACGCAGTGGAGGGAGCCGTGCCCTGAGAGAAGAGGGCGGCAGTCGATTACCTTGATTTCCCTGTCTGGGAATGCCTCCTGCAATCTTTCCGCAGCAATGTCATCGAGCGGGGAACCGGATCCCGGGACAAGTACTGCGCCATTGATTATCAGGAAATTGGCATAGGAAGCAGGAAGTCTGTATCCGTCCAGCCAGAGAGGTTCCGGCAGAGGGAGAGGAATCAGACGGTAAGGTTTCCCGTCTTCAGTCCGGAATTCCCGGAGCTGGGCCTCCATCGCATGAAGTCCGGCATAATTCTCGTCCGACTCGTCGGTACATTGTGTGTATGCTATGGTGTCAGGGGAGCAGAAACGGGCCATGATGTCCACGTGGCTGTCCGTATCGTCCCCGGCAATTCCCCCATGCTCGAGCCAGAGGACCCGTTTCAGTCCGAAAGCCTGCCTGAGTTCCCCTTCAATCTCCTCGCGGGAGAGATATTCGTTGCGGTTCACTGAGCAGAGACATTCCGCAGTGGTCAGGAGGGTTCCCTGCCCGTCGGAATCAATGCTGCCGCCTTCGAGCACGAACGGCCTCATGTCCACGCACATGACATCCTCCTCGAACATTCCGGAGAAGAAGACCTTGCGCGTCATCTGGTTGTCCAGGTCGGAAGCGAACTTCAGGCCCCAGCCGTTGAACACGAAATCGTAGAGGTATTTCTCCCCGTCATCCCCGTGGACAGAGATTCCGCCATGGTCCCTGGCCCAGGTGTCGTTGATCGGGCATTCGCAGAATGCAATGGCATTGATATCAATGTCAATCCGGACAGTTCCGCAAGGCGTTCCCGCGTATCTTCCACGGATGAGGTGACTATCATCAGGGCCTCATGTCCGAGGACAGCGGCGGCTATCTTCGCATAACACTCCTGGACTTTCTCCAGTTCATACCAAGGGGTGGTCGCGTCCGGCCACGTGAGCTGGACTCCACTCTGTTTCTCCCATTCTGCAGGCAGTCTCATGAAATATGAATTTTATTACGTCAATACAACCTGCAAAAATAAACAATTTATCTCAATCCTACCAATTGTCTGTGCGGAAAGGTGCCACAGGAAGATTGCAGCGGCCGGTCAGGTTGCCGGGCTGGAAATCCTTGAAGCAATATCGTACTGCCACAGGCTGGGGGACTTCCCCGCTCCAGACCACGATTGTCCGGTGAGGTCCCAGTTTTGCCTCGGCAGGATGGAAGACCTTGTCCTCCCCGGCCACTTCGAATCCCTCGATCCCGTGCCACGGGCTGAATCCGTAGTCCGCCCCGTCAAAATACAGGGTGACTTCGCAGCTATCGACTTTCATTTCCCTGTACACAGGGCCGTCACAAACTATCCCTTCACGGCCATAGGTCTTGTTAAGTGCCTGGTAAGCAAGACGGTAGCCGACTTCTTTCTTGCGGCAAGGATGTATCTGGTCGTATTCATAAGGATAGACCAGGTCGTTGGTGCAGACGATTCCGCTATTCGGAATCATGCCGGCAGCCTTCCTCTGCGCCTCTCTCTGGCGGGCCCCGAGAGTGCCGTCCCCGCTGTATTTCCAAGGAGCGAGCTCGACCTCATAGAACGGAAGCCGACCCTGTCCCCAGAGCTCCCGCCAGACCTCCACCATCCTGGCAAGACGGTCGGCATAATATTGGTACAGACCGGCATTGGTCTCTCCCTGATACCAAAGGAAGCCTTTTAGAGTATAATTGTGAACCGGATGGAGCATGCCGTTGTACATGACATATGAAGAGCAGCAGTTCCACCATCCGCCCGGATCCTTGCGGTGCAGCTCACCGAGAGACAGGGTCTCAACAGGGTATTCGCGGACTATCTCCTCAGGCATCCAGCTCTCGACAGCGGACCCGCCCCAGTTGCATTCCAGAAGGCCGACCGGCACGTCAAGAACGGAATTCAGCATTTTGGCGAAATACCATCCGGCGGCGGAAATCCATCTCGCGGTCTCAGGTGCAGGAACTACCCATCTACCCTCAACCGTATCCTGGACTTCAAGGCTTCCGGTCTTCGGGACCTTGACCTGGCGTATCTTGTCTTTCCATTGTCCGGAAAGGGCTATTTCCTCGGCCGATCCTTCCACAGGACAGAGCCAGAAACCGTCGAGAGGCATCTCCATATTGGACTGACCTCCGCAGAGCCATACCTCTCCTATGAGAATATTGCCGAGAGTGACCTTCCCGTCCTTGTCTGAAATGGTGACTGTCTGCGGCTCGTAACCGGCTGCAGGAGTAGGAATGGAGAGTTTCCAGGCCCCGTCGCTTCCGCATTCAGCCGTATAGACAGCCTTCGACCAGGAGACTGTGACTTTCACACGGCCTTCCCCCCAGCCCCATAGATTGACGTCGGATTGCTGCTGGAGCACCATGTTGTCACTGAGAATCTGCGGCAGCCTTATTTTGGCATCCGCCGGCTGCAATGCTGATAGAATCAAGGCGGAGACCGCCAATGCAAATGAGCGAAGTTTCATGTTCGGTTTCATATTTAATAATTCAATTATTCAGCTTCCTTAGCAAGTCGCAAATCATTCCTTTCGATAACCTCGAGGCACATTCTGGAATTGTGATAAGGGCATTTCCAGAAACCCGCCTTGTCATTCGTCCGGTCAGGCGTCCCGTCCGCCTTGAGGCTCCAGAACCATTCCCCTCCCTCCCTGTCGGAAATGCGCGTCCTGATGAATTTCCACACATCTTCCGCGATTCCCAGGGCCGTCTCATCCCCGGTGAGCTGATACAGATTCAGATAGCCCACGACGGTCTCGGCCTGCACCCACCAGTGCCGGTCAGCATCCACAGCCCCGGTCTCCCCATGGAACTCGTAAATCATTCCGCCACCCGGGATATACCCTTCCGATGCTGCAGCGGCAATTTGTTTCACCACAGGCAGGTATTTCTCCCTCAGGGCATCGCCACCTGCGACATGCGCGGCCTCGTCAATGAGCCAGGAGGCCTCTATGTCATGCCCGTAGGACACAATCTCGTGACGGCTGTTCCAGTCATCGTCGAAAAACAGGCGCAGATGTCCCGTCGAAGGGTCCATTATCTTTTCCGAAAAAATGTCGAGAAGATTCAATATCCTCTCCCTGAGCCCCTCGTCAGGCCACACCCGGTAAAGATTCGCATAAGGCTCGATGATATGCAGATGGGTGTTCATCGTCTTGTGCTCGTTGGCATCCTTCTCGCTGAGTCTCACGTCACCGAGAGGTTTCCAGTCCCTCGAGAGGGCCTCGAAATACCCGTTCCGGACAGGGTCAGCGCTGTATTTCTCTATATCGCGGTAAATGTCAGCGGCAAGACCTGTCGCAGAACTGTCCCCTGTTGCCCTAGCATATTCACTGAGGCCGTATATGGCAAATCCGAGTGCGTAAATCTGCTTCTTCGTGTCAAGAGGACGGCCTTCACTGTCCACGCTCCAGTACACTCCCCCGTACTCCTGGTCGATGAATTTCTCCTCGAGTTCCTGCTTCATGCGCGAGGCGCATTCAAGATATGATTCCCTGCGGAGAACCCGGTATGCGGCAGAAAAAGCCCAGAGCATCCTCGAGACCATGACCGCTCCGAGAGGTTCGCCGGGAATCTCCTCCCCATAACCTGAAATCCGTCCGGGAACAGGCTCGCCCGGCCTGCACATCCTCGTGCTCCAGAAATGTAAAATATTGGTTTCCAGTTCTTCAAGCATTTCCTGGGCCATAGCGCGAAGGGCCTGGCCGTTTCTGACATCCGGATTATTCATGATATATGGAGTTTTCATCTTGGTTTCAATGCATACAAATATACGTCATTCCGGTCAAAGAGGAAATGCAGGAAGACAATCCCGGCCAATAATATAAAAAAATGTTAAAATAGTATCAAAATTTTGGTATATTTGCCGCTGAGGATTATTAATGGCCAACACAATCAACCACAATGAGCGAAGTATTCACAGAAATCACCAACCTCTCCAATATGGACTGTTTCAACATCGTCGAGAGGCACAAGACCGAGTTCACATATCCGCTGCACCGCCACCGGGAATTCGAGCTGAATTTCGTGGAGCACGGGAGCGGCGTACAGAGAATCGTCGGGGACAGCGTGGAGACCATCGGAGACTTCGATCTCGTGCTGATAGGTGCGGAGAATCTCGAGCACGTATGGGAGAACGGAACCTGTAAAAGCAGCGATATCAGGGAGATAACCATCCAGTTTTCCCCGGATTTCCTCGGTGAGGAGTTGCTCGGGAAAAACCAGTTCG
>SAMEA3663026__coassemble_542_pt1 | contig 18248 bp, 13 predicted proteins | sample SAMEA3663026__metabat2_low_PE_017 | metagenome-assembled genome bin SAMEA3663026 (sample SAMEA3663026) | pig gut metagenome | biome: pig gut; feature: pig-associated habitat; material: faeces | place: France | collected 2012
GGTGCAGTCAGCTCTGCTCGAGGCCATGCAGGAGCGCCAGGTCACCATAGGTGAGGAGACTTTCAAGCTTCCTGAGCCGTTCCTTGTGATGGCTACCCAGAACCCTATCGAGCAGGAAGGCACGTATCCGCTTCCTGAGGCCCAGGTGGACAGGTTCATGCTCAAGGTGGTGGTATCATATCCGAAGAAGGAAGAGGAGCGCCAAATCATCCGCATGAACAATTCCGGGGAATTCCCGAAGGCACAGCCTGTGGTATCCCCTGAGGATATCGTCAGGGCCCGCCAGGTGGTCAGGGACGTGTATATGGACGAGAAAATCGAAAGATACATCGTGGACATAGTTTATGCGACGAGGACTCCGGAGGACTACAATCTCAAGTCTCTCTCAGGTCTCATATCATACGGGGCATCCCCTCGTGCAAGCATTTCCCTCTCAATGGCAGCCAAGGCCTATGCATTCATCAAGCGCAGGGGCTATGTCATTCCCGAGGACGTCCGCGCGGTATGCAACGAAGTGCTCCGTCACCGTATTGGCCTGACTTATGAGGCTGAGGCGGAGAATGTTACGACGGAAAATATCATCTCACAGGTTCTGAACGCGGTTATCGTGCCGTAGTCCGGCGCCTGTTAATATTGCGTCGACATGGATTCGAACACCAGTGCAGCAGACCTTCTGAAAAAGGTCCGGAAAATAGAAATCAAGACCAAGGCGCTTTCCCATCAGATATTCGCCGGGGAGTATCATTCCGCATTCAAGGGACGCGGAATGGCCTTCAGCGAGGTCAGGGAGTACCAGTACGGGGATGACGTGCGCAACATGGACTGGAATGTTACGGCGCGTCTCCGCTCTCCGTATGTCAAGGTCTTCGAGGAGGAGAGGGAGATGACGGTCATGCTGCTGATAGATATAAGCCGTTCCGGTTTCTTCGGGACCGCGGGGAGCACGAAAAGGGATCTCATAGCGGAAATCGCGGCTGTCCTGTCTTTCTCCGCCATCATCAACAATGACAAAGTCGGGGCCCTGTTTTTCAGCGACCGGGTGGAGGAGTTCATTCCTCCGCGCAAAGGCCGCGGCCATCTGCTGCATATAATCAGGGAGATAATCGGTCTCCAGCCGAAGTCCCCAGGTACGGACATAGGGGAGGCTCTGCGTTTCCTTACCAATGCAATCAAGCAGAAATGTACGGCTTTCGTGCTCTCTGACATGATGGATGCGGAACCGGACGGTTCCCCGAGGTATGAGGATGCCCTCAAGGTGGCCGTCAACCGTCACGACATATCGGTGATCAAGGTTTTCGACGGCAGGGAACGTACCATTCCTGATGTTGGTCTTGTGCATGTGAAGGACTCCGAGACGGGAAAGTCTGCATGGGTCAATACATCCAGCGCGAAAGTCCGCAGGTCGTATTCGGAATCGGTGCAGGCCGCCGATGCCGCCGCCCTCAAGCTGTTCCGGAGATATCAGGTGGACAATGTGGAGATAGCCACGGGCTCCGACTATGTGAAGGGACTTATGGCATTTTTCGGAAGGAGGTGAGTATGAAGGGTTTAATCAAGACAATTTCGGCAGCTGCAGTCGTGCTGGCCGTTACGCTTACGGCAGGAGCGGTGCCGGGAAGGAGGGATGCTGGGGAAGCTTTCCTGAGGCAGATCCGGGAAAGGGACTCGGTCCTGATTGCCGACCAGCTGGTTTACGGGTTCCGGATAGACGGGCTGCCTGAAGGGGTGGGGCTGTCCCTGCCGGACTGTTCGAAAATGTTCCCGGACAGCATCATGGTCCTCTCGGACTGGAGGCTGGATACGCTCAAGGTCAGGAAGAAGCAGGGCACAGCCGATATTTCCGGGTCGGTGGTGATTACATCTTTCGAGGAAGGGGAATACAGGCTTCCGGACCTGGCCGTCGTCAGGGAACTTCCGGGAGGTGATTCCGATACTCTGGTATTCAAGGGCGCGACCCTCGATGTCAGGACAATGCCTGTGGATACCGCCACGTTCGTGCCTCATGACATAAAGGGACAGATACGTTATCCTCTTACATTTGCGGAGATCCTGCCGTATCTTGCTGCATTGCATCTTGCCGCACTCATTGTTGTTCTCGTCTGGGCCGTGATTTCGGTCAGGAGGAAGAAGAGGACAGGTGCCACGGGAACTGCACAGGAACCGCCTTATATCGTGGCTCTCAGGGGATTGGACAAGTTCCGCGGGAACAAGTACTGGGCTCCGGACAAGCAGAAATTCTTCTACAGCGGGGTCACTGACGTGCTCAGGGAATATATTTCTTCCCGTTTCGGAGTAGGTGCGATGGAAATGACCACTGCGGAGATTTTCGACGGGCTGAAGGACAAGGATATCGAGCCAGCCCTCAGGGACGAGGCCCTGGAACTGTTCAGGACGTCGGATCTGGTGAAGTTCGCGAAGATGACAGTATCGGACGAGGAAAACATGAAGGCCGTTCCGGCTGCCGTGCGTTTCGTGACGGCTACATGGAAGACAGAAGAAGAAAAGGAGGAAGGAAATGTTCTTTGAGTATCCTGAATTGTTGTGGCTGCTTGCAGTGCCCGTTCTCCTCGTGCTCCATTATATCTATATCGAGCTTGCGGGGCGCCGTCCTCATCTGCGCGTTTCGTCCATAGGGCCCTGGAAGGCCGGAGGGAATTCCGTGTACGGGGTTATCCGTCATATTCCCATGGTACTCAGGACAATCGCCCTTGTGATGATGGTCATCGCGATTGCGCGTCCGCGTTCGTCCACGCAGATGGAGAAGATTGACACCGAGGGAATCGACATTGTTCTGGCAATGGACGTGTCCACCAGTATGCTCGCGAGGGATTTCACCCCCGACAGGATAAGTGCCGCCAAGGACATTGCCATAGAATTCATCGCGCAGAGGCCTTCCGACCGTATCGGAATCGTGGTATTCGCAGGCGAAAGCTATACGCAGTGCCCGCTTACGACCGACAGGGCGACATTGATAAATCTCATGAAGGAGGTCGAGACCGGAGTCATAGATGACGGTACGGCCATCGGAAACGGACTTGCCACCGCCGTGGCGAGGATGCAGGGCTCCGATGCGAAGAGCCGGGTGGTGATTCTCCTGACCGACGGTGTGAACAATAGTGGTGAAATCACTCCGCAGAATGCGGCTGACATTGCCATGACATACGGGGTGAGGGTCTATACTATCGGAGTGGGAGCCAACGGTATGGCTCCGTATCCGGTCATCACGCCATGGGGTGTGGAGATGAAGAATGTCGAGGTCGAGATTGACGAGGACCTGCTCAGGAACATCGCCGAGATTACTGGAGGCCGTTATTTCCGTGCTACGGACAATACCAAGCTCTCCGAGATTTACAGCGAAATCAACAAGATGGAGAAGGCCCGCACGACAATCGACAGCTTCCCTGTTTATAAGGAATTGTATTACAAATACGGACTGGTGGCTCTGCTCTGTCTCGTGGCAGAAGCTCTGCTGAGCCTTTTCGTCCTTCGCAGGCTTCCGTAGAAAAAGGAGAATGTCATGATATATTTTGCTCAGGCCAGATTTCTTGTGTTATTACTCGCAGTACCGCTGATACCGGTGCTTTACGGGATAATGCGCTATCTCAGGAATAAGCGTCTGCTCCGTTTCGGTGACGGGGAGCTGGTGGCGAGGCTGATGCCGTCATGGTCGGGAACCAAGGGATGGGTGAGGACGATATTGTTCACACTCGCATTCATGTTTTTCGTGATTGGCATGGCCAGGCCTCAGATAGGTGCGAAGCTCAAGGAGCACCAGAGCAGGGGAGCGGAGGTGATGATTGCACTGGACGTTTCCAACTCGATGCTTGCCCGGGATTATTCCCCTAACCGTCTCGACAGGGCCAAGCTTGCGATTTCCAGGCTGGTGGACAAGCTCGACGGGGACAGAATCGGACTTGTGCTGTTTGCCGGGACATCTTTCGTACAGCTTCCGATCACCACTGACTATGTGTCTGCCAAGATGTTCCTGAACAGCATTTCCACTTCGTCAATCCCGGTCCAGGGAACGGCAATCGGGGAGGCTGTGAACACATGTATCCGCAGTTTCAGCGCCCAGAGCGAGAAAAGCAGGGCGATTGTGGTCATAACCGACGGGGAGAACCATGAGGACGACCCGGTTGAGGCTGCGAGACAGGCTGCGGAGATGGGTATTTCGGTATATACCATAGGTGTCGGATCCCTTGAGGGACAGCCGATTCCGGTGAACGGGGAATTGCTCAGGGACCAGGACGGCAACATTGTCGTCACCAAGCTCGACGAGAACACTCTGCGGGAGGTGGCAAAGGCGGGTAACGGTCTGTATGTCCGTGCCGGAAACGAGGAGTTCGGACTGAATCCGGTCATATCCGAGGTACGCAAGCTGGAGGACGAGGCGTTCAATTCAGTGGTCTTCGAGGAATATGACGAACAGTATATGTATTTCTTCGGTATTGCATTCGTCCTGCTCGTGATCCAGATGCTTGTCGGTGAGCGCAGGATGTTCAGGCATTTGTTTGACAGATAAAGAATCGGATTTTGATATGAAGAAAGTTCTGCATATATTGGCGGCGTTTCTGCTTTTCACCGTGACGGCTCAGGCCCAGGTGGACAGGAAGGATGTCCGTGCCGGCAACCGCCAGTTCCGCAAGGAGAATTACAAGGAAGCCGACATATCATACAGGAAGGCACTTGTGAAGGATTCGCTTTCGGTGGCGGGCAATTACAATCTTGCTTCCGTCCTCTACAGGCAGGAGCAGTATGACGAGGCCGGCAAGACGATGGACCGTTTGAAGGATATTGCACCGGGACATCCGCAAGGGGCTGACTGTTACTTCAATGCGGGCGACATTGCGCTTGCGAGGAAGGACTACGGGGCTGCGGTGGAGGCTTTCATGAAGTCCCTGATCCTGAATCCGGACGACCTGCAGGCCAAGGAGAACTACATCTATGCGAAGAAGATGTTGCAGGACCAGCAGCAGAACGGAGGCGGCCAGGGAGGCCGGGATGACCAGTCCGGAGGTGACAATGAAAACGACGGCCAGGGCAATGATGACAATCAGGACCAGTCCGGAAATGACAATCAGGACAATAATGACAACCAGGACGGCAATGACGGGAACAATGACAGGAATCAGGACGACAGCCGTCAGGGACAGGCACAGGAGCAGCCTGTGAATATCTCCCCCCAGCAGGCCCAGCAGATGCTCAAGGCAATCCAGGCCAAGGAGAAAGCTACTCAGGAAAAAGTGAACAGGGAGAAGGCTGAAAACTTGAAATCAAGACAGAAGGAGAAGAACTGGTAATATGGACAGCAAGATTTTTCAAGGGAAATTGACAGGTGCATGCAGGGCCGTTGCAGTGCTCGCCGCAGCAGTAATGACATGGTTTTCTGCGGCTGCGCAGACCTCCATCAAGGTGGATGCACCCAATATGGTAGGGGCGGACGAGCAGTTCAATGTGACATTCATCATAGAGGGGGAGGACAGGCCGTCCTCATTCAGCTGGGACAAGGGTGATGATTTCAAGCTCATCTGGGGCCCGCAGCAGGGCTCTTCCACGAGCCTGACCATAACGAACGGCAAACGTGTAAAGACCTCCCAGTTCACCTACAGCTATATTGTCAAGCCTGTCAGGACAGGGAAATGCACCATCCCTCCCGCAGTCGCGAAAATCAAGAATTCAGAGATAACATCCCAGTCCGTGACCGTGGACGTGCTCGATTCCGGATCCTCTTCATCCGGTCAGCAGGCGGGTTCTTCACAGGGCTCGCAGGCGAAGAAGGCCGTAGGGGACATTTCTTCAGATGACCTGTACCTGAAACTATCGCTGAGCCGTTCCAACGTAGTCTTGGGAGAGCCTGTCACCGCCGAGCTGAAACTCTACCAGAGAGTGGACATAGCCGGTTTTGAGGGGGCCAAGTTTCCTTCTTTCAACGGGTTCTGGAGTCAGGAGACCGCTGCTCCGTCAAATATTGAGTTCCACAGGGAGGAAGTAGGCGGACAGATCTACAATGCCGCCCTCCTCAGGAGATATGTGCTGATTCCGCAGCAGGCCGGCAAACTCACCATCGAACCGGCCGAGCTGATGTGCCTGGTGAATGTCAGGACGTCTTCCAGGACATCCAACAGCATTTTCGACAGTTTCTTCGATGACGGTTACAAGACCGTAAGGCAGCGTATCTATTCCAAGGCCCTCACAGTGGATGTGAAGCCGCTTCCTTCAGGTGCTCCTGCTGATTTCGGCGGAGGAGTGGGCAGCTTCAAGATTTCCGCGAGGCTTTCCAAGGATCAGCTGAAGACTCACGAGGCGACCTCGCTCATCGTGACGCTCTCCGGAACGGGGAATGTATCCCTCCTCGAGGCTCCTAAGCTCAATTTCCCTCCTGACCTGGAGGTATATGACACCAAGATTACCGAGAATACGGACAAATCCACCGGCGGCACGACTGGAAGCAAGGTTTTCGAATATCCTTTCATCCCGCGCAGCCACGGGGATTTCACCATAGGTCCGGTGAACTATTCATATTATGATGTCAATTCGGGCAAATATGTGACTATCAGTGCCGGGAATGTGGACTTCACAGTGGAGAAAGGCAATGCCGCGGACGCTCCGGCAGTGTCCGGAACATCGTCCGTTGCAGCCCCGGACAGGAAAGGAGTGAAGAATCTCGGGGAGGATATACGTTTCATCGTCAGGGACGCTCCGGATTTCTCGTTCAGGAAGGTTTTCCTTGTGGACAGGTGGTATTTCTGGGGTATTGCAGTATTGCTGGTGCTTGCTGCAACCGGAATCCTGTTCGTGTTCAAGGGAATCGAGGCAAGGCGTGCTGACGTCGCAGGGACGAGGAACCGAAGGGCTACGAAGATGGCTCTTGCACGCCTGAAGACTGCCCAGGGATATCTTAAGGAGAACCTCTATGCCGCTTTCTATGAGGAGCTTCACAAGGCTCTGCTGGGATATATTTCCGACAAGCTCAATATCGGCATGGAGAATCTCAACAAGGACAATATTGCAGCCCGTCTTGCAGAAGGCGGAGTCGGGAGCGGCCTCGTGGAGGAACTGACCGGGCTTCTTGACGCCTGCGAGTTTGCCCGCTATTCCCCGGATTCGGGCAGCGAAGCCATGACCGTACATTACAATCAGGCCGTGAAAGTCATATCATCCATAGATTCCATCATGAAATCGCACAAGAAATCTCCTTCTGCCGCAGGGACGGCCCTGTCCGTGCTTCTGCTCATGGCCATGCCTTCAGTGTCGGAGGCGGCGAATGACAGTTATCTGGATTCTCTCTGGAACAGAGGCGTGGAGACCTACGGCGCAGGTCAGTGGCAGGAATCCATAGATGCCTGGGAATCAGCTCTAAATGCCGGTGTGGAGAATCCGGAACTGTATTACAATCTCGGTAACGCCTACTTCAAGACTTCCGAAAATGCCAGGGCGATATTGAATTACGAGAGGGCCCTGAAACTCGACCCGTCTTTCTCTGATGCAAGATTCAACCTGGAACTGGCCTCCTCCCTGGTCCAGGACAAAATAGACGCGGTTCCGGAATTCGTGCTCAAGAGCTGGGCAAGGAAACTGTGCTATGTCATGAATTCAGATGCATGGGCCGTGATTTCAATATTGTTCCTTGCAGTTTTCCTCGGACTTTTAATCCTATTTGCGAGGGGTGCGACTCCGGGGCTCAGAAGGCTTGGCTTCTACGGTGCTATTGTGGTAATTCTCATGGCAGCAGGTAGTTACGGCATGGCCCGCTGGCAGAGGAACATGTATATCAAGGCTGACTATGCCATAGTGATGAGACCTGTTTCGTCCGTGAAGAGCTCTCCTTCCGCGGAGTCTTCCAAGGACCTGTTCGTCCTGCACGAGGGAACCAAGGTCAGCATCCTGGACTCTGTAGGGAAATGGTACAATATCTCTCTTTCCGACGGAAGGCAGGGATGGATACCGGAATCGGACATCGAGATTATTTGAGTATATTGATATTTTCTATGAAACCTGGAATAATGTTGTCCGCCGCCATGTGCTTGTTCATGGCGCGGACTGCTGCGTTTGCTGCGGCTCCTGCCGACAGTTCAATCCGCTTCGCATTCATTACCGACACCCATCTTGCGGAAGGAAGTCATTCGGTAGATGACCTTGCTCTTTGCCTGTGGGACATCAATGCCAATCTCCATCCGGATTTCGTCCTGTTCGGCGGCGACATCACGGATTTCGGGACGGATGAGGAGATCGCGCTCGCGAAAAGCATGATGGACACCCTGAAAGTCCCTTACCATGTGGTTCAGGGCAATCATGACGCCAACTGGTCCGAGAGCGGATGCAATACGTTCAAAAACGTGTTCGGCTATGAGCGTTTCATATTCAGGGCCGGAGGATGGCGTTTCATCGGATGCAACAGCGGGCCTGACATGAGGATGGCCCCGGGCCTGGTGCCGCGGGAGACAATGGAGTGGCTTCGCAGCCTGGACGGGAACGAAAAGAGCATTTTCATAAACCATTATCCGATGGACTCCTCGGTGCTGAACTATTTCGACGTCACGAGAGAACTGAAACGGCTCGACGTGCGCTTCGAGATAGGGGGACATTGGCACAGGAACGTGAAATTCAATTATCAGGGCATCCCGGCCGTGCTCTGCCGCTCGTCGCTTTCCGCGGGATCGGTCCCGGGATATACTGTCGTAAGGCTTGAGGATGACCATATCTCATTCTCCGAGAGGAGGATATACGGGGAGACCCCGGTGGAGTACGCCCCTTGGTACGAGCGGAATCTGGTACCGTGCGAGGACAATGTGCATTATGACTCCGACGGGCTGCCGGACGACTATCCATGGATGAGATATGACGTGAACGGACGATATCCGGAGGTCCGGGAGGTATGGAAGAAGGCGTTCGACGCCAATATTGCTGCAGGATTTGCTGTGAAGGGGGATGCCGCATATTTCCCTCTTGCTTCGGGCGAGATGAAGTCAGTATCCTTGAAGGACGGCTCTGTCAAATGGAGTGCAGCCTTCCCCGGAAAGATATATTCCACCCCTGCCGTTTCCGGCAATCTGCTTGTTTTCGGCTGCTCCGACGGCAATGTGTATGCCCTGAATGCTTCGGACGGTTCCGTGAAATGGAAATACAAGACGGGAAAATCCGTTCTGGCATCACCTCTTATAATGGACGGCAAGGTATATATAGGCGGGTCTGACGGGGCGTTCCGTGCCATCGACCTGAAGACGGGCTCTGCAGTGTGGACATATACCGGAGTCGAAGGACATGCAGTGTCCACCCCTTACGGAGATGAGTCAAGGATAGTGTTCGGCACCTGGGGAAGGAGCCTGTATTCGCTCGATCCGCGTACCGGACGGGAGCAATGGGTATGGCATGTGAAAAAACCGTCGAGGATGTATTCTCCGGCATCCACAGTGCCTCTGTGCGCTGCAGGGCGCATATTCGTCGCAGTGCCTGACAGGAAAGTCTATGCGGTGGATGCTGCCACGGGCAAGGAATTGTTCCGTGTGGACGGTGGGCGTGACGCTATCGGGCTGAGCGGTGACGGCAGCACGGTCTTCTCGAAGGTCATGTTCGGCAGGGCCTATGCATTCCCTGCTTCTGTACCTGCCCCGGCTGCCGGAGGAGAGCTCTCGGATGACCTGAAACTCTGGGAAGTGAGGGACAGTACCGGATATGACATTGCCCCGTCTGCTCTCACGGAGAAGGACGGTGTTCTATACATTCCGACCGACAAGGGCAATATCATAGCCCTGGATTCTTCTGACGGTTCGTTCCTTTGGGCCCATAAATTCTCGGTTGCGCTGGTAAATCCGCTGAAAGTCTTGACAAAAGGCAAAAAAACCTTTATATTAGCATCTGCTATGGACGGCACCGTCACATTGCTTGAGTATTGATACTCAAGTTTCGCAGAGCGAAACAACTGCTTTAGAGGCCTTCAGGCCGATGGTAAGTCCCTTTCCCAGGGAAAGGGATTTAGGGAAAGGGTAGCGTATATACTGTGCGCTGGCTTTTGCCCGCACAGAGTAATAATCCATCTGAAAGTCAGTAATTTGCGCCTGCGGGAAATAATTTAATAATTGATTGATAACTACCAAAACTAATATTTATGAATATCCTTAGAACATTGACACTCACGGCTTTGCTGGCCGCGATCCCTGTGTCGGCGATTTCATCCGGAAAAAAAGTCATGGAAGACTGGCAGGACCCGGGCGTTTTCGAAATAAACCGTCTTCCGATGCGTGCCACCTTCACCACTGACCAGCAGAAGACATTGTCCCTGAACGGAGAATGGCAGTTCAATCTCTGTGACACGCCTTCTTCCCGCACAAGGGGATTCGAGGCACCGGACTTCGACGATTCCGCATGGGGGACGATTCCTGTTCCGGGAATGTGGGAGCTGAACGGATACGGCGACGCCCTCTATCTGAATGTCGGCTATGCGTGGAGAGGACATTTTGACAACAATCCTCCGTTCGTTCCGGAAGAGCGCAATTTCGTGGGCCAGTACCGCAGGACCTTCGACCTTCCTGCTGACTGGACCGGAAAACAGATAGCCCTCTGCATCGGCTCCGCCACATCCAACGTCAGGGTATGGGTGAACGGCAAGGAGGTCGGCTACAGCGAAGACAGCAAGCTCGAGGCGAGATTCGACATAACTTCATTCGTGAAGCCGGGCAGGAACAATATTGCCCTGGAAGTGTTCCGCTGGTGTGACGGCACCTATCTCGAGGACCAGGATTTCTGGCGCTTCACTGGTATCGCCCGCGGTGTCTATGTATATACCCGCGAGAAGAAAAGGCTCGAGGATGTGAACATCAAGGCCGACATGAACGGCAACCTCTCCGTTCTCGCGAAGGTTACTCCGGGAATCGTATCCCTTGATTATGAAGTGGTTGCGCCTGACGGAAAATCTGTGGCAACATTCTCCTGCGGAGTCGGAAGGACTGCCGTGAAGGAGAAGGACGGATGCCTTGCGGTAAGCTCCGATGCGAAAGTCGATTCGCCTCTGCTCTGGAGCGCCGAGTCCCCGGACCTCTATACATTGAAAGTCAAGGCTTCAGACAAGACCGGAGTCGTCGAGAGCACTTCCATCGATTTCGGTTTCCGCACCGTGGAAATCAGGAATGTCCAGCTTCTCGTGAACGGAAAGCCTGTCCTCATCAAGGGTACGGACCGCCACGAACTGAATCCTCACAACGGGTATGTGCTCACCGAGGCTGACATGATTCGCGATATCGAAGTGATGAAGCAGCTCAATGTCAATGCGGTACGTACGAGCCACTATCCGAATGACCCGGTATGGTACGCCCTCTGTGACAAATACGGAATCTATGTGGTGGATGAAGCCAACGTGGAGTCCCACGGCATGGGTTACGATGACAAGTCCCTGGCTCACAGGGCTGATTTCAAGGCTGCACATCTCTCGAGAAACAGCAGGATGGTGTTCAGGGACATCAACCATCCTTCGGTAATAATATGGAGTCTCGGAAACGAGGCCGGAAACGGTGACAACTTCAGGGCCTGCTATGACTGGATGAAGGCCTATGACCCTACCAGGCCGGTTCAGTACGAAAGGGCCAAGAAGGAGTACAATACCGATATCTTCTGCCCTATGTACATGTCTCCTGACGCCTGCGTGAGATATCTCGAGAACAATCCTGAGAAGCCTCTCATCCAGTGCGAATATGCCCATGCGATGGGTAACTCTGTCGGCAATTTCAAGGAGTACTGGGACCTCGTGCGCAAATATCCTTCCTACCAGGGAGGTTTCATCTGGGATTTCGAGGACCAGGCGGTATATCATTCCGTTTCTCCTGAGAAATACGGAACGGACCATATTTTCATATTCGGAGGAGACCTGAATGACTACGACCCTTCTGACGGCTCGTTCAACTGCAACGGCTTCGTCACCGCTGACAGGCAGTTCCATCCGTCTGCATACGAAATCAGATACCAGTACCGTTCGATACTCACTTCCCTTGAGGGAAAGCAGGAAGGGAAAGTCAGCAATGACGATTCCGAATACCGTGTATCTGTTTACAATGAGAATTTCTTCATCGACCTCTCGAGATACCGCATGGCATGGGACATAGAGGCTGACGGCGTGAAGGTCCTCAGCGGAGTGGTTCCTGATGTCAAGGTGGCACCTGGTGCTACTACTACGGTCGGCCTCGGCGTAAGGGGACGCGAAATACTTGACGCGGCTCGTGTATGCGGCTGCTGCGCAGGCAATACCGACATTTACCTCAATATAAGATGGGAGCTCAAGACCCGCGACGGACTTCTTCCGGCCGGATTCGAGGTGGCTTACGACCAGATTGCACTTCAGGAGGCTCCTGTTTCCGCATTTGCGGCCAATTCAGCTGCCGTATGCGCCAAGGCCGTGCCTGCATTCGTTGACGGAGAGTCTTCCGCTGCATTCTCAGGCCAATATGCTTCCGATGGTACTGCCGCAAGACATGCCCACACCTGGAAAGTTGTCTTCGACAAGGCTACCGGTACTCTTTCAAGCTTTGTTAATGACGGCCGTGAAATGCTCTCTGAACCTCTCGTGCCTACATTCTGGAGGGCTCCTGTAGAGAATGACATGGGTGCCGGCCTGCACAAAAGGCTCAAGATGTGGAGAGACCCGGATTTCACTCCTCGCTCTTTCAATGTCAGTGAAGCCGGAGACCATTATACTGTGGAAGTCGCCTTCCGTCCGTTCGGGGACGTCTGCGACCTCGTGATGACATACGATGTTTATTCAGACGGATCTGTGGTATGTTCTGAAAAGATGACAGATGCCGGCGGGCTTGCCAAGGCTCCTGACATGTTCCGTTATGGAATGAGGTTCACGATGCCGGGATGGTATTCGACTCTCGACTATTACGGATACGGTCCGTGGGAGAACTATTGCGACCGTCATTCCGCAGCCCTTGTCGGACGTTATGTGCAGCCTGTTGCCGAGCAGTACCATTACGGCTATCCTCGCACCCAGGAGTCAGGCACGAAGACCGGACTCAAGTGGCTGAGGGTGCTGGACCCTGCTGGAAAGGGCATTGAGGTGACATCCGACATCAGATTCAGCGGATCCGCCCTTCCGTTCAGCCAGGAGGATCTCGACTGTACCCGCATTGACCCTAATCCGAGACCGAATCCTACGAACACCCAGAACGGAATTCCTCGCCATTCCCTCGAACTGCTTCCTCTTGCACACAATGACAACCGTTCTCTCGGACGTACTTGCGTGAACTTCGAGCTCAAGCAGATGGGCGTGGCCGGAATCGACTCCTGGGGATCTCTCCCTCTGGAACCTTACAGGCTCCATGCCGGTGAAATGGAATTCAGGTTCGTCATCAGGCCTCTGTAGGCCGGATTTTTCCGGTCAGGCGGAAATGCCAGAGGACAATGCCTGCCGTGACGGAGATGTTCAGCGAATGCTTGGTCCCGTACTGAGGAATCTCGAGCACTCCGTCGGAGGCGTCCACCACTTCCTGGCTGACCCCGTCGACCTCGTTTCCGAACACAAGGGCGTATTTCCGTCCGGGTTCCGGGACGAACTCGTCAAGCATGACTGAATCTACAGCCTGCTCCACGCTGAGGACAGTATAACCCTCGGCGTGGAGCTTTTTTATGGCATCTGGCGTTTCCTTGCAATATTCCCAGTCCACGCTGAATTCGGCCCCGAGGGCGGATTTGTGAATCTCGGCGGATGGAGGTGTGGCGCATATCCCGCAGAGGAATATCCTGTCGGCCTTGAAAGAGTCCGCGCTCCTGAATACAGAGCCCACATTGTGGGCGCTACGGATGTTGTCCAGCACTATGACAATGCCGGATTCGGGGAGCATTTTGTATTCCTCGGCAGAGACCCTGTTCAGCTCTATGTTCAATAACTTTCTGTGTTCCATATATTTATGACCTACGGGAGGATAATGTTGGCATATTTTCCCGATGCAACGCGCAAATTTAATTAATCCTGCATAAATAATAAGATGATTTTTTTCAGATTCCTAAACAATAATTGTCGAAAAGTGCTATCTTTGTGAGACGATTCACCTGAATCGCATAAACATTTTAGTTATGAAACAGGATCTACAGATTTTCGATCTTATACGAAAAGAGAAGGACAGACAGTCCCAGGGGCTGGAGTTGATCGCATCCGAGAACTATGTCACCGCACAGGTTATGGAGGCAATGGGTTCGATATGCACGAACAAATATGCCGAGGGCTATCCCGGCAAGCGCTATTACGGCGGTTGCGAGGTGGTGGACCAGATAGAGCAGCTTGCCATCGACCGCCTCTGCAAGATTTACGGAGCTGAGTATGCGAATGTCCAGCCACATTCCGGAGCACAGGCAAATCTTGCAGTGGAAATGGCCATTCTCCGTCCGGGAGACACATTCATGGGTCTGGACCTTTCCCAGGGAGGACATCTCACCCACGGTTCACCGGTCAATGCTTCCGGTATTCTCTACAAGGCTGTGTCCTACGGGCTTGATCCTGAGACAGGCAGGGTGGACTATGACAAGATGGAGCGCCTCGCAAGGGATTGCCGTCCGAAGCTCATCATCGGAGGTGCATCCGCATATTCCCGTGAATGGGACTATGCAAGGATGAGGGCCATCGCGGACGAAGTCGGTGCCATCCTGTGGATAGACATGGCTCATACCGCCGGACTGATTGCAGCAGGCCTTCTCGACAACCCTGTGAAATATGCCCACATCGTGACATCCACCACCCACAAGACCCTGCGCGGACCTCGCGGAGGAGTCATCCTGATGGGCAAGGATTTCGACGACCCTCAGGGCAGGACCACTCCTAAGGGAGAGGTGAAGAAGATGTCCCAGATATTGAATTCCAGCGTGTTCCCTGGAGTGCAGGGCGGCCCGCTCGAGCATGTCATAGCTGCCAAGGCAGTTGCTTTCTACGAGGCCATGCAGCCGGAATACGTTGACTATCAGAAGCAGGTAATCGCCAATGCCCAGGCAATGTGCGCAAGGTTCATGTCCAAGGGCTACAAGGTGGTTTCCGGAGGTACTGACAATCATCTCCTGCTCATCGACCTCCGCACGAGATTCCCTGAGGTTACGGGAAGGCTCGCAGAGACCGAACTCGTGAAGGCGGACATCACAGTGAACAAGAACATGGTTCCGTTCGATTCACGCTCTCCGTTCCAGACATCGGGCATTCGTGTCGGAACACCGGCCGTGACGTCGAGGGGATTCGTGGAGAAAGATATGGAAGACATTGTGGAACTGATAGATACAGTACTTTCTTCAGCATCCGCCCATGTGGGTGCCCTGACTGCGAAAGGCGAGCCTACCGAGCAGCAGAAAGCTGAACTCGCCGAGCACAAGGCAGTGGTCGAGGAAGTGCGGCGGAAAGTCCACATGATGACCAGCGGAAGACCTCTGAACAGGTATTGATTCCGTACATTTGATTGATTTTGCACCGCAGTTCTGAGTTTGGATGCGGTGCAGATTTTTATTTGAGGATTCCTGAATGTAATGACGCGGATGTTATGAAAGGAAAGTACAACGAAGAAAGAAAATATTCTGCCGGGCTCGATATCGCCAGCTATGAGGTGGATTCCCAGTTCAGGCTGAAGCCGGCATCCTTCATGGACATGGCGCAGGAGATAGCATATCTTGCTGCCACCGAGATGGGTTTCGGATATGACGATCTTCAGGAGAAGGGGGTCGTATGGGTTCTTTCAAGGATGAACCTGAAATTCTTGAGATTGCCTCTCTGGCGTGAAAGCGTGGTGCTCACCACATGGCACAAAGGACCCCACGGACCGTTCTTCATCAGGGATTTCAAGATGACTTCAGCAACGGGGGAGGTCCTGGTGCTCGGAACGAGTTCCTGGGTGATGATGGACATAACTTCGAGGAGGCTTTGCCGTGCCGAGGACATGATTCCTGACGATACGTCCTGCAAGGATGACGCGATAGCCGTACCTGCCGGCAAGGTCATGATGCCCAAGGGCATTGAACCTGAGATTGTCGGGACACATGAGGTCCGGTATTCGGATGTGGACATAGTCGGCCATACGAATAATGCCAGATACGTCGTGTGGTCAATGGATACGATTGATTATAACGAACTTAAGAATACTCCTGTCAGGGAACTCACCATCAATTTCAACCACGAGACGAGACCGGGGGAGGCCGTGCAGCTCTGCAAGGCTGTACAAAGGGCTGAAGAACACGCCTCTTATTATATTGACGGAAGGAGCGGGGATAGGCAGGTTTTCTGTGTTAAAATAGACATTTGATACTATGAACGAACTAATTTTCGGAACAGGAATAGCGCATACGATTCTGCTTTTTGCGCTCGTGATTGCTACAGGTATTTATCTCGGAAGATTCAAATTCAAAAGCATTTCCATAGGCTCCACATGGATTCTGTTCGTCGGAATCCTGCTGAGCCATTTCGGTTTCAGGGGCGACCCGCACATTCTTGCATTCATGAAGGACTTCGGACTTATCCTGTTCGTGTTCTCCATAGGTCTGCAGGTGGGCCCTGGATTCTTCCATACCTTCAGGAAAGGAGGAGTGACCCTTAACTTGCTGGCTGTCACCATGGTAGTTCTTGCCGTCGTGGTCACTGTCGTCCTGCATTTTGTGACTGGAGAGGACCTCAGGATCATGACCGGCGTGATGTCGGGAGCCGTCACCAATACTCCCGGACTCGGTGCCGCCCAGCAGACCCTTTCCGATGCTATGACAGCCGAAGGGATAGCCCAGCCGCAGGTTTCAGCCGCCTCATCTTCATTGGCCTCGGCCTATGCCGTGGCTTATCCGATAGGTGTCCTCGGCGTCATAATGCTTCTTATTCTGTTCAAGGCGGTCTTCAAGGTAGACCTCGAGAAGGAGAAACAGGCTCTTGATGACGAATCCGCTTCAGGCAACAATGCGATACGTGCCAGCTATGAGGTTTGCAATCCGGCAATTTTCGGCATGACAGTGGGTGCGCTCATCAAGGAGGACGGAGGAAGGTTCGTGATATCACGCATTGATAAAGGAGGGGAAATCCAGACTCCTGGTCCTTCCACATTGCTCGAAGAGGGGGACAGGGTCCTCGTAATTACCTCTCAGCCCCATGAGGAACCGGTCAAGATTCTGTTCGGAAAGGAAGTCTCCATTCCTTTCAGCGACTGGATATCCCATGAGAGTTCTCTCGTGGCAAGAAAGATAACCATCACCAAGTCATCAATGACAGGCAAGAGTCTCCGTACTCTGAATGTAAGGTCTGTCTATGGAGTCACCGTGACCCGCGTCATAAGGGCCGGAGTGGAACTTGTAGCCGGTCCGAACCTTTATCTCCAGATGGGCGACATACTTCTTGTGGTGGGATCCGAGGAGAACATCGACAAGGTGGCCCGGCTGTTCGGAAACAAGGCTTCCCGCCTGAGCCATCCTAATCTCGTGCCTATTTTCTTCGGTATTGTCCTCGGAATCATTTTCGGCTCCATTCCGATTCGTTTCCCGGGCGTTCCGCAGCCTGTGAAACTCGGACTTGCCGGAGGACCTCTCATCGTGGCCATCCTGCTCGGATATTTCGGGCCGAAACTGAAGATAACCACCTACACCACGGCGAGCGCCAATATGATGTTGCGCGAGATAGGAATCTCGTTCTTCCTCGCGGCTGTCGGCCTCGGTGCAGGCGAGAATTTCATAAGTTCCATAGTGAACGGAGGTTACTGGTGGATTCTTTACGGAGCCCTGATCACGATAATACCGATTGTATGCGTGTGCCTGATAGCCCGTCTCGTGTTCAAGCTGAACTTCTATCAGATTTGCGGTCTGGTTACCGGTTCCACGACCAATCCGCCGGTGCTTGCATTTGCTCAGGATGCATACGGAACTGATTATACGTCAGTGAATTATGCTACAGTATATCCACTCTCGATGTTTATGCGCGTCCTTGCGGCGCAATTGCTGATACTATTTACATTATAGCTGTGTTCGATCTGGTCTATCCTCCGGAGCCGGCTCCGGTCCTTCCCGTTCCCACTGCGGACAATCCTTCTTCTGCCATCGTAGTGAAAGGAGAAATGTTCCCCATCATCAGGGAAAACGGAATTGTCTATGCCCAGGCCACCCGTTCATATTGTCACGGGGGCTCTTTCCTGCTGCATCCTGTGGTGCATCTGCATATAATCAACAGGAACAATGAACTTTATCTGCAGAAGCGGTCCATGAAGAAGGACCTGCTTCCGGGAAGATGGGATACTGCGGTAGGGGGACATGTGGACTACGGG
>SAMEA3663026__coassemble_546_pt1 | contig 18073 bp, 13 predicted proteins | sample SAMEA3663026__metabat2_low_PE_017 | metagenome-assembled genome bin SAMEA3663026 (sample SAMEA3663026) | pig gut metagenome | biome: pig gut; feature: pig-associated habitat; material: faeces | place: France | collected 2012
TTGCCGACGGCAGCGTCCGTGGACGGATATTCCTCATTCGGCTCATCCATAACATATCAGGGCGCAAAGCAGACATTCTCATGCCCCGCCCCTGTGGCAATCGTGGCCGACATCGACGTCATCGCAGCCGCCCCGAAGGAAATGACCGCAGCCGGATATGCCGACCTCGCTGCCAAGATTCCTGCCGGAGGAGAATGGATGATCGCGGATTTTGTGGGGTCCGAGCCGATAATCCCGGATGCATGGCATGTGCTCCAGGACTATCTCGACGGCTTCCTCTCCAATCCTGAAGGAGTAGCCGCAGGAGATCCGGATGCCATTGCAGACCTCTTCGAAGGCCTGGTACTCAGCGGATTCGCCATGCAGGCAGCCAAATCTTCTCGTCCTGCATCCTGCTGCGACCACCTGTTCAGCCACATCCTCGACATGACCGGCCACAGGTATCAGGGCAAGCTCCAGTCACACGGTTTCCAAGTGGCTATCGGCACCCTCACCATGTGCGCGGTATTTGACGAGTTCTTCAAGCTGGACCTCACTGACATAGACGTGGACAAATGCGTGGAGGCATGGCCAACCCTCGAGGAGGAGCAGCAGAGAGCCCTCGGAATCTTCAGCGGATTCCCTGCACCGAAACTCGGATATACCGAAATCACCAAGAAATACGAAGACGCGGCTAAAGTCAGGGAGGAACTTGAAAAACTCAGGAAGGAATGGCCTGAATTCAAGGCCAGGCTGCAGGGCCAGCTCTACAGCTTCACCAAGATGAGAGATCTCTTCAAGGCTGTCGGCGCACCTTATGACCCGTCCCAGATAGGCGTCACGAGGGAGGAACTCAGGGACATGTTCCCTAAGGTACAGCTCATGCGTTTCCGTTTCAATCTTCTGGACCTTGCGAAGAGGGGCGGATTCTACGAGAAGATTGTGGAGCCTCTGTTCGCTGCGGGAGGAGCGTTTGAAATCTGATGAAAACAGGGAAGAGCTTCAATTACTGGCAATGGAGAATCATCATCGGGGCGATGGTGGGATATACGATGTTCTATTTCGTCCGGAAGAATTTCTCCTTTGCCATACCTGCGCTCAGCGCGGAATACGGCATCAACGACACCAGTTTCGGAGTGATTCTCACCTTGGTGGGCCTCATTTACGGAATCTCCAAATTCATCAACGGATTCGTGGCCGACAGGGTGAATGCCAGATGGCATCTGACCATCGCATTGTCCGCCTGCGTTATCCTGAACCTGGTCTTCGGATGGAGCGCCGATCTCAGCAGATGGATAAGCGGGGCGGAATCCGGTCCTGACTTCATCAATGCAATGGTGACGACGATGGCCGTGCTCCTGATTCTGAACAATGTGTTCCAGGGAGCCGGTTTCGGACCTTGTAACAGATTGATGGTGAACTGGATACCTCCGAAGGAACTGGCCACCAAGATGTCCCTGTGGAATATGTCACATTCCATCGGGGCCGGTATCGTGGCTGTCATCTGCGGAGCCATCATCGGAGGCATGGGCACTGACATGTCGGCGGACCCGGCAGTGGTGAGCGGCATTGCCGCGAATCTCGGGACCGATGTGGCGGACCCGGCAGTGATACGTGCCGCCTCTCATTTCGGTGCATGGAAATGGTGCTTCTGGATTCCTGCGCTCATAGCTGCCGCGGGAGTGGCGTTCAGCGTATATTCCCTCAGGGACACGCCGGAGTCGGTAGGCCTGCCTGAACTACCTGACACCAAGACCGAGCTGGACGGGGACGACACCGGGAAGAACTACCACAAGTTCGTGATGGACAAGGTGTTCAAGAATCCTATCGTATGGAATGTGGCGGTGACCGCCCTGTTCCTGTACGTGGTCCGCTTTGCCGTGCTTGACTGGGGTCCGAAATTCCTCCAGCAGGGAGACAATCCTATTTCCCCCGCCCTCGCGGGATGGACCATCGGAATCTTCGAGATATGCGGATGCATCGGAATGGTGACCGCGGGCTGGATAACGGACCATCTGTTCAAAGGCAAGGGACAGCGTGTCTGCACCATTGAAATGATACTTACGGGAGTATGCCTGCTGGCCATTCATTTCCTCCCGGAAGGCACGAATCCTGTCGTGATGCTGGTTCTCCTCGCCCTTGCGGGATTCTTCCTCTACGGCCCCCAGGCCCTGTTCTGCGTGATTACCGGTAAACAGGTAACCAAGAAGGCAGCTTCTGCTGCCGGAGGATTCATCGGGCTGTTCAGCTACGCCAGCGTGATTTTCACAGGCGTGGGTGTGGGAGCCCTTTCCGACAAGTTCGGACAGGCTTTCTGGAACAATCTTTTCCTCCTGATGGCCGGAGTCGCGATAGTCGGCGGACTGATCATAGCCGTCCTGTGGAACATCAAGGACGACGGATATGTCCATGATAATCAATAATTTTACGGAACGGGGTCATAGCCCGAGCCACCCCACGGATGGCAGCGGAGCAACCTCCTGACGGTAAGATACATACCTTTGAACGGCCCCCATTTGCGGAACGCCTCCAATGCGTAGGCGGAGCAGGTGGGGGTAAATCTGCATGATGACGGCGTGAACGGGGAAATGCAGAGCTGATAAAACCTGATCAGGAACACGAAAGGAAATATTGAAGCTTTCTTGAGAAAGCCCAATATCCTGTTGCGGCCTTCTGATGATGGATTCTCAGGCATGGTACGCGAGTTTTTTCAGCACGGAAACGACCATTGCCGTAACCTGGTCCTGGTCCAGGACTTCCCTGGTGCTGTATATGAAAAGAATGTCAGTCCCTCCCCATTTATCATCCCCATCACGACGGACAGCCGGCCGGAGAATGTGCTTGTTGAGCCTGTAGGCCTCCCGGATACGTCGCTTCAGGAGATTTCTCCATACGGCCCTCTTGAACAGCCTCTTCGGAACAGTGACAACTATCCTGTTGTACGGCAGAGAGTTACAAGTGCGGTAACAATATTTCAGGACTTTCTCCCGCCCGTAATTGGATGCGGCCAACAAGGCATTGAGGCCGTCTTTCGACGACAGCCTCTCCTCTTTTTTCAAAGTGTACTGCTCATCCACTGCTATATTCTATTACGCGTTATGCGCCGACATGTACAGTTCCAGGGCCCTCGCCACGGACGGTGCCTCAGGGGTAGGTGCCTGAATCTCGACCGGAAGGCCGGCCTCTTCCATAGCCTTGACAATCTGCTTGCCGAATGTCACGAACTTCACTTTCTCCGGCTTGAAATCAGGGAAGTTCTCGAAGAGGGACTTGATGTCAGAAGGATTGTAGAACACCACCAGGTCATAATCCTCGATATTCTCGCTTTTAAGGTCCTGTGACACAGACTTAACGAACACGGAAGTGGTGAAATCCAGGCCCTGGGCCTTGAAAAGGCTTGTGAGAGGTTCGACATTGCTTGAATCAGAGGTGGTTATGAGAAATTTCTCTCCCTTGTGCTTCGCACCTATCTGGTCGATGACGGACGAAGGCGTTCCGTTGCCGTAGAAAATCTTGCGCTTGCGGAATACAATGTGCTTCTGAAGGTACATTGCAACCGCCTCGGTGGTGCAGAAATATTTCATCGTCTCCGGAACCTTCACCCTGAGTTCCTCGCAAAGCTGGAAAAACGCATCTATGGTATGCCTGGCGGAGAACACTATTGCAGTGTAATCCAAAACATTGAGTCTCTGCGCCCTGAACTCTCTCGAGGAAAGAGGCTCTATCAGAAAAAAAGGTTTGAAATCTATCTGTACTCCGTACTTCTCCGTCAATGACTCATAGGGAGCCTTGTTCAAGGGCATCTCCTGCGAAATCAGAATCTTCTTAATTGCCATATTCAAGTTCACAAAATCATCATTGAAGCCACCAACAACACTGCTGGCAGTATTTCCACGCTGCAAAGATACAAAAATGCTTGCAATTGTCCAGCATCCGCTGCTATAATCTCCTTCTTTCGGATCAAAAACACCACCCACAAGGCCCCTGTCACATAATAAGATGCCGTGCCGGCAAGCCCTGCATAAGCCGGAAACGAAGCCCTGAGGATAACCAAAAGCGAGAGGAAAGCGGCGGCCATTATGAGGAAATCCCCTCCGGCTCCGTTCGCTGCATTGAGGGAGTCACGGTGAATCTTCCTCGACGGTGTGACGAGAATCAGAATCCAGCGCAATATGAAGAATGCCGTGCATACTCCGAATGTGGCGGCAGTCTTCATCCCGGGACTGAGCCCGTCCATGAACGAAGGGGACAGGACATCGAGAAGGGACAGATAAACTATCATTATCAGGGCTGACGGGAGAATCAGCGCGTCACGGTCCCTGCTGAGCCTCATGTTGTATTCGAGTTCGGCCAGTTTCTTCCATCTGAAGATACCTCCGGCGAGATACGGGAGCACCGTCACGAAACGCCTCATGTAGAGTACTACCAGGATCGACGCCACCGCTATGCTTATCCAGTTCACAGGCGATGCAGACCAATCGTCCGGCTGCAATGATGGGTTCGCTCCATCCGGGACCTGAATGACAGTGGCCTGTCCAGCCGGTTGGAAAATATCATCTACAGACGACTCGTATTCCGGAAGCAGGAGTTCCCCGGACACGAAAGCGTCCGCGGCAGGAAGAACCTGCAGCGTGTCCACCGAGTATATTTCCGAAGATACAGGCATTTCAGTTCCCGCGTTTTGCATTGTATCCCATGGAGTTGAGCAGGGCTGTCACCTTGTCGCGCAGGTCTCCCTGGACAGTAATTTCCCCGTCCTTGGCCGTGCCGCCGACCCCGCATTTCACCTTCAGGGTCTTCCCGAGAGCCTTCAGATCCTCGTCACTGCCCTTGAACCCGCTGACGAGGGTGACCTGCTTGCCGGCCCTGCATCTGCGGTCAATCGTCACGACGAGACGCTGCTTCGAAGGCGGAAGTGTCTCCTCCTCAGGTTCCGCTTCCTGTTCGTATTTGAAGTCCGGATTCGTGGAGTACACCACGCCGAGACGTTGTTTCCAGTCGTTCTCCGCCATTTGAAGTCTTATTTTTTGCAAAGATAAGGAAATCTATTTGTATATTTGCTATTTAAAATATCTGGAAAACTAATATGGAGAATAAGAAGTTCAGACTCTGGGACAGGATTGCGGCAGCCGTGGTGTTCGTAATCGCGGCATTCACATACCTGTCCACCATCGAGCCGTCAGCATCTTTCTGGGACTGCGGGGAATTCATCGCATCATCATATAAGCTGGAAGTGGGTCACCCTCCGGGAAACCCTGTGTTCCAGCTCATTGCAAGATTCTTTACCATGTTCACGGACGGCAGCCATGCGGCCATTGCCGTCAATGCCATGAGCGCTATCTGCTCCGCATTGACCATTTTCCTGCTGTACCTGACCATAGTTTTCCTCGCCAAGAGGATGGTATCCAGGAATGAGGAAGGCCGTTACAGCACGGGACAGGCAATCGCTATAATCGGCAGCGCCATGACAGGAGCCCTGGCCTACTGCTTCTCCGACACGTTCTGGTTCTCCGCAGTCGAAGGTGAGGTATATGCGATGTCATCCCTGTTCACCGCACTCGTCGTCTGGGCCATGACCAAATGGTACGAGCAGGCAGACAGCCCGTACGCAAACCGCTGGATTATATTGATTTCCTTCCTGATGGGCCTCTCCATCGGAGTCCATCTGCTGAACCTTCTCGCCATCCCTGTGCTCGTGTTCCTGTTCTATTACAGGAAGAGGGAGGACGGACATTATACCTTATGGGAATATGTCAAGATAATGCTGCTGTCCGTGGTGATTCTCGGGCTGCTCGTGTTCATCATCATCCCTTATCTCCCCAAGGTGGCAGCCTACGTGGACCTTTTCTTCGTGAACTCCCTCGGCCTGCCTTACAATTCAGGAGCCGCCTTCTTCATGCTGGCCCTCATTGCAGGATGCTTCTGGGGCGCGTTCAGGACATACAAGAGCGGGAAAGCCGTGTGGAACACCATCATATTGAGTTTCACCACCATCGTCATCGGATTCTCGGTGTTCGCCGTGGTGATAATCCGCTCCAACGTGATGCCTCCGACCAACGAATACCAGCCGGACAATGCATTCACCCTTGTCCGCTACCTGTCGCGTGAACAATATGGTTCGACGCCATTGGTTTACGGACAATATTACGGTGCCCCTTACTCGCTCACCAACGGGAAATACTGGGCTCCGCTCAACGGCAAATACAAGCATGTGGACTCCCCTGTCGACCCTGAATATCATTCTTCGGGAAAGATGCTGTTCCCGAGGATGTGGAACGGCGGGGACCAGAAATACATCAAGTTCTACGAGTCATATACAGGCGGCAAGGGCCGTGTGATACCGGGAGCCGACTACAAGAAACCGTCCTTCTGGGCCAATATGAAATTCTTCTTCGACTTCCAGATGAACTGGATGTACTGGAGATATTTCATGTGGAATTTCGCCGGACGGCAGAATGATATCCACAGCCCGAGCCCGGGAGAGCTGTTCTACGGCAACTGGGAGAGCGGAATCCGGTTCCTTGACAATATGCGTCTCGGAGACCAGAGCAGCGCCCCTGCCATCCTCGCCGAGAACAAGGGGAAGAACCATTATTATCTCCTGCCACTGATTCTCGGAGTCATCGGAATTTTCTTCCAGTTCGAGAGGGACAAGAGAGGATGCTGGCTCACATTCCTGCTCTTCTTCATGACCGGAATCGCCATCGTGATATATCTGAACCAGCCTCCTTATCAGGTGAGGGAGAGGGACTACGCATACGCCGGGTCGTTCTACGCCTTCTGCATCTGGATAGGTCTCGCGGTAATGGGACTCTACGAATGGCTCGGGGGCAAGCTCAAGGAGAAATATCCAGCAGCTACCGCCGGGGCGTTCACTGTCGCATGCCTCTGCGTGCCTGCACTCATGGCTCAGCAGAACTGGGATGACCACGACAGGAGCAACCGCCGCACGGCAGTGGAGATGGCCACCAACTATCTCAATTCAGTAGGGCCTCAGGGTATCCTCATCACCCACGGTGACAATGATACATTCCCTCTCTGGTACGCCCAGGAGGTGGAGGGCATCCGCACCGACGTGCGCATCTGCAACACTTCCCTTCTCGGCACGGACTGGCATATCGGGCAGATGAAATGGGCCTGCAACGAGTCCGCTCCGCTCGACCTGGGAGTGTCTCCGGAGCAATATCTCTACGGAACTAATGATGCCGTATATATCTATGACACAAGGGATCAGGTAATCTCGATAAGCGATGTGATGAAAGTCTTCAAGCATCCTGACGCCAAGCTCATGCTGGAGAGCGGCAAGGCCGTAGACTACATCGTGTCGAGGAAGATAAGCATCCCGGTAAACAAGGAAAACGCCCTGAAATCGGGAATCGTGAGTCCAGAATTTGCGGACCTCATACAGGATGAGATTATCATAGAGATTCCGGCCAAGAAGTCCTATATCACCAAGCAGGAGCTGTTCATGCTAGACCTTCTGTCCAACTATCAGTGGGACAGGCCTATAAACATGCTCAGCCAGGGAGGTGACATCAACATCGGCCTGAAGGACTATCTCATGTACGAGGGATTTTCGAGCAAGCTCGTGCCGTTCAAGAACAGAATCGGAACCATTGACGTGGGTCTCGTGGACGTGGACGGACTGTATGACAAGATGATGAACGTATATTGCTGGGACGCCCTGAAGAGGAAGGACTACGACGTTGACTATCAGAACTATTATACATTCCTCGGAGTACTTCCGCAGAGGGAGCTCTTCGTATCGACTGCCAACGCCCTGCTCAAGGCAGGTGACACTGAAAGGGCACTCAAGGTCCTGGACAAGTGCCAGGAATCGCTGCCTGACGACGTGTGGCCGCTCGAGTCAGTTCCTATCGGGTTCACTACCAACGATTATATGGTAGTGAGCATGATTGGCTGCTATTTCCGCGCAGGTGCTCCGGAGAAGGCGGTGGAGCTCGGGACCAAGCTCGGCAACGACCTGCTGGCCTCGGCTGCATTCTACCTGGAATTCTACGACTACGCATCGCAGGATTTCGAAACCGTCTGCCAGTTCATATACTATCTCGTGGACGAGCTGGAGAAAGGCGGAGACAAGAAGGTCTCCAAGAACCTGCAGGACAGCCTGCTGGCAATGCTGAAAGCCGCGAGCGGCGGTATGGAGCCAGAGGAATAGAGTCACGTAAACCGGACATGACAGTATGAAACATATCAGGAATTTCTGCATCATCGCGCATATCGACCACGGGAAGAGCACACTTGCCGACAGGCTTATCGAGCTGACCCAGACTCTCGGAATCAGGGAGATGGAGAACCAGGTGCTGGACGACATGGATCTTGAGAAGGAGAAAGGAATCACCATCAAGAGCCACGCCATCCAGATGGAATACAATTACAAGGGAGAGAAATACATCCTCAACCTGATTGACACTCCGGGCCACGTGGATTTCTCCTACGAGGTGTCCCGTTCCATCGCTTCCTGCGAGGGGGCATTGCTCGTCGTGGACGCGTCACAGGGAGTCCAGGCCCAGACCATCTCGAACCTTTACCAGGCCATCGAACACGGACTGGAGATAATTCCGGTACTGAACAAGATTGACATGGACTCTGCCCGCCCGGAAGTGGTGAGCGATGAGGTTTGCGACCTTCTGGGTTGCAGCCCTGAGGAAGTGTACAAGGTTTCCGCCCGCACTGGTGAAGGAGTGGAGCAGCTCCTGGACGCCATTGTCGAGAAGATCCCTGCACCGACAGGAGACCCTGACGCACCTCTGCAGGCATTGATTTTCGACTCCGTATTCAATTCCTTCAGGGGGATCATAGCCTATTTCAAGATAAAGAACGGCACCCTCCGCAGCGGGGACCGGGTGAAATTCTTCAATACCGGACAGGAATATACCGCCGACGAAGTGGGTGTGCTGAAAATGAAGATGTGCCCGACCGAAGAGGTGACCTGCGGCAATGTTGGCTATATTATTTCCGGCATCAAGACGGCTGCGGAGGTGAAGGTGGGAGACACGATCACCCATATCGACAAACCTTGCAGTGAAGCGATATCGGGATTCGAGGAGGGGAAGCCGATGCTTTTCGCCGGAATGTATCCGGTGCAGGCCGACAAATACGAGGAGCTCCGCTCGACGCTCGAGAAGTTCCAGCTCAATGATGCATCATTCGTATATGAGCCGGAATCCTCCCTCGCCCTCGGATTCGGTTTCAGGTGCGGATTCCTCGGGCTCCTGCATCTCGAAATCGTGCAGGAACGCCTGTTCAGGGAGTTCAACATGGACGTCATCACCACTGTGCCGAACGTATCCTACAAGGTCTATACGACCAAGGACGAATGCATTGACGTACACAATCCTTCCGGCCTTCCGGCCCCGACCATCATTGACAGGATAGAAGAGCCATATATCAGGGCGCAGATCATCACCAATACCGAATTCTACGGTCCTATCATGAAGCTCTGCCTCGAGAAGCGCGGCACGCTGATGGGCCAGCATTATATCACGGCAGACCGTGTAGAACTGACTTACGAGATGCCGCTCTCCGAGATTGTCTTCGACTTCTATGACAAACTCAAGTCCATTTCCAAGGGCTATGCCTCGTTCGACTACCACGTGATGGGCTACCGCCCTGCAAAGTTGGTGAAATTGGACATCCTCCTCAACGGGGACCCGGCCGATGCCCTGTCATCCCTCATACATGAGGACCATGCATACGATTTCGGCAGGAAGATATGCCTGAAACTGAAGGACCTCATACCGAGGCAGCAGTTCGACATAGCGATTCAGGCGGCAATCGGAGCCAAGATTATAGCCCGCGAGACCGTGCGCCAGGTTCGCAAGGACGTGACTGCCAAGTGTTACGGAGGAGATGTCACCCGAAAGAGGAAACTTCTCGAAAAGCAGAAGGAAGGAAAGAAACGTATGCGCCAGATAGGTACCGTGCAGGTGCCGCAGAGTGCATTCATGGCCGTTCTCAAACTCGATTCCTGATACCATGCCGCAGAAAGTCGCCATACTTCTTACAGTGTATAACCGGAGGGAAAAGACACTCGAGTGCCTCAAGGCCTGTTATGAGCAGATTGACGGGATGAAGGCGGGCGGAGAGTACGTCTTCCGGATTTACATGGTGGATGACGGGAGCTCTGACGGGACATCCGAAGCAGTCAGGGACATTTTCCCGCAGACTGAAATACTCAGGAGCAACGGCGGCCTGTTCTGGAATCAGGGAATGCGCCTGGCCTGGGAGCGAGCCTCGGAGGACAATCCGGATTTCTATCTGTGGATCAATGACGACACCATTCTGAAAGAAGGGGCGATAGCCTGCCTGATGGAGACTTCCACATTCCTGAGGCACAAGGCGATCGTGGTTGGAACTGCCGAAGACAATAAAGGGGAACTCAGCTATGGAGGAAGAAGCCTGTCGGGCAGGATTGTAGTACCGGACCCGACCTTGCCTGTCACCTGCCAGACCTTCAACGGCAATCTCGTCCTGGTTCCTCACCATGTTTTCCGCATACTCGGCAATCTCGATGAACATTACCAGCACAGTTTCGGTGATTACGACTACGGCGTGAGGGCGGAGAAGAACAATATAGTCAGGGTAGTGGCTCCCGGCGTACTGTGCGTATGCAACAGGAATCCGGGCATTCCGAGATGGAAGAACAGGCATTATTCCCTCAGCGAGAGAATCGCAAGCTTGCGGGGGCCGAAAGGACGTCCCCCGAAGGAGCAGTTCCTGTACGACTGCAGGAGCAGGAACGTGGTCTTCGCTATAGCGCATTACGTGTCGATTTGCCTGCAGGTCCTTTTCCCACGAAGATACAGCAAGGATGAGTAACTTTTCTTCATACATCAAGTCAATGAGGCTCAGGACATTGCCCCTGTCTTTGTCGGGCGTGTCATTAGGTCTGATGCTCGCGGCGGCCGACTACCGCGTGGGCTGGGGCACGGCGGTATGGACACTTCTCACCACCGTCTGCCTCCAGATATTGTCCAACATATGCAACGAACTCGGCGACACTCTCAACGGAGTGGACCGGGCCGAAAGGAAAGGGCCGAAATATTCCCTCGCGGAAGGAGGGATGACGGTCCGCGAGATGAAATGGTTCATTGCGGCCACAGTGATATGCTGCATTGCATGCGGACTTTGCATGATACGTTCGTCGTTCGGCACCCTGCTCGCCCTCGAGCCGGTATGCCTGATGATGCTCGGGGCCGCAGCCATAAGCGGGGCAATGAAATACACACTCGGGCGCAACCCGTACGGATACAGGGGGCTTGGGGACGTGTATGTGTTCCTGTTCTTCGGCATAGTGGCAGTGCTCGGCTCGTATTTCGTGGCGGCCAGGACAATCCCGTCATGGATATTGCTCCTGCCGGCATGCGGAATCGGGATGCTGAGCATAGGCGTATTGAATGTCAACAATATGAGGGACATGAACTCCGACGAAGGCATCAGGATCACGATCCCTCTGCGCATAGGGCTGCGCAATGCCAGAATTTACCAGACAATCCTGGTCTGCGGCGGCATTGTATGCATCACAGTCTATAGCCTGCTGCGTTTCCCGGACCCTTGGCATTATCTGTATCTCGTCACATTGCCATTGTTCGCGATTCATCTGCACGGCATCTGGACCAGGCAGGACGAGGCCCTCGACCCGATGCTTCCCCTGCTCGTCATATCCACATTCGCGCTTTCGCTGCTTGCCGGAGCCGGATATCTGGTTTTCCTGCTCGGCAACGCATGATTTCAAATTTATTTGTATATTTGAAATCTGCAATAGTACATCATTATCAACCAATATTATGAAACGACTTGATTTTCTGCACTTAAGGACTCTGTCCGCCGTATCGATCGCAATGGCGGGAGCCATCATCCTTTACGGCTGTTCATCGGACAACAATGATCCGGACCCTGAGCCGGGACCTGAAAAACCGGACCCGGTACCGGAAGTCGTGATAAATGTCAGCCTCGACGCCCCGTCAGTGGACAATACTACCGTCACATTCACGGGCAAGGCAGAGATTACAGGTTCCACATCAGTGCAGGTGGGAGTCGCATTGTCGATTTCCAACAAGCCTAATTCACTCGACCCGGAGCTTCCGATAGACAGAATCGCCGCAAAGCCTGATTCCGACGGAAAATTCACCGTCACCGCCACAGGGCTTTCCGCAGCCACCAAATATTATTATTGCTGGTATGCGAAGAACGGGGATGAATACAAATTCGGCTCCGTGGCCGAACTGACCACGGGCGGGGACATATACACAGATCCTTCCGGCATCGACATGGCGAAGGCCGCCGACCTTTCCTCACAGGAGAGCGCCAACTGCTACATGGTGAGCGCAGGCGGGGACTACAAGTTCCTCTCGGTGAAGGGCAATGACAAGGCCCAGACCCTGAACGGAGCCGGCGCGGAGATTCTCTGGGAGAGTTTCGGCACAACGGAAATGCCGGAGAAAGGAAGCATCGTGGGCGGAATGACATACAAGGACGGCTATATCGGAATCAGGATTCCTGAGAATTTCCGCAAGGGAAATGCTCTCGTGGCACTGAAGGACAAAGACGGCAACATCATCTGGTCATGGCATATCTGGGCGACGGACAAGCCGGCGGAGCAGGTATATAAGAACAATGCCGGGACAATGATGGACCGAAATCTCGGAGCAACGACAGGTACTCCGGGGATAAAAGAAACGGTAGGTCTGTATTACCAGTGGGGACGCAAGGATCCGTTCCTCGGTTCGACAGAAGTGGATGCTTCGGGGACTGCAGTCTGCACAGGAGGGGAACTGCCAATCGTGACGGACTGTACTGCAGAGACCGGTACCATAGATTATACCATATCACATCCAACGACATTCATCAAGTTCAATTTTGACAAGAGCACAGGAGCAGGAAACTCGGATTGGCTCTATGACAACAAAGAAAAGGTGAACGGGGATTATCCGATATATGAGAAAGAGCGCTGGACCAGTTCCAAGTCCATCTATGACCCGTGCCCTGCAGGCTGGAGAGTCCCTGACGGAGGTCCGGACGGCGTATGGACCAGGGCCGGATTCAGCGAAAGCACCGGTACAGTATATCTCGGATATACCTTCGACAATGCCGACGGAAGCAAGGCTTGGTATCCTGCAGCCGGCGGATGGGACAATTACTCCGGAGAGAACAAAATGACGGGCGGAGTATGGGGGAGCTACTGGAGCTGCACCGCAAGGACTACACAATCTTACTGCTTCAGGTTCTCGTTCGACCCCCAGAACAAGCGATTTGCCCCTGACGCAAGTTACTCTCTTTCCGAAGGCATGTCCGTGCGCTGCCAGAAGATCCAGTAGGCTTCGTCATCATTCATCAACCCTGCTTATATGCAAAAGACAAGTTACACTCTGACGGGACGCATCATCGGTGCCGCCTGCATGCTGGTACTGTTTCTTGCCACGGGTCTCAACACACTGGCCCAGAGCAAGATACCAGTCACCGGCCGGGTCACTGACATGGGCGGCGAGCCGCTTCCCGGAGTGACAGTTTACCTGAAGGACAATGTCTCCGTCGGAACGATGACGGACACGAAAGGAGAATACAGCCTGGAGATCCCGGCGGACAAGGACAGGAAGAAGACATTCCTCGTGTTCAGCTGCATCGGAATGGTGAGCCAGGAGATTGCATGGGCCGGCAACAGCCGGATCAACGTGAAACTGGCCGAAGACGTGTCCGAAATCGAGACCTCGGTCGTGACCGGATACGCGAACATCAGGAAAGAGAGCTTCACCGGCAACACGGTGTCCATCAACAAGGAAGAGCTTCTCAAGGCCTCCAAGACCAATGTCATCAAGGCCATCCAGAATTTCGACCCTTCTTTCCGCATCAAGGAGAACAACGCAAGCGGTTCCGACCCGAATTCGCTCCCTGAGATGTACATCCGCGGAGAGTCCGGAGTGGGCACCAAGGAACTGGATGTGGAGGACCTCAGCAAGGCGAACCTCGAGAACAATCCGAATCTCCCTATATTCATTCTCGACGGATTCGAGATTTCCGTGCAGAAATTCTACGACATGGACCCGGAGCGCATCGAGAACGTGACAATATTGAAGGACGCGGCGGCCACCGCAATCTACGGCTCCCGCGCTTCGAACGGAGTCATTGTCATCACATCCGTTGCTCCTTCCCCGGGAGAGCTCAAGATTACGTACAAACTCGTGGGCTCCATTGACATGCCGGACCTGAGCGACTACAACCTGATGAACGCTGAAGAAAAGCTCCAGACCGAGCTTCTGGCCGGCTGCTATGACCCGGTCAAGGCAGGAGTTCCGTCCGACATAGTGGAACGCCTCACCGAGTACAACGCCAAACTCACCAATGTCAGGAAAGGAGTAGATACTTATTGGCTTTCCAAGCCCCTGAAGACCGCCTTCAACCACAAGCACACCCTCTACATCGACGGAGGAAGCAGTTCGTTCAGGTTCGGCGTGGACCTCCAGTATTCTGACCAGGACGGAGTCATGAAAGGCTCCATGAGGAACAGGACCGGAGCCGGAGTCTATATCCAGTATGTCTATAAACAGCTGTCAATCAAGAACTACACCTCGTTCCTGCAGACCGATTCCAGGGAATCCCCTTACGGGACTTTCTCGGACTATACGAAGGCGCAGCCATACGACGAATATCTTGATGCCAGCGGGAACTACCTCGAGACCCTGAGGGACTGGAGTATCTACACCTCTGTCCGCAAGAACCCTCTCTACGAGGCCGGGCTCGGGAACTACAACAAGACCCGGAACCAGGAGTTCATGAACAATCTCTCCCTTAACTGGTACATCATTGACGGCCTCAGGCTGAACAGCCAGGTCAGCATCACCAAGGGATTGTCCGGGACCGACAGATTCCTCGACCCGAGGTCCAAGCAGAACTCCGAACTTCTCGGACTTTCCAACCCGTCCTCCGGAACATTGAACAAGTCCCGTTCCGACAGGTTGTCGTGGGATTTCAGCACCTACATTTCCTACAACAGGTCCTTCAATGACCACAATGTCAACGGACAGGCCGGTATCAACATCCTCAACAACAAGAGCCAGTCCGAATACGCGTCCTATTTCGGATTCCCGTCGAGCGGATTCGACTCCATCAACTATGCCCAGGAAATCACAGGCAAGCCTACGGCATCCGAGAGCCTTTCCCGTACGATAGGATTCCTCGCAGGCGTGAACTACAGCTACAAGGATATCTACCTCCTCGACGCATCGTGCAGGCTGGACGGCAACTCGGCATTCGGAAAGGACAACAAGTTCGCCCCGTTCTGGGCTGCCGGAGCCGGACTCAACGTACACAAGTACGAGGCCCTCAAATCCACTCCTATATCGCTCCTGCGCGTCAGGATGACATACGGAAGGACCGGAAAGATTAATTTCCCGGCTTATGCCGCACTCACCACATACAACGTGAACACGGACGAATGGTACAAGACCGGATTCGGAGTATCCCTGATGTCGATGGGCAACACCGCCCTCCGCTGGGAGGTCACGGACCAGTTTGACGCAGGATTCGAGCTCGCGATGTGGAAGAACAGGGCATATATGAAATTCAGCTATTACAACAAGCTTACGAACGACCTCATCAACGATGTCACCCTGCCGAGTTCCACCGGATTCACGAGCTACAGGGACAATATCGGAGAGGTCACGAACAAGGGAGTCGAGCTGAATCTCCGCGTGGAGGCCATCAGGCAGAAAGACCTGTACCTCACCCTTCACGCCAATCTCGCACACAACAAGAACCGCCTCCGCAAGGTGGCCGAGAGCCTCACGAGCTACAACAGGAGGGTCCAGGAGGCCATGTCCTCATTCAGGAACAATGACGAGAACGCCGCCAAACCGTTCACACAGTACGTGGAAGGCGTTTCCCTCAACTCCATCTGGGGCATGAAGTCACTCGGAATCGACCCTGCGACGGGAGACGAGATATTCCTGACGAAGGACGGAAAGGTGACGAACGAATGGTCCGCGTCCGAGCAGCAGGTACTCGGAGTCACCGACCCGAAAGTCCAGGGCTCGTTCGGATTCAATTTACAGTGGAAGAATTTCACGGTATATACGTCATTCCTCTACGAAGCCGGCGGAGACAGGTACAATTCCACCCTCGCAACGAAGGTAGAAGGAGTCAGCATCTACCAGTCCAATGTGGACAAACGCGTCCTTACGGACAGATGGAGCACTCCGGGACAGGTTGCCAAATACAAGAGGATGGAGCCGGGCATCTACGGATTCACGAGCACCAGGCCGACCTCCCGTTTCGTGCAGAAATACAACAATTTGAGTTTCTCCTCACTGACGGTAGGCTACAATTTCGACAGGCGTCTAATCTCGAAGATGAAGATGAGCATGCTGCGTCTCGAGGCCGGCGTGAACGACATCTTTAACGTATCCTCCGTGAAACGTGAAAGGGGTCTCAGCTACCCGTTTGCACGGTCAGTCAATTTCTCTGTCCAGGTAGGATTCTAAAGAATGCGCAGTATGAAGACAATGATATCAGACATAAGAAGAATCCTCGCTGCGGTATTTGCCGCCGCCGCGATATCATGCCTCGGCTCATGCTCCTGGCTGGACATCCAGCCGGCCGACACCATGGGAGAGGATGATCTGTTCGAGACCGGGGCGGGATACCGCAACGCCCTGAACGGAATATACCTCAAGCTCGCTTCCACGTCGTTGTACGGAAGGGAGTTGACCTACGGCATGACAGAGGCCCTGGCCCACACCCACGAGTGGAGCATGGCCTACAAGAACAACCTCGACTATCAGGACGTGGCTAGCTACAACTACACGACTAACGGGGTGAAGAACATCATCTCGGGAATCTGGAGCACGGCATACAACACCATTGCGAACTGCAACAACCTGATAGAAAAGATTTCCGCCGAGGCCGGTGACAAATTTGCAGAAGGCGAGACAGAGCGCGACCTCATCCACGGGGAGGCCCTCGCGGCCAGGGCATTCTGCCATTTCCTGATAATGAGCTATTTTGCTCCAGCCCCGGCGCTCTACAAGGCGGACGAGGAGGGGAAATTCCCTGTCTATCTGCCTTATTACAGCACATTCTCGAAAGAGATAGGCGAATACATGGACATTCCGGCATTCACGGAAAGGATTGTGGAAGACCTCAAGGCCGCACGCGAACTGGTCGGCAAATACGACTTGCAGGACAATCTTCACACTTACAGGCTCATGCCGAAATACCGCTTCACCGGAAAGACCTACAGCAGTTCATATCCGCAGCCTTCCGACATCTTCTTCGCATTCAGGGGCTACAGGCTGAACTATTATGCAATCACAGCCATTCTCGCCAGAGTATATGACTATGCCGGGGATTACCAGAACGCTGTCGCAGAGGCAAGGACGGTGATTGACGCCACTTCGCCGGGCGGAAGACTGTTCTCGTTCACGAGCAACGAGGACGCCCACAAGGACTACAAGCTCAGCAGCGACCTGATATTCGGGCTCAGCAAGACGACCCTCATAGACGATTACGGCAGGTTCAGGTCATCCGGTACTACATTGCAGCTCAATTCAATGTATGCGGGGATAATCAGTTCCTCAACCTCCGACTACAGATGGAACACCCTGGTGCAGAAGAACACCGAGGGCAACAGTGTATGTGCCCGATACACGGTGCCTTCCATGTCCGGGGACATGACTTCGGCCACGCAGGACATCCTGCCGGTGATAAGGCTGTCGGAAATGTATTACATCCTCGCAGAAAAGGCTGCGGACGATGCCCTATACGCCAGGGCTGCGGACTATATCGAAGAGGTCCAGGTGGGCAGGAGCGCTCCTGAGAACCAGCTTTCAGGCAAGATAAGCGACGATTACACTTTCAAGAAGGAGTTCCTGGCCGACGTCAGGCTGGAATTCATAGAGGAGGGACGTATCTTCCTGTATTGCAAGAAACTGAACGTGGCCCCGAATTCCTGGGATTCCGCTGACAGTTTCAGGGAAAGCTGGTGGTATTTCCCTATCCCGGAAAACGAGACAATATTTTAACATAAGTTTCGCAGAGCGAAACAACTGCTTTTGAGGCCTTCAGGCCGAGGGTAGGT
>SAMEA3663026__coassemble_552_pt1 | contig 17737 bp, 10 predicted proteins | sample SAMEA3663026__metabat2_low_PE_017 | metagenome-assembled genome bin SAMEA3663026 (sample SAMEA3663026) | pig gut metagenome | biome: pig gut; feature: pig-associated habitat; material: faeces | place: France | collected 2012
GCTCTCATATTCAATACCTTTGATGATTGCGTCCCTGCCGGGAATAGTCAACGACTTCCTCGACAGGATACTCTTCCGCTATTTCGATACGGATCCTGAGGCATGGCGCTCCAGCCTCGGAATATTCCAGGCGGCTGTCAAACTGTCCGTGATAATGAACCTTTTCATCCAGATGTTCAGGTTCGCGGCCGAGCCGTTCTTCTTCCAGCGGGCCAGGGACAAAGGCTCCAGGCAGCTCTATGCCATTGTCATGGACTTCTTCACCGCATTCTGCGGCCTGATTCTGCTCGGGGTTTTCCTGTATCTTGATATTTTCGCCCTCGTCCTCGGCAAGGATTTCCGTTCCGGAATGGGCGTGGTGCCGATAATGCTCTTGTCCTACATGCTCCTCGGGATGTTGTTCAATGTCTCGATGTGGTACAAACTCTCGGGCAAGACGAACATGGCAATATGGATAACGATGGCCGGACTCGTGGTGACGGTGATTGTCAATGTGGTGTTCATGCCGAGATTCTCGTTCTGGGCTGCGGCCTTCGGACATCTTGCGAGCTATCTCGTGATGTTCGTCATCAGCGCCGTACTCGGCAATAAATACTATCCCGTTCCTTACAGCTGGAAAAGGATATTGTCCCTGATGCTTTCCATAGCGGTCATCTGCGTGGCTACATTATTGATTGACAGGGAGTTCTTCCAGGGAATCGCACCGGGGGCGGCCCCTGCCGGGAAAATCCTGGTGAAACTCGCCGTGCATTCAGTCCTGCTTATAGTTTATCTGGCGGTAGCCGCATTCATCCTCAAGGGAAGATACCGGCAGGCGCTGAATCCTGAAGCCTGACAGGGTCTCCTCAGTCAATTCTCCTGAACTCCTGGACGTATTCCGGGGAGTCGTAAGCGGTCCATACCATCGAATCCACGGTCAGGTCGCTTATCACGTATCTGTGGCTCCAGAAGCCTGCATCGTGGTCATACACTCCGTCTATCACGGCGCCGCGCTCCACTTCGATGGTCAGGCTGTAACGTCCAGTGACAGTGTGCGGTATGTCCTGGAAACTGTCGAAATTCTGCACAATCGTGAAAGTCTCGTCGTTCCGTACGAGCTCGATGTTCATGAAAGTGCCTTCCTCGAGAGCGTTCCCGTTCAGTTTCACGAGCTCCCATTTACCCGAGATATTGTTCTTGTTCACTTCCAGGTACACCGGCCCGGTCTCCTCGTCTTTCGAGCAGGCTATGGCGGCCGTCAATGAAATTATGGCGCAAATGAATAATCTTCCAAGTTTCATATTATAATTATTCAATAATAGTTTTATCTTTCGCAAGTCGCAAATTATTGCTTTCCTGCCACGAAGGCATTTACCTTCAGGGTTGCAGCAGGATTCCGGTTCTCTCCGGTATATATGAAAATCTTCCGCACGAATCTGCCCGGATGCCCTTTCGGATTGTATATTGCTCTTATCCTTGCCGTCTCACCAGTTTTCACCAGTTTCGTCCCGCATTCAGCCGTCAGGCAGGAGCAGGTCGAAACCAGTCGGGAAATCAGGATGCTCTCAGTCCCGGTGTTCGTCACCTTGAACTCAAGCGTGTCGGGGGAGTCCGACTCGTTCATCTCGATCTTGCATTCCGTCCTGTCGAACCTCAAGAATGCCGAATCTGCGCAATGCCGCGGGGATGAGACCTCCATGAGCCTCTCCTTCGGGACGAGTTTCATCTGCCCCGACACGGCCTGCGGAACCAGCAGCGCGACCAGCAATATGAGATTCAGTCTCAAAGCCATCCCTCTCCGGCTGTTTTCGCCTTTACAGTGATCACGAAGTCATTCTTCCTTCCGTCGCTTGCAGTCACGGTTGCTGCGGTCTGGCCTGCCTTGAGCCCTTTCACAGTCAGCTTCCCGCCGGCCACGGATGCGGACGCTATGGACCCGTCCTTGACGCTTACACTATATGTAAGTCCGTCACCGTCAGTGAAATACCTTGAAGGAACAAGAGTGGCGATGCCGCCCTCGGCCACCAATACGTTAGGGAATGACATCTCTGCCCCGCTGCCTTCGATGGCTTTCAGGAAATTGTATGCATTCACCTGGCCGCTTCCCATCTTGCCGGTGTAGTCATTCAGGTCCATTGACTTGAAATGATTGTCCCCGAGCTCAGCCACGTATTTGTAATAATATTTCGGTGCATCGGTATTCCAGAATCCTTCCACCGGAGTCGAGCTGGAATAAAGCAGGTCCACGATTTCATCAGCCTTGAAATGCTTCCTCAGCTGTGCTGCGTAGGACAGTCCGAGAGCCACTACTCCGGACACGTGAGGGCAGGCCATTGACGTACCTTCCATGTAGCCGTAGCCGCTTTCGCTGATGTGTAGCGGAAGAGTGGAGAGAATGCAGCCCACCGAGCCCCTGTTCTCACCTTCTCCATATTCATAATAATAATCCTGGTCTCCTCCCGGGGCACATATTGTAGTTCCCGGGCCGTAATTCGTATATACTGAAGGAGTGAAGTCCCCGGCAGTAGCTGCCACTGACACGAAATCCTTGTAAGCCCCCGGATAGCCTGCTGCAGGAGCATCTTCGTTGCCTCCGGCGAATATTGCGATTCCGCCTTCTATAACGCCGTCAGGTGAGCCCGCATTGTGGATGAAATAATCCAGGGCCTTGGCCTCCAATACATTGTCCTTCATCCAGGTTTCGTCATCCCCGTACTGCGGAGTCCATTCGTAAGGGTTGGCAGCACCTGAGACATAGCCCCAGCTGCACTGCAGGATCACAGCCCCGTTGTCCGCAGCATATTTGATGGCTCGTACTTCGTCGAGAACCGTGCCTGCATATTGTCCGGAGAAAATCTGGCAGGACATTATCCGGACTCCCGGTTTAGTTCCGTTACCTCCAGCTATACTGCTGATTCCCAGGCCGTTATTGTTCACGGCTCCGATTACTCCGGCCACGTGGGAACCGTGTCCCGTATCCGAAAGGTTGTCAGTCGAGATGACTCCCGTGCCCCTTGCGAAATTGAATCCGTAATAATCTCCTGCATATCCGTTCCCGTCATTGTCCTCGTGCGAGCGCCAGATCTCGTCTTCATTGACCCACATGCAGCCCGCGAGGTCTGGATGTGACCAGTCCACACCTTCGTCCAGCACGGCAACGATTATGGAAGGGTCTCCGGTGCAGAGATCCCAGGCTTTCTCCACCTGCACGTCAGCGTCCTTGACGAACTTGGTCTCCTTCAGGGTGCCGTCGTTTATGAGGCTCCACTGGTAAGGAAGCAGCCCGTCATTGAACCTTCCTGAAGATGCGGCTTTGACCGCCGGCACGCTCATCGGAACGGATTTGCCGCTGTAGGCCCTCTTCAGCTGTCGGTTGTACTCCACGCGGCTGACCTCGCCGAGGGCTGACAATTCGGAAGCGGCCTGTGCCAATGACGTCTTGCCGTCAAATCTCACGAGATACCACAGATGCAGCCCGGCCTTGCGTGCAGCCTCCTCGGTGCGCCTGTCTTCGGGGAAAACCCTCTCGATTTCATATCCGTCGAGAAGTGAGAGCACCTCGTCCACGGTGCTGATACCGCTCCGTGTGGCAGGACCTGCAGGACCGCTCTTGGTGAGCCCTGCCTTGTCGAGAAGCTCTGCGGCACTTTCGCTGAACCTGATGAGAAGTTCGCCTTCCACTGCGCCTTCAGTGATGCCGGGTACCTTTCCGCTATCCGGAACGGGCTGTCCGACTTCAACCGAGCAGGAGAAGACCATTGCCAGGATGCCCGGCACCAATGTACTGTATATTGCTTTTCTCATACTCTATTCCTCCTCCACAATATTGGCTGGGTTGTATTTCTTGTTGACATATTCCTTGTAATAGTAATCGAGGTTCGCCGGCTCGTTTGTGAATCCGCAAAGGTTGCCGTCGAGGTCTTTTCCGTCCTGAGGGAATACCAATGAGAACGGAATCCACAGGTCCAGCTTCGGATGGAAGAGCAGCCAGTCCGGAATCTCGCCTGAGAGCCTGTTCAGGTTCACTGAGAAAAGGTCGGTATTCGGGAGAACCTTCGGCAGCCCTATCAGCCTTGACGGCAGGGTGTCGCAGGCATTGACCTCGGCCTCTGTCCACCTCGGGATGTCCGGGTCGTCCTCGAAGTCCGGGATTGAGCCCTGGAGATAGTTCACGGAAAGCCTGAGGGTGTCGAGAGAAGACCATTTCAGCAGTCTTGAAGGGAAGGAGCGCTTTCCTGTACCGTCCTTCTTGCATTCGTCTATGAATCCTCCCAGGTCCTCCTTGACAGAGTTGCTGAGATCATAGATTGTGCTCCTCGTGTTCGCGTTCATTATCAGCGCGGTAAGCTTCGGGAAATTCTTCTCGTCGATTATGTCCGGAATCGTCTGGAAATTGTTTCCGCTCAGGTCGAGGTACTCGAGATTGCTCAGATTCTTGAATTCCTCCGGCAGGCTCACGAGTCCGTATGCGCTGATGGTCAGCTTCCTGAGCTGGCTCAGCTCGCAGATGAACTGTCCCGGGTCGAGGTCTTTCAGGAACGTGTTGGAGTTGCTGAAGAAATATAGTTCCTCGGCTGCGGTGAGATATTTCACCTGGAACGGCAGTCCTTCATTGGTCTCGAAGAGGAAGAACGATGCGGAGCGCACACGGCCCTTGTTCTTTCCGGATTTCCATACTGTCACGCCGGTCCAGTGCTCCATCTTCTCGGCAGTCTCGAATTCCCTCCAGCAGCCGAGTGCCCTGCTTATCGCGATGAGGGCGAGGGAATCGCCTTTCACGCCGATCTCGATAGGCTCTGCACTGAGCTGTTTCACGATGATACCGTCATTGGCAGGAACCTCGATTCCGCTGTCTTTCGGGACAAGCCTGACTGACGTGCTCCTGTCTTCCTGGCGGACATTGAGATTCCACTTGAAATCCAATGTTACCGTCCTCGGCCTTGCGCCCCTGTCGAGTACCAGTTCCGGCATCCTGCAGCTCAGCCATGAGGCATCCTGCTCCGGGATTTTCACTTCGAAAGGCACATTGCTCCTGACCTTGACCGAGAAATGTCTTTCATTCAGGGGGGCATAGCTCGCAATCTGCATCTCACCCATGTCCGGGCTTATCTCGTAGCTGAATCCTTCCTGCTTGACAGTGAAGTCCTTGCGCTCTCCGGAAGATACAGTCTCGATACGTACAAGACCTTCCCTCGGAGTCACTGCGAGGGCTGAGTCGATGATGATCCTGCATTCGGCAGAACCGACACCGTTGGCCGGGGAAACCGTAATCCAGGGCTCCTGGGTCTTGGCCACCCAACTTTCCGTGGAGGTCACCTTCACTGTCCGCACCCCGCCGGCTGCGTCGATGGCAATGTCCCCTCCGTCAAGCCCGAAAGCGGTGTTCTCTTCCTTGCATCCCGCAAGGAGTGCCGGAATCAGGAAAAATGCTGATAATCTGTATATTTTCATTTTCATAATTCGAAATTAGTCCAGAGCAATGTAGTCACAACCCCTGATGTCCTGGGTCTTGTCGTAAATTAGGTAGTAGGCCCCGGCCGCATAGGCGTAGCAGATGTCCGAAGCATCGAAGACTATCTCGGGATTGTCACTGATGTCGAGGTAATATATCAGCGTCGATATCGTGTCGGAAATCTTTCCGAGATTGTTCGAGCCGATATAGAATCCGCGGAGGCCCTTGTGATTGTAAAGTCCTGTAGGCCACTCGGAAAGGCATCTCTCACCGTTCACGTTGCGCTGGCCCCTGATTCCGAACACTGTCAGGTATCCGCTGTCGAGAGGCTCGAACGGGAAGGATGCGAACCTGTTGTAGGACAGGTCAATTCCGTACAGATAAGGGATGTTCACGGCGTTCATCTCTGCCGGAAGGTCATCCAAATGGTTGTATGACAGGTCGATGGACCTGATGTATTTCACGTTCTCGCCCGTAAATGAGCCCTTCGGGAAATTGTCGAGCGAGCATCCCCTGAAAGAGAGGTTTGCCACGACTGATTTGGATTCCGCGAGACAGGTCGGATAGGTGCTGAGCTCCGGATTGTTGTTCAGGGTGAGAGTCTCCACCTTCAGTCCCTTGTAACCGTTCCCGGCGTTCTGGAAACCGGAGATATGGTTGTAGGAGAAATCCACTGAGCCCATCACATAGACGGACTTGGCTGAGAAAATATCCGGGAATTCCGTGAACAGATTGTTCTTGACGGAGAATGTCTCCACGTCGTCCATCTTGAAGAACAGGCCGTTCTCGTCCACAGGCATCGAGGAGAGCCTGTTATTGTCCAGATAGAGCTGGACGATTCCGATTTCCTCTCCGAATGCCTCCGTGATTTCCTCGATTTTGTTGTTAGAGAGGTCCAGCAGGCCGAGCTTCTTCATGTTCTTGATGGATGCGCCGTCGACTTTCGTGAGATTGTTCTGGTTCATGTACAGAATCTGGATGTTCCCGGCAGCTGCCCCGTTTGCGAAGCAGTCAAGCGCCCTGGCGGCCTCCTCTGAATTCCATTGGAGATTGTTGGCAATGTTGACCGAGACGAGGGCCGGCATTTCCCTGAGCGATTCAGGAACCGTCAGCATCTTCGGGCAATTGTATATTTCCAGGTCGGTGAGGGAAACCAGTCCTCCGAGCGTGTTCGGCAGGGTGGACAATTCACCGTTGGCGACATAAAGCTTCTCGAGCTTGGACAGAGTGCCGATTTCGTCAGGAAGGGACCTGAGCCCGTTGCAAAGCTTGCCGTGCACCATGTCCATAGGGCGGATGAGCATCCTTCCTGTGCCTTTCTCGATTATTTCATTTTCCTTCATGGAAGTGTAAAGGTCAATCTCAGGAATATGTATGTCGTGCTCCAGAAGGGCACGTGCCACAGGTTCCGAGAGTTGTGTGGCAGGGTGGACGAGACGGAGATATTCCTTGTGCCGTTCCATCCTGTCGCTTCTGCCCGATCCCGGCTGGACGGTCGGGTCGTATTCGAGCAGATTATAGTCGTTGTGGGTGCCGAGATAAAGCTCCACGAGCTCGCTCAGCTGGCCGATGGCAGGGGAGAGGTCGCCCCTGAATCCGAAATCGCTGATGTTGATCAGGGCTACCCGGCCGTTGGCATGGAGCTGGACTCCCGGCTGGTCTCCCCAGAGGTCAGGGTCCTTGTTGAAATTCCAGTTGGCCCCTGCAGACCAGTCCTGTCCGCTGTAATACCAGTTGCTTCCGTCGAGGGACTCCCATATTTCCTTGAGGGCGAAATAGTCCTTCAGATATTCGTCTGATTCCCTGAGCGTTACCGGTACTTTGGCCTCGGCTGTCTTGTTGTCGGTCACCGTGAAGCCTGATGATTTCACAGAAGAACTGTTCTCGAGCAGCTTCCTGCCCGAATCGTAAAGTGTGTATGCGTCAATGACATAGCTTCCCGCCTTCAGAGAGACGAGCGTGTCGCATACGAGGGTTGAGCTGAGATATCCCTTCGGATTCTCCCCGCTGTCGTCGTAATCGACGGAAAAATCCGTGTGCAGCCTGTTGAATGAAGTCTTGACCCCGGTAGCCGTCTCCTTGACCGTGATGTCGGCATACGAAACCTCGTCGAAGGTATATTCCCTCGTCGCGGCCCTGGTGGCCGGTTCGAAATCCTTCACGAGGGTGAACCTGGCCTTTCCTCTCGGAGTGACCTTGGCCAGGATGTCCCTGACAGTCAGTCCTCCGGGTACCACTGTGAAGGAACCGGACTCGCCTCCGTTGTAGATTTCCCCGTCAAGACGGTCGAACAGGGTGAACGCGTTCACCTTGTATTCGCCGGCCACGAGCTTGAGCTTTTCGCTGCGCAGACCGTACTCCGCCGCCTCGTCGTCCGAAGCGGAAACAGTCAATGTCTGGGAAATCTGGATGTCCCCGTACTGCAGCATCACCATGACCTTTGCGGCATCTTTCAGGTAGTCCAGTTCGGGCACCACGGCCTTCGTCCCTTCATAGGACGCTTCCTTGTACAATTTGAATTGAACATAACCATAGTCCTTCTCCCGGTTGTCCGGAGCCTCCTCCTTCGCGCAGGAGAACAGCAGTGCGGACACCGCGGCCAGGGCCATGAGAATATGATATTTCAGTGACTTCATATCTAACTGTGCTGTAATCTTTTAAAACTCAATTCATTATAGTTTCATTCATGCTATTTTAGTTGGTCCTTGTGCAAACGAGTACACCCAGGACATCCCAGCTGGCAGAGGCGAATACGAAATAGTCGGACTTGCCGACCTCAGCCATGTTCACCAGGATCTGGGTGCTGCTCATCATCTCGTAGGTCAGCCAGTAATTGGCAATAGGACCCTCTGTTGCATCATCCCAATTATTCCATGCAGCACCGTTTACAGGCTCGCAAGGGCAGTTCACCATTGCCATTGCAGGAAATTCTGTGGTGTATTTGAGTTCGTAGATGTTGTTCTCGTCAACACCGTAGAAGAATCCCTTGATTTCGCTCATGAGCGGTCCGGTGTATTTCTCGAGTGTGGCACCGCTGACATAGTCAGGATATGCAAATGAGAATGGAGCGCTTCCGGTAGCTGCATTGTCGTAGATGAGATGGATTGCAGCGAAGTTCACCATGTTGGCGTCTTTCAGGACGATGATGCAGCCTTTGCCCGAAGCGACGGACTCGCCGATATAAACGGTGATTCCGTTCATCGCTCCTTCCACTTCGAACGAACCGTCTGTAATAGGGTTGCCGTCAGTGTCCGAATAAATCTTGCAGTTTGCAGGTGTTGCTCCCGTGTTGAATGTAACGTATGGGCTGGAGACTGTGGCCTCGTAGATATTTGAGGTGGAGAACTCGCTGTTGATGAACCAGTAAAGGTCGGAAGACTGGGACATAGGCTCCACTGTACCGTTGCCGTAAACGATGGAGATGCCGTCCGAGCCGCCGGAAGAGGTCTCGTCGTAGATGCAGTAGAGTCCGGCCTTGGCCTTTCCGTCTGCACCGTAGAGCACGATGAATGACTCTGGCCTGTCAGCGAATTGATTGGTGAACTTGTCAGGCTCCATGGTTGCACGGCCCTTGAGATTGTTCCCGAAGAGGGTGAAAGTGAGCCAGTAGCTGTCGACCTCGCTGTCGCCCAGAGGCATTGCATCGTAGTCGAATACCTTGTATGATGCCACTTCCTCACTGAAAACGAGGACCGCATCCGCCCACTTGTCGCTGTAGGTGAGGGTATAGATATTGTCCGTGCCAAGGTTGCTCTCATACCATCCGCCGCTTGCGGCTTTCTCGAGAGTTGCCATATAGACATCGTCAGGATTGTCGGAAAGGGTGATGAAATCGCCTTTCACTCCGGCTCCCTGGGAAAGTCTGCCGATGCAATATCTGGTGTATTCTTCCTTGAATCCGCAATTAGGGTCATTCTCGTTGCATATATCGGTAGCCTTGATTCCGGCGAGGGATGCAGGGAAAATGAAGATGTCCGCGAATCTCTCGTCTCCGGTGTTGGCCTGAGGCCTGATCTCCACTGTGAGATTCTGGAGGGCTGCATTTTCGGAGTCACTGCTTACTGCAATGTCAATCCAGCTTGCAAACTCGGTGTCATGCCATTCTCCGTCCCAGCCGAGAGCCTTCACGACAGCTCCTTTTGCTGCAAGCGCATAAGCGATGCCAGGGGAGTCAGCATAGCCTCCGGTAGGCATAAGCCTCTGTCCCTCAGCATTGAATGTAAGTTCAGTGGCATCCACCTCCATCCTGTCTGCAAATGCAGGAAGGGTAATCTCGAATTCCACTGCTATGTCAGGGTTGGACGCATCCAGGAATTTTGCGGTCTCTGTCTTGCCTGCGGCAAGGGCTTCGGAAAGTTTCGCCTTGAGAAGAATCTCCTCTGAACCTGCCTCGCCTTCGTTCTTGTCGGCCTCGATCCAGTCAGGAAGGGCCACAGTCCAGGCATAGTTGGAGATGACCTTCACAGGGATTGCGTACTCGGTCCTGCCTGCGAATGTTATCAGCTCGGCAGCAGAAACGCTCTCTCCATAAACGTAGGCTCCGTTCTCCTTTGCGAAGTCAAATTCACCAGCTGAACCGGTATGAATCTCGAAACTCCTCTCAAGCGCGAGCCTGGTGATTTCCGCAACTGCCTGGGTCTGGCCTCCCATGGTGAGGTTCACGGTGCAGACCCTGTTCACGTCAAGTTCCTCGTTCTCGGAGAATGTCACCTTGATGACCACGTCACCGGCAGCACCCGAGATCTTGTTCTCTTTCAGACCGGCGTCGTCGAGCCAGAAATAGTTTCCGGCACCCTCCCCGGTAATGCTTGCCTCCCAGTCCATGTTCGGGCTGAGCGGTATTTCAACGCTTTCTCCCGCCTGAACGGTCTTCTTCACCATTTCAGCAGGGAAGACTGGCTGGACAGTCTCTTCCTTGTCGTCGCAGGAGCTGGCAAGAGCAGCCACGCCGAGCAGGGCCAATACTGATTTCCAATAAAAAGTTTTCATACCAGTTAAATTTTAATAAAAACTATAATGAATTGAGTTTGAGTTCTTTTACATTCCTTCTTCGCGCTGGAGCCTCTCCGCCTCCTCGTCGCTTATCCATTCCATGACATTGTAGAAATGTCCCACTGTCCCGACGGTCTCGCCAAGATTCTTCACATACATTTCCGTCCAGATATACAGATAATTGCCGCATGGATAGAAATACGAATCCGCGAGCCGGCTGGAGCGCACCAGAATCCTGTCGTCTCCGTGGGTCTGTCCGAAGAACGAACCCTCGTCGCTCATTATCTGGCCTTCATCCATCGTCACGAGAGGGGACATCGGGTCTTCCGGATGGAATGTCAATGTCACGTCATATCCGTTGAGCATCCAGTTGTGGCAGATGATAGTGTTCTCCTTCGTCGGATGCAGGCTCGTCCGGATCAGGCGCTGGTAGGAGCCGTACGGATTGTAGGCCTGCAGGAATGTCGAGGACAATACGCACCATCCAGTGAACCCGTTGATGTCGAACGGGCATGACTTCATCAGCACTACGCTGGTCTTTCTTCCGTACACAGGCATCTCGAGCTGGTCCGGCATCACAAGCGAAAGCGTGAACCCGAGCGAGTCAGTGGCCCCGATATTGTCATAATAGCCATGTACCAGCACATCCGCCCTGTTCTCCCCGGCCGGAATCGTTATCGTATTGGATGCCAGTCTGTAATGCAATGTCTCAATGGCGTTGCTCTCCTTGTCTATGATTTCCACTCCGAATGTCCTGTCATAGCTGCATTTCACTGTGGATACCACCGGGATGCGGATATATTCCACATCTTTCTGCACCGGATATGTCCGGATACTGTCGGCGAACATCACATATTCGGCATCCGAGTACTCGGTATAGCTCTCCTTGCAGCCCGGGACAATGCAGATGACTGCGCACAGGAGGATGATTGTATTTATGATATGCTTGCTCATAGTCGTTTATCTGTTGCTTTCGTTAGGCAGGATCTCCGAGCCCGGAGCCTCGATTTCATTTCTTGGGATAGGCCAGACGAACAGCGGGTCGTCCGCATTGACCTTCAGCGAGCTGCCCTCGGCCTGGGATGACGACTGCGGAGTGCGGGTGAATCCCCTGTGCCAGCGCTTGAGGTCATTGAGCCTGAATCCCTCCATGAAAAGTTCGCGCACCCTCTCGTCTGAAACCGTGTCAAGCCAGTTGTCGGAATTGACCCCGATTGTGCCTCCGGTACTGAACCTGGATTCCCTGAGGGTGCTCAGGTCTGCTCCCGCCTTCGGATATTCGCCCCTGCGGCAATAGGCTTCGGCCCTGATGAGATATTGCTCCGCAAGTCGGAGCGGCTTCGGCATGCACACATGGAACACGTTCTGGGCGAGCAGGCCTTCATTGCCGTAATACTTGACCAGAAGCGGCCAGGAGAGCCTGTGGCTGTAGCCCGTCTGGAGTTCCTCGAAATAGGCCTGGTACCTCATGTCCCCGGAAGGGTAGAGGTTCAATGCCCACAGGGCCGGCACATAGTCCGGATAATAATAGGTGTAATCCCTTGTAAATCCGAGGAATACGGACCCGGTGGCCGAGCCGTAGGACGTGGAAGTGTAGCCTATCTTGAATATTATCTCATAAGATGCGTCGTTGGTCCAGAGGTAGTCGAGATATGTCTGGTCGCTCGTGTAATAGGACTTGGCTGATGCGAGCTTGAAAGTGCCGGAGCCGATGACCTTGGTGGAATGCTCCACGGCCCCGTCCCAGTCCTGCATGTTCAGGCAGACCCTGGCCCAGATTGCGTGCACTGCGGCATTGGTGAAATAAGTGGTGTTCGACACGTCATATTCGCTGTCGAGCAGGGCGTCGGCCTTTTCGAGGTCAGAGATGATGAACGCAAATGATTCCGCGAGAGATGCCCTGCGTACCGGTTCCTTGCGGAAATAGCTGGTTCTCAGTACAATGCCGAGCTCTTTGTCGGCTGTGGCCGGGTCGTATGCCTTGCAGAAGCATTTCACCAGCTCGGAGTAGGCGAGAGCCCTGGCGCAATACACTTCGCCCGTATATGCGTCGAGTTCCTCTATCAGGTCGTCGTCCACGAGGGATGCCTTCAGATCCTCCACCTGGTCGAGGAAGAAATTGCATCTTCCGATGACCGTGTACAGGCCGGCATATACCGACTCCACTTCGGAATTGGTCGAAAGAATGTCCCACTGCCATATATTGCCGTAGGTATTTGAATTGCCCTGCACCGCATACACCAGGTCTGCCTGGATGTCCTGGCAGACGGTCAGGTAGCCGCTGTAAAGGGCTCCGCTCATCATTGCCTTGTATATTCCGTTCACTGTCTGCTCCGCGTCCGACACGCTTGCCATTCCGTCCCCAATGAGGATATAGTCTCCCGGATTTTTCTCGAGACAGGAATTCAGTGAGAGGACGGCCGCTGCAGTCGCGGCAGCCCTGACAATGTTTCTATATATTATTCTCATCATATCCATCATCGTTTAGAATGTAACGTCAAGACCGAAAGTGAACTGGCGGGACATCGGATACTGGGCCGCATAAATGTTGCTCACACCTTCCGGGTCAAGACCGGAGAACTTGGTGAAAGTCAGGAGATTCTGTCCCTGAGCGAACACCCTTATCCCCCTGATGACACGCGTCTTGGCAAGCAGTTCCTTCGGCAGCGAATAAGCTATCATCGCATTCTTCAGCCTGAGGAAGGAAGCATCCTCGAGGAGCCTCGTGTCGAACTCGGTATATACCCCGTGCCTCGGGATGTCCGTCACGTCGCCCGGTTCCTTCCACCTGTCGAGCAGCCTCCTGGACTGGTTGTAGGTGGCGAAACGACCGTTGGACTCGTCGAAGAACCTGTCGTTGTTCATCATCCACCGGCCTGCCACCCAGCTGAACTGTGCGCTGACACTCAGGCCTTTCCACGACAATGCCGTTCCGAATCCTCCCTGCCACGGAGCAATGTAGCTCTTGCCCGTGAGCACCTTGTCCTCGTCCCTGAGCTCGTTGGTGAGATTGCCGTCCTTGTCATACCAGAGGGCGTCACCGTTGGCCGGGTTCACGCCAGCGAACCTGTTCAGGAAGAATTCCCCGAGGGAATGACCTTTCACCAGTTTCGTGCTCGTGTTGGCTGTCTCGTATTCATCCACACCGTTGTACAGTTCGGTAATCTTGTTCTTGTTGTATCCGGCATTCGCATTGACAGACCACACCAGATTCTTCGTGCGGAGCAGGTCGGCATTGACATTTACCTCCACTCCGCGGTTCACCATCGTGCCGACATTGTCCCATTTGTAGCCGTAGCCGTTGGATTCGGCGTATGACAGCGGAACCGACATCAGCATGTCCGTAGTGCGCTTGTTGTACAGTTCGAGGTCCACGTTCAGCCTGTCCCAGAATCCGAAATGCATTCCGAGATTGCTGGTGAGAGTGCTCTCCCAGGTCAGGTCCTCATTGCCCGGCTGTACAGGAGCCACTCCGGAGCCTCCGAGATAGTCGCCCACGCCTCCAATGAGCTCAAGATGCTCGTAATTCGGGATGGAGGAGTTGCCGGAAGTACCTGAACTGAGTGATATCTGGGCATTTGTAAGCCAGCCCCTTGCGTTCTCCATGAAGGATTCGTTGCGGAGATTCCACATCATACCCAAGGCGGAGAAAACTCCCCATTTGCGGTTCTTTCCGAATCTCGACGACCCGTCGGTCCTGACCGAGCCCTCCAGATAATAGAGGTCCTTGTAATTGTATTCGGCCCTGCCGAAGAATGACATCCGCCCGTAGTCCGAGTCGGAATAGCTGTTCCATCCGGTCACCCTCGTGGCGAAGGCAATGTCGGTCAGGTAGTCATTGGTCTGGCCCTTGCCCACGATGCTGAATCCTTCGGCATGGTAATTCTCGCCCTCATGTCCGAGGAGCAGGTTCAGGTCGTGGTCGCCTTTAACATTGAACCTGTATGTCAATGTATTGGTTACCTGCAGGTTGAGTCCCGTGCTGGTGCTGCGCGAAGCCGTGCCCTCCCCGAGATTCGGCATGTAGCTCGGGAAAGACTGCCCGAAGCTCGACACGTTGGAGTAGTCGGCGGAGAACTGTGACCTGAACACCAGGTTCTTGTACAATGTCGCCTCTGCGAACAAAGTGACGAGGGCCTTGTATTTCTTGTGTTTGTAAGGATTGTTCTCTATCCATTCCAATGGGTTCTGTCCCTGGCCCTGCCATGAGCCGTCGTTGATGGACGCGAGCGAGCCGTCCTTCTTGTAAGGGTCCCAGTAAGGGAGCATGAACCTCGCTGCGGAGATAGGTGTCACGAGAGTGTAGCTTCCCTCGTCGGCCTGCTCGATGTTCTGGTAGTTGAACATTGTAGAGGTTCCCATCTTCAGCCATCCGCACATCCTGTGCTCGAGGTTGAACCTGAGGGAATATCTTTCGAATCCGGAAGACGGAGCGATACCGTCCTGGTTGTAATAACCTCCTGAAAAATAATAATTTGTCTTCTCGGAAGCTCCAGACACTGACACTTCGTGGCTCTGTATCATGGCCGAACTGTCATATACCATGTCGAGCCAGTTGACATCTATTTTTGAGAGATAATCGTAATTCTGCCCGTCGGTCATACCAGTTTCCTTCTCGTACCGGATTCTTTCCGCAGTGTTCATGAGATCCCATTTCCCGTGCGCAATCGAAGAGAAACCGAGCTGCATCTTGTAGTTTATCACAGGGTGTTCTGACCGTCCGCGTCTCGTGGTGATGACGATGACGCCGTTGGATGCACGCGCTCCGTAGATTGAGGTTGAGGAAGCGTCCTTCAGCACGGACATGCTCTCGATGTCGGCCGGGTTTATGGTATTGAAATCGGAAGCGGAAATGGCCACTCCGTCAAGTATATACAGAGGTGCGGTCCCGGAATTTATGGAGTTCGTTCCGCGGATTGTCATCGTGGCTGATGCGCTCGGCTCTCCTGTGGATGACAGTACGGTAAGTCCTGCCACCTGGCCCTGGAGTGCCTGGTCGAATGCTGGAGCAGGGGTGTCCTCGAGCCTGTCTGCCTTGACTGTGGAAACGGATCCGGCCACGGTGCCTTTCTTCCTGACGCCGTATGCAATGACCACTGCATCTTCGAGCTTGACGCTCTCGGTCTTGAGCTCCACATTGCAGGTAAACGATTCCGATGCCGGAACCATTACTTTATGCTCCAGGAAACCGATGCTTGAGAAAATCAGGTAAGTACCGGGGTCCGCCAGAATTTCGTATTCTCCGTCAATAGATGTGATAGTGCCGTTTTCAGGGCTTGTCATTACTGCGGCTCCGATGACTGGGAGTCCGTCTTCGGCTGAAGTGACCGTCCCGGAAACTTTCACCTTGTTCTGGGCGGATGCCGCGGCTGCGGAAAGAAGGGCAGCGAAGCATATCGCCGAATGGATAATAAAATTTCTCATCAATATAACTCCTTGTTTGAATGAGTTTTTCGTAATTTACGAACGGCAAAGGTAAGAAAATTTGTTTTCAACTTAAAATTTTTCCTATCTTTAGAGTCTTTTATATCAGAAACTGACGAATTATGAGACTTCTACATATCCTTTTGACCATCTTTCTAATCGTCTCTCCGATTTTTCCCCTTGGGGCTCAGAATCTTATTTTCGTGCCCGAGCACAAACTCGATTCCATAGCCAGGGCCACACGGGTGTCCGATTCCCCGCTCCGCTTTGCTGAAGACTTGCACGATTTCGGTGAAATCAATGAAGCTGACGGTCGCGTGACATTTGTTTTCAGCTGTGCCAATGTCTCGGATTCCCTCGTGCGCATTCTCCGTGTCGTGCCTACCTGCAGTTGCGTAGAGGCGGTTTCTTCCGTGAAAATGCTCCGTCCTGACGGGGAAATGCAGGTCTCTGTCACATTCAATCCCGAGCACCGTTCGGGGGACTTTGAGCAGAAAGTCTTCATATACGGCCCGTCCAGGTCACCTATGGCGGCCCTCAGAATCACGGGCCGGGTGATTCCGAAGAACGGAATTCCCGGCTATCCGGTGGTGATGGGAGATTTGAGACTTTCGGGCAGCAAGGTCAGTTTCTCCGAACTGTCCGCCGGCCAGAAAAGGGAGGAAAGGATAGCCTGTGCCAATGCGGGGGAGCGTAATCTGAAAATTACCGCAATGCCAGCCTTCCTCCCGTCCTGGATTTCCGTCCGCACCGAGCCCGAGACCATCGCTCCCGGCAAGACAGGGGACATCGTCATCTGCGTGGACGTGGACAAGATAGGCATGCTGCCTCCATCCTGCAAGGTTTCGGTGATTCTGGAAGGGATTGCCGGACGGCCTTCCGACAGGAGTATAGAAGTGACGGTCGAAAGATAATCCCGGATGTTTTCAAAATACGGAATTCTTTCGTATATTAGTGCCAGATAACACTATAATACAATTTCTATATGAGACATCTATTTATGGAACTGCTTGCGGTAGTCGCAATAGCAGTTGCGGGTTGTACCAAAGCCCCGGAAATCAATGTGGTGCCTAATCCGGAGTCGATAGTCAAGGGGGATGGCGTCTTCAAGATTGCCGGCGCTTCCGTTTGCATCGGCGAAGGCCTTGACGCTGAAAGCGTGCAGTGGGCCAATACTTTCGCACAGAGACTCACCCTCGTCACCGGAAAACAGTCTCGCGTGGTGGCCTCTCCTGAAGGAAGATGCGTGGAGTTCGTCCTGAACGCAGAACTTGCCGACGAGGAATATGTTCTCGAAGTAACACGCAAGAACGTGCGCATAGAGGCATCTTCTGCAGCCGGATTCAGGTTCGCCACCCAGACCATCGGGCAGATGCTTCCTGCTTCATATTTCGGCAAGGCTGCCGACCCGTCTGCAGACTGGATCCTTCCTGTTGCCAGTATCAAGGACAAGCCTCGTTTCGGATACAGGGGACTGCACCTCGATGTATGCCGTCATTTCTATTCCGTAGAGGAAGTCGAGAAGATTCTTGACGTGATGGCCGCTTACAAGATGAACCGTCTCCACTGGCATCTCACCGAGGACCAGGGCTGGAGAATCGAGATAAAGAAATATCCTAAGCTCACCGAAATCGGTGCCTGGAGAACAGGAACCATGATCGGCAAGGACTGGGACAAGGATGACGGACAGCGTTACGGCGGATTTTATACCCAGGAACAGATCAGGGAAGTGGTTGCCTATGCGGCAGACCTCGGCATTACCGTGATTCCTGAAATCGACCTTCCTGGCCACATGGTTGCAGCTCTCGCTTCATATCCTGAGCTTGGCTGCTCCGGCGGACCATACGAGGTTCGCAAGATCTGGGGCATTGCCGACGAGGTTCTCTGCCC
>SAMEA3663026__coassemble_558_pt1 | contig 17558 bp, 18 predicted proteins | sample SAMEA3663026__metabat2_low_PE_017 | metagenome-assembled genome bin SAMEA3663026 (sample SAMEA3663026) | pig gut metagenome | biome: pig gut; feature: pig-associated habitat; material: faeces | place: France | collected 2012
CCCCACCTATCTTGACTACATTGAGTACCATGGGAAAACTTGTATTACATTGATTCCAGCATCCTCTTCATGACCACCTGGGCGGAGACCACCCTGTTGGCCGCCTCCGGAATCACGATACTGCGCGGAGAGTCAATCACCTCATCGGTGACAATCATGTTGCGCCTGACCGGAAGGCAATGCATAAAGAAAGCATTGTCGGTCACAGCCATCTGCCTTGCGCCAACTGTCCAGCTCATGTCGGTGCTCAATATCTTGCCGTATTCACTGTAGGACGACCAGTTCTTTGCGTAAATGAAGTCTGCGCCCTCGAAAGCTTTCATCTGGTCGTGCTCCACCATTGCATTGCCGGCGAACTGCGGAGCCAGTTCATATCCCGGAGGGCAGGCAATGACAAAGTCCACGTCTGCAGCGTTCATCCACTCTGCGAAAGAGTTCGGCACAGCCTGCGGAAGAGCTCTCGGATGCGGAGCCCAGGTCAGGACGACTTTCGGACGCGCCTTGGTCTTGTATTCGTCAATGGTAATGAGGTCGGCAAATGCCTGGCAAGGATGGACTGTAGCCGACTCCAGGCTGATTACAGGTCGGCCTGAATACTCTATGAACTGGTTGATGATGGTCTCGGCATATTCGGCATCCCTGTCCTCGAATTTCGCGAAGGAGCGAACTCCGATGATGTCGCAATAGCTTCCGATCACAGGTATCGCTTCCCTGAGATGCTCGGACTTGTCCCCGTCCATGATTACCCCGAGTTCGGTCTCAAGCTTCCAGCTGTCCCCGTTGACATTCAGCACAATGGGATTCATCCCGAGATTGAGGGCCGCCTTCTGGCTGCTGAGACGGGTACGGAGGCTGCTGTTGAAGAATACGAGTATGATGGTCTTGTCCCGGCCGAGATGTTTCCATGCGAATGGGGTGCGTTTAACCTGACGCGCCTCGGCGAGGGCTTCGGCAAGATTTCCTATATCCTGCACGTGGAGAAATGATTTCATTGTATTGAGGTATTATATGATTGAACTCAAGGCTGTTACAAACTGCAAGGCATCTTCCGGGGTGATGACGAGAGGAGGCAGGAGACGTATCATGTCAGTACCGGCCACCCCGGTGAAGATATGATTGCCGAATAGCAATTCGGACCTGAGTGCCTTGATGTTTTCATTGAACTGGATACCGAGCATCAGTCCCCTTCCACGGACATCCCTGATGCGCGGAGAGGCAGGAATATTGTCCTTCAGCCAGGTCCCGACGGCAAGGGCGTTATCAACTAATTTCTCGTTCCGGATAATGTCGAGCACGGCCACGGCAGCTGCCATTGCCAGGTAATTGCCTCCGAACGTTGTTCCGAGCATGCCCTTGGAGGCATTGAAATCAGGTGATATCAGCACTCCGCCGACCGGGAAGCCGTTGGCCATTCCTTTGGCCACGGTAATCAGGTCCGGGACTATTCCGGCCCACTGGTGCGCGAAGAAACGCCCTGTCCTGCCGTATCCGCTCTGGACTTCGTCGAGGATGAGCACGGCTCCGTATTTATTAGTCACGGCACGCAGGTCTTTCAGGAAGCCGTCATCCGGGATATTGATTCCGCCAACGCCCTGGATTCCCTCGATTATGACTCCGGCAACATCTCCGGCTGCAAGTTCAGCCTCGACTGCGCTGATGTCATTGAGGTCCACGAAAGTGACACGGTGGCCGGCATTGAACGGGGCACGGATTTTCGGATTGTCCGTAACCGCCACGGCTCCGGAAGTACGCCCGTGGAAACTGTGCCTGAAGGCAATGATGCGGTCCTTGCCGGTATGGAATGAAGCGAGTTTCAGGGCATTTTCATTGGCCTCCGCCCCGGAATTGACCAGGAACAGGGACCAGTCTTCAAGGCCTGCAGCGAGGCCAAGTTTATGCGCAAGCTCCTCCTGAAGAGGGTTCCTGACGCTGTTTGAGTAGAACCCTATCTTTCCGAGCTGCGAGGTGAGTGCGGAGACATAATCAGGATGGCAATGTCCGACCGAAATTACAGCATGGCCGCCGTAAAGGTCCAGGTATTCATTGCCTTTGTCATCGCGGATATGACATCCTTCCGCAGAGACAGGGGTCACATCAAAAAGGCTGTATACGTCGAATAAGTTCATTGATTATGATTGTTTTAAAAGCGGTTTGCCTTCAAGCCGAGGCCGGTCGTCTCCGGAAGCCCGAAAATCAGGTTCATGTTCTCCACAGCCTGTCCGGAAGCTCCTTTCACGAGATTGTCTATCACGCTGATTATATGGAGATTGTCCCCGTACTTGCTGACATTCAGCACGCATTTGTTCGTATTGGTCACCATCTTGATATCAGGAGAAATGTCCGACACCGTGACAAAAGGCTCGGAATCATAATAATCCTTGTACAGGTCCACCGCCTCATTCCCGGAGAGACCGGTCTTCATATAGGCTGAGACGAGGATTCCCCTTGAGAAGCAGCCTCTCATCGGAACGAAATTGATTTCGCCCCTGAAAGAAGGGGCCATCCGGTGCAGGGTCTCCCCCACCTCTCCGAGATGCTGATGCGTGAATGGCTTGTAAACGGAAATATTGTCCGAGCGCCAGCTGAAATGGGTGGTCTCCGAAGGCTTCTGGCCAGCTCCTGTCGAGCCGGTCACCCCGGTAATATGGATGTCTTCCAGAAGATCCGCTTTGGCCATTGGCAGCAAGGCAAGCTGGATTGCCGTGGCAAAACATCCCGGATTGGCTATATGGGAAGCACCCCGGATCTCATCCCGGAACGCCTCCGGAAGCCCGTAGACGAAATCCCCGGCATCGGCCGCGAGACGGAAATCATTGCTCAAGTCGATAATCCGGCCGTGAAACTTGTCCTGTATGGAATGCACAAAGGACTTGGACTTGCCATGACCCGAGCAGAGAAAAAGCACGTCTGCCGCTACGAGGTCAGCCTCATCACAGAAAGCCATGGAGGTCTCCCCTATCAGGTCCTGATGGACTAGCCAGACAGGATTGCCTGCATTGCTTCCGCTCTGGGCGAATACGACCTCCGCCTCAGGATGATGCTTCAATATGCGCATCAGTTCCCCGGCAGTATATCCGGCAGCCCCTATTATTCCGACCCTGATTTTCCCCATCACAGTTCCTCCTGAAGCTTCTGGCCCTCGTCTGAATGATTGGCATAATATACGCGGAGCGGAGTGGAGAGCACCTTTATGAAGCCTTTTGCATCCTCGCTCGTCCAGCCTTTCTGCATCTCCCCGTATTCCCCGAATTTTGTCTTCACGAGGTCATCAGGAGAGTCCACTCCAACGGCTGAGAAGCTGTAAGGCCTGAGTTCCATTATTACCGTACCGTTCACATTGCGCTGGCTCTCCTGCAGCATTGCCTCGATATCCCTCATCACTGGTTCGAGATACTGGCTCTCGTGCAGGAACATTCCGTACCAGTTGGCCACCTGGTCCTTCCAGTATTGCTGCCATTTGCTCAATGTATATTTTTCAAGGAATTTGTGGGCGGCGATAATCAGCATCGGGGCAGCCGCCTCGAATCCTACACGGCCCTTGATTCCGATGATGGTGTCACCCACATGCATGTCACGGCCGATTCCATAAGGGGAAGCGATGGACTCTATCTTGCGGATGGCGTCCACCGGGTTTTCGAAAGTCTCCCCGTTCACTGAAGCTATCTCGCCCTTGACGAAACCGATACGTATCTGCTCGCTTCCCTGCTTCGTCACCGGCTTGAGATAAGCGCTCTCCGGCAGGCCCCGGGCGGAATCGAGAATCTCTCCCCCGCAGATGGAAGTTCCCCAGAGTCCTACATTGTAAGAATATTTGAGTTTCGTGAAGTCGGCGCTGTAACCGTGTCCGTTCAGGTAATCGACCTCGAACTGGCGCGTGAGGGCCATGTCCCGCGTCAATGTGATTATCTCCACTCCCGGAGCCATCACCAGGAATGTCATGTCGAAACGCACCTGGTCGTTGCCGGCTCCCGTGGAACCGTGGGCAATGGCGTCCGCCCCGATTTCCTTCGCATATTTCGCTATGGCCATCGCCTGGAAAATCCTCTCGGAAGAGACTGAGATGGGATAGGTTCCGTTACGCAGAACATTTCCGTATATCATATAACGGATGCTCTTGTCATAGTATTCCTTGGTAACATCGAGAGTCACATATTTCTTCGCGCCTAATTTATAGGCTTTTGCCTCATTTTCCTGCAGCTGTTCTGCACTGAAACCACCCGTGTCGGCACAGGCGGCATATACTTCATATCCCTTCTCGAGGGTGAGATACATCACATTGAACGAGGTGTCGAGACCTCCGCTGAATGCGACCACTACTTTCTTTGGCATAATTTTCTGATTTATAATAATTCTTTCCGGCCGAATCCGTCAGGACACCTTCCTGTGGAAAAGGCCGACAAACTTCATGAGCACACGGAGAAAACCGTCGTGGCTCGGCTGCGCTTCAGGTACGTTCCGGACACTTTCCTCCGCCGGGTCGTAAAGCATTCCCGTGCAGAGACATCTCGTATAATTGTTCCTCGTGAGCACATCGAAATTGATGCAGCTTTCGCATCCTTTCCAGAATACCGGATCCGACGTCAGTTCCGAGAATGTTACAGGTTTGTAGCCAAGCTCCGTATTGATCTTCATCACCGCCAGTCCGGTAGTGAGCCCGAAAAGCTTCGCTGCCGGAAATTTCTTCCTCGAAAGTTCGAAAGCAGTCTGCTTGATACGCTTCGCAAGCCCGAAACCTCTGTATTCCGGTTTGACTATCAACCCTGAGTTGGCCACGAATTCCTCATGGTCCCATGACTCGATATAGCAGAATCCGGCAAAGTCATCCCCATGCATGGCTATCACGGCTTTCCCTTCCAGCATCTTTTTCTTCACATATTCAGGATTCCTTTTCGCTATTCCGGTCCCCCTGACCTTCGTGGCATCCTCGATTGTCCTGAGGATTTCATCCACGTATTCCAGATGCTCCTCCGTGGCCACTCCCACTGTAAAATCATCAATTGTCATTGTCTGTCATTTATTACTTTTATATCCTGTGAGTGGATATCCCAGGCACCGCCACTTCCAATGAGGTGATGATGTCCTCCACATCCGAATGCTCGCGCATGACAAGAAGCAGAGTATCATCTCCCGCAATGGTTCCCATCACTTTGTGACCCAGCACGCTGTCCACCAGGGAACCGACCATGTTCGCAAATCCGGGCCTGGTCTTGATTACGCACATTTGTCCGGAAAACTCCAGGCTGCGGACCCCGTCCACCGTACTCGATCCGTTCGGCATGAGAGGCTCCAGATAGGACGACGAGGATGTCACCCTCATTTCCGGAAGCCTGTAATGGTATCCGCCAGTCCCGTCCGGGGCCTTGGCAACTTTCAAAACCTTGAGATCCCTGGACAATGTCGCCTGAGTCACGACGCAGCCCTCTGCGGCAAGCATGGAAAGAATGTCCTCCTGGTTCTCCGCACGGTTCTCTGTAATAATCCGCCTCAGTTTGTTCAATCTGTCTTGTCTTGCATTCATAATTCTGTATATTTATTTGCAAACAATGCAAATTTATACAATAATATCCTATTGGCAAAATTTTCTCATGTTTTTTGCGAAAAATCTTTGATAATTCCGAAAGTCTTGATAAATTGCTCCCGAAATCAAACGAAAGCACAATGAGATATTCTAGCAACAATTGGTGGTGGCACTTATTACAACTCAGAGAGTCGTAGTAGGTCAGCGCCGTTGTATGCACCAGCATAGAGGTCCCTGCCGCATCTGCGACAGGGACCTTTTCCTTTTCCCCTGAAATCTCTCAACAACATATCGACCGACAATGTCAAACCTTTAAAATACAAAGCCATGGAAAAGAAACAGATTCCCTACAAGATCTACCTCCAGGAAAACGAACTTCCGAAGCAATGGTACAATGTCCGCGCGGACATGAAGAACAAGCCTGCACCGCTCCTCAATCCGGGAACGGGACAGCCGCTGACACTAGACGAACTCAGCCCGATATTCTGCGAGGAGCTTTGCCGCCAGGAGCTGGACAACGACACTGCATTCTTCGACATCCCTGCCGAGATTCTCGATTTCTACAAGATGTACCGCCCGTCACCTCTGGTCAGGGCATATTTTCTCGAGAAAGCACTCGGGACACCGGCTCATATATATTATAAGTTCGAAGGAAACAACACTTCGGGCAGCCACAAACTGAATTCCGCCATAGCACAGGCATATTATGCCAAAAAGCAGGGACTTAAAGGAGTCACCACCGAGACAGGGGCCGGGCAATGGGGTACTGCAATGAGCATGGCCTGCGCGTATTTCGGCCTCGACTGCCACGTGTTCATGGTGAAATGTTCCTATGAACAGAAGCCTTTCAGAAGGGAAGTCATGAGGACATACGGGGCTCAGGTAACCCCTTCCCCGAGCATGACGACCAATGTGGGCCGGAAGCTTCTCGAGGAATTCCCGGACACGACGGGAAGTCTCGGATGCGCCATTTCAGAGGCAGTGGAAGCAGCCGTTTCCAACGAAGGATACAGGTATGTGCTGGGATCGGTGCTAAACCAGGTGCTCCTGCACCAGACAGTCATCGGGCTGGAGACGAAAGCTGCCCTGGACAAATACGGGATCAAGCCTGACATTATCATAGGCTGCGCAGGAGGAGGTTCAAACCTCGGAGGTCTCGTCAGCCCGTTTGTGGGAGAGATGCTAAGGGGCGAGGCTGACTACCGTATCATAGCAGTGGAGCCGGCTTCCTGCCCGAGTTTCACGAGGGGGAAATTCGCATACGATTTCTGCGATACCGGAATGATTTGCCCGCTTGCGAAAATGTACACCCTCGGCAGCCAGTTCATACCGTCCGCCAACCATGCGGGAGGTCTCCGCTTCCACGGAATGAGCACGATTCTGTCACAACTTTATCACGACGGACTGATGGAGGCCGTCGCCGTGGAGCAGACATCAGTGTTCGAGGCTGCTGAAATGTTCGCACGCATTGAGGGTACCCTGCCGGCTCCGGAAAGCAGCCACGCAATCAGGGTCGCCATAGACGAGGCGCTCAAATGCAAGGAGACCGGGGAGGAGAAGACAATCGTCTTCGGACTGACAGGAACAGGATATTTCGACCTGAAGGCTTACGAGAGTTTCAATGACGGGACAATGACGGATGTCATTCCTTCCGACGAAGATATCGCTGCAAGTCTCGCCAGATTGCCTGAAGTCAGGATCAGATAAGGTTCTCCCCTTTCAATGCCGCCACGCATTTTTCAAGGGACTTGCGCCAATGCGGAATTTTCACACCGAATGTCTCTCGTACCAGCGACTTGTCAAGTACGGAATAATGCGGGCGGTGTACCTTAGACGGGAATTCATCACTGTGGCAGGGAACGACATCGCAGTCATTTCCTGCCATTTCGCATATCGCCTGGGCGAAATCGTACCAGGAGCACACCCCTTCGTCGGTGAAATGATAGATTCCCTGAAGGTCGGTGCGTCCTGTCTGGATCAGGTCCACGATGAACGCCGCGAGGTCGGTTGCGCAGGTTGGCGTGCCTGTCTGGTCAAATACGACCTTGACCTGCTTCTTTTCGGCTGTAAGACGCATCATGGTCTTGACAAAATTCTTTCCGTGGACGGAATAGAGCCAGGCCGTGCGCAATATGACATGACGGCACCCGGAATTCAGGACTGCACGTTCTCCGGCAAGTTTGGTAAGGCCGTACACGCTTGACGGCACGGTCTCGTCGCCTTCCGTGTAAGGAACTGAAGAGTCTCCGCTGAAGACATAGTCGGTGGATATATGGATCATGGCCGCGTCACATTCCCTCGCAGCCTCGGCGATGCCCGCAACGGCAAGATGATTGAGGAGGTCGGCCGTTTCGGGATTGCCTTCAGCCTTCTCCACGTCGGTGTATGCGGCGCAGTTCACCACCACGTCGACTTTCCTCGAGCGCATGAAAGCAAGGACAGCCTCTTCATCCGTGATGTCGAGATGTTCCGTAAGTTGTCCCGGAACTTCATTCACATCCGAGAAAATATAGCTTGCAGGACCGGAGGACCTGCCCCCCGGCCTGTGTCCAGAGACGATATTCCTTATTTCCATACCGAGCTGCCCGTTCGCGCCGGTCACCAAAACAGTCTTAGCCATATCCAACAATTTTTCGACGAGAGAACAAAGATAGCGAAAAGTTTTGCAGAATGTGAAATATTTGCTAAATTTGCAATCCTTTTTGCGGAGATTCCGCAGGAAGTAATTGATTTACTAACATTTATTATCAAAAGTATGAAACAGTACGAGACCGTTTTCATTGCAACTCCCGTTTTGTCTGAGGCCCAGATGAAGGAAGCGGTTGCCAAGTACGTGAACTTCATCACCAAGAACGGCGGTGAGGTTGTGTACGAAGAGGACTGGGGACTTAAGCAGCTTGCTTACCCTATCCAGCACAAGACATCAGGATTCTATCACCTGATCGAGTTCAAGGCCGAGCCTACGCTCATCGCCTCCCTCGAGACCCAGTATCACCGTGACGAGAGGATCATCAGATACCTCACCGTCGCTCTCGACAAGGACGCAGCAGCCTACGCCGAGAAGAGAAGAGCTAACAAACAGGCAAAGGCAGCCGCCCAGGCAGCCGAGGCCGGCAAATAATGGAGGATTGGAATTATGGCACAGACAAACAATGCACAGCAGAATAACGAGATCCGTTATCTGAACCCTCCTACAGTAGAGGTAAGGAAGAAGAAATACTGCCGTTTCAAGAGGGCAGGTATCAAGTACGTTGACTACAAGGATCCTGAGTTCCTCAAGAAATTCCTCAACGAGCAGGGAAAGATTCTCCCTCGCCGCATCACCGGAACTTCCCTGAAATTCCAGAGGAAAGTTGCCCAGGCTATCAAGAGAGCACGCTCACTCGCCCTGCTCCCGTATGTTACAGACCTTCTTAAATAATTAGGAGACAGCTATATGGAAATCATTTTGAAAAAAGATGTGACCAATGTAGGTCACGCAGATGATGTCGTAAAGGTAAAAGCCGGTTACGCTCTTAATTATCTCATCCCTCAGGGATTCGCAATCCTCGCTACCGAGTCTGCCAAGAAGCAGCATGCGGAGACCCTCCGCCAGAGGGCTCACAAGGAGGCCAAGCTCGTAGCTGATGCTCAGGCACTTGCAGCAAGAATCGAGTCAGTTCTCGTAAAAGTATCCGCAAAGGTGAGCGAGAGCGGCAAGATTTATGGTTCTGTCACCACCGCACAGCTTGCAGAGGCTCTCGTCAATGCAGGTATCGAGGTTGACAAGAAGGATATCACCATTACCTCCGAGGAGGTCAAGGAACTCGGCACATTCGATGCAGAGGTAAAATGCTACAAGAGCGTCAAGGGCGCTTTCAAGTTCGAAGTTGTCGCAGAATAATTTCAACGATTCCAATAGATTGGCTGGCCGGAGGGTCAGCCAATTTTTGTTTATCGGGCGAAAAATGCCTAACTTTGCAATATCTTCCAGAACTGACAAATATTAAAAAACTTCATACAAATGTTCAAGTCATTTTACGGATTCCAGATGGTGGAAACCTACCATGAATGGAAAAAGAATCACAGGACAAAGGACAAGACAGTGTCCAGAAGCATCAAGCTTGCCATCGCAACAATCATCCCGCTGATCCTCTGGCTGCTTCCGACATCCGCATTCGGAATTGACGGGCTCACGGTTATCGAGCAGAGGACAATCGCGATTTTCATTTTCGCCATCCTCATGTGGGTATTCGAAGCCGTACCGGCATGGACCACTTCAATGGTTGTAGTAGTGCTGCTTCTTTTCACTTCCTCGAACAGCAGCCTCTGGTTCTTCCGCGATGGATATGACCCGGAGACACTGGGAACGGCAATCAACTACAAGTCGATTCTCCACTGCTTCGCAGACCCTATCATCATGCTGTTCATCGGAGGTTTCGTTCTCGCCATCGCTGCGACCAAGAGCGGTCTCGACCTGCTCCTCGCGAAATCCCTCCTCAAGCCTTTCGGAACACAGTCACGCTTCGTGCTCCTCGGATTCATCCTTGTCACGGCGGTATTCTCCATGTTCCTGAGCAACACGGCCACTGCGGCAATGATGCTGACCTTCCTCACTCCGGTCCTCAAGTCACTGCCGGCTGACGGAAAAGGCAAGATTGCGCTCGCACTCTCCATCCCTATCGCAGCCAACATCGGCGGCATCGGAACCCCTATCGGTACTCCTCCGAACGCCATCGCGCTGAAATACCTCAATGATCCGGCCGGAATGAACATGAACATCGGATTCGGACAGTGGATGAGTTTCATGACTCCGTTCGCCATCATCCTGCTCGTGATTGCATGGATTATCCTTCTGAGGATGTTCCCGTTCAAGCAGAAGAAGATCGAGCTTCAGATCGAGGGCGAGCACGAGAAGAGCTGGAGAGACATCGTGGTTTATGTCACATTCGCCATCACCGTGCTCCTCTGGATGACAGACAAGTTCACTGGTGTACATTCCAATGTAGTGGCAATGCTTCCTATCGGTGTGTTCGCAATCACCGGAGTCCTCAGCAAACGCGACCTTGAGGAAATCAACTGGAGCGTGCTCTGGATGGTTGCAGGAGGATTCTCACTCGGAGTCGCCCTTCAGGAGACCGGCCTTGCAAATCATCTGATTGAAGCAATTCCATTCAATTCATGGCCTGCAGCCATCGTTGTCGTAGGCTCCGGACTCATCTGCTACATCATGGCGAACTTCATCTCGCATACCGCCACAGCCGCACTTCTCGTGCCGATTCTTGCAGTTGTGGGCCAGAGCATGTCCGGCAACCTTGCACCTCTCGGCGGAGTATCCACCCTGCTCATCGGGGTCGCAATCGGTTCTTCTCTCGCGATGATTCTGCCTATCTCCACACCTCCGAATGCGCTTGCACATGCTACGGGCATGATTGAGCAGAAAGACATGGAGAAGATGGGTATCATCGTAGGTGTAATCGGACTCCTGCTCGGATATACGATGCTGATCTTCCTCGGGTCCTCAGGACTTCTGTAGGATTTATAAGCATTAGAATATATTAATAAGAGGCTGACCAAGAAGTGACAGAAAAGATGCTTTTGGTCAGTCTCTTATTGTATCATGATGTTTCGCGGGGGCAATGGCTGCCTGCCGGAGGACTCCGCTCACTTCGTTCGCTCCGGACCCTCAGTTTCCTGCGTCATCGCTGCGCGATAACTTGTCTCCTGCGGGCGCCCTCCCGCTTCCCGTGAGCGCGGGAGCTCACGCCTCCGGCAGGCAGCCATTGCCCCCGCGAACAAGGATATGTATACGGAATTACTCCTCCAAAGCCTTGCGGTGGGATTCACGGACTGCATCCCGTACAGAGTCAGGTGACAGGACCTTTATACGCGGACCGAGTGCGCACAGGTCCATTATAAGCCTCGGATTAGGGACAACCCTGATGGCCACCCGGGCCTTCGAAGTAAGCCACGTGATGCGCTGGCTCCTGTGGAGCGGAAGACCGTCAAGAAAACGCGCCTGCTCCGTATCACACTCCAGTACAATGGACTGAGGTTCCTCATTCTCCGAAAGATAAACCCCGTAACTGTCCCGGAAAAGCTCGTCGATGTCGAAATTGCGCGGCAGCCTGAACTTTGTTTCCAGCACTTTCAGTTCAACGATACGGTCGAGGCTATATACCCTGAGAGCATCGCGTTCGAGCGAATACCCGACGAGATACCACCTCTTCATGTCCTCCTTGAGGGCATAAGGACAGACAGTAAGCTGCTCGGAGAGGTCCGAACTGTATTTGCGATACTCAATCCTGACCTGTGAATTGTCCAGCATCGCAGCCATCAGGTCAGTGAGATATTTCTGTCCGGACGGAATATTCTCGACGGAGACACGCCCAGAGAGCCTCTCCCGTCCGAGCTCAAGCAGACTGTTGACAGTGAATGTATTGACAAGCCATGCTGTTCCGTCAGCCTGATCCTCCACATCGTCCGAATATCTGATAAAATACCTGTTCCGGCTGCGGTCGCATTCTATCTTGATTCCGAACACATCCTCAATGGCATCCCTGTGATTGCAGAAAGATCTCCGTGCATAAGACGTCCCCCAGCGGTTCTCCCACTTCGACTGGATGTCCTCGAGAGAGAGACCGCTCATCCCGGCCTTGGAAATAGTCCTTATCAGCCAGACGTATTTATTAATCAGTTCTGTGACCATATCAGCTTATCTTACTATAATCCAGCTTGTTGTACTTATCCTTCCGCATTTCCGCGAGCAGCGGCCGGTTTCTCGGAGACGAGAGGTCCGGATCCTGTTCCAATATATGTGCAGCATAATCCCTCGCATCAGCCAGAATCTGCCCGTCCGTTGAAAGCGATGCTAATCCCAGTTCAATCGGAAGCCCGCTCTGCTGCGTCCCCTCAAGGTCTCCCGGACCACGCATCTTCATATCTTCCTCGGCCAGCACGAAACCGTCCTCGGTACTGCAAAGCAGATCCAGGCGCTTCCGGGACTCTGCGCTAACTTTATGCCCTCTCACGAGAATGCAATATGACGCTCCCCCACCTCTTCCGACACGCCCCCTCAGCTGGTGCAACTGGCTGAGGCCGAATCTTTCCGGGCTTTCAATCACCATCACCGTGGCATTAGGCACATCCACTCCCACCTCAATGACAGTAGTTGATACAAGTATATCCGCCCTGCCTGCCGCGAATGCGTCCATATTGAATTTCTTGTCCTCGTCACTCTGCTGTCCGTGCACGATAGCCACCTTGTAAGGCGGGAATGGAAAGGACTGCAATATTTCCTCATATCCCCGCTCCACGTTCTTGTAATCCACCTTTTCATTCTCGAAAATCATCGGATATACTATGAACGCCTGCCTCCCCGCAGCTATCTGGTCCTTTATGAACTTGTACATGGAAAGGCGCTGTGTCTCGGTAATCTGAATAGTCTGCACCGGAATCCTTCCCGGAGGCATCTCGTCGATCACGGAAATGTCAAGGTCTCCGTACAATGTCATCGCAAGAGTTCTTGGAATAGGGGTCGCCGTCATTACGAGAATGTGCGGCGCTATTCCCGCCTTGCCCCACAGACGTGCCCTCTGGTCCACTCCGAAACGGTGCTGCTCATCAACAATGGCCAGCCCGAGATTTCGGAACACGACTGTATCTTCTATCAGTGCGTGCGTGCCTACAATGATTCCTGTCTTGCCTGAGGCGAGGTCCTCGAGCACCTCCCTGCGCTCCGCCGTCCTTGTCGTCCCTGTAAGGGCCGCCACGAGGACTCCGGTACCCTCAAGATATTTGCAGATATTGGCATAATGCTGACGTGCAAGCACTTCCGTGGGCGCCATGATGCAGGTCTGATAACCATTGCCATAAGCAATCAATGCTGAAAGCACCGCCACCATGGTCTTGCCGGACCCTACGTCTCCCTGCAACAGGCGGTTCATCTGCCTCCCGCTGCGCATATCCTCCCTTATCTCGCGTATTACGCGTTTCTGCGCCCCCGTGAGACTGTATGGCAATGAATTGTAACACTTGTGGAAAGCATCCCCGACATTTGGCATCAGGATGCCGCGTTCGTTGCGGCTCCGGACATATTTCTGCTTAAGCAGGGAGAGTTGCAGGAGGAACAACTCCTCGAATTTCAGCCTGTATTCCGCCTTTCTCAAAGCCTGCTGGTCCTTCGGGAAATGGATATTCCGCAATGCGTAATTCAACGGAACGAGCCCCTTCTCCTTCAATACGTATTCCGGAAGAGTCTCCTGGACATCAGGAAGACCTGCCTCGAGGGCAGACATCATTATCCTCGACATCACCTTGCCGGTAATACCGGCATTCTTCAGCCTCTCTGTGGACGGATAGACCCCGGCCATGGATGGCTGTCCCTGCATCTCCTGCCCCGACGGATCGTCAATCTCAGGATGGACCATGTTCAGCCTCCCGTTATATACGGAAGGTTTCCCGAAGAATATGAACACTTTGCCCGGCTGCAGCCTGGGCCAGATATATTTCACCCCTTTGAAGAAGACCAGTTCCATCTGCCCCGTTCCGTCAGAAACCACAGCGGAGAGACGGCTAACTGTATTGAAACGGATATCAGATCCGGAAGTATCCACCGGACTGCCTGACTTGTCAAGCAGGACCGACGATATGACCTGTGCCCGGATCTGGACCATCGCAGAAGTACTCTGGATGGAGCCTATCGGCACGATGGAACTCCTGTCAATGTATCTGTAAGGATAAATCCGTATGAGCCCGGATATATCGGTGACACCCAGTTCAGAAGCGAGGAGCTGGGCTCTTTTCGGGCCAACCCCCTTGAGGAACTGGATATCTGGATCATTCCGCATTTTATTCTATCTGGGTGCGTCCTGACCTGTCCTGACGGTTGTCTTCAAGCGCACGCTCATGAATCTTGCCGGCCTGAAGCCTGTCATATGCGATACGGTTCTTGAAAATGTCAATGGCCGCGTATATGGACGACATCATGGACATAGGATCTGCCTCATCGCGTCCTGCCATGGAATAAGCCGTTCCGTGGTCAGGAGATGTCCTGACGACAGGAAGGCCTGCGGTGAAATTGACACCGTCATCGAAATCGAGGGCCTTGAACGGGGCGAGGCCCTGGTCATGGTACATGGCAAGGGTAGCATCGAACTTGCTGTAGTTGGCAAGGCCGAAGAACCCGTCCGGGGAATACGGTCCGAATGCCATGATTCCCTCGTCGTTTGCAGCCTTGACTGCAGGAGCGATTATGGTCTCCTCCTCGTCACCGAGAAGTCCGTCATCCCCGCAATGCGGATTGAGTCCGAGCACCGCTATCTTGGGCTTTGTGACGCCGAAATCCCTTTTCAATGAGGAATTCATCAGACGGAGCTTGGTCAATATCTTCTCCTGGCTTATGCTGCCCGGAACGTCTTTCAGCGGAATATGTCCGGTGACGACACCTATCTTGAGCTGGTCGCTTATCATGAACATGGCCACATCGCTGACCCCGAACTCGTGCTTGAGATACTCGGTATGACCCGTGAATCCGAAACCTTCCTTGGACATCGCCCTCTTGTTGATAGGCGCCGTAACAAGCACGTCTATGTCCCCGGCCTTGAGGTCCGCCACGGCTCGCTCGAGCGAGGTGATGGCAGCCTTGGCCGATTCAGGGGTGGACTGTCCCGGCTCCACATATACATTGTCCGGCAGGCAGTTCAGGATATTGATTTTCCTGATGCGCGCATCCTTCGCGGAATTGATCACGTATGTGTCCATCGGGTCCAGGTTGTGTATCAGTTTCCTGTAGAACCCGAAAATCTTCGATGAACCGTAAATCACGGGAGTGAACGAGTCCAATATCCTCTGGTCAGCAAGAGCCTTGATAATGACCTCGTAGCCGATTCCGTTGCCGTCTCCCTGGGTGATACCCACTGTTATCTTGTTGTTTATCATTTTGAATCCTGTTTTTCCAATCTTTCAAAAATACGAATTTTTCCCCGAAATCCAATATCAGAGAGGAAGATTCGCGGTATTTGCCCCATTCATTTCCACCGACTCTTCATATCCAGTGTCATGTGGAAGGCTCTCTCCCCTGGAGAAGGCGCCGGCTCCTGCATCAACGGCAAGGGCGTCGCATCTCTCGTTCTCGGGATGTCCGGCATGGCCCTTGAGCCAGTGGAACTCGATCCTGTGCATGGAACTGACCCTGAGGAAACGCATCCAGAGGTCCGGATTCTTGACTTTTGCGAACCCCTTGCGCTTCCATTCCCCGAGCCAACCCTTGTTGACGGCATTCACGACATAAGATGAATCGCTCCATATCTCCACCCTCGCATTCTGCCATTTTATCGCTTCCAGGCCGACGATGACCGCAAGAAGTTCCATCCGGTTGTTGGTCGTCATGATGAATCCGCCGCTCATTTCCTTGCGGAGATTTCCGCATTTGAGCACGACGCCATATCCCCCGGGACCAGGATTGCCACTAGATGCCCCGTCAGTGTATAAATAAATGATTGGTCTGTTTTCTTCCATGTCGATTATCCCGGCTGCTGTCCTGCCGGAATGCAAAAATAGGAATATTATTACTAATTTTGCAGCATAAGGATGACAAAATCCGGAATTTGGAATCGTGTTTCACAATGGAAGAAGACAAACTGCCGAAACTTGCCGAAAGCGGGATCCATGCGGGATTCCCGTCCCCGGCCACCGACTACATGAACAGGGGTATCGACCTGAACGCCGAGCTCGTGAAGCATCCCGAAGCAACATTCTTCGGGAAGGTGACAGGTGACTCCATGATTGACGCCGGAGTGGACGAGGGGGATATATTGGTGATAGACAAATCGTTGGAAATGCGGGAAGGAGACATGGCAGTATGTTTCGTGGACGGGGAATTCACACTGAAATACATATATTTCCATGATCCGGGAGACGGTCGCCCTGGAATCGAGGCCAGAAAGCCGGGAAGTTCCTTCAACATCCTCAAACGGCCGGAGGAACTTTGGCTCGTGCCGGCCAACAAAGCCTATCCCGTGATACATATCACCGAGGGCAACGATTTCACTGTCTGGGGAATAGTCACCTATGTCATCAAGAAGACGCGATGAGTCAATGCATCAGCCTTTCCACGGCATCCTTGACCTCGTCATATCCATATCCCCTTCCGAGCGCGTACCTGAGCAGTTTCAGACGACACTGCGGATCCTCAGAAATGGTCCTGTACTTCGCTGCCAGAAGGGATTCGAGCCTTGAACCCGCCGCTCCTGAATCAATATCGTCCAGTGCCTTGTTCACAGTGTCCCGTGCAATACCCTTTCCCGAAAGCATATAGGCAATCTTCACCCTACCCCATCCTGAGAGAGAAGACTTCTCCCTGGCATAGGCCGAAGCATAGCGCAGGTCATCCACGAAACGGTCATTCTTCAGGGACTCAAGCAGCCTGGAAGCCATCTCCTCATCCCCTTCAAATGCCTTCAGGGCCTTTCTGTAAATGTCCGACGAACAACATTCCTGCCTTGAGCACAATGCCTGGAGCCGCGCCAGGACCTTATTGTAGAGTTCCTGTTCCATGTCAAAAATAAAGGCCGATATTGAGATAAGCCCCTGCTTTCCGGTTCCGTGAACGCCAATGCAGTTCCAGTTCCACAGGGCCGATTATAGAATTGTAGGAATACTTGATTCCCGCACCGATAATTCCATAGATATTGTGCGCATTTCCGAAATCCTCCAGTTCAGCCATCGTGCAGGCATAATTGGCAATGGCTGTTATATAATTGTTTTTGCACAGCCTGAAACGGAAATCTGTCCTGACCACCGTAAGATAATTCTGCATTGCCGCGGCATAATTGATACCGGTGAATGGTATCTGCTGGTCAAGATAACGTCCGGCAATCGAGCCTCCCATCAGGTTCAGGTACGGCAGCGAAGGATCGCCTCCGAACATATAGCGTGCATGAACCGACGGAAGGAAAGCGAAACAACCCGCCTGCGCCACGGTCTTGAAATCAAAAGTCGCCACATGAAAACGCTCGATGTCGTGCCGGAGACCCGTGAAGAACCATTCGTATCCTAGCCC
>SAMEA3663026__coassemble_578_pt1 | contig 17035 bp, 12 predicted proteins | sample SAMEA3663026__metabat2_low_PE_017 | metagenome-assembled genome bin SAMEA3663026 (sample SAMEA3663026) | pig gut metagenome | biome: pig gut; feature: pig-associated habitat; material: faeces | place: France | collected 2012
CATATCTGCCGTGACATATCACAGGCTCGTCAATTCACAGGAGCGCCATTTCGACAGCAACGGCTCGCTTCCTCTCTCTGACAGGACTTACATCTTCGGGCTGTTCGAGGAAGGCCGTATGGTCAGGTTCGTGAAGAGCCATGCCTGGGCTTCCAGGATATTTTCCGGATATATGGTCAGGAGGGTGGTGGAACTCAGCGACATAGGGCGCGGTTTCATGAGCCTGCAGAGGGATTCCCAGGACGAGATTGCCGACATGAAGACTCCCGATATCCCTGAGGTACTGCAGGAAGGGATATTCCCGCTGCTCGAGGCGGAGATAAGGGAAAATATCGACCGGATGCGGAAATGCATTGACAAGCTCGAAGCCGATTATCCGGAAGCTTATGCCAGGGCAATGACGAGCAAGGCCGTCAGGATGATGCTCTGCAATGAGCGCCACACGGTCCGCAATCTCACTTATGACGGAATCATGTCCCAGAAAGACGGCGAGCGCATGGAGGAATCCGTGGATTCAAGGGCGGCGGAACTGTAGTTCAGGCTTCGTTCAAGTTGCGGATTTCTTCCATCGACAGCAGGCCGTTGACGATGGCGTATATCGTGAGGCCGGCGGCTGAATGTATCTGAAGCTTGGACGAGATATTGCGCCTGTGGGTGGTCACGGTATGGACCGATATGAACAGTTTGTCCGCTATCTCCTTGGTGGACATTCCCTTGGCAACGCAGGTTATTATTTCCTTCTCCCTTTCGCTCAGGGATTCCTGCCGCGCATCCCCGTTGCCGGAACCCGTTTTACTGTCCTGCCCGTCCGGACTTTCACCGGCCTTCTCCTCGGCAGCCCTCACAGCAGGAACGAAGACATTGTCCTCCACGGAGCAATGTGAGTTGAGATCGTTCTCGCAATTGATGATGTCGAACAGGGCGGAGTACAGGAGATTGTTCCCGTCCTGGGTGAAATATCTTACGATAATGTTCTTCAACTCCTTGAGCTTCAGGTCAATATGATTGTGCTTCCGGGCGAAACCGTCGATGCTGTAGTCTTTTCTCTTCCTGCCGTTGAGCAAGCCCTCCACATATGGGAACACGGTAGTGTCCTCATATTCCATGTGACTCCTGACCTCGGTGACATATTCGTCGTAGAACTTGATGATGAGAAGGGCGATGTTGTCACCTCCGGAGCAGTCTATCGCCTCGATGAGCCTCCTCCGGATGGTCGGGAGCATGAAATCGAGAAAATAGGAATGCGCCTTTTTCAGGTATGAAATGATGGAAGGCAGGGAAATGTCCTCAATACGCCAGTCCCTGCCGCAGATGTAGTTTGCCACGGCAAGGAATGTGTCCCGGTCTATCTCCTGTTCGCTGCATACTGCCTCCACTGTTTTCTCCCCGAATCCGAGGGATATCCCGAACCGGTTCATTACCAACAGCAGGGCATTGTCACAATCAATGAGCCTCTTCAGCTTGTCTGAAGGGACAAACGGTCTTTCCGGCATAATAACGTCTCTTTTCCGGCAAAATTACTTAAAAATGCTGACTTTCCAAGGGTGCTTTACGGCCTTGTGGGCGGCTGTCCTGCAGGCGGCTGCGGTCTTTTCGTCCACCGTATCAGGCCTGTAGGAATTCTTCCTGACATTCTTTCCGGATATTGCCTCATACCATGTGCACGCGGCCGTGTATCTGCCGAATGCCAGGTCCAGGTGGTATCCGTCGCGGTTGAACGTATCCCCGAGGAACGATGTCCTGCCGTTCTGGATGGCCGTTCCGGAAGGAATCAGTATTTTGATGGAAGGATTGTCCTCCATTGCCTTGCCCACTGCATCGAGAATCATGGAATACATCTTCATCTGGTCCCTGTCATATTTAGGAAACTCATTGTGGTCAGCATCTTGGGAATATGCCCATGTCATGTGGAACATATATGTGGGCTCGTAGTCCAATACGCTGTCTATATAGGCGATGAGGTCTTTCAGGAAAGGCTCGTAAGTGTCTGCCAATCCGGAGATTCCGCTTTTCTGCTGAAGCGAGATGTAGTCCCATTTCTCGTCGAGAAGCCCGTGCAGCATCGGCACCTTGTCGGTGACGGTCCTCTTGCCGTCCACGATTTTCCTGTAGGAATAGGCTTCTTCCCCGGTCACGGAATTGTTGTAATGCCTTTCCAATGAGCATCCGCCGATGTAGAGATTGCCGATGATCACCTCCGTCCCGTCATCGTGGAAGAGCTCCCAGAGATTCTGCTCCACTGCGTCGTGGGAGAAACTGTTGCCGATGGCGAGAATCCTGATGACTTTGTCCGGATTTCCTGCGGAAACGAAAATGGAGATGCAGATGGCTGCAATCGAGAGAATGATTCTTCTTGTCGTGTTCATATGGTCGAATGTTATTGTTTATAAATTCCTGTTATTGCTTCTCTTATTGCCCTGCGAAGGTTGCCGGAGGCCGTTTCCGGCCGCATAGCCTCGCTTTCCGGCATTCCTTCCGGCGTGATGCACAGGCAGGCGCCGAACCCGGCGGCCCTCAGAGTGTCAATGTCCCTGACCCGTCCCCCGGCTGCGATGCAAGGGATTCCCTGCCCGGTACAATGCTTCAGTACCCCTGCCGGGGCTTTTCCGAGAACTGTCTGCGCATCGAGACATCCCTCGCCGGTTATTACGAGGTCGGCCCCGGATATCTTCTCCCGGAATCCGCCCGCATCGAGAATGAGGTCGGCTCCCGGTATCAGCTCTGCACCGAGAAATGCATGGAGTGCCCCTCCCATGCCTCCTGCAGCTCCAGCTCCCGGCATCATTCCTATGTCCTTTCCGGTGAACCGACTCACTGCCTCGGCGAAAGAACTCATCCCTTCGTCAAGTTTTGCGGCACATTCAGGAGACGCTCCTTTCTGGGGGCCGAATACGAAAGATGCACCGTCCGGTCCGCAGAAAGGTGTGCTTACATCGCACGCCGCCCTGAACGCACATCCAGACAGCAGGGGAGTGACGGAAGATGAGTCGATTACTGCTATTTCGCGGAGTGAACCGCCCATGCCCGGAACGACATTGCCGGACCAGTCCAAAAACCTGAATCCCAATGCCGACAACATCCCTGTACCTCCGTCGTTCGTGGCGCTTCCTCCCAGTCCCATGATGAATCTCCGGCAGCCTCTCCTCAATGCGTCCAATATCATTTCCCCGGTGCCGAATGTGCTGGTCATGAGAGGATTCCGCTCGTTCTCCGGGACCAGGGCCAGCCCGTTCGCGGAAGACATTCCGATGACGGCAGTATCCCCGGCCACCCCGTAGGCAGCTTTCAGGGGACGCATAAGCGGGTCGTGCACGAGGACTTCCACACTCTCGCCTCCGAGGATTTCCGTTAAAATCCCAGCCGTGCCTTCCCCTCCGTCCGCCATGTCGAAGCGCAGCACTTCGCAGTCTTCCAGGACATCATGAACCCCTTCCGCTACAGCCAGATTGGCCTCGCGGGATGTCAATGACCCCTTGAAAGAGTCGCATGCTGCCACAATTTTTTTCATCCGGAGTCCCTCCCGTTCCCGGAACAGGCCGGGCAGATTCCTTTAATGATATATTCCGACTGATGTATCTCGAACCCTTCAGGACATTTCACAGGCGGGATGAGAATACTGTCGAGGCAATATGTCTTCTGGCATTTTTCGCAATAGAAATGGCAATGCAGCTCTTCCGTTCCGCAGTCGTGGTCATTGTGGCATACGCAATATTTCCTCGATCCGCTGCCGTCGTCAATCTCGTGGATGAGATGCCCCGCTGCGAACACCTCGAGAGTCCTGAATATGCTCGATTTGTCCACTGTCTCCAGGACATTCTCGAGGTCGTTCAGGCTGAAAGTATCCGAGAACGACTGCATTGCATTGAGAATCAATATCCTGACTGCCGTTGGCCTGATCCCGCGGCTGCTCAGGAGACTCTCGGAGGAGTTGTCAGGATTGCTGATATGAGGTGTATCTTCCATGTCGGTCCGTCAAAGGGAATGCATATATGCGACAGGGCGTTTCAGCAGCCCCTTGGAGATGTCGGTCTTCGTGACGAGCAGGTTCAGGTTTCCGCTGTCATAGAATCTTATGTCCGCCGTCTCGTCCTCGTCTATCTGGAGCAGGTTGACCCGGTCCGGATACATGTCCCTCACCTCCTCGAAGAAAGGCTGGCCGAGCATCTTGATTCCGTCTTCGAGGTCTCCGCATTCCGAGAAGGAAATCTCCAGAGCCTCATCCGTGACCGGCTGCTCGTCCTCATCCACCATTATGCAGGACTGGAACGTCTCCATGTTGATGGCCTTGGTGTATTTCACCACGACCGACCCTTTGGGCCATTCCCCGATTCCGAGATGGACAGGGGAGTCATAGCCGGCGTATTCGTCCACTGCTGCGAAGAAATACAGCATCCCGTCATGGGGCAGGAGCCCCTCAGGGTCGAGTCCGGCAATGTCCTCGCACCTGATCTGGCAGACGAATGTCAGGGGATAATCCTCCTCCCCGTCCACCTTCATCATCGGATATTCCATATCTGCGGGCATGTCAGGGTCGCCCCACCATTTGCTCTCGCAGAAAAGCGGCTTCTGTGTCCGGGACAATGTCAGTCTGATGGCCATAACTGTCTTTATTTGATGATTTTATAATAATCCTGCTTCCTCGGCAAGGCCTTCGGATTGGCGATTGCCGGATAGCCGAGGGACAATGCCCCTATGCCGATGTAGCCAGCGGGGATTCCGAGTTCCTCCATCAGGCTCCTGCCTTCAGGTGTGGCGAACATCTCCATTTCCCTGTTGATCCAGCATGAAGCCAGTCCGATGGAATGAGCAGCGAGCATCATCGTTCCGAGAATCAGCGAGCCGTCCTGGATTGAATTCTTGTTCAGGGACACCTCCGGTGCGAAAACCAGCACGATAGTAGGGGCTCCGTAATACGGATTCTGGTCAGTCCCCATTATCCCGGCATTCATCCTTACGAGCCTTTCCACAAGCTCCGGATTCTGCACAGCTACGATGAACGGATCCTGCCTGTTCTTCCCGGTAGGGGCATAAGTCCCTGCCTCCAGCACAGTTACAAGCTCTTCGTCCTTGATCTGCTCCGCCCTGTATTTGCGGATGCTCCGCCTTGTCTTGATGGCGTCCGTCACTGCATTTGTCATGATTTCGGAAATTTTACAATACAAAGATAACAATCTTTCAGAAACTGTAGCCCATGCCGACTGAGAAGGTGTTGCGGAGCGGGGAGGATGAGGAAGCGACCAGGTAGGCGGCGTCGAGGCGGATGCCGAAGAAACGGATTCCGGCACCGAAGGAGGCAAATGATGCTCCCGGAGCCTTGCCGGACACATTGCGGTAGCCGGCCCTGATGGAAACCAGACCGTTGTAGGTATAGGACAGGCCCAGTGACTCGGCCGCACCGCCCCCGAAATGGCAGTCACCCTCTATTGAGGCAAGAAAGTCATGTTTCTCCCCGAAGACATGTCCGTAGGATGCCCCGACGGTGATTGCGGAAGGAATCCTGTATTTCTCCCCGGATGCGGACTTGACCTTGCTTCCGACATTCCTGGCACCTGCAGTGAACCTGAAATCTTCCAGCTCTGCCATTACGAAAATGTCGGCAGCGAAAACTTTGTGGGAATTGCCTGCAGCAATCTTCTCGGCGGCGAATTTCAGGTTCATTCCGGCCGAAACGAAATCTGTCAGCCTGTATGACAATCCTGCTCCGATGACCACCTCTGACGGATTGAACTTGCCGGTCCTGTCACCCTCGGCAGAAATTATGTCATATCCGTCACCAAGTCCGTATGATACTCCTGCCGACAGTCCGAAACGTCCGAATACCGTGGCTGCCCCGAAGTCGGTCACTCCCGTGGAAACCCCGTGAGGCTGCCAGGAAGAATAGGATGCGGCCACATCCAGTTTCTTTCCGCTCAGGCAAGTTGCTGCCGGATTGCCGAAAACCGAGTACGCCGTGGTCTGCCCGGAGGCAATGTCGGCTCCGGCCATGGAAAGGGACAGCGGATCAGTGTTCCTGACAAGAAATGCCATGGCGTTTCCTTCCGATGCCGTCGGGATTCCGGCTGCCTCCTGCCCTAAAGCAGTCACTGAACAAACGCATGCCGCAAGCAGAATGGCGGCTTTCATCAAAATATTGGACATTTTCATAGCTTCACGATATTTCTGACATATTCCTTGCCGCCGGTCTCTATCCTGACAGAGTACCTTCCCGGCGCGCATTCCCTCATATCCACGGCCAGCGGCCTGATGCAGCTAACCTCTTCTGAAGCGCTGTATACACTGTTTCCGGCTGAAGTACGTATTGTGACCTTCGCCGTGGCTGCCATTCCGGTGCTGATATTCAGATAGTCCCTCACCTGGGAAGGATAGACCAGCACAGGCACGGACGGATCCGGCACTCCCACCTTGAACGACATCGTGCAGGTCAGGCCACGTGCGTCCGTAGCCTTCACCGTGACATCGCATATCCCGTAGGCGAGACTCGTGCATGTGAGTGTCTGTCCGTCCACTGCCGCATAAATCTTCTGCTTGTCACTCGAAACCGCCTCGAACACAGGTATTTCCCCGTCAGGGTCGGAAATATATCCGGTCAGGTCTGCAGAGACGGCTTTCCCGGTGGTCTCCAGTACGAATCCGGCACATTCATTCACCACCTCCGGGGCATGATTCACAAGGATTGTATACGTGAAATCTTTTGAGCAGGACGCCCCATATTCATCGGTCACGCTGATATGAGCCGTATATGTGCCCGGCTCTGTCTTGAGACAGTCCATTCCGATGGAATATGCTCCTGAGCCCGTCTGGACGAGGGCATCGGCAGCGGAACCTGCTGTATAACTTACGGTTATTGCATGTCCGTCCGGATCGGTGATGTTTATCGGAATCTCTGTCTTCATGTAAGACTGAAGGGTAAAGTCACCTTCCTGTCCTAAAGATATGACCGGTGGATTGTTGCTCCCGGTCGAAGCCTTGACTATGGAGCTTGCCGCAGCATATTTCCCGGAATATGAGCCTGCGCATGCCTTCAGGTAATAGTCCGAATTGAAATCGAGCCTTTCCACAGTCCTGGAGACCTTCTGCCCGACGTCCTCACCGAGCGCGAATCCGGCCGTCATGACTCCCTGGCAATTATCCGGATCCGCAGCAGCCACGGCATCCCGGTCCTTGGAATACAGGACAAGAACCCTCCCGGCAGGTATCCCGCGTTCGTCAGCCGTGACAGTCCACTGGAGCTCAATATTGTTGGATATTGCCTTTGCAGAGAGGTCGCTCACAGCCTCCGGCACGAAATCCTCCCCGTAGGAGAATGACCCGTACACGTCGAGGAGCCCTCCCAGTTCATACGACTCCGGGATAGCGGAAGTGTTGCGCCCGTTCAGCAGACGCTCCTTAAGCATCTCGTTGGTGAATCCCTGACCTCCGAAATAAGACACTATCAATGCAGCTGCACCTGACACATGAGGGCAGGCCATTGATGTCCCGGTCATAAGATCATATTTCCCTCCCGGCACTGTGCTGTAAATGTCAGTGCCCGGTGCGGCCAGGTCCACCCAGCTGCCGTAATTGGAATAAGATGCCCTGGTACCGTCGCTGTTTATTGCGCCTACGGCAATTACTTCGGAATAATTTGCCGGTGCAGAATTTGCTATTCCGTCATTGCCCGCCGCGAACACTACAAGGCCTCCTTTCATCGGCGAATCAGGCAGCTGGTTTCCGTCATTGTCACATCCGGCGTATTTTATGAAATAGTCTATCGCGACCTTGTCGGAAGACGTGACACTTGCCCTCAAAGCAGTCTGCAACTCGCTGCCAGTGAGGACTCCGTCACCGTTGGAGTCATAGTTGTATCCCCAGCTGTTCTGGCTTATGACGGCCCCGTGGTCAGCTCCCCATTTGATTGCTGCAGGAATGTCTCCCGTTTTGTCGTAGGATTGGCCGTAGTTCGTGACTGTCTTGAAAATCTGGCAGGAAAGAAGTGTCACACCACGTTTCCCTGCGGCATAGTTACCGCCGGCCACTCCGGCCATGCCCTTCGAATTGTTCCCTGCAGCGGCTATGGTCCCGGCCACATGGGTGCCGTGGGACTGCGGATAAATCGCGTTGTTATTGTCCACGAAATTGAAATTGCCAGCCGTCGCGCAGTTCCAGGACAGGTCCTCATGAGTGAGGTCGATGCCCCCGTCCACCACGGCCACGGTCACGTCGCTGCTGCCTGTCGTGTAATATTTCCATACGGGAACGACGTTGATATCGAATCCGGGATGTCCGGTATTGAGCATGTCCCAGGATTCCGCGCCGACATCGTCATGCACTGCCGGGACGGCACGCCTGACGGGCTCCACGAGATCGATTCCCTCGAAGGATCCCAGGTCCGCATCCGCTTTTGTGCGGGAAACATTCTCTTCATATTCAAGTATATACCATCTGTGAAGGCCCTCCTTCCTGGTCCTCGGCTCGAACTCTCCGGCATAAGGGAAAAGGCGTCTTGCGGATTTCACCCCGAGCCCGGCAAATATCTCATTGAGCCCGTCCGATTTCGTGGTGAGCGTTCCTGAAGCCAACTCCTCCTCTACCATGCCCGAGAGCTCCTCGCTGAGCAGTACGATGGTTTTTCCCGGCACGAAAACCCCGGTGTCGCAAGGCTGTGCCTCCTCCTCAGCCCCGGCAGGGACTTCCTCCACCACCGGCAGGGACTCCACCGAACAGGAGACGATGAAAGCGGCAAAGACAATAAAGGTCAATAATCTGTTCATAATTAATCTATATTGGACAATCCAGCGCAAAGTTAAGAAATCTTTTCCCAGTTTCGGAACTATTGCGCAAAATTGATTGTCAATGCAGTGCCGGCTAAAATTCGAAAATTTTAAATAATAGTATATTAATTTTATCGTTTTGCATAATTATCGAAAGGTTGCGTATGTGTCGAATTATGATTTGTAACGTTTAAAATTGCGAATTATCGAACATTTTAGTCACTGTTTAACATTTTGTAAAATATTGATTTTGAAAAAATAAAGCCAAGACGCATTACAGAACGTAAGAAATAATGACTGATTTTGAACAAATTTTTTCTAATTAATCGTTAAAAGTATTTCAGTGGGTTAAAAGTTGATTGTTTACAGGGGGTTGCATTTTAGAATTCTATTTGCGACCTTTGCGATAACTAGTGTCCATAAAACGCCGTTTAAAAGTGCGCTGCAAGGATACGGGTGACAATATGATATGAATATACCAAATAATATGTTAAACTAATGTAAATGCTTATGAAAAAGATTTGTCTTCTTTTCACGGCTATGGCTATGCTCCTCTCAGGAGCAGTCGCTTCCGCGCAGACAAAGGAAGTGACAGGAGTCATCACCGATGCTTCGAATGGAGAACCTATCCCATTTGCATCGGTAAGGCTCAAGGATGCCATGACCGGAGCTTCTGCCGGTTCAGATGGTAAGTATTCCATCAACATCCCTTCAGGAAAAACCGACGCAGTGCTCGTGTTCAGTTTCGTCGGCTATGTTACGACAGAGATTCCTGTTGACGGGAAATCAGTCGTGAACTGCAATCTCAAAGTGGACAGTGAAACCCTTGAAAACGCAGTTGTTGTAGGTTATGGTTCCGCAAAGAAGATCGGTTCCCTCGTGGGTTCCGTGACCACGGTCAATTCGGAGACCATCAAGAATGCTCCTTCTTCATCCGCCCTTGACCAGCTTCAGGGCCAGGTAGCAGGTCTTGCCGTCATGACCACCGGCGGTATCGCAGGTGAGGCAAACGTATCCATGACCCTCCACGGAGTAGGTTCCCTCGGATCCAGCACAACACCTCTTTATATTGTTGACGGTGTGCCTGTTTCCAGCCGTACCATCATGGCCATGAACCCTAACGACATCAAGTCCATCTCCATTCTCAAGGATGCGTCAGCAACCTCCATCTACGGATCCCGTGCTGCGAACGGTGTCGTTTACGTGACCACCAAGACAGGTTCCTATGATTCCAAGTCCACCGTCACCGTAAGGAGCCAGGCAGGTATTTCCACACTTGCCGACAAGTCTCTCTACAGGAACATGATGAGCGGCGACGAACTGAAGGAATTCTGGGTACGCGCAGGTATCTACACACCTGACTACATCAAGGCTGCCTATACCGACAGGGGATACGATGCCAACACCAAGTGGTACAATGTATTCCAGCAGTTCAACAACCCTCAGTTCCAGAACGACGTGACTGTAGAGGGCGGTAGCAGCAAGGTATCCTACATGGTCGGAGCATCACAGTTCCACCAGAGAGGTTCCACCATCGGAAACTACTATGACAGATATACCGTACGTACCAACGTACAGGCACATCCTAAGGAGTGGTTCAAGATCGGTGCGAATGTCAGTCTCACTTATGATACCAACCAGAAGAACGGTAACTGGGGAGGTGCAAGCTCTGTTTCGCAATATACTTCAGGAGGTCTTTCATTCCTCCTCAACCCTCTCTTCCCTTCAATTGATCCTGAGACGGGCGAGCTGTACGAGACCAAGTTCCCAAGCGGCATGACAAACCCTCACTACTACATGAGCAAGCTTCCTGCAGTTACTGACAGATACGGTCTCCTCGGATCAGTGAATGTCGAGATCGAGCCTGTACGCAACCTCAAGATCAACTCCCGCATGGGTCTTGACGGACACATCTCGATGGGAACCTCTACAAGGTATCCTTCATACATCGGTGCTCCTAACAACGGTGCGAGAAGCAGAAGCGACGCTCTCGAGTATGCTGCCACCATCACCAACACCATCGAGTACTCATTCGACATCCACAACGACCACAAGATTTCCATCCTTGCAGGTCATGAGGGTATCGCCAACTACTATGACTACAACTACGGCTATGCAGCAGGTATCACCGATGACCGCCTGACCAATCTCCAGAACGGTACAGCTGCCACCAGAAGCGTGGAAGAGAGCCACACCGAGAGCAAGTTCCTCTCATTCTTTGGCCACGTTGACTACACTCTCTTCGACAGGTACATCGCTGACGTGACAGTACGTAACGACGCCTGCTCAAGGTTCGGTGTCGACAACAGGAACGCAACATTCTGGTCTGCCGGTATTCTCTGGAAAATGAAGAAGGAGAGCTTCCTCAAGAATGTCAAATGGCTGAACGACCTTAACTTCAAGGTCAGCTACGGTACCCAGGGTAATGCATCCATCGGAGACTACTCCAGCCTTGCCCTCATCGGAACCACCACGAACTACGCGGACGGTATCTCCAACATCATCGCCCAGCCTGCCAACCCGGCCCTCACATGGGAGAAACAGGGCCTCCTCACCGTCAGCCTCTCAGGCCGTCTTGCCGACAGGGTTGACCTCGGAGTAGAGTTCTACAACAGGAAGACCACATCCATGCTTCTCGATGTGCCTTACAACTATACGACCGGTTTCAGCTCATTGACTGCAAACGTCGGAACTCTCCAGAACACCGGTGTGGACATCACCCTCGGAGTTGACATTCTCCGCAACCGTGACTACTGGTTGAGATTCAGCACCACCTTCAACTACAACAGCGAGAAAGTGACATCCCTTTTCAACGGCCTCGACCGCTGGGAGATGGTAGGCTACGGTTTCGCATACGTTAAGGGACAGTCAGTCAACTTCTACGCACCTATCTTCGCTGGAATCGATCCTGCTGACGGTCTTCCGATGTGGTATGTCGCAGGTGACGACCCTGACGTGACCACCAAGAAAGAGACTACCAAGGTATATGACGAGGCAGCCCTCACACAGAACACCGGCAAGAAGCTCAATCCTCCTATCTACGGCGGTTTCTCCATCGGCGGCGGCTGGAAGGGACTTTCCATCCAGGCAGACTTCTCCTATGTGCTCGGAAAGACTCTCGTAAACAATGACGCATACTTCTATGCAAACCCTGTCAACTTCGCAGGTATGAACACCAACAAGTCAGTTGCTGACTTCTGGACACCTGAGAATACTGATGCCAAGTGGCCTGACTGGTCCAAGGGAGTTGTCATGGATTTCGACACCCATCTCTATGAGAATGCGAACTTCCTTCGTCTGAAGAGCCTGCAGGCTGCATACGCACTGCCTAAGAAGGCCCTCGGAAAGCAGAACGTGCTCAACGGCCTGAAGATTACCTTCACCGGACGTAACCTCCTCACCGCCACCAAGTATACGGGTATTGACCCTGAGGTGGACAGCAACCTGACTTACGGCCGTGCAGGTAACACCAAGCAGTATCTCTTCGGTCTTGAGTTTACTTTCTAGGATTTGATATGAACAAATGATTATGGATATGAAAAATATACTCAAATATACACTCGCAGCCGGTGCTGCAGTGTCAATCTTCGCCTCATGCGACCTTGACCTGACGCCGACCACCTCCATCGCATACGAGGAAGGAGGAAGGCTGTTCATCTCGGCCAATGACATCAAGTCATTCGAGAACGGTATCATGGCTTCATACCGGGCTCTTCAGTACGGAGACTACACCCAGACCAGCGAGTCCCAGACTGACTATTTCAACGCTACTGTGGAGTATGGCAACAACTACGGTTCCACACACCGTTGCGATGCTTCCTTCACACCTGGTACATACGAGCCGATGTATCTGTGGAGAGACCACTATACGGCCATCAAGAACTACAACATCGTTATTGCAAACGCTGACAATGTTGAGGCATCCCTCAGGGCGTCCGCAAGGGTACTCAAGGGAGAGGCTTATTTCCTCAGGGCTTCTTCATACATCATCCTCGCCCGTCATTTCGCGAAGGCTTACAATCCTTCGTCAGCCGACAATGACCTCTGCGTTCCTCTCGTACTGAAATATGACCAGCTCGAGAAACCTGCAAGGGCTACCAACAAGGCTGTTTACGAGCAGATCAAGACTGACCTCGACTCTGCTGCTGTTCTTCTTGCCGGCGTGAAGGGTGCCGTAAGAGCACAGAAACCTACCATCGATGCAGTCAATGCACTTTATGCACGTTATTATCTTGATGTGCAGAACTACACCGAGGCTGCCAAGGCTGCTGAGTCAGTCATTAATTCAGCGGCAGGTTATGCTCTCGCTTCCACTCCGGAAGAGATGGCTGCAGAATATACTGATGACAAAGGTACAGAACCTATCATCCAGCTTTATGCAAGCATTTCTGAAGGTGCAAGAGCCAACGGCATGTACACATATGTATCAAACTCACAGGATGTCGGCAAGTATTTCAGCCCATATTTCCTGCCTACCAAGGCTCTCATCGATTCATATAATGCAACTGACCTCCGTCTGTCGACCTGGTACACTAACGACCTCTATCCGGTGCGCAGTTCAGGTTCATACTACACGGGTGTCTATGTGCTGACCAAGTATCTTGACAATCCGGCTCTCCATTCAGGAAGCGTCGAGACCGGAGCACATGCTGCCAAGCCGCTCCTCATCAGCGAGATGTATCTCATTGCTGCAGAGGCTTATGCAAAGGCAGGCAACTCAGCAAAGGCTACCGCAGCGCTGAACGTTCTTCAGGACAAGCGTATGGCTGCCACCACTTCGGGCACAATGGAGAACATCAAGAAGGAATGGTTCAAGGAAACTGTCGGTGAAGGCCTCCGTTTCTCTTGCGTGAAACGTTGGGGCGAGGGCTTTGCAGTCCGCACTCCTCAGGCTGAGGCCAAGAACCTTATCATGTCCGGTGACTACTATGAGAGGAGGGCCCTGTCCGCTGACAGCTATTTCCTCAACTGGCCTGTACCTGCTTATGAGATCCAGCTCAACAAGAATCTTGTTCAGAACGCAGGATATACAACTGCAGAGTAATCCAGACTTAAAAAGAGATTTGAAATGAAAAATTCAATAAAAATAATGGCAGGTGCAGCAATCGTATTGGCTGCTGCCTCCTGCGGAAGGCTTGAAAGCTTCGACCATCAGACCTTCGCGACTTTCAATAAAGTGGACTACTCCGTTGACGAGACCGTAGGTCAGGTCAAGGTGGGCGTCTCACTCTACAACCCTACCAAAAGTGAAACCAAGATCACAGTGAAGGCAGTTGACGGAAAAGCTGTCAACGGCACTGACTATGAGATTGTTTCCCCTGCTTCAGGAGTACTTACCTTTGCTCCCGGACAGGGCGAGCAGGATGTTATCATAGGTATCAAGAACAATGAAGGCGTTTTCACTGGTACACTTGATTTTGCTCTCGAGCTTGTAAGCGCAACTACCGGAGTCACAGTCGGCAACCTTGGCACTGCAAGTTTCATCATCAAGGATCTTGACCACCCTCTTGCTGCATTCATCGGTAGCTGGACTGCAGACGTCCGTTCCTATGACTGGGGCCCTCAGTCTGGTGGAATCTCTTATTACACACTCAATGTGACGATTCTCGCAGATGAGAATGATGAGACATATACCAAGCTCATCATCCAGAACCTCGAGCCTTATTTCGCTTCGAATGGCGTGACTGCAGCAAACGGCTATAATATTTACGAGGGTGTAGTGAATGAGGCCAAGAACCAGCTCACACTCCCTATGGGCCAGCCTATAGGCTATAAGAACGTAGTCCTCGTAGGTATTAACAATACGGATCTTGACACAGCCACAGGTTATTCTGACATCATCATGAATCTGAATGCAGACGGGACACTGACTATCCCTAACGGATATGGTTCGTATGCAGACGGATTCTATGAGTGCCTCAATGGCCCGATTACCCTTACAAAGAAATAATAGAGGCTTATCTTAATGCTGTTGAAGGCTGGCCGGAAGTCCATTATTTGGGCCCCGTGCCGGCCTTTTTGACTCTAAACCGACATAAGATCCTGTTCTTTAATACTATACAAGAATGAAACAGAAAATGAAAATCCTGCTTGCCGCAGCATCCCTATTGATGATTGGCAGCGTATGCCGGGCCCAGAAGTTCCAGCCGAAGGACACCTGGCCTTATCTGATCAAGGACTTCACCGAAGGCAAGGTCTATACACCTGACGGAAAGGAGATATTGTCCTCCGAACTGAATATATCAGTGGTCAAGGGTACATTGAACTATATCGAGAACGGCACCATCATGGCTGCCGATATGAGAAGGGTGTCCAACGTTGTCATCGGTGACAGGAAATTCATCAACGTCATGGGTCGCATGATGGAGGTCCTTGCCTCCTCCGCGTCCGGACATGTCCTCAAGGACGTGCAGGTGGACGTGGATGAGATGGGAAAGACGAACATCGGATACGGCATCTCATCTGCAACTGCCTCTAGCCAGAGCATCACGACCCTGATGGACGGTATGTCGGACATGGTCAACCTGAACCTGTCGGACGCTGTGACCAGGAGCAAGGAAGGTACAGTGATACCGGTCAAAGAGGACCTGTACCTGAAATACGGGGCCGCCACCGTCCCTGCCTTCAAGAAAGATGTCCTTGATATACAAGGCCTTGACAAGGCAGCGGCAGAGGGCTTTTTCAAATCCCAGAAAATCAAATGGAAAGACCCGCAGTCACTCATCAAGGTCGTTGACTATATAGCAGAAAACAATTGAATATGAAGAAAGCATTGATTATCGTAACGGCAGCCGTCATGATGGCGGCGGCCTGTACCCGTGAAGAGATATCCCCTGTAGTCCGTGAAGAGAATGCCGGCAAGCCGGTCTCAGTCAAGGCGGATACCGGATTTTACGTACAGGGCAGGACCATCGTCAAGCTTAGTGAAGAATTGACAGGCATGGTGGAGCATGACCTTTCTGCCGGTCGAATAGAGACCCGTTCACAGGGAATGAACAACGTCTTCGCCGACCTCGGCGTCGTCAAGGCAAGGAGGCTCTTCCCGGATGCCGGAGAATTTGAGCCGAGGACAAGAAGGGAAGGGCTCCACAGGTGGTATGTTCTCGAGTTCTCGGAGGATGTCCCTGTGACGAAGGCCGGGGCTGCATTGGAAGGAATTGAGGGAGTGGAACTTGTCGAGCCGGTGAGCCGTATAGGTATCAATGATTTCAATGACGTGGGTTCCGCTTCGTGGGACCTGAAGAACACTTCCTATCCAGGCTTCGACATCAACGTCATCCCGGTCTGGAATTATTACACGGCAGGTAACAGCAATGTCATCGTGGCCGTAGTCGACGGTGGAATCGACCTCTCACACGAGGATCTTGCGGCCAATTGCCTGACCACAGGCAACTACAATTTCGTCGACGACAATACCAAGATTACTCCTGATGATCATGGCACACACGTCGCCGGTACCATCGGAGCGGTCGGCAACAACGGGATCGGCATAGCCGGCATTGCCGGAGGAAACTATCTCGCCGGACAGGCCGGAGTCAAACTTATGTCCTGCCAGGTCTTCCGTGACGAGACTGTGGACGGCAAGGAAGTCAGCCGGAGCGGTGACATGGCCTCTGCAATCAAATGGGGAGCTGACCACGGAGCCGTCATCAGCCAGAACAGCTGGGGCTATAATTTCGATGCGAACAATGACGGAAAGCTCACCGGCGAGGAACTTGAGAGGGCTCTTGCAGCAGAAGCCTCTTCCTCAATCAAGGATGCTGTAACATATTTTGTGAAATATGCCGGTTGTGACAACGACGGCAACCAGCTGCCGGATTCCCCGATGAAGGGCGGCGTGGTATTCTTCTCCGCCGGCAACGACGGCATAACCAACGGAGCCCCGGCAAATTATGAGAAAGTAATCGCCGTAGGCTCCATAAACAGCGACGGTACGAGGGCCTCTTACTCCAATTACGGTGACTGGGTGGACATAGCCGCTCCGGGTACGAGCATATACAGTACCCTGCCTTCCGGAAAATACGGAAGCATGTCCGGCACATCAATGGCATGTCCTCATGCCTCAGGAGTGGCCGCCCTCCTCGTATCCTATTACGGCGGGCAGGGATTCACCTGTGAAATGCTCAAGGAAAAGCTCCTCGGCGGAAGCAACAAGACCATCCTGCCTTCCGCTTACAATATCGGCGGCCTTCTTGATGCTTACGGTGCATTCACATACGGCTCGACCAGCGCCCCTGCACGTGTGTCCGACGCGGCAGCATCCGTCGTCTCCAACACCCTGGGCC
>SAMEA3663026__coassemble_579_pt1 | contig 16985 bp, 7 predicted proteins | sample SAMEA3663026__metabat2_low_PE_017 | metagenome-assembled genome bin SAMEA3663026 (sample SAMEA3663026) | pig gut metagenome | biome: pig gut; feature: pig-associated habitat; material: faeces | place: France | collected 2012
TTGTCCTTGTAAAGTTCGTCCTTGTAGTCATTGAAAATATCAATGGTGCTCGCGAACCTGAGTTCGTAGTTTTTGGAATTGGCAATGCTCTCGTTTATGGCCTTCACGGCAACAGGGAGAGGTGATCCGCCCTGGTCACCGTGATGTCTTGATGACCTGGTACCGTAGTATCTCATTGCTGCCCCCACTGCAGAAGCGTCAACCTTGGCCTGGAGACCGCGATCTTCGGTGATGTCATGCTCAGGATTCCATCCGTACCCGCTTCCGTCAGGAACTGCAAGAATGCGGCTTCCGTCAATTCCTTCCCAGAGTCCGAACTCGAACGGGAACTTGGCTCCGCCCTCATAGAACGGCTTGTTCCTCCACTGGAGTTTCTGGGTATGGAAAGCAAAAACACCGCAATGTGAGGCAATCGTAGGAAGAGTGTAGCCGAAACCGAAGCAGTCAGGGAGCATGATGTCGTATGACTTGACTCCGAACTCCTCCTTGTAGAACTCCTCGGCGAGGAGGATGTTCTTGAAATTGGACTCGGCTGAAGGTACATTATAGTCGTTTGCATCCCATGATGCACCGGCAGGATACCAGCGGCCCTCCTGGACATATTTCTTGAGGGTCCTGTACTGGAGCGGATAATATTCCTTGGTCCAGTAATATTTCACTGCACCCTCGAAACTGAACTTATAGTCAGGATACTGCTCGAGCAGGGCGAAATTCTGATACAGGGTGTTCGGGAGGAATTCCCTGATGGACTGCTGCACTGTCCATCTCCACTGGGTGTCGAAATGGGCATTGGCTGCCATGTAAACCTTCTTCCCAGGAGTTCCGTCCTGAGTCCGGGCCTGCGAGACAGGCATAGCGGCGGCAAGCATGACGGCAAGCGCGGCTGTTGCTTTGACGAAGTTTAACATAATTTATACTGTTTATTGATTAATTTCAAAAGTGTTGCAATTTAACACTTTTATTCAGTCCCTGCAAGTCCTGCAGGACTTTCCGTATGTCATCCGCGCTTTTTCTTCCGGCTGAATACTGAGATGAGGAGGCTTCCGAGGATTCCGGCGGAAAGAGAGCCTACAAGGACAGCTATCTTGCCGAGCGACCTGAGATGCGAGGTAATATCAGGTGTCAGGTCCGTGAATGACAGGGTGTCCACGAAAATGGACATGGTGAACCCGATTCCTCCGAGGCAGGCCACGGCGAACAACATTTTCCATGACGCACCTTCCGGCATTGCCCCAATTTTCAGCTTGATGGCAATCCAGCTGGCGACGGTGATGCCCAACGGTTTGCCAATGAGCAATCCGAGGAAGACACCCAGACCTACAGAGCCGAGGGCCGGTGAATACTGGAATATATTGAAGTAGCTCGGGTCCAGAATCTCAACGCCGGCATTAGCCAGGGCGAATATCGGCATTATCACGAAATTGACCCACGGGCTGAGGGCATGCTCCATCCTGTAACTCATGCCGACCGTACCTTCTGCTATGTGGCTGATGTTCCTGAGGCAAGTGCGCTGGTTCAGGTTCGGGAAATGCTCCTCGTTCTCATATTTGTGCATGAGTTTCTGGTAGGCGTCGCACTTCTTGTTGAAATACGATTGCGAGAATCGGGCGTCCATAGGAATCATCATGGCCATCACCACTCCGGACATCGTGGCATGGATTCCGGCATAATAGAACAGAAACCAGACCACTATGAGAGGGACAATATAGAATACTATACGTTTCTCCCCCGCCCTGTTCAGGAGATAGGCGAAGGCGATAACTGCCAATGCAATGAGTATCAGATTGATATTCACGTCCCCACCGTAGAAGAATGCCACCACTAGTATCGCCCCGAGGTCGTCGGCTATGGCGAGTGCCGTGAGGAATACCTTCAGGGAGAGCGGGACACGGTCCCCCATTATGGACATTATGCCCATGGCGAAGGCTATGTCGGTGGCAGTCGGGATACCCCAGCCGGTAGCAGCTGCAGTCCCTCCGTTCACGAGAGCATATATGAGGGCCGGCATTGCCATTCCTCCTGCCGCTGCAATAACTGGGAGGACAGCTTTCTTTACCGTGCATAGCTGTCCGCAGGTTATCTCCCTCTTGATCTCGAGACCGACCGTGAAGAAGAAGACCACCATGAGAATGTCGTTGATGAACTTCTCCACTGTCATTCCTTTCGGGAATATCCAGTCGATGGAACGGAATCCGTCGGCATCGGCCGGACTCTGGATGGATATCGTCAGGCTGGTATGCAGGAATGCGTTGTAATAATCCCTTGTAAACGGCAAGTTCGCGAGCAACATTGCTACAATCACACAGAGGAGCAGAAGTCCTCCGGCAGCCCACGGCTTGCTGAACAGGCGGTAGCGCCCTTTTTCAAACAGATGATACTGTTTTGCAATCGAATACGTCGGTATTATGTTCATGTCTTAATCTGTTCGGCAGGCAGGAAGCCGTCCGGCCTCCGGATGCCCTGGTCATACGGAACACAAAAATAGTAAATTAAATGTTCATTGCCAAGGCAACCGGGACCAAAATCGGAGGTCATCTTATGGTTGACAGATATTTGAGAGTCTGCTCGCGGCGCTCCGCCATCCGGATCCTCCAGACAAGTTCCTGAACCGGCACGGCCTCGAATGTCTTTCCTGCAGCATTCAGGCACGCAAGGGCTGCCGAAGCCCCTTTCCGGCCGTCGAATGTGCTCCATGCATGGACGCATACCAGATCGTGGGTCAGGCCGTCGGCAAGAGTCTTCATCCTCACGCCAATTTCCTGAGGACTCCCCTGACCGGGGGCATCGGAACCTCTCCAAAGGGAATATCCGGCAGTCACCACAGGAATGTCGTAACCTTCCTTGTTCGTGACCCAGAGCACCTTGCCGCCACCTCCGTTGTACGGGCTGTATTGTATGACCACGATGCCCTCAAGCTGGTCATTGGCTTCTGCGAATGCCCTGTAAGCCTCCATGGAAGCCTCGCTGTCCACGTCTTCGGCTATAAGATGCAACACCTTGAGCCTGTGAGCCCTCATGGCTGAAGCAGTCCGTTCCGCAAGCAGGCGGAGGCCGGAGGCGCGGTCAGACTTCGAGGCATAATTGTCCACATAGAAATATCCTCCGCCGAAGCATTCCATCAGGTTTCCCGGAACCTGTTGCGAGGCAAGAAGATGGTCTTCATGGACCGGGGCAAGCTGTTCGAGAGCCTGCGAGCACAGGCCAAAGCTGAATTTCACGGAAGGGACTGAAGGCTCGGAGTAGAATTCCTCGTCAAAGCCGTTCATGACCCATTGGTAATTGTCCCCGTCGCTCAGGAAAAAGGATACGTAATGAGCCGGTTTCGTATAATCTATATCCCTTGGATTCAATACCTTGGCGAGTGCAGGAGAATGAGAGCGGGCTCCGGCGGAGGTCAATGTGTGGTTGTAGCTCCAGTCGGCGGCCAGCATGAGCTTCCCGGCTGCTGAGATTCTCGAAACAAACACGTCTTCTCCGGAAGCGCTCTCCCATCCGAGAACGGAAGCGCCCGGTTCAAGCCATGCCAGGACCTCATCCATGAGAGCCGTGTTGGTACCTCCTGAGGAAGTACCGTTCTTCTTGTTGAGATTCAGGACGAAAAGCGAGTTGCTCACGGCATATTCCCGGAGTTCTCCGGTCTGCACCGGCATCAGGACAAGGGCCTTGTTGCTGCATCTGTCCCTGAACTCGTGCCACGCATCCTCGGTGGATTTCCGTGTTGCGTCGTATTTCATTTCCATCCCGAGGCCGTCGAAATAGGTCTTGTCCCTTACGTCCACTATGATGGAATTGAAGACGTGCGAGGCCACGGAAGCTGCCACGGCGCTTTCCGGATTGCCCTCTACATCGCAGAGGACATATCCGTCCACAAGGTCGCGTACATTCACGCGCTGCCCCTCGTAGTCGCCGTAGTCCTTGGAAATCAGTTGGATACCGGTCTGCCGTCCGATTTCCGGCCCGAGCGTGGCCTTGACCCTGGAATACGGGGCCTGTGAGTCCTCGAGCCAGATACCCACATTGGTCCTGCCTTCGGCAAGAGCCCTGTTCACAAGTCCGGCGAGGGACTGGCAGAGCAGATGGTACTGCAGGCCGCGCGTCCTTTCCGAAAGTCCGAGGGAATTCCTGTCGGACCGGTCGGCTATGTCGACACAGGTCCAGTGCATTACGGGGCGAACGGGCATTTCCGGCATGCTGAACCTGCCAGCGTCCGGGGAAGAATCATATAAATCATTGTAAGCCACGGCTTCCGGCGATGATTCAGGTACCGTGACATCGATACGTCCAGGGAGAGTCCCGTCGGTGGAGGAACAGTCCCCGTTCTCACCGCCGGTTATTGCCGGACCTCCCTTCTCTCCGCTTCCGCATGACAGCAGGGCGGAAAGAACAAGAGCGGCAGGGATATGCCTTGCCGCTCCTGTCTTATTGAAAATTTTTCTCATTTTATTCTTTTGAGAATGAATATGGCATGTCCTCTTCAGCCGTACCGCGTGATGTCTGAGGCTTGTCAGTCATGTTGAAGACAATGGACGCTCCGCTCCTGAGTTCGTCGAACGTGACATAGTTGCGGGTGACAGTCTTGCCGTCAATCGTCATGGACTTGATGTAATAGTTCTCGTCAGAATTGTCCGGTGCCGTGATCCTGAGAGTCTTTCTTCCAGGCATGTCCACGGTCACCTCCTTGAACAGAGGAGTACCGACGGCATATTGTCCGGAAGCAGGGCATACAGGATAGAATCCGAGGGCCGAGAATACATACCATGCCGATGTCTGGCCGTTGTCCTCGTCACCGCAATATCCGTCAGGAGCAGCGGTGTAGAACTTGTCCATCACCTCGCGTACGCGGGCCTGGGTCTTCCATGGCTGTCCGCACCAATCGTAGAGATAGATCATGTGCTGGATAGGCTGGTTGCCATGTGCATAATTGCCCATGTTCATTACCTGCATCTCCCTGATTTCATGGATGGTAGCCCCGTAGTAGCTGTCATCGAAATGAGGAGGTATGTCGAATACGGAATCCATCATTCCAGCGAAGCCTTCGTCACCGCCCATCAGGCTGATGAGGCCTGCAGGGTCATGGAATACCGACCAGGTGTAATGGAGGCTGTTGCCTTCCGTGAAGTCGCCGCCCCATTTGAGAGGGCTGAACGGTTCGGAGAAGGTACCGTCCTCGTTCCTGCCAACCATGAGCTTGTATTTTTCATTGTAGAGATTGCGGTAGTTCATGGCAGCCTTCCTGTACGGTTCGAGCTCGGCGTCGGACTTGCCGAGGGCCTTGCCGAATGTATAGATGCACCAGTCGTCGTATGCATATTCAAGGGTACGTGCAGCATTCTCGTTGATGCCTACGTTGCAAGGCACATATCCGAGCCTGTCATAATACTCCCAGCCGCGGCGTCCGGTGGAGCTGACCTGAGGATGGACTGAATGGGCTCCGGAAGTGACTGCCTCCCAGAGTTTCTCCGCATCATATCCGCGGATTCCGTTGATATATGCATCGGCAACGACTGAAGCGGAATTGTTCCCGACCATGCATCCCCTGTGACCAGGACTGGCCCACTCAGGCAGGAATCCGCTCTCGAGATATGCGTTCACGAGGCCTTCCTGCACTTTCACGCTCTGCTCCGGATAAATAAGGTTCATGAGCGGGAAGAGGCTTCTGAAGGTGTCCCAGAATCCGGTGTCGGTGGTCATGTAGCCCGGGAGGACTTCACCGTTGTACGGGCTGTAGTGGACTCTCTCTCCCGCCGCGTTGATTTCCGAAAGGTCGCGCGGGAATAGAAGAGCCCTATAGAGGCAAGAGTAAAATGTGCGGACACGGTCAATGTCGGAGTCGTTCACGCGGATACGTCCGAGAACCTCGTTCCATCTGTCACGGCAGGCAGTCTTGACATCCTCGAACGACTTGCCGTCAAGCTCCCTGAGATTGAGTTCGGCCTGATCGAGGCTTATGAATGAAGAAGCCACCTTGAGATTGACCTGCTGGCCTCTTGCGGTCTTGAAGCCGACCATTGCGAGGGCATGATCAGAAGTAACTTCATCCTTGCCTGTGAGCTTGTCTCCGTCGGCAGTCCCGACGCTTGTGAAAGGAGTGTCGGAAACTATCACGAACCAGTTCCTGAAATTCCCAGGCACGCCGCCGTGGTTGTTGGTGGCATAGCCCACTATCATGTTTTTCTCAGGAATGACCTTGACATGGGAACCTCCCTTGTAGGCGTCGATGACGAGATAGGAGTTCTCCATCTCAGGATATGTCAGGCGGAATGCGGCTGCACGCTCCGTAGGGGCAATTTCAGCAACTACGTCATGCTCTGCGAGATATACCCTGTAATAATACGGAGTGGCAATCTCGGCCTTGTGCGAGAACCAGCTTTCCCTCTCATTCTCGTTGAATACAGGTCCTGTGGTGACTGGCATGATGGAGAATGCGCCGTAATCGTTGATCCACGGGCTCGGCTGGTGAGTCTGCTTCAGGCCGCGGATCTTGGTTGCAGTGTACTGGTAGGTCCATCCGTCTCCGTTCTTTCCTGTCTGCGGAGTCCAGAAATTCATACCCCAAGGCATTGCTGTCGCCGGATAGGTGTTGCCGGCTGAAAGGGCATGGGTAGACTCGGTTCCGACGAGGGTGCTGACATAGGAAACGGGCTCGTCCATTGTCTGAGAAACCTGCCCGGCACTGCAGCAGGACATGCACAGCGCCGCACAGGCAAAAATAGCTAATATACTTCTATTCATGATTGAGATTATTTTTTTTCAAGCATTTTGATGAAGTAGCCGCCCACAACCGAACGCGCCTTGAAGCCACGGTAATGAGGCTTGTCCGTGAATACCCAGTCGGACATCGGCACGCGGTCCACAGTCTCGTTCTCGAACTTGTGTACAGGTGCTGTGAGAGCCTGGAAATCCTCCATCGTGTCAGCCATGGTCGCGGTCCACATTATCCAGTCAGTCTTGGTGTATGTCTCCCTCGAATCGAGCGGAAGACCGTACTCATTCTGCTTAGTGAGATAATATGCAATCTCCTTCTGCCTTACGGAGTCAGGGAAGATTCCAAGTCCGAGAAGCTTGTCCCATACCAGATTGTATTTCTGGCTCCATGTACCCGGCTTGTCGAACGTGAGGCGGTAATGTTCCCCGTCATCAGCCATCTCCATCCACTGGGAGGCAAGATTCCTTGCCTTGGCCGTGTATTCTTCGGCGATATCCTTCTTTCCGAGCATGTCTGCCATGTAGCCGTATGAGGCAATGGCGAGAATGGCCTTGATGGAAAGGTTCGCATTGTGCGCGAAATGTCCGGCAAAATCATCCGTACAGAGCTGGTTTTCAGGGTCAAGTCCGAATTTCTCAAGATATTTCACCCATGTGGTGAGAGTTTCCCAATGCTTTGCGGCATAGTCGGCGTTGCCCTTGTAATGGCAGGTCGCCGCCGTGAGGGAAAGCATGTTGCCGGCTTCCTCGACAGGCATGTCCCCGCCGTAGGTCTGGCCGTTGGCAAGCGGATATGTTCCTACGTCGTGTGCCGGGAAAGGCTTGGTCCACCTGCCGCTCTCGCTGTAATAATAAATATGATTCATCAGTCCTTCTGCGAGATCCGGATTATAGAGGAGGAACAGAGGGGCCGAAGGATAGGTCACATCGACGGTTCCTATGGAGCCGTTGCTGTTGTTTTCCTTGGAAAGCCAGAGCAGGTCTCCCTCAGGAGATTTCACGAGCTTGTGGGCATGGATTGCCTGGCGGTATGCCAGGGCACAGAGCTCTGCATATTCACGTCCTCCGGCAGCGGTGGCATCCTGCATGAGCTTCCTGTCGAAAGCATAGCATCTAGCAATGAGTTCCTTCCATCCGGAAGCGGCAGCCTCGAACTGCTGTCCGATGGTGGAATTGCCGTCGGCATTCCAGTAAGGGCGGAGATTCTGCCCGAAATATTGGATGGAATATATGTCGTCATAGCCGATCATCACATAGCCTTCAGCCTTCTTCGCATTGCCGAGGCTTCTGGACAGCGCAAGGCGTGCGTTCTCGCCGGAAGTGCCGGCCTCAGACAGATTTCCACCGTCCTTGAAGAGGCCTCTGAGGTCCATTGCCTTTCCGACTCCGGCCTCGGTGCCTTCCTCGGATGCGGCGAGATAGAAATAACCCCAGTCAATGCGGAGGTCATCTCCCCTCTTGCCGAGAATATCCTGAGACTTGGTGCCGGCCTTGAGATATACCAGGCCGTTCTCCGCATAAGTCTCTGAAGTCGTCTCCTGCCAGGTCTTGTCCACGGCCCATTTCGGAGAAGCCTCGAAATAAACGGACACATCGTGGGATGCCCCGTCATTGGAAGCGGTCTCGTATGTGATGTAGTTCACCGGACGGCTCACGAGATCGAGGTCGTCGAGGAAAAGCGGCGCCGTGAAAGTGACCTTGAGGTCAACAGGGCCGCATGTGAAGGTGTAATGAGTCTGCATGGCCTGCACGTCGGCTGATTTCTGTACCGCAGTACGGGACAGCGCAGTCTGTGGCTCGGCCTGCATCTTGAGGCCGAAGTCCAGGATTGCCAGTCCTGCAGTGTTTTCGCAGGTCGCGGATATCACGTTCACACCCTGCTTCAATGCCTTCATGGCATCCTTTCCGAGAGGATGGAGGGCATCGTGGTTGCAGGTATTGCCGGTGTCGAGGACCTTGACGCCGTTTATATAGAATATGGCGCGGTCGTCATTGCTGTAGGAGAGATATACCTGGCGGTCCGAGAAATCGGCCGATACCTCTTCAGTACGTCTCACCCAGATGTCATGGGACTCCCAGAGAGTTCTTGCGGAACGGTCGTCAGGTGTTCCGAATGCGCCCGGGGACAATTTCCAAGACGCATCTTTGTAATCCGGAGCCGTCCAGTCACCCGAAGGCTTCTTCTCCGTGTAACGGCCGGTCCATTCAGATTCCTGGGCCGTAGGCACAATGGTCACGAGGTCAGTGTCCTCGATACCCATGAAACGATAGACTTCCCCGTCCACCTTCAGGGCTCCGATGAGAGGGAATTCCTTGCCCGTCCAATGCTGCACGCAGGAGGAGTAGAGTTCATTGCTCATCGACCATGCGCTGGTATATGGGTCGATGCTGACGAGAGGATAGGCCGGGGCCCTCAACGAGTTCTCAATGACCGTCGTATCTGTCCCGCAGGAAATTGCAACAGAAAGGGCGAGGGTTGCCGGTAATATTGATAAATGATTCATTTTCAATGTCTTTTTTCAGGTTTACCATGCGAATTCGACTTTCACTCCGTCAGGATCGTTGTCGAAACGGATGAGATATGTATGGCTCTCCTCGTCCCAACAGTTATTGTCGAGGACATCGGAGCCGTTGACCTTCACGCTGACAGGAGAGGAAGGGAGAAGCACGCGGGATACATTCACCGTGGATAGAGGACTCTTGGCAACGTATGAGAATGTCTTGCCGGAAATGGTCTCGCTCTCCGCACGGCTTGCAGCAGCAAGTATCGCCGGCTTGTCAGCCTTCACTTTGGATACGTCGAAGAAAAGCCTCTGGGTACCCGGAAGCACCTCGGTTTCAGTATATACAGGGAGTTCAGGGTCATAGAGGTCAATGTACATTCCCCCAAGTCTGAAAGGAGCGTCGCTGACACTCTCGTCAAGGACAGCCACGAGTTTGTAAGGGTCGCGGTCAAGGACGAAATTGTTCTTTTCCTCAATGTTTCCGTGAAGAGCCTTCACTGCTTCCACAAGGGCTGCGTCACCGCCCTCTTCAAGCACGAATTCCTTAGGATCCTGGCGTACGATGCACACCTTGCCTTTGCCGTAAGCATATTCCCCGGCCGCAGCCGCTGCTGGAATTCCCATGAGGGAGAAGAGATGGTCGGAAGCGGCGGCGTAGGTATTGCCGTCCTTGTTCCACCATTCGGAAACGGTCTGGAAAGGATCGTCATCACGTCCGGCATAAAGCAGGATTCCGCCTTTCTCCACCCACTCTGCAAGCTGGGTATGTGCCACAGGATCAAGAGGTTTCATATTGGAATAGGTCATAATGAGGACCTTGGTTCCGGCAAGTGCCTTTTCATAGCCGAGATTCTCGATATGCACAATGTTCACCGGAATACCCCTCTTGAGAAGCGGCATCGCCATTCCGTAGAAATTGGAAAGCTGCGGGTCGTCATAGCCTTCGTGGGTAGGGAACCTCTGGAACATGAGCGAATTGCCCATCATCACGCTGACTCCCCCGGAGCCGGAAACCCTGTTCCCTGAAAGCGGCATGTGCTGGAGGGCATTGACCATCACCTGCATCATTGTCGCATAGTCCGAAGGAATGCGGATCTTCTCGTCGGAGTCCTTGCTCTTGTTGTAGAGACCGGTATAGATGCGTTCAGGCCAAGGCATTATCTCATAGCTGTTTATCTGAGGATAGAGAAGCTGCGCCGTGAATGTGGCCTGGTAGTTCCTGCGGTAGTCCTCCCAGTCACGTGGCCAGTCCTCGATAGGGTCCGTGAGGAACCATACCTTGCGGCCGGTAGGCTCAGTCATGGAAGCCATGCAGCCATATTCGAGGAATGCGGTCTCGAAGACACGTTCCTTCCTGACGCCGTTGAAATAATCCGGTTCCCTGGAGGTTCCGGTCCACACCTGGGCAATGTATCCGTCCACGCAAGGGAGGGATGCGAGACTCGCCTCTGGACTCACAATCTGCCACTGGGAATAATTCAACAGGGAATGTGTAGGAACATAACACTTGATGTCCATACCTTTCGTACGGCCATATTCCTTTGCATAGGTGAATGCCTCGTCGAGCGCCCTGTAATACAGATGGTATTTCAGCTTGCTGGACATGTATGTAGCCTCCGGGGACTCGTGCTGGGGTCTCCAGTCTGTACCGTAATATTCTTTCCATTCGCGCTTGAAAGCCTCGCTGTATCCGGAACGTGCCCAGAACTCCGGCTCCTCAAGATATATCGAAGTGATGCCGGCATCGATTACCCTCTTGATATGCTTCTCCTTGAAATACTTGAGATAGTTCTCGCTCGGAACGATATAAGGCACCATGTGCCCATGCCAAATGGTATCACCCTGGGCATTGACCTGACCTTCATCGAGATGCCACTGTCCGTCCCATTCGCCTGTAAAATAGTCCTGGTATCCTCCCCAGGCAATACCTGTCATGAAATCCACCTTGTAGCCGCGCTCTTTCCACGTGGCGATGCGGTGCTCGACGGAAGATTTACCCTGGTTTTTGTCGGATGGATTACCCCCGACGCCGTAAACCATCACGGCATCAGCCCGGTTATCAATTTCAGGCATCCAGGCCCTGGAGGTCTGGAAAGTGGTCTTGGTGTCATCTGCAGTCTTGACGGGAGCTGCACATGATACGGCGGCCAGCATTGCAGCCAATATATTCAAGGTCTTCATAGTTACAGTCATTGTTCGCACAAACTTAATCAATTTTCTATACATATACAAACAGAAGCCCGAAACGGCGCCCTCTTTATGTGGAGATCCATTCCCGGCTTCTGTCTGATTGTCAAGGAGTCAGCCTACGGAACATTCACTTCCATCACTTCGCTGTAGTTCCAGCGGCGTGTACCGCTTCCGCGAGGAGTGTCGTAATTGATCCTGGCAGCTGCCCTTATGAACACCTTGCGGCCTGAAGGAATGGTACCGAGGGAAGTGATCGGAATCTCCTGACCGAGGCTTGCCTCGAATTTGTTGCCGCCGTACTCAATGGCATTGGACCATCTCGTGTCACGAGCCCTGTAACCCATTGAGGAAGAATATCCTACAAAGAGCTGAATGTCAGTGACATTGGTAAAGTCGTCGGAATATCCGCCCATAGGTTCCACGAGTTCCTTGAATTTCTCAACGGAAACAGCACGCTGTACTTTCACGTTGGCCGTGATGACGCCGCCGGAAACCTGAGGCTCGCCCACAATCTCGACTTTCAGGAAAGGATATACCTGGAACTCGACCTCGGTGGTGCCTTTCACGTCCGTGGTGATGGACCCGTCGTAGATAGGAGTACCGTCGGAAGTCTCGCGGACGATAGGGATGAACGGACCGTCAACGCGGACATTGTAATTGCCCTTGAACACCTTGGTGTTTTGGAAGGTGCCGTCAGGACGGCAGTAGAAATCAGGATTGTGCTCCACATTGTCGCCATAGCTGAGCTCGGTCATCCTGACACGGATTCCCTCGCTTCCCTGATCCGTGAGGACAGGCTCGCCGGTGGCTACATCCACAACCTTGCCTTTGATGGTCTCGCTTGGCTCGTCATAGTTGTCGAGCTGGAAAAGCGAGCAGGAAGAGGCAGCTGCAATCGCTGCGACAATGGCTGATATTTTGAAAATATTGCGTTTCATGATTGTAAGATATTATCTGTTAGGCTGCTGGTCAATATACTTGCTCTTGGAAACTTCCCCTGAAGGGATTGCGAAGTAGTAATCGAGTACATTGTAGTTGAAGGTCTTCATGGATACCCACTGGTAGCTCTCGTCGAAGAAATACTTGCCGGTCTCGGAGCTGTAGAAAGGATAGAGACCCTTGAAGCGGAACTGGGTGCCGCTGCTGTAGAGCTTGGAATCCCTCTGCTCGCCCCAGAAACCGTCCCTGTTGTCCTCGTCAAGAACTCTCCAGCGGCGGAGGTCCCACTTGGTCTTGTGCTCGAAGGCAAGCTCCTTGCGGCGCTCCTTGCGGACAATGTCACGGGAGTCGTTGTTGCCGGCAAGGCTTCCTGAAAGAAGCTCTGCACCTGCACGCTCGCGGATGTCGTTGATGGCCTGTGTTGCGACCTGGAGCATATTGTCTCCCTCGACCGGTGAAGCCACACCTGCGATGGAAAGCTCCACTGCAGCCTCTGCGGCAGCGAGGAGGACGTCAGCATAACGCATCAGGATGAAAGGCTGGTCGGATTTGCCCTCGCCGATTTCCTCGGCAGGCTGGTCCTCGTTGAGATATTTCCTCAGATAGAGTCCGGTGAGGTTGCCCTCGCCGTTGTTGTAGAACGGACCGTTCTCGCCTGCAGCATTCATCTTCACGCCGTCAATCGTGACAGTCTCCTGGTTGGTTCCGGAGTTCGGGCTCAGGAAGAGAGTCTTGGAAGCTCCGTTGGATCCGGTGTAGATGTCGAGGTGCTGGTATTTGGTGTCAGCTGCTGAATAGGAGTAGTCCTTGAGGAGAGGCTTGATAGGGGCCGGGCCGGTGTAGATTCCGCCTCGGACCTCGATTTCCCTCTTCTTGTAAACGTCGCCAGGGAAGATGACGTATGCACGGAGACGAGGCTCTGCATTGGCGAAAAGATCCATCGGAGAATCGAAAAGAAGGTAGTTTCCGGAAGCATTGTCCTTGCCGTCGGTCACCCTGATGGTGTAGCCGTCGTCATATCTGTCGAATCCGTCGAAGAGCTCGATGAAGTCGAGGGAAGGGCATGAACCGGAGCAGAGAGGGGCCCTGAAGATAAATGGGGAGCAATATGCGTCGAGTCCGTGGGTCACGGTAGGATATTCATACTGCTTCACGAGAATATTCTCGGAGCTGCTGAGATCTTTCCACATTGCAACCATGTTCTTGTACTGGGCCTCCCTGTCACCTTTTACCCAGGATTTCTTGTAGAGGGAGTATTTGCCGGAGTTCATGACCTCGCGTGCAGCCTTGTAGGCCTCTGCGAACCATTTGTTCGAACACTCCTGCCATTCGTTCTCGGCGAATCCCATGACGCGGACACCTGTCTTGGCACCCACTCCGGTGAGACGGCCGGAAACATTCTCATTGTATTTCGCCACTGACCCTGCGTAGAGCATTGCCTCGGCCTTGAATGCGAGGGCGGCGAACTTGTTGGCGGTTCCGTCAAATGTCGGAGTCGCAGGGAGGAGGGAAACAGCCATGTCGAAATCTGCAAGTACCTGCTCCCAGGTCTCACGCTCTGAAGAACGAGGAACCTCGAGGGTCTCTGCATCTGCAGGATAGTCGATTTCCCTTGTCACGAGAGGAATACCTCCGAAACGGCAGGCCATCTTGTAGAATACGTATGCCCTCACGAAATAAGCCTGTCCGAGGAACTCGTTGTAGGCTACCTCTGCATAATTGTCCCTGTATGAAGGAAGGGTCTCGATGAGGTGGTTCGCATTGCGGAGAAGTTCGAAGGCGCGTCCCCAGTAAGGGGTATCCTCGTTGGTGAACGAAGTGCAGACTCCGTCACGGTCAAGAGCCTCGCCTGTACCTTCGATTCCGAGGCTGGCGAGCCAGCCGTTCCAGTTGATTCCCCACTGTGCCATGTATTTGAATTCCTCCCACGGCATCTTGCTGTACAGAGTCGCCATGTAGATCGACATTCCGGCCTGGTTGGAGAGAAGGTCGTCATCGGTGACGGTGTTCTTCGGAGGAAGGTCCATCTCGGTGCATGAAACTGCGCTCACGATGACGGCCGCCATATATAATAATATCTTTTTCATACTCTTGTGCATTTTGTCCATTAGAATGAAAGGTTGAGACCGAATGTGTAGGTCTTGTTAAGAGGATACATACGTCCGAGGTCGCTGTCCGGATGCTCCGGGTCCACGAATTTCACCTTGGTGATGGTGAATGGATTGTATGCGTTGAAGAAGACTCTGATATTCATGTCCTTTGCCCAGTTGATCTGAGGGAAGGTGTAGCCGAGCTCGATGCTCTTCAGACGGAGGTAAGCGGTGCTTACGCGGTTGAACGAGGAGTTCTCCGAAGGATAGTGCCCGGTATATCCGTAGTAGCCGGAAACCCACTGTGTCTGAGGAGAATACGGGTCAGCTGAAGGATCGGTAGGATGCCACCTGTCGAGATACTGCTTCAGAGTACCGCCGCCGTTGGAACCCCAGATGGAGTAGAGAGGCTCCCTGTAGGCCATCGAGCCGAGTGCTGATCCCTGGAGAAGGATGCTGAGGTCGATGCCCTTCCATCCGAAATCAAGGGCGAGGGAGTAGTTCAGCCAAGGAGTCTGGTCGAATGCATAAGGATGCTCGTCGAGGCTGTTGATTTCGCCGTCACCGTTCCAGTCCTCATATTTGTAGTCTCCCGGAAGGGTGCTGCTCTCGTGATAGATGCCGTAGGACCAGATATCCTCCCAGCTCGTGAAGCGGCCGTCACTGGTGTATCCGAACTGGACACCCTGGTAGCGGTTGTTCATATTGTCGTGACGCCATTTGTCATAAGAGTTGGCATATCCGCCGTTCTGCACGTATGTGAGATATTTCTGGCGGGTAATGGTTGCGATACCGGTGATTCCGTAAGAGAAGTCACCCACGTGGTTCTTGTGCGAAATCTGGAGCTCGAGACCCATGTGGCTGTCGCTGTTCACGTTCTCGACTGAAGGAGATGCACCGACAACGGTAGGAAGATCTGAGCTGCGCTGCCCGAACAGGCCGGTCCTCTTCCTGTGGAAGTAATCGAAGGTAATGCCGAGCATTCCGTTCCATGCCTCGAAGTCAACTCCGATATTGAAGGTCTTGGAGGTGTACCAGGTAATGTTCGTGTTCGGAAGAGGCTGGTTGGCGACGCCGAACACAAAAGATCCGTTTAGGTAGTAGCCAGGGGCGTATTGGTTGTAATAACCGTTTTCTGCATTTCCGGAAGTTGCAGGATAGGTATATCCGCTGATCCATTCATAATTGAGACCGCTGTCGTCTCCGAGCTCACCGTAGCTGGCACGGATTTTCAGCTGATTGATGAAGTTCAGACCTGCGCAATTCTTGAAGAAAGGCTCCTGTGAGATGCGCCATCCCGCAGAAACTGACGGGAAGAATCCCCACTGGTGTCCCTGGGCGAATTTTGATGATCCGTCATAACGGAACTGGGCCTCAACGAGATATCTGTCATCGTATGAGTAGTTGAGCCTGCCTATGAGAGCCTCGTATCCGAGCTCGTAGAACTGGCCGATGGATGAATCCATTCCGACAACCTGGTTGTCGCTCGAAAGGGCGGTGAAATAAGGAGAGCCGAAAGCGAGGTCACCGTAAGCGAAGTAATTGCTTCCGCGGCGTTTCTGCACCTCCCATCCGAGGGTCGCTCCGACCTCATGCTTGGAGGCGAATGTCCTGTTGTAGTTGAACACTACCTGGGAAAGGGTCTGCCATTTGCTGTAAGTGTCCTTGCGGAGGTTGTTAGGGGAGCTGTCGGCAAAGAGTTTCTGCTCATACTCGCCGGTAACGCTATTCTTCGCGTAGAGGTAATATTCCTTGCGGAAAGCCTCATTGTCGTCCTGGCGGTAGTCGTAGCTGAACATTCCCTTGAGCTTCAGTCCCTGGAGCTGCTTGACGGCCGTTCCGAAATCATATTCGAGGGAAGCTGCGAGAGTGACGTTCTTCTGCTCGTAAGTCCTGTATCCGGAAATGTCGGAGGTCATCATTGCCACGGTGTTCTGCTCGAGGTCGAGACCGTCGTAGTTGAGCATCGTGTTGGCATCGTCCGCATAGGCAGGATAGAGCACGCCCTGTTTCCAATAGTTCCTGATGATGTTCACGGAACTTGTATAAGGAGTGTGCCTCTTGTCCTGGAGGGCTGACACATTCAGATTGAAATGGAGTCCCTTGAGCACCTCTGCTGTGAGGTTTGCCCTGAGGTTGTATTTGTTGTAGTTCAGGTCGCCGGACTTGAAGAAACCTTCCTGATAGATGTAGCCCATTGACACGTAGTACTGAACCCTCTCGGAACCTCCGCTGATGCTCAGGTCGTGCTGGGTCTGCGGAGCGGTGTTGGCAATCACGAGGCTGTTCCAGTCGGTCTCGCGGCGGGTGCCATTCCTGAAGGCCTCGAAATCAGCCTCGGAATATACGATGTTGCCGCCGGTCAGTTTGTTCATTGACTGCTCGTTGTAGATGGTCATCGCATCGTATGCGTTCATCAACTCAGGCATCTTGGAAGGGGTCTGGATGGTGTATGAACCATTGTAGGCCACCTTCGCCTTGCCTTCCTGGCCCTTCTTGGTGCTGACGAGGATTACTCCGTTCGCACCACGGACACCGTAGATGGCTGCCGATGCGT
>SAMEA3663026__coassemble_584_pt1 | contig 16685 bp, 14 predicted proteins | sample SAMEA3663026__metabat2_low_PE_017 | metagenome-assembled genome bin SAMEA3663026 (sample SAMEA3663026) | pig gut metagenome | biome: pig gut; feature: pig-associated habitat; material: faeces | place: France | collected 2012
TCACCAACAAGAGTTTGATGCAGTTGGCTGAGGACCTCGGAATGAAGGTGGAGAAGAGACCGATTCCTCTCGAAGAACTTGCCGAGTTCGACGAGGCCGGAGGATGCGGCACGGCTGTCGTCATCACTCCGATGTCACATATTGATGTAAAGGAAGTATTAGAGGAGGATGCCGTGCTGAAAAGCTGGAGATACAGGCCTGACGGTGAGGTTGGACCTGCTTGCACCCGCCTGTACCGGACTATCACGGCCATCCAGAAAGGCGAGATCGAGGACATCCACGGCTGGTGCCACGAAATCAGCAATTTCTGAGCTCGAACCGGTCAGCATCATTGAGAACAGGGAAAGTCCGGCGGAATTCCGCCAGGCTTTCCATTTTTATTTCTCCGCACACGACGGATTCGGTACCGTCCGGACAGGACACGATTTCCCTGCCCCACGGGTCGAGCAGGACTGATCCTCCGTCATAATTGCATGACGGGTCCGAGCCCACCCTGTTCACCGCTGCGACGAAGCACTGGTTCTCGATTGCCCGGGCCTTCAGCAGGCAGTCCCATGCATATCTTCTCTGGACAGGCCAGCTCGCCACGCAGAGCATCACGTCGTAATCGCCCCTGTTCCTGGACCATACCGGGAACCGGAGGTCGTAGCATACTGTCAGCAGGAACCTGACGCCTTTCCACGTCACCACCTTCCTTTCCGAGCCTCCCGTGAAATTGAGGTGTTCTCCTCCGTAGCTGAACAAGTGCCGCTTGTCGTAGAATTCCACCCGGTCCGGGGTAACGAAACAGAACCGGTTCACCTTCGCCCCGTCCCCGAGCTCCACTGCGATGCTCCCGGCTATCGCGCATCCGTTCTCTTCAGCTATAGACTTCATCAGTCCCATGCTTGCAGCCGGGTCTTTCTCGCAAATACCGTTGAATCCCGTGGAAAACATTTCCGGAAGGATGTACAGGTCGGCCCCCGGATTCTCCCTGACCGCCTTTTCCGCCCTTTCTCCGTTTTTCCTGATGTCAGACCAGTCAATCCCGGCCTGTATGAGAGCTGTTTTCATGTCGTCCGAATTATTGTACCAAATATAGTCAAAATTCTTTTTCTAAATCCTTTTTTATTCGTAACATTGCACTGACCAACTTTATAATTGAAATTCACCTTATAATTGAAAATTCTATGAACCGACCGGCTTCCTTCATCCTGGGTGCATTGCTCCCGCTTTTCATTTCATGTTCGGAAAAACCTGTGACCTGCGGATTCCTCACCGACCCTGTCGGAGGGCCGGATGCATGGGACTGCTCTGTATGGATTTCCGCAGCGGATGCTCCTGTGGTCCAGCGCTATGTGGATGACGGGGAACGCGCGGCTGACGGGGCGAGCTGGTTCGTGAATGCCAGGAGCAACGACAAGGAAATCGCCTCCGCGAAATGGATGACTTCCGGCCTGGGAGTATATCAGCTGTATGTCAACGGCAAGAGCATCGGGGAGGAAGTCCTGAAACCGGGCTTCACCCATCCCCAGAAGACCAGGAGGTCATTCACCTATGATGTGACCGGGGCATTGGCCAGAAAGGCAGGGGCTGAAAACGTGTTCGCTGCCCAGGTGACCCCCGGCTGGTGGGCGGACAAGATTGTCACCCCGAAGGGACATTACGGCATGATCGGGCGCAGATGCGCGTTCCGTTCCGTGCTGGAAATCATATACAAGGACGGCACACGCGAGCTGGTTGGTACTGACACTCTCGCCTGGAAAGCCGGAATCGCCGGCCCGGTGAAGCATGCTGCAATATTCGACGGGGAGGAATATGACGCCAGGGAAGTCCCTGGATATCTTGCCGTGGACAAACTTTCCGTGCCGGAAGTGAACCGGGAGTTCAGCGGTGAAATACTGCCGACTTGCGGAGCCGAGATATACCATCGTAATGACCTGGCCCTCAAGCCGGTGAGCGCATACGTGTGGAAGGAAGTGGAAGGAGCGACAGAGGAGGAGCACGGTACCGTGGTCGTGGACAGGCAGTATTCCCCGGGTGACGTCATGACACTTTCGGAAGGGGAGAATCTCGTGATTGATTTCGGCCAGAACTGCGCCGGAGTGCCTTCTTTCGAGTTCAAGGCCGCTGAAGGAGTGAAACTCACCTGCCTTCCGGCAGAGATTCTCAATGACGGCAACGGAGCACGGTCCCGCGGCATGGACGGCCCTCAGGGAAGCATCCACCGCAGGAATCTCAGGATACACGAGAAAGGAATCAGGCTGGACTACACCTTCGCCGGAAAGAAAGGCTATGTATCATACACTCCGATGTGCACATTCTTCGGATACCGCTATGTATCGCTTTCAGCCACCTCGGACGTGACCATCAGGAGCATTGCCTCCATACCGGTCTCTTCCATTGCGGAAAATCTCGAGACAGGAGTCATCACCACCGGGAACGAACTTGTCAACAAGCTCATTTCCAATACCGTATGGGGCCAGAGGTCGAATTATCTCTCGGTCCCTACCGACTGCCCTCAGCGTGACGAGAGACTTGGCTGGACCGCGGATACCCAGGTGTTCTCCGAGACCGGCACCTTCTTCGCCGACACGAGGCGTTTCTTCCACAAATGGATGAGGGACATGCGTGACACCCAGTCGGAAAAAGGCGGTTTCCCGGGAGTAGCCCCTCTCGCACAATATGGTGCCGAGCCGAATTCCATGATGAGATTGGGGTGGGCCGATGCCGGCATAATAGTGCCTTGGACTGTCTGGAAACAGTTTGGGGATACCTCCATCGTGAACGAGAACTGGGAGGCCATGGAGCTGTTCTTCAACCACATGACCGAGACGAAATACAGCCACGAGGCGCTCAGGGAGGAAAATGGCAATTTCCAGTGGGCCGACTGGCTGAGCTATGAACCGCTTGAAAGCTGTGCAGGTACCATCAGGGGTATCGGACCGGACGGGAAGAGGCATCTTCTCCCTGAGGCCCTGCATTACTGGAATTATCTCTGCGCATCGTACTGGGCCATTGACGCCGGAATGATGAGGGACATGGCCGCTGCCACAGGCAGGGATGCCGCCGCGTTCGAGAGGATCCGCGAAGAGGCCGTGTCATATCTCCGTGAGGAATTCCTCGACGGCAACGGCAATTTCAGGCAGGATATCCTGAACACGATGCAGACTCCTGCTCTCTTCGCCCTGAAGAACGGCCTTGTGGAGGGTGAGGCGCATGAGAACATGACTGCCCGGCTGCGCCGCAATTTCGAAGAACACGACGGCTGTCTCCAGACCGGTTTCCTCGGCACTTCGATATTGCTCCAGACCCTCACTGACAACGGGATGGCGGATGTGGCATACGAACTTCTTTTCCAGCGGAAGAACCCGAGCTGGCTGTACTCAGTGGACAATGGTGCAACCACCATCTGGGAGCGCTGGAACAGCTACACGATAGACAAGGGAATGGGACCTAACGGCATGAACAGTTTCAATCATTATGCTTACGGATGTGTCTGCGAATGGTTGTGGGAGACTGCGGCCGGTATCTGCACTGATACCGCGGAGGCCGGATTCAGGCGCATTGTCATGAAACCTGTCCCGGATGTCCGCCTCGGCCATCTCGATGCCCGTTACGAATCAGCTTCTGGCACTATCTGCAGCAGCTGGAGATATGAAGGCGACGACTGGGTATGGGACTTCTCCATCCCTCAGAACTCCACCGCCGTCGTCACCCTGCCCGGCTCCGCCGATTCCAAGGAATATGGACCGGGATCGTACAGCGTCAGGGTTCCGAAAGCTGAGATTTAATACTGATTTCATGGTCACATGTTTGTAAATTGCACTGAATTCAGTGCAATTTTTGTGTTCTGGTTTATATATTAGCCTGAGGGCTTTGCTTGGGCTCATAGATGCCAATCGCCTTCGTGCAAACACTTGACATTCAATATTGCTTTCTGGAGCTTGTGGCGGCATTTCCGATGTCAAGTCCCGGCAAAATACCGGCACCTGGCAGTTTTCTTACCGTGAACCAATCCAGATGAACAGCATGCCGACAAGGATGAAGGCAAGGTCAAGAGCCTTGGCCTTGAGGTTCCGTTCTTTGAAGATAATGGCTCCGCACAGGAAGGACACGATGACTGAGCTCCTCCTGACAAGGGAAACCACGGAAATCATCGAGTCCGGTTGCCTCAGGGCTGAGAGGTAGGCGAAATCAGCGGCGGAAATGAATACCGAAATCAGCGGAATGGCCCACGACCAATGGAAAGGGGTGGATTTGTGGCGGTTTGGCATCCATAAGGCTACCATCATCAGGCCCATGAGCATCATCTGGTAGAGATTGTACCAACCCTGGACAAAGGCCGGATCGAGTATCCGCATTATGTATTTGTCGTACAGGCCGCTGCATGCGCCGGTTATCGCAGATGCAGCGATGAACCAGATCCATTTGTTATGAACGAAATCGACATTTTCCTTTTTGCTCGAACGGCTCAGCATCAGCAGAGATACCATTGCGAGGACGACTCCTCCCCATTGCCAGCCGTTCAGCTTCTCCCTGAAAAGAAGCATCGCTCCAAGAAGAACAAGAATAGGTCTCGTGGCATTGATAGGGCCGACTATCGTGATGGGAAGATGTTTCAGTCCGAAATATCCGAACAGCCAGGAGGCCAGTACAATACAGGATTTCGCAAAAGTCATCAGATGGGCTTGCAGCATGCCGGCAGCACCAGCTGGGGCGCAACTTTCTCCAGTAATAGATGAAATGATGAACGGGGAGAAAATCAGAGTTGAGAACACAGTGTTGAGAAACAACACGGGTATCACCGCATTGTCTTTCAAAGATGCTTTTTTGGCGGTATCATATAATCCCAGCAGCGCTGCGGACACGAATGCTAGAGCAAGCCACATATTGTCAAGTTCAAGGCCGCAAAATTACATAAAAATGACTGATTTTCGCAATTTCAAGAAGTGTAATCGCATTTCCGGAGGGAATTTTTCTATGGCATAGCGGAGCATGACCCGGGACATTCCGTGGGCGTTCTGGCCCAGCCATTTTTCCAGGCGGGCGGGGTCGCGTTTGCCGGCTTCGCGCAGGAGCCATCCCACAGCCTTCTGAAGCAGGTCGTGCAACGGATACGCGGACGGCTCGAGAAAGATTCCGGCAATGGAATATGTGTCATCGAGTTGTCCGGCCCGGACAAAAGTCATTGTGCTGACAATGCCGATACGGCGCTCCCAGATTGTCTTCCCGTTGCGGGCCAATTCGTGGAGCAATGTCCGGTCTTTGTCCATAAGCCATTCACCGAGAAGGGGATAGCAGCTCAAATCCACGAGGTCCCAGTTATTGATGTATTGAAGGTGAGCGAGATAGAAGTCAATGCAGTATTTTCTCCGTTGAGGGTCCCGCTTCGACCGTCTGAAAATCTCGACCAAGGTCAGGAGAGCCGCCAGCCGGACCTCATGGTACTCGCTCGAAATGCATTTTTCCAATTCTGCATTGTCAGTGTCGCGCCAGCATGCCCTGACCACTTCACGTGTCACGGGAACCTTTATTCCCAGAAACTTGTCACCTTCTCCGTACTGCCCGGGGCCGCATTTGAAAAATCGCGTCAATCCGGGAACTAAAGCCTGGTCCCTTCGGGACAATATGGAATCGTACAGTGTCATAAAATATGTTTTACCTGAGTTTGGCAAATATAGCAAATCCCTTATTATTTTTATTTTCCCAGCCATTGATAAGGATGTTCAAGTTTCGCAAGTCGCAAATTGCTGCTCTTCAGAGGATTTATTGCTTTATGCGAGCAAATGGCCCACGCACATTTTTTGTATACGCTACCCTTTTCCTAAATCCCTTTCCCCGGGGAAGGGACTTACCCTCGGCCTTTCGGCCTCAAAAGCAGTTGTTTCGCTCTGCGAAACTTAAATAAGGATGACGGGGTCGGAAAGGCTGCGATGTCAATGTTCAGCAACGGCCTGGCAATGCTGAAAGCTGTAAGGCCGGACAACGCCATGATTCCGCATTTCAAAAAACAGCTGAGGGGATGGAAAAGGCATTCCCTCTGGAAAGCTGTAGAAGCACCCGTAATCACGGTGGTCTGTTTCGGAGCGTTTATTCTGTTTTGTCTTTGGATGTCAAAAAGATAATAGTAGAAACTAATGAGTGTATTGCTGACAGGCTTTGAGCCGTTTGGCGGTTCTGAGATGAATTCATCGTGGGAGGTGGTGCTATCCTTACGGAGCAATAGCTGACGCCACCGCCTATTCATTTGCTGTCAAATCCGACCAGAGCGCAATCGGGAACTACAAGGCTTTCGACCTGCTCTGGGGCAAACGCAGCGGGGCTGTTCCTGGAGGCGGAGCCGTGGCCATCAGCACCTCCCACATTCTCAGCAACATCCTCATCTACCTCAAGCCGGGAGAGGGCTTCACCGATTCAGAGTTTGCAGCCGCCACGAAGACCGTGAAGCTCGGAAATGTCAAGACCAGCGCGACCGTAAACCTGAATGCCGGCTCGGTGACCGCAAAGGGTGACGATAGTGTTTTGCTTCTTTTAAAACTCAGCGGAAATGGTCGATTTTTGACCAATTCCGCTGAGTTTCTCGGAAGATTTTCTTATCTTCGCAGGTGTATAAATCACTGTTCTCATGGCAAAAGAAACTATAATAGGAAGAAAAGCGGAGAAGGAACTCCTCGAACGGATATATCAATCCAGAAAGTCAGAATTCGTAGCAGTATATGGCAGGCGACGGGTAGGTAAATCGTATCTTGTGAATGAGTTCTTCCGTAACAGGATTCATTTCTCAGTGGTGGGAACTTATGTGAAGGATGAAGAGAAAGACTATGAATCATATCGCAAGTTGCAGCTGTCGCATTTCTATGATTCACTGATACTTGCTGGCCTTGACCCGAAACATTCGGCACCTGGCAGCTGGAGAGAGGCTTTTCTTCTTCTGAGGATACTTCTGTCAGCTAAAAGGAACAAGAGAAAGGTGGTCTTCATTGACGAACTGCCTTGGCTCGCCGGTCCTCAATCCTCAGAGCTGATTTCCGAGTTGGGCTATTTCTGGAACTCCTGGGCTGACAGTCAAAGAAATATTATTCTCATCGTATGTGGATCAGCCACGAGCTGGATGCTCGACAATGTAATCCGGGACTATGGCGGTCTTCACGGACGACTGACGGAGAAAATCAAGCTTCTTCCTTTCACCTTGGCTGAATGTGAACAGTTTTACAAGAGGGAGGGCTTCCATATGTCCCGATACGAGATTGTTCTGAGTTATATGGCTTTCGGAGGCGTGCCTTTCTATATGGGTAAACTTCGTAATGACCTTACTTTGACGGACAACATAGACAGACTCTTCTTTGCGGATGATAATATCCACCAGGAGTTCAAGGATGTTTATGCCGGATTGTACTCAAGCAAAGAGAAGTATGTGGAAATTGTCAAGGCTCTCGGCCGCAAGTTCTATGGTATGACTCAGTCGGAGATATTGGACGTGACCGGATTGAAGGCGGGAGGTACATTCTCCAAACTTTTGGACAATCTGTATGAATCAGGGATTATACGAAAGTATCCAAGATATGGCAAGGAGCGCGTTGAGACCGTGTATCAGATCACGGATTTCTTCTCCTTGTTCTATTTGAGATTCATTGACGGAATTCAGAACAAAAGCGGGATGTGGCATACCATAAACCGTACGGGGAAATTTTACTCCTGGGCAGGGGAGACCTTTGAACTGCTGTGCGTATCGCACCTGAAGCAGTTGCAGGAGGCGCTTCATATTTATTCTGTGGACAGAAACTTCTGCTGGAGCGGGAAAACTCAGGATGGGGCCGGGTCGCAGATAGATCTTGTTTTGGTGAGCGATGCATCAAGGACGGACTATCTGTGCGAAATGAAATTTTCGGAGAGCGTTTTTGCTATGACTGCGGAATACAATCACAACATCAGACGGAAAATTGCTGCTTTTGAAGATAGCCCGCAACACGATAAGACCCATTCTATCCAGGTTGCAGTGGTGGCTGCTTTCGGTCTTGCAAAGGGGGAATATACGGATGTGGTTAACCACGTGGTTTCGCTGGATGATCTGTTTGGGAGTCGGTGAGGATATGGTGCGGAAGTGACCAAGTAGATTTCCAGCAGAAAGGATACCGTCGATGAGATTATTGAGCATCCATTGACATAAATATAATGGAGACAACAATTTGATTATGGAATAATACTTTAGAGTTGAAACACAGGTTGAAAATAAATTCTTAAAATAATGGAGTGTCCTGAATTTGAAAAAATGTTCTTAGATTGGCAGCGAAATATGGTTCTCAAGACATCGTCGAGTATTGTGATTGTGAAGACCCGGAGGATAGAGATGCCAGTTCCCTTACCGTGAACCAATCCAGATGAACAGCATGCCGACAAGGATGAAGGCAAGGTCAAGAGCCTTGGCCTTGAGGTTCCGTTCTTTGAAGATAATGGCTCCGCACAGGAAGGACACGATGACTGAGCTCCTCCTGACAAGGGAAACCACGGAAATCATCGAGTCCGGTTGCCTCAGGGCTGAGAGGTAGGCGAAATCAGCGTCCCCAAACGCGTCTGTAATACGAATTGACCTTCTCGACCTTACCATTGCGGACACGAATGCGAGAGCAAGCCACATATTGTCAAGTTCAAGGCCGCAAAATCAGTCATGGAAAAAGTCAGGATGAAGGTGAATGACACCGTCATATACAAAAGCTGAATGGAAATTGACCGATCCCTTGCCGATGATGGTGGTAATCGGAAGTTTTTCGTCGTAATAACGTGCTTTCTTGGTTTCGAAAACAACATCTCCGGTGAAATTCTTGATAACTAGAAAAGACTCCGGGTATTTTTCCATCTCCTTGGCATACTCAGGATTGTGGTTCAAGACATCCTCCAGCCTGAAACATCCCAGCAGGTAACTGTCAGAACATAGTTCCCCCAAAATGCTGCCAGTGCTCTCATCTACAATCGCATCGGGATAGACATCTCTAACGTATGTGCATACACCTTGTTTCACTCCCAATTTATCAAGGTTTTTATTTTCGGCGAAGTCATCACAGTACTTCTCCCAGATCTCATTGTCTTTTACGCAGTTGCAAGGATCCACGAATATGATGTCGCAGTTCTCGAAATGAGTTTTAATCGTTTTCTTCCCGAATAGCATAGAGCAAATTTTAGTATTGAAAATAACGGACGGGCGAGCAAAAATCTTGCCAGCATGCCCTGACCACTTCACGTGTCACGGGAACCTTTATTCTCAGAAACTTGTCACCTTCTCCGTACTGCCCGGGGCCGCATTTGAAAAATCGCGTCATTTTTATTATCCCGGCCATTGATAAGGATGTTTCTGTTTGACGGCAGGAAATTGAAAAATTGAAGATTCCTTTGCTTAATATGCGGATAAGTCTTAATTTTGCCGGATTGAAAGAATTTTATTTATGGAAAGAAGGACAAGAGTAAGATTTGCGCCGTCCCCGACAGGCCCGCTGCACATGGGAGGAGTCCGGACTGCATTGTACAACTATCTGTATGCCAAGCAGAAAGGCGGAGATTTCATCATACGAATAGAGGATACTGATTCGCACAGATTCGTGCCGGGTGCCGAGAAGTACATCATCGAGGCGCTCAACTGGTGCGGAATCCATCCTGACGAGGGAGTGGACGAGAACGGAAATGTGGTGGAGACACCTTCGGAAAAGCATCCGCACGCTCCGTACAGACAGTCCCAGCGCAAGGGCATCTACAGGGAATATGCGGACAAACTGATTGCCAACGGCTATGCCTATTATGCATTCGACACTGCCGAGGAACTCGAAGCGAAGAGGAACGAGGCGGAGGCTGCCGGCGGTACCTTCATCTACAATCAGGTGACACGCAAGGAATTACGCAATTCCCTCACCCTGCCGGAGGACGAGGTAAAGAATCTCCTCGAGACCACTGATACATGGACCGTACGCTTCAAGATGCCGGAGAACACGGTAGTGAAGATGGATGACCTTATCCGCGGCCATATCGAGGTCAATACCGATACCCTTGATGACAAAGTGCTCTGGAAGAGGGCTGACGAACTCCCGACTTATCATCTTGCAAACATCGTGGACGACCATCTCATGGAAATCAGCGAGGTCATCCGCGGAGAGGAGTGGCTGCCGTCGCTCCCGCTTCACTATATGCTGTACAAGGCTTTCGGCTGGGAAGATACGATGCCGCGTTTCGCCCATCTGTCCCTCCTTCTGAAGCCGGACGGGAAAGGCAAGCTGAGCAAGCGTGACGGAGACCGCCTCGGATTCCCGGTATTCCCTCTGAGATGGGTCAATCCTGCAGGAGAGGAGTCCCGCGGCTATCGTGAGGACGGTTATTTCCCGGAGGCTTTCGTCAATATGCTGGCAATGCTCGGTTGGAATCCGGGAGACGACAGGGAACTGTTCACGATTGACGAACTCGTGGAGGTGTTCTCCCTTGACAGGGTCATCAAGTCCGGAGCAAGGTTCAATCCCGAGAAGGCCAGATGGTACAACAAGGAATATCTCCGCATGAAGTCCGTTGACGAGCTTGCAGGGCTTTTCGTGCCAGTGCTCGAATCCCACGGAATCAAGGTGGTGGACTGCCCTGCCTGCGCATTGACCGCAGGGGCTGAATTCGCCGGGAAAGGCATTGATTTCAAGAATCATATAGTCACAAGGGAATATGTTCATGACGTGGTGGCACTTATCAGCGAGAGGGCTTCTTTCGTGAAGGATTTCTGGGATATTGCCGCATGCCTGTTCATATCACCTTCCGGGTACGCGGACTTCGGGGTGAAGGCCGGAGGGCTTGAGGCCCAGAAACCTGCCGATCCGAGAAGGGCTGCAGACCCCCGCGTGAAGGTGTTCGATGACTCCCTCACTGCTCCGTTCCTCGCCAAGGATGCGGACAAGTTCTGGAAGGCGGAGAATTACGGGCCTGCATATCTGGTAGTTGACCATGTCTGCGCGTTTGACGGGGCATTCACCAAGGAGAATGTGGAGCATTGCCTCGAGGATTTCATCCGTGAACAGGGCTGGCCTATGGGCAAGGTGATGAACTGCATCCGTCTCGCCCTGACCGGAGCGTCGAGCGGACTCGGAATTGCGGACATTCTCTCGTTCATCGGCAAGAAGGAGTTTGCCGCCCGGATGGGATTTGCGGGAGAAAGGCTCGGAAGAGAATGAATTTGACACAAAAACATCCATAATATGAAAATAGGAATTTGCAGTGACCATGCCGGCTTCGAGTACAAGACGAAGCTCATACCATATCTTGAGAAAATGGGCCATGAAATGGTGGATTTCGGGACTGATTCTACGGAAAGCATTGACTATCCGGATGTTGCCCATCCTCTTGCTGAAGCTGTGGAGAATGGGACTGTGGACTGCGGCATAGCCATGTGTGGGACCGGAAACGGAATGGCCCTCACGCTGAACAAGCATCAGGGTGTCAGGGCAGGTATCGCATGGGGTACTGAGATAGGCCGTCTCGTCAAGGCCCACAACAAGGCCAATGTCCTCGTCATGCCGGCGAGGTTCATTTCCTACAGGATGGTGCAGGCCATCACCAAGGTCTGGCTCGAGACTCCTTTCGAGGGCGGAAGGCATCAGCGCAGGATTGACAAGGTTCCCTGCAAATAGCCATGATATTGTCGAAAGCAGCAGTAGGGGAGACTGTATTGTCCCGGAGCATTGACGATTATCCTGAGGGAATCATCATTCCGGTTGACAAGCCGTACCGCTGGACGTCCGCAGACGTGATAAGGAAAATGAAATTCTGCGCGTGCAGGCATTTCCGCAAGAAGAATCTCAAGGTGGGCCATGCCGGGACTCTTGACCCTCTCGCCACGGGTGTCCTGATAGTATGCGTGGGCAAGGCAACGAGGCTCGCAGAGGAACTCCAGAAGCATGAGAAAGAATATGTGGCGGGCATTTCATTCGGGGCTACGACTCCTTCCTATGATCTTGAAAAAGAGATAGATATGCGTTATCCCACGGACGGGGTCAGCGAGGAGAGCCTGCGTGCCGTTCTTCCGGGATTTCTGGGCGGGCAGGAGCAGGTGGCTCCATTGTTCTCGGCCAAATCCATCGATGGAGTCCGGGCCTATGAGCTTGCCCGGAAGGAATGGCGGAGAAGCCGGACCGGGGACGGTACTTCAACGGCGTTCGACCATTCGGCGGCCGACATACTGAACCGCCAGAATATCAACATTTCCGAGATTGAATTGCTTTCCTTCTTCCCTGAGGGGCTGCCGGGGAAGGCCGATGTCGAACTTTCGCAAGGTGATGCCCGTAACGGGGCGGAGGACAGGAGGAATCTCCGTATAAATGTCACGGACAATTCGTCCCTTCATCTTCCTCATGCGGACGTGCGGGTGGTGTGCTCGAAAGGTACTTATGTCAGGGCTTTGGCAAGGGATATCGGGGAGGCTCTCGGCTCTGGAGCCCATCTGGATGCTCTCCGCAGGACCCGCAACGGGGGATTCAGGGTGGAAGATGCCCTTTCCGTGGATGAAGCGGCAGGATTGTTCAATACCAAAACAGAATAGCGATATGCAGACAGTGAAACTGAACAACGGCGTGGAAATGCCGGTATTGGGACTTGGAACCTACAAGGCCACTGACCCGGGAGAATGCAGGCAGGCGGTCATTGATGCTCTTGAGCTGGGCTACAGGTTGATAGATACTGCCCAGATTTATCATAACGAAGAGTATGTAGGAGAGGCGATTGCCGCTTCGGGCGTACCGAGGGACGAGATTTTCATCACCACCAAGGTATGGCCTGACAGGTTCGGTGATGCAAGGTCATCCGTGGAGGAGTCCATGCGAAAGCTGCGCACTGATTATCTGGACCTTGTGCTGCTGCATTGGCCTTACGGGGATACTTACGCTGCCTACAGGGCGCTGGAGGAAATGTACGAGGAGGGGACAGTAAGGGCGATCGGAGTGTCCAATTACAATTCCGACCGTCTCATCGACCTGGTGCATTTCAACAAGGTAGTCCCTGCCGTGAACCAGGTGGAGACCAATCTCACCGAGCAGCGTGTTGCGGACCATGTCTGGATGGAGCGTCTCGGCGTCTGCCATCAGGGCTATATGCCGTTCGGACAGGGCAGGATGGACGAGATTTTCGGAGATCCGGCGCTTCTCGGGATTGCCTCGAAATACGGCAAGACCCCAAGGCAGGTGACCCTCCGCTTCCAGATACAGAGCGGTGTATGCGTGATTCCCAAGAGTGTCCACAGGGACAGGATCAAGTCCAATATGGAAGTCTTCGATTTCAGCCTCACGGAAGAGGAGATATCAGTTCTCCGCGGATTCGACAGGCATCATCCTCTCACGGGAGATCCTGAGACTCCTGAACGTACAATAAAAATCACCGGTTTTACACTGTAAACCGGTGATTTTGAAATTATTGTATAGATTGTTCCCTACGGATTCAGGAAGCCTCCCCGCTCGGCTTGTCAAGTCCTAGTTCAGGATGGCGGTCTGACGAACGCGCCAGGAGGACGGACACAATGATTGCCAGCACGCAGAGCGTGAGGAAGACATATTCTGAATGGAGGGCGGCCACACGGCCGCTCCCGGCGTCTCCGGCAGTACCGTTCTTGAATATGAAACCGACTATGATCGGAACAATGAGCATACCCATGTTCTGGATCCAGTAGATAAGCGAGTAGGCAGTGCCGAGATTCTTCTCCGGCACTATCTTCGACACGGACGGCCACAGTGCGGCGGGAACCAGTGAATATCCGATTCCGAGAATCGCTATCCCGGCATATCCGAATGCCATTATCCCGGCAGGAGCGAATGCTATGAGCAGATGCGCAATCAGCACGAGGACCGAACCGGCAATCATCCAGCGTGTGCCCCGTCCGACTTTGTCCACCATCGAGCCGAAAAGCGGGGCGAAAATCACGGTCGAGAACGGTATCAGGGATACCATCAGGCTCGCCGTCTCAGCCGGCAGGTCAAATCTCGGTATGAGGATGGAGGTGGCGAATTTCTTGAACGAGATTATGCTGCAATAGAAGAATACGCAGAGAAGTGCGGACATGATGAACTGCCTGTTGGCCAGCACCTTGAAGATATCCGAGAACTTGAATTCGTCCTCTTCCGAGCGGGCTTTCCTATCGGTGGAGCCCGTCATTGCATCGAATCTCGCGTCCATTGCCACGAATACCGCCCAGAGCACAGTGCCGGCCAGCAGCAGGACAAGCCCTGCGAAAGCCGGTCTTGCGGTCTCCGCGAGTGTATAGACCTCACCCGGGGCCTTTGCAGCAACCAATAAGGGGGACAGCAGGAGGGCCAGCGCGGTACCGAGTCTCGCGATAGCCAGCTGGAGACCCATAGCGAATGCCATGTTCCTGCCCTTGAACCATTTGGCTATTGACCTGGTCACGGCCACGCCGGCTATTTCGCTTCCGAGCCCGAAAAGCATGCATCCGACATAGGCTATCATCAGGGAAGTGTGCGGGGCGAGTCCGGAAGTGATTGCCACCGTGACGATTGCGGCACCGCCTGTCATCAGTCCGACGAAAATCGAGCCTGTTACCCTTACACCCCACTTGTCGAGCAGCATTCCGCAGACTATCAGTCCTCCCCATACGCAGAGGAACGAATAGCCGCCTGCGTAGAACCCGTAATCAGCTGAATTCCATCCCAGTTCCAGTAGTTCCGGATTGCGGAAAAGCTGGGACAGGGATGAAAACATGTCATCGAAGAAATATGATGCGAACATTGGCACCACCAGGCAGGCCAGGGCTGCCCAGCAGGACACCGCGCTCAGTTTTCTTTCACCGGTCATCGCTTATTTCTTCACGTTAGGTTCCTCGAGCCTGTATCCTTTTCTCTTGTCCTCGATCTTGAGGAGGAACGTGAGGATGAATGCCAGTATGCCGAATGTCGAGAAGATGATCATAGGCATGACATAGCCTCCTGTTTTCTGCAGCACGACGCCGATGAGAAGCGGCACGAGGCAGAGACCGATGTTCTGTACCCAGAATATGAGGCAGTATGCCGAGCCGAGAATCTTCTCGTCGATAATCTTCGGCACTGACGGCCAGAGGGCTGCAGGTACGAGGGAGAATGATACTCCGAGAACCACGATCAGGAGCATTGCGAGACCTTTGCTCGGGAATGCAGGAAGCACGAATGCGAAACTCAGATGGCAGACTATCATGATGATGGCACCTGCCATGAGCATTGACGCGCCCTTGCCCTTGAAGTCGAGGAACGCTCCGAGGAACGGAGTCAGCACCATTGCCAGGATCGGGAAGCAGCTGAAGAGCTGCGATGCTGTGGCTGCGTCCACGTTGAGGGTGACTTCCAGATAGTTAGGTGCATATCTCTGGAACGGGAAGATGGCGCTGTAATAGAGGACGCAGAGCAGTGCCACGATCCAGAACATCTTGCTCGAGAAAATCTTGCCGAGGTCGCTGATATGGAATTCGTCCTCCGGGGACTTCTCCGTGGACATCAGGCCGGCTTCCACGAGCTGAGCGTCGAATTTCCTGTCCATGAACGTGAAGATGAGGAAGAAGAGCAGTCCGACCACGAGCAGTGCGGTGCAGAATCCTACAGGAGCCACTACTGAGCTGTCGAACTTGGCTGCAATGAGAGGTGAGATCCACATTACGGCGAACACTCCGAGCCTGGCGATTGCCATCTCAAGGCCCATTGCGAGAGCCATTTCCTTGCCCTTGAACCATTTGGCTATTGCCTTGGAAACTGTGGTACCGGCCATTTCACAGCCGCATCCGAATATCATGAAGCCGAGGCAAGCCATCTTTGCGCTGCCCGGAAGGGCGGTCCACCAGCTGTTCAGCCAGCCGCAGAAAGAGGTGGCCTGGAACCAGTCGCTGATACCTATATATTTGATGCAGGCACCGAGAACCATCAGGGATGCGGAGAGGAGACCGGTGAAGCGTACTCCCATCTTGTCGAGGATGATTCCGGCGAAGATCAGGAAGAAGCAGAATACGTTGAGGAAATACTCAGATGCGGCGTATGTTCCGAATACGGAAGAATCCCATCCTCTCGAGCTCTCCACGAGGGATTTGAGAGGGGACATAACGTCCACGAACATGTAGCCGAAGAACATCATCAAGGCGATGAGAACCAGAACTGACCAGCGGGCTATCGCGCTGTCATTCATTAATTTCTGTGCTTTTGTCATATTGTTTGGTTTTAATTGTCCGCCAAAATCCCTGCAAGATATTCAATAAATCATAAACGACAAAATTTTATTCAATTCAGAATTTGTTCGTATATTGCGGGGAATTTCACCATGAACAATATGCTGGATAACATAAATTGCCCTGAAGACCTCCGGAAACTCGATCCGGGACAGCTCAGTCCGCTGTGCAGGGAAATCAGGGATTATATAATCGAATGCTGCTCTACCAATCCCGGGCATCTCGGCTCAAGCCTCGGTGCCGTGGAACTCATTGTAGGACTGCATTATGTCTATAATACTCCTTTTGACAAAATCGTCTTCGACGTGGGGCATCAGGCCTATGCCCACAAGATTCTGACAGGCAGGCGGGAAGCGTTCAGGAAGAACAGGATGAGAGACGGACTCAGCGGATTCCCGAACCGCGCAGAAAGCGAGTATGACATTTTCGGTACGGGACATTCCTCCACATCCATCTCCGCGGCTCTCGGGCTTTCCAGTGCGGCGCGTCTCCGGGGCTCCGG
>SAMEA3663026__coassemble_590_pt1 | contig 16569 bp, 17 predicted proteins | sample SAMEA3663026__metabat2_low_PE_017 | metagenome-assembled genome bin SAMEA3663026 (sample SAMEA3663026) | pig gut metagenome | biome: pig gut; feature: pig-associated habitat; material: faeces | place: France | collected 2012
GAATCTATAAGATCTTTGGATAACTTAAACACGGAACTTTGCAGGTGAGCCAAAATATCTGCATTAAAACAAACGGCCCTGCCAAGTATCTCTTTCCTCGAGCATGTCGTCGAGCATGTGGAGAATCTGGAAATTGCGTATGAGCCCCCATTTGGTTTCCCGCACGAAACGGGGAGGAACTTCGCCGGCGACCCTTTCTATGAGCAGGTCCGGGCGCAGACGTTCCAGAATGTCGCACACAAGATCAAGATATTCAGGAAGTTCAGGCATATAGAAATCTTCCGGATGAGCAGAGTATTCCTGTTCGATACGGGTTCCCTTTACTATCTGGAGCTGGTGGAACTTGACGGAGTGCAGAGGCATGGAGGAAATGAACCCGCATTGGTCTATAAGCATCTCCCTCGTCTCGCCCGGAAGCCCCAATATGAAATGAGCTCCGGGTTCCAGTCCCCTCTCGGCGGACATCTTCACCGCCTGCACGGCCACCTCCACTCCATGGCCGCGGCCAACCCGTTCCAGAGTCCGGTCATGGCAGGATTCAATACCGTACTCCACCTTGACTACCGGCCTGTCGAACCCGTCACGCCTCCAGCCGGGCAGGACTTTACCGGTCCTGAGTCCGGCGAGCCAGTCGAGTTTCTCCTCATCCACGCAGTCAGGCCTGGTACCTATGACTATACCCACCACGGAAGGATGGGACAAGGCTTCCGAATACAGGGAGGCAAGTCGCGAGAGCGGTGCGTAAGTGTTTGAATATGACTGGAAATATGCCAGATAATGTCTGGTATTGCGATAGCGCACCTGATGGAATCCGATGCCCTCGTCTATCTGCATTGCTATCGGCTTTCCGGATGTGCTGTAGGCCGGGTGAAAAGCTGCATTGTCACAGAACGAGCAGCCTCCCCGGCCCACCGTCCCGTCCCTGTTTGGGCATGTGAACCCGGCATCAATCACGAGTTTCTGCAGGCGCTCCCCATAGAGGCGCCTGTAATATCCCACGAAAGTATTGTACCGTTTCCCGTCCGGGAAATAATCCGGAATCCATTCCATATCAGGACGTTGGCAGAATAATAACTACAAAAACAAAGAGGACGGCCACAGTCGCTGGTCATCCTCCCGATTCCTGTGAGCAGACAAGACGGAGTATTATTCCCCGTCCTTTCCGGCTACGATATTGCTGAGTTTCTCGTAAAGAGCATCCACTCTCTCGAACATCTCCTTGCGGAGTCCTGCGAACCAGTCTTTCCTGGCTTTCCTCTCAGCCTTGGCCTTCTCCCTGTCCTTACTTCTCTTGAACTTGGTATTGGCCCTGTCCTTCATGTCATTATAGAGATCGACAGCCTCATCGATGACGGCAGCTATTTTCTCCGTATCCTTATGAGGATTGACGCTCATGAACAATGTGCAGTCATCGACAAATTCGCCTACGAAATAATCGACGTCTTTTTTAAAGTCTCTTAGATTCATAATTATCTTGTATTATAACAGTTTGCATTCAAACGTTGCAAATTTAGCATTTTTCCGGCAAAAACACAAAGATATGAGTCTTACTTCGAAAAATAATACGGGCTGTCCTTGATGAGCGGCTCAGTGTAAGGAGTCCCGTCCGGAGCACACATCCTCCTGGCCTTCAACAGCCTCGTGCTTCCGGTATAATAGTCCGGTTCAGCAGGATTGAGGGAATTGATCCTCACCATGTGGGAGGAATGCATCAGGCGCCCGCCTCCTATGTAAAGTCCGACGTGCGTTATCCTTTCCCTTCCGTCGGCACCCTTCCTGCCGAAAAAGAGGAGATCGCCTTTCTGGAGAGCCCCGAAAGACGTCACCGGAGCGCCCGGGACAGCGAGGGCGGCCTTGAGTTCGTCGATGTTCACCTCAATGCCGGAGTGCACCTGTTGCGAGGCGTTCCGCGGAAGGAGGACACCGTTCAGCAAGAACGCTGTCCTCGTCAGGCCGCTGCAGTCGAAAGCCTTGGAAGAAGCGCCTCCCCACATGTAAGGTGCTCCGTTGAAGGACATTGCGGTATTGACCACATTGTCCGCCGTAGCCTGCCTCGAGCCGGCCCACGCCGAGAAGTCCTGCAGGTCTTCCGCCCGGACATAGCCTTTCCTCCCGGATGGCAATATGACACCGAGGCACCCGCCGGACTTCACCGGACGCCCCTTGTCATTGTACCATATCCTTACAATGTCCCCTTGCACGAGGTCGCAGACCCTGAGGGATTTGGACGAAGGGGATGTCCATATCTCGGACTGCTTGGCCACGCAGATATATTTCGGCTCGGCAATGTAGGACTTGACTTCAAGGCTGTCCATCAGGGTGACCGCCATTTCATTGACCCATGCGACATAAGGCTCCGGGGACTTGATTTTCAACCAGTAGCCTTCCTTGCCGAGTATCTCCACCGGGGTACCCATGAGGGCCTGGTTGCCGAGTTCCTCCTCATAGCCGGGTTTCTCGCGCATAAAGCATACGGAAAGTTCCACGACTCCCCTGTCCTTCTCCTGTCCGGAGAGCGCCGGGCAGACCACCGTCAGCAATGTCACGGCAGCCAGGGCGGCTTTGCTGTAAAATTTCATCATAAGATAATTGTTTTATTTTCAATTCTCCCCTGCGGCCAGCAATATGAATTCATATACGAAATCACGTATCTTCTGTACCGGCCCGGTGCAATTGTTCGTCATTATGGAAAATACTATTGTCCCGTCCCGGTCTCCGGACGCAGGCAGGATATATCCGCTGTAGCAAAGGACTCCGTTCATGGAACCGCTTTTCATGTGGATGCGGGATTTCACCGAAGCCGGGGAGCCCGCAAGGCAGGAGCGCATTCCCGGTTCACCGGGGCGGCTGACAGACTGGAGAAATGACGGGAATGCGTCATCATTGTACATCGATGCCAGGAACCGGCAGAAGAAATCCGGGGAAATGTAATTGTGCCGTGCGAGTCCGCTTCCGTCCACCATCCGGATCCCGTAAGAGGAATCCGTACCGAGCGAGTCGAGTTCCCTGAGAACGGTCACGGAACAGGAGTCATACGAGGCCGAACCGGTCCGGAGCAGGGACAGTTCCCTGAGCAGGGTTTCAGCATAGAAATTGTCGCTGCGGGAATTGGTCGTTCGGGCAATCGAGGCCACCGCAGGCGAATATGTGGTGCCTATTGGCCTGAGGCCGCCTTCACAGGACCCATCCGCAACCACACCGTCCGCAGCCTTTTCCTGCCGGTCCGAAGGCCAGGTCTTCTTCATGAGGGATTCCGCTGTCCGAACCATCCCCCTGCTGTCCACGTCAGCTGCACCTCCTGTCACATCAAGACCGGAACGCCTCAGATAATCAGTGAAATACGTTGCACATGCAAGAGCTCCGAACTTGTAGCTGCATTCCTCACGTTTCGGTGTCCTGTCCACGGCAAACGTACCGCGCAATTCACATACCGGGGCGAGATCAGTATTGTAGAGATACAGATTGTCTCCGGTCCCGGCAGGGGCAGTCACGCAGTCCCTGCGGAATTCCATCCACGGGAGGACCGGGTACGAGACGGAAGCATTGACTGGCAGGCCCACGGCAGGAGCCGCAGAAACATTGACATACAATATATTGCGATTGAACGAGAGACCGTTGCATCCGGCTCCGTAATAAGTTCCGAGATCACTGTAAGACCAGGAATCCTTCTCGATAGGGCCGTCGAAATGCCGGCCGTCACCTATGACGCATCCGTCCACACGGCGTATTCCGGCCTTGTCCATCATGGCCTTCCACTGGGAGAAGAGAGAGTCGGCAGGAGGTGTCCCGGGATCTCCCGAAGCGATGGTAGGGTCACCGCCGCCCAGGATGTACAGGTCACCATGGAGTGTGCCTCCCGAAACATGTCCCGAATACGCAATCGTGGTCGCAAACCTGTAATCTGGCCCGAGGGAACGGAAGGCAAGCCCTGTGGTGATGAGCTTGGTATTGGATGCAGGGAGTAGTTTCCTGAGGCTTCCGGACTCCGCTATGGTATCCCCGTTCATCTTCACTGCGAGCACGCCGACAAGGCCCGACCTCAACGGCTCCTCCGCAATGTTCTCCTCAATGAAATTCTGCGCCCTGGTCTTCGGACGCACAGGTTCCGAGGAGAATGCCGCAGGCGGCAGGAGGAAGCAGATGGCTAAAGACAATATAGTCAGATATATTCTGGACATGGCGTGATATTCTGTTTGCAGGTTATTCGATTAGATTACAAATATCGTAAATATAATGAATAGTCCGGACAAGATTGCGGTATTTTTATTACTTTTGCATGATGCAGGTTCATCCCGAACCGTTTGGAAATGATATCTTAACAGAAAACATATTATGAGCAAAAGAGTACTTGTGTCCGGAGGTGCCGGATTTATTGGAAGCCACGTCACCGTGGAACTGATAGAGGCTGGTTATGATGTAGTTGTGGCCGACGACATGTCGAACTGCGACATGACTTGCTTCGAGGGTGTAAAGAAGATCACGGGAAGGGACAACATCCCTTTCATCAAGATGGATTTCTGCGATCTGGCTGCCGTTAACCGCCTGTTTTCCGAGTACAGGATCGACGCCGTGATTCATTTCGCAGCATTCAAGGCCGTAGGAGAATCCGTGGCCGAGCCCGTGAAGTATTACACCAACAACCTGTCCTCATTCCTGAACGTGATTGAGGCCGCACGCACCCACGGCGGATGCAACGTGCTTTTCTCCTCATCTGCCACCGTTTACGGAGAGCCTGACATCCTTCCTGTGACCGAAGAATCGCCGCGCCAGCCTGCAACTTCGCCTTACGGCAATACGAAGCAGATTTGCGAGGACATCCTGAGGGACTCCGTGAAGGCCTATGCGAGATATGGCTCCGAGCCGGCTCCGGGAGAGACCAAGGAGGGTCCGCTGAAAGGAATCGCCCTGAGATATTTCAATCCTATCGGGGCTCATCCGTCCGCCCTAATAGGAGAGCTTCCGAGAGGAGTGCCTAACAATCTCGTGCCGTTCATCACCCAGACAGCTATTGGCAAACGTGAGTGCCTCAGCATTTTCGGCAACGATTACCCTACTCCTGACGGGACCTGCCAGAGAGACTACATCGACATCGTGGACCTCGCCAAGGCCCATGTATATGCCGTTTCCAGGATGCTCAAGGGAGAGATGGAGAAGGATTACGAAGTCTTCAATATCGGAACCGGACGTCCGGTTTCAGTCCTCGAACTCGTGAATGCATTCGAGAAGGTGAACGGAGTGAAGCTGAACTACAAATTCGCCCCGAGACGCGCCGGGGACGTGACCGCCATCTGGGCCGACCCTTCACTCGCGAACGAGAAACTCGGCTGGAAGGCTGAGCGTTCCGTGGAGGACACCCTCGCAGCCGCGTGGGCCTGGGAAAAGCATCTTGCAGGCAAATAGCCCTGCCGGCTAACCCTTGAAGAGATTGCGAACGAGGGCAGGTATGTCTGATACCCTGACAATCTCGATGCCCTTCGGGCTGTTGTCAACAGAAGAGAACGAAGAAATATAAATCTTCCTGAATCCAAGACGGGCCGCTTCAGTGACCCGTCTTTCTGTTTGGTTGACAGGACGGATCTCCCCGCTGAGGCCAACCTCACCGGCAAAGCAGACATTTTCCGGGATTGCGAAATCGAAATTGGATGACAGGACGGCACAGACCACGGCGAGATCGCAGGCAGGGTCCGAGACCCTCATGCCTCCTGCCATGTTCAGGAACACGTCCTTCATATTGAGCTTGAACCCGGCACGTTTCTCCAAAACGGCGAGGAGCATATTCAGCCTGCGCACGTCAAATCCGGTAGCCGATCTCTGGGCCGTGCCGTATGCAGCCGTGCTCACCAGGGCCTGTACTTCGAAAAGGAACGGTCTCAGGCCATCCAGCATCGCGCATATTGCAGTACCGCTCAAGCCCTCCCCATGCATCGGAATCAGCATTTCGGAAGGATTGGTCACCTCCCTCAAGCCCTTGCCGGTCATCTCGAAGACCGCGAGCTCCGAGGTGGAACCGAACCTGTTCTTGATGCTGCGGAGGAGACGGTATGAGCCCTTGTTATCCCCCTCGAACTGAAGGACGACATCCACGATATGCTCCAGGATCTTCGGCCCGGCGATATATCCGTCTTTGGTGATATGGCCTATCAGGATGACCGGGATGCCTGTAACCTTGGCGAAATGCAGGAGCATGGCCGTCACCTCCTTTATCTGCGAAACGGACCCTGCGGAAGACTCGACATTGGCGGAGAACATTGTCTGGACGGAGTCCACCACCATCAGGTCGGGACGGAGCTCCTCGGCCTGTGCAAGGATGGCTCCCATATCAGTCTCGCTGAAAATGAAGCAGTTGGAGTCATCTCCCCCGAGCCTGTCGGCACGCATTTTCACCTGCCGGGCACTTTCCTCGCCTGAAACATACAGGGTCTTCATCCCCGGAGAGGACAATGGTATCTGGAGAGACAATGTGGATTTGCCGATTCCTGGTTCACCTCCTACAAGCACGAGGGAGCCCTTCACGATTCCGCCTCCGAGGAGCCTGTCAACCTCAGCCATGCCCAGTGACATGCGGCATTCCGCCGAAGAATCAATCTCCCTGAGATGCATGGGACGGTGTCCCGACGGCTGCCTCACGGCCTGGCGGCCCGGATTCTTGCCAGTGGCGACCGTCTGCTCCACCATTGTGTTCCATTCCCCGCATGCCGGGCAGCGCCCCATCCATTTGGGACTCTCGTTGCCGCAACTGGTGCAGAACCAGACTTTCCTGTCTTTAGAAGATGTAGCCATAATCCAATGTTTTCAGGCACGAATATAGTCAAAAAAACGCATAAAAAAAGCAGCATCTTGAGTCTCCTCAAGGTACCGCATCAATAAATCCTTCCTTTGCGGACCAGGCCGCAGGTCCGGAATTATTCGCACTTTGTGCTGTCGCAGCAAGCACCGCAGCAGGCTGAAGAATCAGCGCAGGCTTTTGTGCTGTCGCAGCAGGCAGCTTTAGTGGAATCGCAGCAAGCAGCAACCTCTTCAGCTGCAACCTCAGCTTTCTTTGCGTTGTTGTTTCCGCAAGATACAGCAGCAACCATCAGGGCAACTGCTGCCAAAGACATAAACACCTTTTTCATGGTTCTAACACAATAACTAGTTGAACTTATAAGTCCTATTTTATTTAATGGCGCAAAAGTACATAGTTTTTTATAATCTGCAAAGAAATTTGTAAATATTATCATCAAGACGCTAAAATATTCACTATTAAATCTTTTTAATAGAGCATTGAGGACGTCCGGAACAAAATACAGGAAGAAACGAACAAAGTCGATAACAATCTGTAACCGCCTGCGGGCAATCACCTCGAGAGGTCCACTTCCACTGCCGCCGTATATAGCCTGTGTGGGTCGTAAAAGAGGGCACAGCTGTTCACTACGTTTTCCAACCTGCGCTTCGGGACACCCCTGTAAACCGTACGGCCGTTCACCCGAACGGTCACCTTCTTGTCGAGATTCACAAGTTCGTCACTGAGATATATGATGAAACGCCCTTCGACGGCAGGGGTCTCCGTCTTCTCGAATTTCATCTCGATACCGTAAATCGGATCGGTCTGGATGGTCTTATATTCCACGTCACCGACCTGCATTTCTATTTCATTGTCATTGATTTCCATCACGTAGTGACGCCGGCGTCCTTCCAATGATGCCGGTTCCCCGAGGACCCTGATATTGTGGAATCCCCTGCGCTTGATCCCGTCCATCTCGAAATTCTCCCAGTTCACGAAACGTGGATAAGGATTCCTGACGTGGTCACGCAGCCACGGGGTCGTCTCGAAATAACCCACCGTATGATGGTCCGCTCCCTGAACCAGTTCCACATTGTGTACATAATATTCCGGACAATCCGCCGCGAACTTGTCGAAGGCATCCTTGGTATAGCCTGTGAGAATGTCCCTGTAGAATGTCTTGTCCTCGGTCCCGGTCCTGAAACTGAACGCGAGATTTGCACAATTCTCCACAGGAGCGTTCTTGAGAGGTTCGCCTCCGGCAATCGGGCCTGCGCCGGCAAGATAGTCCGCATAGAATGACGCAAGGCGCTGGCTTCCGTAAGCCCCTTCGGAAATGCCTATGAAGAATATCCTGTCAGGATCCGTCTTGCCCGTCAGCATGGCCTGGCGGAGGAATTTCTCCCATACGTACTGTTTTCCCTTCTGCCACCAGCGGTAGTAGGATCCGGTGTTCGGGATGCGCGGAACGAGGTATGCAGATGGAGAATCATCGAAATTGGCACTGAGTATCAATCCGTTGCGCCATTCGTTCTCCCTATTGCCGGACCCGTGGAGATATATGAAGGTCCGGTATCCTCCTTCGGGCATTTCCCCCTTGGAGCCCCAATAATACGACATTTCCGCATCAGGCTCGAGCACTGCAGGTATGTGCCAGTTCCCCTTGGCATCCCAGTCCAACGGCCGGAGTTCCGGAAGTTTCTCCTCGTCAAATGAAGCATTGGCCTTCTTCCAGAGTTCCCAGATTTCGGCACGGACCTTTTCCACGTCCGATGACTTGATGGACTTGCGGGACATGAATCCGCCGCCGAACCCGTTTGAAAGGGTCTCATTGAAATATTCCGATATCTTTCCGGTCTGGTCTTCCTTTCCGGCTTTGTTTCCGGAAGAATCCGGCTGTGCGGCAAGGCAGATGCCGGCGCTGAATGTCAATGCGGCCGACAATACGGCTGGCAATATGATTGTTGTTTTCATTGTATTATGATATTTACTGGATCCTTCTCGGTAGCCTGAAAAGTTCCATGTCATGTATTCCTGTGTCATCAATGTGGAAGCGCAGGGCGGTCCTCTCTATGTGCCAGCCCTGGACTCCGCAGGCGCCCGGATTGATGTAGAGCAGATTGTTCGCAGCGTCATTTTTCACCATAAGTATATGGGAATGACCGCATACGAAGATGTCCGGGCGGCATTCTCGTATCAGTCCGGCGGCAAAGCTGTCGTATCTTCCGGGACGCCCTCCGATATGTTTCAGAAGTATTTTCTTGCCCGCACATTCGAAGAAACGGTATTCCGGATGCACGAGACGGATGTCCTGCCCGTCACAATTGCCGTACACACCCATCAGAGGCTTGAATGCCGCTATGGAATCGGCGAATTCTATCCCGCCGCCGAAGTCCCCGGCATGCCACAGCTGGTCCACAGGAGAAAGAAACTCCTTGATCTCGGGACTGAAAACCCCGTGGGTATCTGAAATGACACCAATGAGCATAGCACTACAGTTTTATGATGATTTTCTTCCTGTAAAGCGGCCACTGGATACAGAAAATCAGGAATGCGAATATCAGGGCCCAGAGCAGCGATGTATATTCGTTCGCGCCGAAATAATCCGACGGAGCGAAGCCGATCATAGGGAATGTCTTGGCCAGGAGTCCGGAGGCCACGAAAGCCACGAGGGCATTGGAACCCATTGCACGGAACGGCTCGAACGGTTTCACGCAACCCTTCACATCGATGATGAATGCCAGGAAACCGAGTGCGAGCATCGCCCATCCGCCGGCATAGAGCACATAGGATGCGGACCAGAGCGGTTTGCTGATAGGTATCCAGATGCTGAGAATCTCGGCAAGTGCCAGACTGGCAAGGCCGTACACCAGGATGCGGCTGACCGTATATGCAGGAGACGTATTGTCGGACGGATCCGCCGCATGTCTTGCAGAAGAACGCTGGATGACGCCTCCCATGAGATATCCGAGCAGGGCCGTGCAGGCTGCAGTCAGGCCTCCGAGCAGGCCTTCCGGGTCAAACGGAGCCCTGGACCCGTCAGCAAAACGGTATCCGTGATATACGTGGTTCTCGCCTACGAGAGCGATGTCAATCTTCCTGGAGATATTGCCTTCCAATGTGAAAGCGCCCGGTTCGGAACCGAAGAGGAGAAGAATGCCGGTGTACAGGACGAACAGGACTCCTATGGCGGCGAGGATACGTCCCGGTTTCCTGAGCCACATGGCAATCACGGCCGAGAGCATATATGCCACGGCAATGCGCTGGAGAACTCCGAATATCCTGATATGTCCCAGCCAATACAGCCAGTTCTGCCCGAACGACGCCGCCTCATCATGAGGATGCAGCGGGAAGAACGGATACATGTTCAGGAGAAGGCCGACAAGGAAAAGCCCGAGACCTCTCTTGAAGATTTTGATCAGTGCAGCCTTGTCCAGACCGTCAAATTTCGAGAAGGAAAATGCCATCGCCACTCCCATGCAGAAAATGAAGAAAGGATAGACCAGGTCGGTCGGAGTACATCCTGTCCAGGCGGCATGACGGAGGGGAGGAAATATGCAACCCCAGGAACCGGGATTGTTCACGATGCACATGAATGCTACTGTGATGCCTCTGAGGGCATCGAGAGAAAGATATCTTTTCATGGTTGCATTAGCCATAGTATCAGAATTTTACTTGTTCAGATTCATAAGTATTGCCGTCCGCCATGCGGCTACAGTAGACCGAGAACACTGAGGCAAGCGCAGCTGTCTCCGTCCTCAGCCTCGAACCGCCGAGATGTACCGGACGATAGCCCGCTTCCATGGCAATGGATGCTTCTTCCGGGGAGAAATCCCCTTCCGGGCCGACGAGAACTATGCATTCGTCCGTGAAACCAGCCAGGGCCTCCATTATGGAAATCCTCGGATGTGCCTCATCCTCAAAGCAATATGCCATGAGTTTCAGGGCCTGCGAGCCTTCTGTCCCGGCTATGAATTCCCTCACTGACACCGGTTCGGACAATTCCGGCACGGAAGCCTTCAGGGACTGTTTCGCAGCTGAAAGCAGGATCTTGCGGAGTCTTTCGGTCTTGAGCACCTTCCGTTCTGAACGGTCCCCTATCACGGGTACGATTCTGTCCACGCCTATCTCCACCGCCTTCTCCGCAAACCATTCGTAACGGTCAATGTTCTTGGTCGGGCATACCGCCATCGTTAGCCTGTACGGATGCGAACCCCAGCCAGGCTCGGACGAGTCAATCCTCGCCACGGCTCCCTTCGGGGAATCCGACACCAACGTGCATCTGTACATGGTCCCAGCTCCGTCTATCACGCAGATACTGTCACCCGCACGGTGACGCAGGACACGCACGCAATGGGCCGACTCCTCAGGTCCGAGGGTACAGAGAGACCCTTCGATATTGTCCGTCCAGAAAATTTCCATATGCTATCCCCTGATTATCTCGATTTCTCCGCGGAGACCGACCTTGATGATCTGCGATGCCAGCCCCGTGGAGCCTTTTTCCAAGGACGGCTTGACAATATAGTCCACCGCCTCCTTTATCGTCTCCGGGATTTCAGTGAATTTCGCAGGTGCGGCCTCTCCTGAAATATTGGCCGAAGTGGATACAATCGGACGTCCGAGCTTGAATATCAGATTCCTGCAGAATTCCATATCCGGCACCCTGATGCCCACCGAGCCATCTGATGCCACTACGTTATATGCGAGGAAATGCCTGTCAGCCACTGGTTTGCAGCCCGGCTCAGGAGGATTGCCGCAGATTGCCCCGGGATAGATCACGGTCATCGGGCGGTCGTTCACCTCCACGAGCTGGACTGCGGCGTCCGGAATTTCCTTCACATAACGGCATACCATATCCATGTCGCTCGCCAGAAGCACGAGCGCCTTGCTGTCGGACCGGCGCTTGATATCGTATATTCTCGACACGGCCTCCGGATTGGTGGCATCGCATCCGATACCCCAGATTGTGTCTGTCGGATAGAGTATCACTCCTCCTTTCCTCAGCACCTCCAATGCTTCGTTGATGATATCGGGGTTCTTTATTGTCTTTTCCATCGTCATTTATCTATGTTCAATACTGTTTCTATAGGGTAATGGTCCGAATAACCTACGTGGTGGACGGTATGCGTCAATGCGTCATACCTCTTCGGGAACAGGACGTAATCTATTCTGAGGAAAGGCCTCAGGCGTGAGAACGTGGCACCGCTCCAGCTGCCCGCTTCCTCGAACGAGTCCTTCCTCCGCCGGCTCAGACGGTAATAGGTGTAGGACATCGGAGTGTCGTTGAAGTCTCCGGTCACAATGGCCTCCTCCGTGCAGCTCTCTATGTTGTCCATCACCTGGTCCACCTGGACAGGCCGCCTGATGATGGAACGCTTCATCTTCTCCTCGGTCTCGCGCACGGTTTTCCTGTAATCATCCTCCATCGACTGGGCCAGATGGGAGAGGGAAATGTTGTAGCTCTGGAAATGGCAGTTGTACACCCTGAACACTTTTCCGCCGATATTGTAGTCGGAATACAGGGCCAGATTCGCGCTTTGCTCGAAATCGAGTTTCCCCTTGTTCAATGCAGGAAAACGGCTGAGAGTGACATTGCCTGTGCAGGAGTATGAATTCTCATGGACATAATAGCTCAGATGATATCCTTTCATCTTGGAAGACAGATATTTGCGCATCTTGGCGGTATTGTCCGCATAGAATTCCTGCAGGCAGATGATGTCCGCATCCCTTGACTTCAGGAAGGCCATCAGGGAATCACAGCACTCCTCCCATGAGGAATAGTCCCCGGACTGATTAAGGGCGAAACGTCCCACATTGTAGGATATTATCTTGAGGCCATCCGGATTCTCAGGAACCTCACGGCCCAGATGGAAATACTTCCCTGCAATGAACACAGACGGGAGCAATGCCACGAGAGGAATCATGACAGCCCTGGAACGTCTGATCAGTGCCCATACGAAAAGCAGCGAATTGACCGCCAGCAAAGGGGCATAGAGCAGGCCGATAATGGTCATGTACCAGGCTTTTGCCGGATTGACATATACGGCGAGATAGCTGAGCAGCAGCAGGGCGGCGGATATCGTCATCAATGTCCGCGCCGTGATTCCGAAGAACACGTTATGTTTCCTGTTGCGTCTGCCAGCCATGGTAATGTCAATACAGTTTGCCCCGTTTTCTCCACCATCTTATCAGGAGCCAGCCGAAGAGCATTCCGCCGAGATGGGCGAAGTGGGCCACTCCGTCATTGGTCCCGGTGACACCGGTCAACAGTTCAATAGCCGCGAATATCAGCACGAACCATTTGGCTTTCAAGGATATAGGAGGGAATATCAACGTCAGTATGGAATCCGGATACAGCATCGCATAGCCTATCAGCACGCCGTAGATGGCTCCGGAAGCACCGAGTGTCGGGGTGTAGAGAAGGCGCTGGTAAGCAGCGGCTGCCGCAGGAGTCCCCGCAGAAAGATATGAAACGGCCTGAAGCCATTCCACTCCGGTATGCAGGGCCACGGCTCCGAGTCCGGTCACGAAATAGAATATCAGGAATTTGCGTGACCCGAGGCTGCGTTCAAGCACAGTACCGAATATGAAGAGGGTGTACATATTGAAGAATATGTGCCAGAATCCCCCGTGCATGAACATGTGCGTGATGACCTGCCACGGCCTGAAGAACGGTGATGCCGGGTAGAACATCGCGAAATATTGCACCATGAACTGCTCGTTGATGAGCATCGCGATGAACAGCAACACGTTGATTGCCAGAATATTCTTGGTGACAGGAGGTATTGATGAGAGGAAGCCCCCTCCCCTGCCATAGGATCCGTTATCGTTGTAATAATATCCCATCTTGACTTTTCATTTTCAATTGAATAATTTGTCTATCCCGTCCGGGGAGAGGACCGTCATTATCCTGTGCCCGGAAGCCGTGAACTCCGGATTGGAGCATGACAGAATAGTGTCCAATAGCCTTTCCGCCTCCGCCGGCGACTCCACGCCCCTGTATTCCGCGGCACCTATGCGGGCAAATCTGGCTGCCATCGAAGCCTCCATCATTTCCGGGAGGGCCGCATGGTTCTCCGTCAATATTATCAGGACGTCGGCCATGGCCGCCTCCACGCTTCTCTGGTCCACATTGAACCCTTCGGGCATCCCGTTGACCACTATCGTGTCATTGCCGAACGGGGAGATGTCGAATCCCAGGCTCCTGAGCATCCCGGCGTGCTCGTCGAACACCAGCCTGTTGTCCACCCCCACTGCCACCTGAATCGGGAAGAGAGCCGTCTGGGTGACATGCTCACCTCCGGCCAGAGCCTTCAGGAAACGGTCATAGAGAATCCTCTCCACGGCCCGCCGGACATTCACGAGCATAAGCCCATCCTTCACCGGGGTCACTACGTATTTCTTCCCTACAGGCACCACAGGAGGACGGGACAATACCTTGTCCTCGAACAACTTGCCATAGTCATCCCGCTTGTCCACATATCGTCCGGTTCCCTGAAGCGGCATGCCGGGTCCCCGGTTTACCTGGCCCTGGCCGGATACACCTGATGGCTGTCCGGATGTGCCTGAATCCGTGCCTGAAGGCATAAGAAAATCCGGAGCCGGTTGCGGATCGAAGGGATTGTAATCCGGGTCAATGCTGATGTCAGGGCGCTCGGTCTCAGGCCTGAATTTGCTGAAATCGCTGCTGAATGCCGGAAGCTCAGGCATATCTGCCCTGTCGAAATCTATGCTGGCCCCGAAGGAATTGCGCCCGAGCGCCTCCTTCAGGCAGGCGTATATCACCTGGAAGATGACCGTGTCATCCTCGAATTTTATTTCGGTCTTGGTAGGATGGATATTGACGTCTATCGAATGCGGATCCACCTCAAGGTAAAGGAAATACGAAGGCGTCGCCCCCTGCGGAAGCATATTCTCGTAGGCGCTCATCACGGCCTTGTGGAAATACGGGCTCCGGAAATATCTCCCGTTGACGAAGAAGAACTGGTTCCCGAGCGTCTTGCGGGCCTGGTCCGGCCTGCCGACATAGCCCGTGACACGGACCACGGATGTCTCGGCCGTGACATCCACCACCTGGCTCGACACGGTATTTCCTAGAAGGTCCTGTATCCTGTATTTCAATGACTTGGCCGGCTTGAGAACATATATCTCCTTGTTGTTGTGAATCAGGGTGAAGCCGGTTTCAGGCCTCGTCAGGGCAACCCTGGTGAACTCTTCCACAACATGCTTGAACTCCACGTTATCGGACTTGAGGAATTTCCTCCGGGCCGGGACATTGTAGAAAAGGTTCCTGACCGCGAAATTCGAACCTTCCGGCGTGGATATTTCTTCCGTGGACAAATGGCGGGAATCCGCGAATTCCACCTTGCAGCCCACTTCCTCCCCAGCCTTTCTCGTCTTCAATGTCACCTCGGCCACAGCCGCGATGGATGCCAGGGCCTCTCCACGGAATCCGAATGTGGTGATGTCCTGCAAGTCCTCTGCCGTGGCTATCTTGGACGTGGCATGCCTCTCGAAGCAGAGCACGGCCTCGTCAGGGGTCATGCCACACCCGTTGTCGATAACCTGTATCAATGTTCTCCCGGCATCGGCCAGCACCACGGTCACCTGTCCGGCTCCCGCGTCCACAGCATTCTCCATCAACTCCTTGACCACGGAGGAAGGTCTCTGTACGACCTCGCCAGCCGCGATCATGTTGGCTATGTTGCCGGGTAAAATCCTGATATCCATACTACAGGAGGGAATAGAACTTGGTGATGTATATCATTGCAACCACGAGGAGCAGAAGTCCGATTATGCCGATGAACCTCTGGGCCTTGGTAGTGCCTTTCTTCCGGCTGTAGTTGCCGTCCCTAAACGCTCCCTGCAGATACGAACCGGGAACATACGGAGTATCCTTGCCTTCGAGTGAACCGTCCACCTTGCCGAAGCGGCGCTTGAGTTCCTCTTTCTCCGGGTCAAAATATATCGGCTTGTAGTTGAACACTCTGTGCTCGTTTTCGCCGAACCATCCAAATGAAGCCATATCTGTACAAATTTATCCAAGCAAATTTAGTATTTTTTTCTTTACTTTGCGAAAGGGATGCGGGATATAGCTTTGGAAGAGTTCCGTATTTTCGTTATATGTCATTATATAGCATTGTTTTATAATATGTTGGAAGAAAATAGATTATCCATGGGATGTCCGGTGAAAATCGGCAACGGATACGATGTGCATCAGATTGCGGAAGGACTGCCGATGTGGCTCGGAGGAGTGCGGATCGCCTCGGACAGCGGGTTCGTGGCTCATTCCGACGGGGATGTTGCGATACATGCGCTGTGCGATGCGCTTTTGGGATGTCTTGCGCTCGGGGATATCGGGCATCATTTCCCTGACAATTCGGACGAATGGAAAGGTGTGGACAGCAAGAAACTCCTCGCCAGGGTGGTGTCGATGGTCCGGGAAAAAGGATATGCCGTCGGCAATATCGATATAACCATCGCACTGCAGAGACCCAAGATAGGGAAATACATCCCGGAGATGCGGGATGTACTGTCCGGGATTCTCGGAGTCGGCACGGACTGCGTCTCGATCAAGGCGACCACCGCCGAAGGGCTGGGTTTCGTCGGACGTAACGAGGGCTGCGAGGTATGGGCAACGGCGATTGTCTGGAGATAAGTTTCAATAGCATCAATATTTTTTCATATTTTTTTGGGATTTTGGAAAAATATTGTACCTTTGCAATCCCATTTGGAAAAATTGGGAGTCATTGAGATATGGTGTAATGGTAGCACTACAGATTCTGGCTCTGTCAGTGAGGGTTCGA